>JAAIGF010069780.1_pt1 | contig 363496 bp, 306 predicted proteins | sample 6487441 | NCBI WGS metagenome assembly JAAIGF01 (sample SAMN13974129, study PRJNA590717) | phyllosphere metagenome | biome: pepper field; feature: multiple bacterial spot infested pepper fields; material: pepper leaves; isolation source: leaves from pepper fields | host: Capsicum annuum ...
ATGCCAGATGCACGGTGCGGCACTCGCTGGAGCCGATAACAGACATCGCCCATGACAGCCTCGCTCGGCCGACGTCCTAGTGCGCATATCCTCGATACAAAGAACGGCCTGGAGCGGATCGATCACGGCATCAGTGATGGGTCCCACATCCTTGGTGAGAAAGATGCAGGCAGATGTTTCACACATCTTTGTTGAGACCAAATGCAAGACCAGTGGCAGCGCCAGGCGTGGTTAAGGTGTTCGATAAATCTCGGTTTGAAGCCAGCGATGTGCATCGCGGGGCGCACGCCTGGAGCCGTCGACTCGAACAGCTGGCAAAGCACCGCGAAGGCACCCCGTTTTCGCCATGCTGGGGCGATGCTTTATGTCGTTGGGATACTCACCACGACTGACGGCTTGAAACGTTGCGCCCAACCAACAAAAAAACCCCGCCTGAGCGGGTTTTTTTTGTTGGTACAGTCGGTACATCTGGCTGCAATCGGGTCATGACGGACCGACCAGCGGGCGGACGCCGCTATCTGCTGGCCGGCATCAGTCACCCAACGTCAATAGCGAGGCGTTGCCGCCTGCCGCGGTGGTGTTGACGGTGACGACCTTCTCGGTTGCGAAGCGCAGCAGGTAATGCGGGCCGCCCGCCTTGGGACCGGTGCCGGACAGGCCCTGCCCGCCGAACGGTTGTACGCCGACCACGGCGCCGATCTGGTTGCGATTGACGTAGACGTTGCCTACCGCCACGCGCGAGGTGATGCGGTCGATCGTCTCATCGATACGCGAGTGGACACCCAACGTGAGGCCGTAACCGGTCGCGTTGATCTGCTCGATGACGGCATCGAGCTGGTCGGCCTTCCAGCGAATCACGTGCAGCACCGGCCCGAAAATCTCGCGCTGCAGCTGGGACAGCGATGTCAGCTCATAGGCGCGTGGAGCGAAAAAGCTGCCATGCGCGGTGCTGGCGTCCAAGGTGGTGCTGCCGATCAGACGCGCTTGGCGATCCATGCGTGCCGCGTGATCGTCGAGAATCTTGAGCGCATCAGCATCGATGACGGGGCCAACGTCGGTCGAGAGCAGGCCCGGATCGCCGATCTTCAACTCGCCCATCGCGCCGGCCAGCATCGTCATGACCTTGTCGGCGATGTCGTCCTGGACGAACAGGACGCGCGCCGCGGAGCAGCGCTGCCCGGCCGAGATGAAGGCACTGGAAATGGCGTCTTTGACCACTGCTTCGGGCAACGAGGACGAGTCGGCGATGAAGGCGTTCTGGCCGCCGGTTTCGGCGATCAAGACGCCGATGGCAGCGTCGCGTGCGGCCAGGGTGCGGTTGATGATGCGTGCGGTTTCGGTAGAGCCGGTGAAGGCTACGCCGGCAACGCGCGGGTCGTTGGTCAGCGCAGCGCCAACGGTAGCGCCATCGCCTGGCAGGAACTGCACGACCGCTTCCGGTACGCCGGCCTCATGCAGCAGCTTGACCGCTGCAAAGCCGATCAGGTTGGTCTGCTCGGCCGGCTTGGCGATGACCGTATTGCCGGCCGCCAGCGCTGCGGCGACCTGACCGAGGAAGATCGCCAACGGGAAGTTCCATGGGCTGATGCAGACAAAGACGCCGCGCCCGTGCAGCTGCAGCTCGTTGGATTCGCCGGTCGGTCCGGGCAGACGCTCCGGCGCACCGAACTGCGCACGCGCCTGGCCGGCGTAGTAGCGCAGGAAATCGACGGCCTCGCGGACTTCGGCCACTGCGTCGGGCAGCGTCTTGCCGGCTTCCTTGACGCAGATCGCCATGAAGTCGGGCATGCGCGTTTCGAGCAGATCGGCTGCATGTTCAAGGATGGTGGCGCGGCTCGCTGCAGGCGTGCGGTTCCAGGCCGGTTGCGCGGCCGCAGCGCTGGCCAGCGACTTCTGGACGGTATCCGGATCGGCCGGGTGCCACTGTCCAACCGTCTCGCGGCGATCTGCCGGATTCAACACCGTCTGGCCGGGTGTGCTGATCAGCGCACCGGGCACCAGGGGCGTGGCCTTCCACGGCTTGATCGCGGCGTTGAGTTGCTCGGCCAGCTGGCGCAGATCGTTGTCGTTGGCGAGATTGGCGCCCATGGAGTTTTTCCTGTTCTGGTTCTGGCTACGCAGCAAGTCGGCTGGCAGCGGAATCTTGGGATGCGGGATGGAAGTAAATGACGTCACTGCCTCGACCGGGTCGCGGATGAGGTCCTCGATGGCGACATCCTCGTCGGTGATGCGATTGACGAAGCTGGAATTGGCGCCGTTTTCGAGCAGGCGACGTACCAGATACGGCAGCAGATCTTCGTGCGAGCCGACCGGTGCATAGACGCGGCACGGCAGATCGAGACGATCGGCAGGAATCACCTCGGCATACAGGTCGTCGCCCATGCCGTGCAGTTTCTGGTGCTCGTAGGTCTTGCCTGCCGCAATCGCACGTACCGCCGCAATGGTCTGCGCGTTGTGCGTGGCGAACATCGGGTAGAGCGCGTCGCTGTGCGCGAACATGCGACGTGCGCATGCCAGGTACGACACGTCGGTGTTCTGCTTACGCGTAAACACCGGGTAGCCGGGATGCCCTTCGATCTGGGCGCGCTTGATCTCTGCGTCCCAGTACGCGCCTTTGACCAGGCGCACCGGAATGCGTCGCCCGACACGGCGCGCCACATCGGCAAGAAAATCGATCGTGTACGGCGTGCGTTTTTGATAGGCCTGCACGGCCAGGCCATAGCCTTCCCAGCCATCCAATGACGGGTCGGAGAAGGTGGCCTCGATGATGTCTAGCGACAGTTCCAGCCGGTCGGCTTCTTCGGCGTCGACGGTGTAGCCGATGCCGTACGACTTGGCCAACTGCGCAAGTTCCAGCACGCCCGGCACCAGCTCTGCCATCACGCGGGCGCGCTTGGCGTGCTCGTAACGCGGGTACAGCGCCGACAACTTGATCGAGATGCTGGGCGCGGCAAGTACATCGGTACCGACGAAGTTGCCGCTGCGGCCGATCGCATGAATCGCATCCCGATACGCCTGCAGATAGCGCTGCGCATCCTTCATGGTGAGCGCGCCTTCGCCCAGCATGTCGAACGAATAACGGTAGTTGGCGTTGTCGCCCTTGCGCGAACGCGACAGCGCTTCGCCGATGGTGCGGCCCATGACGAACTGATGGCCCATGATCTTCATGGCCTGGCGCACGGCCAGGCGAATCACCGGCTCGCCGACGCGGCCGATCAGGCGTTTGAAGGCGCCCGGCACATCGGCGCGGGTGAGGTCGTTGAGCTGCACCAGCTGACCGGTCAGCATCAGGCCCCAGGTGGAGGCGTTGACCAGCACCGAATCGCTGCCGCCCATATGCTTCTTCCAATCCGCATCGCCGAGCTTGTCGCGGATCAGCTTGTCGGCGGTGTCCTGGTCGGGAATGCGCAGCAGTGCCTCGGCCACGCACATCAGCAGCACGCCTTCTTCGCTGCCCAGGTCGTATTGGCGCATGAAGGCTTCGATGGCGCCCTGGTCCTGCGCGCGTGCCCGCACACGGGTAACCAAGTCGGCCGCGACCGCCTGCACCTTGGCTTGCTCAGCGGCGGGCAGGCGTGCCTGGTCGAGCAATTCGCGCACGTGTTCGGCTTCGTCCTTGAGCCAGGCCGCGGTGATGGCGGCACGCAATGCGCCAGGTGCGGCGGGCAGTTCGGGCGCCAACAGCGGGCGCGCAACTGAGGTGGAGGCAAGCGGGTCGAGCTGTGCGTTCATGCGAAAGGTGCCTTGGATTCCGTGCTCATTCTAGTGAGCCAGACGGCTTGCGCACTTGTGTGGAAGCGGCGGCTTTCCCGCCGTTTTGTGCATGCCGCCATCGCGCAGAGTGACGGCACGGCCATTGTCGAGCAACGCGGAAGTGATTGATTTGCGCGCACTTTTAGCTGCACTGCAGCAAATTCTTGATCGCCGGAAATGCTTGCCGCATGCGTTGGCGCGGGTCTACCATCGGGCTATTCCCGCAGTGCGCTGCGTGCCGTTTATGATCGAAGTGCTGCCGTTGATGTCCGAAGGGGTTGGGACGCAGCTGCGGTTGCGGCCTCCGCGGGCACTGTCGGCCAGGCAATTCGTGCAACTGTTCGCAGTGCTGGCGGGAACGATGTGGTTATTTGCAGGCCTGGGGTGGTGGACCGGCAATGCGTTCGCGCCGGTGTTTGCCCTGGTGCACAGTGGTGTGGTGGCGCTGGCGCTACGGCAGTTGTGGCGAAGTGGCGAGCGCGAAGAAGCGATCCGGGTGGGGGAAGCCGTTGTTGAGGTGTTTCCGTCCGGGCATGCGCCACCAGCGTTTCAGGCACATCCGCACTGGGTGCGGCTTTGCATAGAACGCGATGACAGGGTGTTGCTGGTCAGCAGCGGCAAGCAGATCGAGATCGGAAGTTTTCTCGGGCCGGCCGAACGTGTGGAACTGGCAATAACGCTCAAACGCTTGCTCGCGGCCGCCAATGGCCGTCACCGATGACGTAAGGGTCTAGGCAATGACGCAACGCAGCAGCTGGAAGTCGATCAACACCTGCACACACGTGGGCCTGGCGATGGCGGCGCTGCTGAGCGCGCCGGTGGCCTGGGCGCAATCGGCCGATCCCAAGGAATGGCAGCTCAACATGGGGCGCGGAGTGACCCAGACCGCGCGGATGGCCTACGAGGCGCACATGGTGGCGCTGTGGGTGTGCGTGGTGATTGGCGCGCTGGTGTTCTCGGCGATGGGCTATGCGATGTTCAAGTTCCGCAAGTCCAAGGGCGCGGTGGCCGCACAATTCAGTCACAACACCACCGCGGAAGTGCTGTGGACGGTGATTCCGGTCCTGGTGCTGATTGCGATGGCGTGGCCGGCGACGGCAAAACTGATCGCGATGTACGACACCCGCGAATCGGAAATGACGGTCAAGGTGACCGGCTATCAGTGGATGTGGAAGTACGAATATCTGGGCCAGGGCGTGGAATTCACCAGCCGCCTGGCACGCGAATCCGATCGTATCCGCCAAAGCGGCGAGCGCCCCACCGCGGCCTCGCAGCCGCACTATCTGCTGGATGTCGATAACCGCCTGGTGCTGCCGGTCAACACCAAGATCCGCTTCGTGATTACCGCCGACGATGTGATCCACGCCTGGTGGGTGCCGGCGCTGGGATGGAAGCAAGATGCCATTCCCGGCATCGTCAACGAAGCCTGGACCAACATCGAGCAACCGGGCGTGTATCGCGGGCAGTGCGCCGAGTTGTGCGGCAAGGATCATGGCTTCATGCCGATCGTGGTGGAGGCGCTGCCCAAGGCTGACTTCCAGCGCTGGCTAGCGTCGCGTCGTAGCGCGTCAGGCACTGCTCCGGGAGCGGCGCCAGCGGCCGCACCGACGCCGACCAGTGCACCGGCCGCTCCGCAAGGTGACGCCGCGCCTGCGGCGACACCGGCCCAGGCCGCAACACCGACCGCCGCTCTTTAATCGCCCGCAATCGCTCGCTTCGCAGAGGTCGTTCCGTCATGGCGCATACCGCAGTCGATCACCACGGACACCACCAGCCCGGTTTCGTCGAGCGCTGGTTCTTTTCGACCAATCACAAGGATATCGGCACGTTGTATCTGCTGTTTTCCTTCGTGATGTTCATCATCGGCGCGGCGATGAGCGTGGTGATTCGCGCCGAATTGATGCAGCCCGGCTTGCAGTTCGTCAAACCGGAGTTCTTCAACCAGATGACCACCGTGCATGCACTGGTGATGATCTTCGGCGGCGTGATGCCGGCTTTCGTCGGCTTGGCCAACTGGATGATTCCGTTGCAGATCGGTGCGCCGGACATGGCGTTGCCGCGTATGAACAACTGGTCGTTCTGGTTGTTGCCGGTCGCCTTTACCCTGCTGCTGCTGACGCTGTTCCTGCCGGGCGGCGCGCCGGCAGGCGGCTGGACGCTGTACCCGCCGCTGTCGCTGCAGGGCGGCTACAACGTCGCCTTCAGCGTGTTTGCGATCCACGTGGCCGGCGTCAGCTCGATCATGGGCGCGATCAACATCATCGCCACCGTGCTGAACATGCGCGCGCCAGGCATCGATCTGCTCAAGATGCCGATCTTCTGCTGGGCCTGGCTGATCACCGCGTTCCTGCTGATCGCGGTGATGCCGGTGCTGGCCGGCGCGGTGACCATGCTGCTGACCGACAAGTTCTTCGGTACCAGCTTCTTCAACGCGGCCGGCGGCGGCGACCCGGTGATGTACCAGCACATCTTCTGGTTCTTCGGGCACCCGGAGGTGTACATCATGATCCTGCCGGCGTTCGGCGTGGTCAGCGAGATCATTCCGACCTTTAGCCGCAAGCCGCTGTTCGGTTACCAGGCGATGGTCTACGCCATTGCCGCGATCGCCTTCCTGAGCTTCATCGTCTGGGCCCACCACATGTTCACCGTGGGCATGCCGCTGGGCGGCGAAATTTATTTCATGTTCGCCACCATGCTGATCTCCATCCCGACCGGGGTGAAGGTGTTCAACTGGGTCAGCACGATGTGGAAGGGCTCGCTGACCTTCGAATCGCCGATGTTGTGGGCGGTGGCGTTCGTGATCCTCTTCAGCATCGGTGGGTTCTCCGGCCTGATGCTGGCGATCGTGCCGGCCGACTTCCAGTACCACGACACCTACTTCGTGGTGGCGCACTTCCACTACGTGCTGGTGACCGGTGCGGTGTTCGCGCTGATCGCGGCGGTGTACTACTGGTGGCCCAAGTGGACCGGGCGGATGTACAACGAGACCTGGGCCAAGGTGCACTTCTGGTGGACGATGGTGTTCGTCAACCTGCTGTTCTTCCCGCAGCACTTCCTTGGCTTGGCCGGCATGCCGCGGCGCATTCCCGACTACAACGTGGTGTTTGCCGACTGGAATCTGGTCAGTTCGATCGGTGCGTTCGGCATGTTCGTCACGCCGTTCCTGATGGCCGCGATCCTGCTGTCCTCGCTGCGCAGTGGCGCGCGTGCACAGGCCCGCTCCTGGGAAGGTGCCAAGGGTCTGGAATGGACGGTGCCGTCACCTGCCCCGGCGCATACCTTCACCGTGCCGCCGGTGATCAAGCCTGGAGATCTTGCACATGAAGACATCGGCCACTGAGTCCGCCTCGGAGCCGGCGGTGACGCGTCTGTTATCTGCTGCGGAACGGCAGGCGCAGCAGCGCCGTGCGGTACGCCGTACCGCGATCACGGTCGGCATCATCGCGTTGCTGATCTATGCGGGCTTCATCGCCTCGGGAGTCATCGGGCGGTGAGTGCACGCGCGCCCGCACACGCACCCACAGCCGGCTTGTTCAAGCTGCTGGGCGTGGTGCTGGGCGTGTTCGTGCTGACGTTTTCCCTGGTGCCGCTCTACCGCATCGCCTGCGAGAAAGTGTTTGGCATCCGCATGGAGCGTGCGCCTGGGAGCAATCGCACAAACGCGGGCGCGCCACCTGCCGCCGGCAAGCGCACGGTGCGCGTGGAGTTCGATGGCGGGGTCAATTCCAAACTGCCGTGGACCTTCCATCCCGAACAGATGACGATGGATGTGGTGCCGGGCGAGCTCAACGAGGCGCTGTATTTCGCGCGCAACGATGGTGCACGTGCGGTGGTGGGCAGTGCGGTGCCTTCGGTTGCACCTGCGCGTGCGTCGGGCTACTTCAATAAAACCGAGTGCTTCTGCTTTACCGCGCAGACCTTGCAGGCCGGCGAAACGCGCGACATGCCGCTGCGTTTCATCGTCGACCCGGCACTGCCGCCGGAAGTCACTACGATCACCCTGTCCTACACGTTCTATCGCAACGACGCGCTGACCTCCGAACTGCAGGGCGGAGGCGCAGCTGGCGCGCCACGCGCTGCGCCGTAACCTTCCATCCACCCGTACCACGACACGGAAGCAACGCCATGGCCGATCACAGTCCCAACGCCGATGCGTATTTCGTCCCGAGCCAGAGCAAATGGCCCTTTGTCGGGTCGATTGCGATGTTCGTGATGATGATCGGCGTGGCCAGCTGGCTCAACGACGCGGCATGGGGGCGCTGGACCTTCTTCGCCGGCGTGGCGATGCTGCTGGCGACGTTGTTCATGTGGTTTGGCGATGTCATCCGCGAATCCAATGCCGGGCATTACAACCGCCAGGTGGATGGCTCGTTCCGCATGGGGATGGTGTGGTTCATCTTCTCCGAGGCGATGTTTTTCTGCGCTTTCTTCGGTGCGCTGTTTTACACGCGTGTGCTGACGCTGCCCTGGCTGGGCGGGGAAGGCGACGGCGTGATGACCAACGAGCTGCTATGGAATGGTTATTCCGCTGCGTGGCCGACCAATGGCCCGGGCACCATCGGTGGGCAGTTCCAGACCATTCCGGCCTGGGGCCTGCCGCTGATCAACACGCTGATCCTGCTCAGTTCCGGCGTGACCTTGACCATCGCCCACCACGCGCTCAAGGGAGGGCGCCGCGGCGCGCTGCTGTTGTGGCTGGGGTTGACCGTGCTGCTGGGCTGCGTGTTCCTGTTCCTGCAGGCCGAGGAATATATCCACGCCTATACCGAGCTCAATCTCACCCTGGGCTCGGGCATCTATGGTTCGACCTTCTTCATGCTGACCGGCTTCCACGGCATGCATGTGCTGCTGGGCACCATCATGCTGGCAGTGATGTGGCTGCGCGCGGCGAAGGGGCATTTCAACCGCGACAACCACTTCGCTTTCGAAGCGGCCGCGTGGTACTGGCACTTCGTCGACGTGGTGTGGCTGGCGCTGTTTTTGTTCGTGTATGTCCTTTGAGGCGGGGATTCGGGATTGGTGATTCGGGATTCGTAAAAGCGGCAGGCTTTAGTTTTTACGAATCCCCAATGCCGAATCCCCAATCCCGGCTCCTCAGCGGCCGAGCCCATGTGGCTTGATCCAGCCGGTGTAGATGCCGAGGATCACGATGGCGATCAACGCCACCGATAGACCGATGCGCCAGGTCAGGGCGTTGACGGTGCGCTTGGTCTGGCCACGGTCGGTCAGTAGGTAGTAGAGGCCGGCGCCCAGGTTCCATAGGATCACGATCAGGAAGGCGACAATCAGCAGCGTCTTGAGCGAATCGTTCACAACAGCCCCGGGTGCAGTCGGCGTGGTGATGGCATTGCACGCTTTTTTGCGCCGCTTGTCATGACGCGCAAGCACACGGCGGTCATCGGTTGGTGTCTGGCGCTGCTGGTGAGCGCGGGTTTCGCGGCGCTTGGGCATTGGCAGTTGCAGCGCATGCAGAGCAAGCAAGCCTTGCTGGACCGTGCCGCACATGTGCGCGACACCACGCTGCCCTTGGCACCGGCGCTGGCGACGAAGAATGAGTTGGCATGGGTACGCGGGCAAGTGCGTTTTTTGCCGCAGCTGGTCTTGCTGGACAATCAGCTGCATGACGGGCGTGCCGGTGTGCGCGTGTATCAACTGGCAGCGCCGGAAGGTGGATCGACAGACGTGCTGGTGGATCTGGGCTGGTTGCCATTACCGGCCGATCGGCAGTTGCCCGGCATCGTTGCGCTGAAAGGCGTGCAGACCGTGCAGGGGCTCTTGAGCGCTCCGCCGTCGGCGGGGCTGGCGATCGGACCGGCGCTGGCGCCGGGGGCTGCGGCGCAGACCTGGCTGGCCACGCGACTGGATCTGCAGGCCTTACGCAGCACGCTGGGCAGGCGCGACATTTCGTCGCAGGTCCTGCGCCTGGACCCTGCACTGCCGGTTGGCTACGCGCGCGATCTGGACATGCTGCCAAACACGCTACCACCCGCGCGGCACTTGGGTTACGCGGTGCAATGGTTCGGGTTGGCCGCCGCGGTCCTGGCGACCGCAATGCTGCTGACATGGCGTGCGCGCCGCCGCGACCGCGGGCACTGACGCCTGCGGCATGAGAAAATCGTCAGTATGACCTCCTCCACATCGGCCACGCCGCACTCGGTCAAACGCGGCCGCAGGATGCTGATTGCCCTGGCGGTGCTGTTCTTCGGCTCGATGTTGCTGGCCGGCGTGCTGCGCTTCTCCGGATGGCAGCCGGCGTCGATGCGCAATCACGGCGAGCTGCTGAAGCCGCCCGCGGATCTGCGGGCGCTGGTGCCGGTCCGTGCGAACGGGCAACCGTATGCATGGGCGCCGAGCGAGCGCATCTGGCGCATTGCAGTGGCGCCGCCGGCCGATTGCACGCAGCAGTGCGTGGCGTTGGCCGCGGAACTGGACAAGGTGTGGCAGTTGCTCGGGCACCGCGCCGACAAGGTGGAGGTGCTGTGGATCGGCCCGCCGCCGGCCGGGCTGCCGCCGATGCCTGCATTGCGCGTGCTACGCGACGATGCCCGCCTGCGCCAGGCATTGCCGCGCGGCACCGATGCGGCCGGCGTGCCGGTGTATGTGATCGACCCCAATGGCTTTGTGATCCTGCGGTATGCCCCCGGTTTCGACCCGGCCGGCCTGCGGTCGGATCTGGTCAAGCTGCTGAAACTGATGTGAGCCCGTTTCGATGAACCTGTTTGCGCCACCGGCGTTGTTCCGTCACTTCCATCGCATGGCCTGGCTGGCCGCGTTGTTCACTGCAAGCACGATCCTGTTCGGGTCGTTCGTCCGTTTGTCCGATGCCGGCATGAGCTGCCCGGACTGGCCGACCTGCTACGGCCGCGTGACCTGGCCGCAGACCAGCGACGAAGCCAACACGCACGTGGCCAGCAAGATCCGCCCGCTGGAATCGCACAAGGCCTGGCGCGAACAGGTCCACCGCTTCCTGGCCGGTGCGTTGGGCGTGGAAGTGCTGGTGCTGTCGTTGCTGGCGGTGCGTCGCCGTCGCATGGGCATTGCCCAGGTGGTGTCGGCCGCGGTGCTGGTGGCGTTGTCGATCCCGCTCTATATGTCCGGCTGGCACGCCATGGCCTTCGGCGTGGCGATCGCCGGCGAGGCCATCCTGCTGCTGGCGGCATTGCGCTGGAGCAACATCGATCTGGCGCGTGCAGCGGTGCTGACGCTGGCGGTGGTGATTTTCCAGGCGTTGCTGGGCATGTGGACGGTGACGTTGCTGCTCAAGCCGATCGTGGTGATGGGGCACCTGCTGGGCGGCATGCTGATGTTCTCGCTGCTTGTGTGGATGGCCTGGCGCGCGACGCATCTGCCGATCACCCTGGCCGATGCATCGCGCTTGAAGTGGCTGCTGCGCCTGGGCGTGGCGGTGCTGGGCCTGCAGATCGCGCTTGGTGGCTGGGTCAGCGCCAACTACGCCGCGCTGGCGTGTGGCGGCGGCAGCTGGTCGGCCGACAACTTCCCGCGCTGCGTCAGCCAGTGGTGGCCGCCGCACGATTTCCGTGAAGGTTTCACGCTGTGGCGCGGCATCGGAGTGGATTACGAAGGTGGCGTGCTGGACGGTGCGGCGCGTATCGCGATCCAGATGGCGCATCGGCTATGGGCAATTGCGACCGCGCTGTACTTGTGGTGGCTGGCCTGGCGCTTGTCGCGTTCGCCGGGCATGCGGGTGTGGGCCGGCGCATTGGCGCTGCTGGTGGCCGTGCAGGTGACCCTGGGCATGCTCAACGTGAAGCTGGCGCTGCCGCTGGAGGTCTCGGTCATGCATAACGGCGGGGCGGTGGCGTTGCTGTTCGTGCTGGTCTCGCTGCTGGCGCGGCTGCGCGCGCCGGAGTGAGCATGGCTGTCAGCGCACGCGATTATTGGGATCTGACCAAACCCAAGGTGGTGGCACTGATCGTGTTCACCGCGTTGGTGGGCATGTTCCTGGCCATTCCCGACATGCCGACCTGGCTGCAGGTACGCACCGGCGCGCTGGGCTTCCTGGGTATCTGGCTGGCGGCTTCAGCGGCGGCAGCGATCAACCAACTGCTCGACGCCAAGATCGACGCACAGATGGCGCGCACCTCATGGCGCCCGCTGGTGGTGGGCAAGGTGCGGCCCTGGCAGGTGCTGGTGTTCGCCGGCGCGCTGATCGTGATCTCCATGACCATTCTGGTGGTGTGGGTGAATGTCATCACCGCGGTGCTGACCTTCGCCTCGCTGATCGGGTACGCGGTGATTTACACCGTGTACCTGAAGCGTGCGACCTCGCAGAACATCGTGATTGGCGGCCTGGCCGGCGCCACCCCGCCGATGCTGGGCTGGGCCGCGGTGACCGGGCTGCCGACCAGCGCCGACTGGATCAATGCCTCGCTGCTGGTGCTGATCATCTTCATCTGGACGCCGCCGCATTTCTGGGCGCTGGCGATCTTCCGCCGTGCCGATTACGCCAAGGCCGCGATCCCGATGTTGCCGGTGACCCATGGCGTGCCGCATACGCGCAAGCAGATCCTGGTGTACACCGTATTGCTGGCGATCGTGACCTTGGCGCCGGTGGCGGTGGGCATGAGCGGGGTGTTCTATCTGGGCGGTGCGATCGTGCTCAATGCGGTGTTCCTCTGGTACGCGTGGCGCATGCTGAACCCGCCGGACGAACTGTTTTCGATGAAGATGTTCGGGTACTCCATCGTGTACCTGATGGCGTTGTTCGCCTTCCTGATGGTCGACCATCTGCTGCTGCCGTGGGTGCGCTAGTCGCCGAAGCGAGACGAGCGGCAATGCGGTAGCTCTGCCCCGATGACTTGCGTGGCAATCAGGCGGATGGATGGATCACGCCTGCAGCGCCTGCAGCGCGTGGCGAAAGGTGCCGGATGCGTGCCGCGTGCGCCGCGTCGAGGTCACCAGCGGCGTCCATGTCAGCAGACGCCGCGGTTTGCGGCTTGCCACGCTCTGATCATCATGCGTTGCCGGCACACGGCACTGTATCAACTCAACTCAGCCAACTGGCGCACTCGCTGGTAGCTTTGCTGTCGCAGCTGGACTGCATTTTCTGTTGCAGACGCGCCAGCACTGCGCTGCCTTCGCGGCGATGCTGCTTGCTCCAGGTCTTCAATGCGGTGCCAAGGGTGGCGAAGCGCTGACGGGTCCGTTGCCGGTAACCATCCGGTTGACCGGCCAACTCGCCGATCACCTGGGTGGCGGCGCCCTCGATGCCGGCGCTGTCGTCGGGGCTGAGCCGGATGAGCCCATCCACGTACATCACGCCCCACTGCACGCGTGTGGCGGGACCTTGCGCGCTGTCGTAGGCCCGTTTGAGCCACAACAGGGCGGTCTTCTTGTCGCCGCGTTGTTCGGCCAGATCCGCCAATTCGGGCATGTAGTAGTACGGCGTTTTGCTGCGCGACAACTCGGCCAGCAGCAATTGCTCTGCCGCGCTGCGATCGCCCACCTCGCTCAGCAACGCGGCGGCCATGCTGATGGTGGATTGGCGCTCCTCGTCGGTCTTGGCGGTGTCGGTGGCCCACTGCACGCGCTGGTGCACCACCTCCACCACGTCTTTCGGCAACGGTGGTTGCGGGCCTTCGGCTTCGGTTTCGGTGGGCTGGCCTTGTGCCAGGCGTGCCAGCTGGATGCGCGCGTATGCGGTGCCAAGCCGGTCGGAAATCGGCAATGAAGGATCGGCGTAGACCTTGTCCAAGGCCTGATTCAGTGCGTTGGAGAGCGTGCTGCGCTCGCCGGCCTCGTTGCTGGCGGCGGTGACCAGGCGTGCCGGCACATAGTTCAGCGTGCCGAGATTGGCGCGCACTTCTGCCGGGTCGGCCAACACCGCTTCCAACAGCGTGCGGTTGGCGCTGCTGGCAGCCGGTGGGTGTCTGGCGGCACTGATGGCGGCCAGGGCGAAGCTGCGTTGCAGTGCCGGCTGTGGCGCCGAGGTGGAGAGCCGGGTGAGCACGTCGGCGGCGGCATCGGGTTTGACCAGCGTATCGTCGGTGCCCCAGGCGTAGTTGCCGAGCACGGCCCAATCGTCCGCGCTGAGCTGTTGTGGTGTGTGCAGCGCCTTGTCGAGCAATTGCTGGGCGGTACTGGTGCTCTTGGCCGCAACCCGCAACACCTCGGCCAGGCGCGCGTTATCGGCATTGCCGGCCAGCCGGGTGATCTCCCTGCGGTCCGGGCGCAGCACGATGATGGTGGGATACGCCTTGACCCCGAAGCGCTCGCCCCAGGCCTGCGCGCCCTCCGAATCGCCGTCCAGGTGCACGGCGACGAACTGCTGGGTGCGCGCGATGAAGGCCGGATCCTTGAACAGCGTGGCCTTGAGGCGATTGCAGGGCGGGCACCAGGCTGCGCCCCAATACAACAGGATCGGCTTGCCGCTGTCCTTGGCTTCGGCAAAGGCGTCTTCCACGTCGCCCTCGCGCCAGGCGATGCCGGCAACGGGTGCCGGCGTGGACGCCGTCTTGGGTGGTGCGGGCGCCGCAGGCGGTGCTGGCTTGTCGCAGGCAGTCAGCGCAGCCAGCACTGCCAGCAGCGCGATCAAGGAAGGGGAAGGGCGTGGCAGCGACAGCGTCATGGCAAATCACCGTGGGGCGGCAGAAGGTCGATCGCGCACTCTAGCGGCCGCTGGCGGACCTGGGCGGGCGTGCGTCATCACCGTTGTACATCTGCTTACAACCTGGATGTGCGGCGATGCGAACTGCTGTTACGCGATACGCAGCGGGCAGGTGCTGGCGCGGTGCAGCGTCAATGACGCTCGGCTGCGCCTTGCGGCTGGCCCGATGCGCTGCGCGCATACCGTGCGGCCACAACGGCGCAGACGATCAGCTGCAACTGGTGATACAGCATGATCGGCAACACGATCGCGCCCAGCCCGCCGCCGGCAAACATCACCTTGGCCATCGGCACGCCGGTGGCCAAACTCTTTTTCGAGCCGCAGAAGACGATGGCGATTTCATCGGCGCGGCTGAAGTGCAGGCGCCGGGCGATGAAGGTGATCGAAAGCATCGCCATGGCCAGCAACAACGCTGCAGCGCCGAGTACCGCCAGCAGTGCAGGCAGCGGCGTCTTCTGCCACAGCCCTTCGTTCACCGATGCACTGAAGGCGGTATAGACCACCAGCAGGATGGTGCCTTGATCGGTGTAACGCAGCACGGCGCGGTGACGTTCGACCCAGCCGCCGATCCACGGACGCATGAAATGGCCGGCCAGAAACGGCACCAGCAACTGCAGCAGGATCTTGCCGATCGCTTCGGCCGGATGCGCCATGGCGCCCTGACTGCCGACCAGTGCGCCCATCAGCAGTGGGGTGAAAAACACGCCCAGCAGGCTGGAAAGCGAAGCGGCGCAGACCGCGGCCGGCACATTGCCGCGCGCCATCGAGGTGAACGCGATCGAGGACTGCACCGTGGACGGCAACGCGCACAGGAACAGCACGCCGACATACAGCTCCGGCGTCAGTGCCAGATGCGCCAATGGTTTGAACAATAACCCCAATAGCGGGAACAGCACGAAGGTGCAGCCCAGAATCACCAGATGCAGGCGCCAGTGCAACGCGCCGGCCTTCACCGCTTCGCGCGACAGCCGCGCGCCGTGCAGGAAGAACAGCGCCGCGATCGCCATGTCGGTGACATCGTCCATGACCGCCGCTGCCGTGCCCGTGACCGGGAGAAACGAGGCCAGTGCAACTGTGCACAGCAGCGCGAGGGTGAAGGGGTCAATGCGCAACCGCGCCAGCAGCTTCTTCATCGAGGTCCAACGGTAGCGCGCGATCTTGCGCCTGGTATGGGCCATTCTACGATGCGTGCAGGCCTTGGCTGTGGCATCGACGTCACCGGTCAGGCCTGAAACGGCACGGCAGTGCGCGATGGCCTTGCGCTGCCTTCGGCCAGGCAGCACTGCATCACAACGCTGCGAGCGCTTTGAGCAGTTCGCGCATTTCGTATTTGTCGGTGTCGTCCAGCCCTTGCGCGCGCTGTTTGGCCTGCAGCTCCTCCACGCGTTGACGCAGCAACTGCTTGTCGAGTTGCGCGACGACGTCATGCAGTTCAAGCGTCCAACTGTGTTCGTCGCCGGGAAGCTCCTGCGCCGCCAGCTTCTGCAAGGCAGCAAGCTCCTGGCGCTCGGCGAAGTGCTCCAGCAGCGCGCCGGTGCTGATTTCCGGGCGTTGCCGCACCAGGTCCAGCAACTCCATCAACAAGTCGATCCCGGGCAGGCGCAGCCCGGAAAAATCATGCACGCCCTCCAGGCTCATCGCCAATGACGGCCGTTGCAGCAGGATGGCGATGGACGCACGCACCAGGCTGCGTTTCTGCGTGGGCGCGCCCACGCGCGCAGGCAGCCGTAGCCTGGGTGCGGACTGCTGCGCAGACGCAGTGGCGCCAACCCCGGTCAGGCGCGCCAGTTCCTGTTTCATCAGATCGCCGAACGCACCTTCGGGGATCTGCGCCAACAGCGGGCGCGCACGTTCGGCCAGACGCGCCTTGCCGTCGAGCGTGTGCAGGTTGATCTCACGCGACATCTCGTCGAAGAAGAACTGCGACAGCGGCGTGGCCTGCTTCAGGCGCTGATCGAAGGCCTGCGCGCCTTCCTTGCGCACGATGGTGTCCGGGTCCTCGCCATCGGGCAGGAACAGGAAAAACGCCTGGCGGCCGTCCTTCATGCGCGGCAGCACCGATTCGAGCGCGCGCCAGCCGGCCTTGCGCCCGGCGTTATCGCCATCGAAACAGAAATACACATCCGGCGCGTTGCGAAACAGCAGCTCGGCATGTTCGGGCGTGGTGGCGGTGCCCAACGTGGCTACCGCCTGGGTCACGCCGAACTGGAACAGCGAGACCACATCCATGTAGCCCTCCACCACGATCAGCCGCTCGATCTTCTGATTGGCCTGGCGCACCTGCCACAGGCCATACAGCTCGCGGCCCTTGTGGAACAGCGCGGTTTCCGGCGAATTGAGGTACTTCGGACCCGGGTCGCGGCCATCGGCCGGCGCGCCCATGATGCGCCCGCCGAAGGCAATCACGCGGCCGCGGCGGTCGAAGATCGGGAACATCACCCGGTCGCGGAACTTGTCGTACACATGGCCGCGATCGTTCTTGGAAAACAGCCCGGCGCGTTCGAGCACGCTCATGCGGCGCGCATCGGTGCCCAGGGTGTCCTTCAGTGCGCTGTAGCCATCGGGCGCGTAACCGATCTGGAAGCGCGCGCGGTTGTCGGCATCCACGCCGCGACCGTCCAGATAGTCGCGGGCGCGTTCGCTGCCCTCGAGCTGGCGCTGGAAGAACTTGGTCGCCGCGTCCAGTGCCGAATACAGCTCGCGGCTGTCGTCCTGCTGTTGCGGGGTGCGTTGCTGGGTCTCGCGCGGGATGTCCATGCCGGCGCGCTTGGCCAGCTCGTCGACCGCATCGAGAAATTCGAGGCGGTCGTAATTCATCAGGAAACTGATTGCGGTACCGTGCGCACCGCAGCCGAAGCAGTGATAGAACTGCTTGGTCGGCGAGACCGTGAACGAGGCCGAGCGCTCGTCATGGAACGGGCAGCGCGCCGAATATTCCTTGCCCTGACGCTTGAGCGGCACACGACCGCCCACCACCTCGACGATGTCGGTGCGTGCTAGCAGTTCGTCGATGAATGCGTCGGGGATGCGGGCCATCCCGATAGGATATCCCAGCGGCCTGCCAGCACTTCGTCGCCCCCGTTGACGAGGCCGGCGAGGCAGGCATTGCAGCAGTCCTCAGCCGCGTGGCAGCGCGTGCGAGTCCGACGCTGAAGATGCAGGCGCCGCATCGGCAGGCGGCACGATCACCGGCGGATGCTCCGGGTCCACGCCCGCCTCGCGCAGCTTGCGATGCGAGCGCACCCGCTCGTCGATCACCGCAGTGATCAAGGCGCCGACGAAGAACACCACCGAGGCGTAGTACATCCACACCAGCAAAATGACCAATGTCCCCATCGAACCGTAGGCGCTACCCGGCGCTGCGGTGGCGATGTACACGCCGATGGCGTAGCGCCCCAGCGCGAACAACACCGCGGTGATAACGCCGCCCAGGAATGCCTGGCGCCAGTCGACGGTGCGATCGGGCAGGTAGCGATACAGGAACGCGAACGCCAGCGAGTACAGGGCCAGCGTGGTCACGTAGCCGACCGCCGGCAGGACCGAGGGCAGGCGCGCAAAGACCACCTGCAACGCGGTGGTGGCGATCATCGACACGATCAGCAAGAAGCCCAGCGCCAGGATCACCCCGAACGAGAACACCCGCTTCTGCAGCCAGGCCATCAAGCCGTCCAGGCGTTGCTTGTCGGTGCGAAAGATCAGGTTCAAGGCGTTCTGCAACTGCGCAAACACCGCCGTGGCGCCGATGAACAGCAGCAGCGTGCTCCACACGCCGGCCAGCGAGCCAACGCCAGGTTGATCGGTGGCATTGCGAATGATGGTCTGGGCGACTTCGGCCGCGCTGCCGCCGGCCAATTGCCCGATTTGCTGCACCAACGCTTCTTGCGCTGGCGGATAGAGCGAGGCGGTCAGCCACAACAGCAGCACCAGCAACGGGGCCAGCGACAGCAGCGCATAGAACGACAACGACGCTGCCTGCGTCATCACGTCGATCTCGATGAAGCGGTTCAGCAGCGCCATCGGCACGCTGCGCTGCAGACGGCTCAGATGCTTGTGCAGATAGGCGGATGAAAGCGTCGTCACCGGCGGGAGAATCCTTGGCGCATACCGTTGGCGCGCAGGCGACGTCAGGGCAAGGTCGGTATGCGGAAGGACCTTGCCCATGCCTGCGCTGGCGCACCCGTTCTAGCAGGGCCGGATCGAAGGACGGGTGAAAGCGCGCACGCGCTATGGGTAAAGCAGGAGGCGGCGCATCTGGTACGCGCAGTCTGTTGCTCGTCGGGAGCAAGGTGCGCGGTGTGTCTGTCAGCGCATTCAATGTGCGCCAGATGCCGATCTACCTGTATCAGACCGCGCCTGGCACTGCCGGCTGTCCACGCGATGACAAGAGCGCAGACTGTGCAGAGCGCTTGGTCCGCATGCTGGGCTAGACGCGTCTGAAGACGGCATTGCGCCTTGCCAGATGCGTTGCGCGTGGCAGATGTGCAACGGCCGTGGCGCTCCAGCGGCGTCTTGCACCATCACTGTTCGTTGGAAGGTCCGCCTTCCACTGGAAAAGCCGCTCGGTGATGCGGCAGGCAGTGCCGCAGCGCGCGCTGCGCACCGGTCGCAGCGCCCTGGCCGTGGCACAGGGCGCTGCGGCGATCCATCAGCCTGCCAGCTGCTGCTTGACCAGGGTCGAGACCAGGCCCATGTCGGCCTGACCGGCCAGCTTGGGCTTGAGTGCGCCCATCAGCTTGCCGATATCGGCCGGGCTGCTTGCCCCGGTCTCGGAGATCGCGGCCCGGATGGCGGCCACGATCTCGGCTTCGCCCATCTTGGCCGGCAGATAGCGCTCGATCACCACGATCTCCTCGCGCTCGATCTGCGCCAGGTCGTCGCGCGCGGCGGCTTGGAACTGGGTGACCGAGTCCTTGCGCTGCTTGACCATCTTGTCCAGCACGGCGATCACGGCGGCATCGTCCATCTCGATGCGCTCGTCCACTTCCTTCTGCTTGATGGCGGCGTTGATCAGCCGGATCACGCCCAGGCTGTGCTTGTCGCCGGACTTCATCGCGGCCTTCATGTCATCGGTGAGTTGCTGCTTCAGGGACATGCGGTAACTCCTGAGTGTAGGGATCGAGTGGTGGCCAAGGCGCCCAAGCGGGCTGGGTACCTCGGCCGAACGGAGGCAGGGCGTGCGTGGAGAGATGTCTTGCAGCGCCTCGCGCTCGGCGCAGACTGCCTGATGTCTCCAGCGCAATGCCTTGTGGCAGGCCAATACAAAAAGCCGGCGACGCTTGCGCGTGCCGGCTCTTGGGTTCGCTCCCGCTAGGTCGCGCCTTCAGCGCAGACCTGCCGGCAAGGAACCGCGTTCGATCAGTACAAGCGCTGGCGCTTGGTGACGTCGCGCGAGGAACGACGCAGCTGACGCTTCACGGCAGCGGCAGCCTTACGCTTACGCTCCTGGGTCGGCTTTTCATAGAACTCGCGCTTGCGGGTTTCGGCCAGCACGCCGGCCTTTTCGCAGGTGCGCTTGAAACGACGGAGCGCAAATTCGAAGGGCTCGTTCTCGCGGACTTTAACGCTGGGCATGTGTTCTCCAGAAATGGGATTTCCGTCCGGGAGCCCCGGGCGGGTGCGAGCGGACTCGCGTGACGGAATTTCCGGGTTGCCCCGGCGAGCCGCGCATTATAACGACTTGCCGACGACCTGCAAGCCCCCGGCAGAATTTCCCGCCGCGACACTGATAAAGCGTGCGCCCGGGCCATATGCGGCCGGCACGGCAGGGCCGAGCAGCATCTGGGAATCGGCCGATCTGCGCAGTGCAAAAGCTGCGAAAATAGTGGCATCTCCCTGCATGCCGAGCTGCCGTGAAAGTCCTTGGGATCGAATCATCGTGCGATGAGACCGGTGTGGCGGTCTACGACACCGCATTGTCGGGCGTGCCGGCGCTGCGCGCCCACGCGGTGTACAGCCAGATTGCGCTGCATGCCGAATACGGCGGCGTAGTGCCCGAGCTGGCCAGCCGCGACCATGTGCGCAAACTGCTGCCGCTGATCCGCCAGACCCTGGGCGAAGCCGGGTTGAGGATCGACGAACTCGATGGCGTGGCCTACACCGCCGGTCCGGGCCTGGTCGGGGCCTTGCTGGTCGGTGCCGGGGTGGCGCGTTCGCTGGCCTGGGCACTGGATGTGCCGGCGATCGGCGTGCATCACATGGAAGGCCACCTGCTGGCGCCGTTGATGGAGGACGACCCGCCGCAGGCGCCGTTCGTGGCCTTGCTGGTCTCCGGCGGGCATACCCAATTGGTGTCGGTGAAGGCGCTGGGCAGCTACGAAGTGCTGGGCGAGACGCTGGACGACGCGGCCGGCGAAGCCTTCGACAAGACCGCCAAGATGATGGGCCTGCCGTACCCGGGCGGCCCGCAGCTGGCGGCCTTGGCCGAAACCGGTACGCCGGGGCGCTATAAGTTCGCGCGTCCGATGACCGACCGGCCCGGCCTGGATTTCAGTTTCAGCGGGCTCAAGACCCAGGTGCTGCTGGCCTGGCGGTCCAGCGACCAGTCCGACACCACCCGCGCGGACATCGCGCGTGGCTTCGAAGACGCGGTGGTGGAAACCCTGGCCATCAAGTGCCTGCGCGCGCTGGACGCGGCCGGCTGCAACACCTTGGTGGTGGCCGGCGGCGTGGGCGCAAACAAGCGCTTGCGCGCGCGCCTGCAAGAGGCCGCCCAGCGCCGCGGCGGCCGGGTCTGCTTCCCGCGCCCGGCCTTGTGCACCGACAACGGCGCGATGATCGCCTTCGCCGGCGCGCTGCGGCTGCAGGCCGGCGAGCATGCGGATGCGGCGGTGCATGTGACGCCGCGGTGGGATATGGCGTGCTTGCCGCCGCTGGCGGCGGCGCGGGAATCGGGAGTGGGGAATCGGGAATAGTGAAGATCTTTACGCCGATCCTGTCCGTACGTGCGCTGTTGCCTTTGCTCCTCCCCATTGCCTATTCCCGACTCCCGATTCCCCATGGATAAAGTGTTTATTGAAGGTCTCGATATCGATGCGCTGATCGGCATCTACGATTGGGAACGGCGCATCCGGCAGACCTTGCGGTTCGATCTGGAAATGGGGTTCGACAACCGCATTCCGGCGGCCAGCGACGACATCGCCGATACGCTGAACTACAAGGCGGTGAGCAAGCGCTTGATCGAGTTCGTGCAAACCTCGGACTTCGGGCTGGTGGAGACGCTGGCCGAGCGCTGCGCGGCGCTCGTGCTGGACGAATTCGGCGTGCACTGGCTGCGTTTGAAGCTGAGCAAGCCGGGGGCGGTGCGCGGCGCGCAGGTGGTGGGCGTGATCATCGAACGGGAACGAGCGGTCTGATCGCCGCCTGCGCACCCGCCTGCCGGCCATTCACTCCATGGCGGAAGCCGGGAGGGCTGGAGGCGCCTGGCGGAGAGGGCTGCGCCGCTGCGGCATTCTGGCGCGCACTGTGCGTTGCAACCGGCCTCTACAAATCACCAAATCCCACTCCCGGCCCTCGAAACTTGCCTGCGCGCAGGTGCGTCAGGCTAGAATTGACGGCCATGTAAACGTTTTCTCAAGGATCTCATGGCTGCTGATCGCATCGAAACCCTGATTGCCCGGATGACCGTCGAAGAGAAGGTCGGACAGTTGGGTGTGTTCGCCGACATGGTGCGGCCGTTCGCGCCGGACGTGAATCCCGAGGCCAACGTGCTCAATGCCGACGAGGTGCTGCAGCAGGTGCGCCTGGGTCGGGTCGGCTCGCTGTTCAACGGGGTGGGCGCCGCGCTGGGCGTGCAGATCCAGAAAGTCGCGGTGGAAGAGAGTCGCCTGGGGATCCCGGTGATCCTGGCCGCCGACGTGATCCACGGCATGCGCACGGTGTTCCCGATCCCGCTGGGCGAGGCGGCCAGTTTCGAGCCGGCGTTGGCCGAGCGCACCGCGCGCGCCACCGCGATCGAGGCCACCGCTGCCGGCCTGCACTGGACCTACGCGCCGGCCGTGGACATCGCCCGCGACCAGCGCTGGGGCCGTGGTGCCGAGGGTGCCGGCGAAGACGTGATGCTGGGCGCCGCCTTTGCCGCTGCCCGTGTGCGCGGGTTCCAGGGCAGCGACCTGACCGCCCACGATTGCCTGTTGGCCACGCCCAAGCATTTCGCCGCCTATGGCGCAGTGGCGGCGGGCATGGAATACAACACCGTCGACATCGCGCCGCAGACGCTGCGCGATGTGCACTTGCCGCCGTTCAAGGCCGCTTTCGAGGCCGGCGCGTTGACCGTGATGTCGTCCTTCAACGACATCAACGGCGTGCCGGCCAGCGCCAACCACGAGTTGCTGACCGAGATCCTGCGCGGGGAATGGCAATTCCCCGGCGTGGTGATTTCCGATTACACCGCCGACATGGAATTGATCGCCCATGGCTACGCCGCCGATGAGCGCGACGCGACCAAGAAGGCCTTCCTGGCCGGCCTGGACCTGAGCATGCAGAGCGGCTTTTATGCCGCGCATCTGCCTGCGCTGGTGGAAAGCGGCGAGGTGCCGATGGCCACGTTGGATGCCAGCGTGCGGCGCATCCTGCAGCTGAAGGACGCGATCGGGCTGTTCGACAATCCGTATCGCTCGCTGGACCCGGCGCGCGAAGCCGACACCACGCACCTGCCGGCGCACGATGCGCTGTCGCGCGATGCGGCGCGGCGTTCGATCGTGCTGTTGAAAAACGAAGGCGGCGTGTTGCCGCTGAAGAAGAGCGGCCAGCGCATCGCGTTGATCGGCCCGTTCGTGCAGGACCGCGAGAACATCGAGGGCTGCTGGACCTTGTTCGGCGACAAGGAACGCTACGTGACCCTGGAGCAGGGCGTGCGTGCGGTGGTCGGCACTGAAGATCTGAGCGTGGTGGCCGGTTGCGGACTGGAAGAGGCGCTGCCGGGTGGCATTTCCGCTGCGATCGATGCAGCGCAGGCGGCCGATGTGGTGGTGCTGGCGTTGGGCGAGCCGCAGCGTTTCAGTGGCGAGGCACAATCGCGCACCGAAATCACCTTGCCGCCGGCGCAACAGGCACTGGCCGAAGCGATTGCAGCGACCGGTACCCCGATGGTGGTGTTGTTGCGCAATGGCCGCGCGCTGGCCTTGAGTGGTGCGGTGCGCGATGCCGATGCGATTGCCGTGACCTGGTATCTGGGCACGCAAACCGGGACCGGCGTGGCCGATGTGCTGTTCGGCGACTACAACCCGTCGGCGCGTCTGCCGATCAGCTTCCCGCAGGTGACCGGGCAACAGCCGTATTTCTATAACCATCTGCGCACCGGACGCCCAGAATTGCCGGCCCTGTCCGAGTACAAGGCGCGTTGGCGCGAGATGCCAAACGAACCGTTGTATCCGTTCGGACATGGATTGAGCTACACCACCTTTGCGTATGCGCAGCCGCAGTTGAGCGCGGCGCAACTCGGCTGGGATGAGACACTGACCATTACCACGCGCGTCACCAACACCGGCAAGGTCGCCGGCGAGGAAGTGGTGCAGTTGTATGTGCACGATCGCGTGGCCAGCCGCGTGCGCCCGGTGCGCGAACTCAAGGGATTTCGCAAGGTGTTGCTGCAGCCCGGCGAGAGCCAGGAGGTGGTGTTCACACTGGAGCGCGACGCGCTGGCATTCACCAACCACAAGGGCATCTTCGGTGCGGAGCCGGGTCTGTTCGATCTATGGGTGTGCGCGTCGGCCAAGAGCGGCGAGGCCGTCAGCTTCGAGCTGCTGGAACGCTGATAGCGGCGCGCTTGGCACCGACAGCCAGCGGCTATCGTGCGAACGGATGACCACGGCTACAACACGAAGCCCGCTGATGCGGTGCTCAGACGCGATGACGACTGTTCATGTCGTCATCGCGTCTGCCGGTGCGCTGCGTCAGCTACACCGGCTCATGCTGCGGAATCGATCAGGCGTCGTTCTCGACCGCGGCCTTGCTCTTGGGCGTCAGCTTCAGCAGACGTCCGGTGCTGCCACTGGCTTCGTCTTCCAGTAGCCAGAGCGCGCCGTCCGGACCTTGTTCCACTTCGCGGATGCGTGCGCCCATGTCGTAACGCGCCACTTCGCGCGGCTGGTCGCCCAGCGACACCTGCACCAGCGCCATCGACGACAGCCCACCGATGAAGCCATTGCCGCGCCACGCCGGGAACTGCTTGCCGCTGTAGATCACAAAGCCTGCCGGCGAAATCACCGGTGTCCAGCTGATCTTGGGCGCGGCGAACTCCGGGCGCGTGTAGTGGTCGGGGATCGGCGTGCCGTCATAGTTGTCGCCGTTGGAGACGATCGGGTAGCCATAGTTGGCGCCACGCTGGATCAGGTTCAACTCATCGCCGCCGAGCGGGCCCATTTCGTGTTCCCACAGGCGGCCCCTGCTGTCGAAGGCCAGGCCAAGAATATTGCGGTGACCCAACGACCACACCTGCGCAGCAACGCCGCCTTGCGCAACGAACGGGTTGTCGGTCGGTACGCTGCCGTCGTCGTTGAGCCGGATCAGCTTGCCGAGGTTGGCTTTCATGTCCTGGGCAGGAGTGAATTTCTGCCGTTCGCTGGAGCTGATCCACAGTTTGCCATCGGGCCCGAACGCGAGCCGATGCCCGAAGTGGCCATTGCCGGTGACCTTGGGATCCTGGCGCCAGATCACCTTCAGGTCCGACAGCGTGCCGCCGCCGGTTGCATCCAGCGTGAGTTTGGCGCGCGCCACCGCGGCGCCCCGCGTGTCGCCCTCGCCGGGCTCGGCATAACTCACGTAGACCAGCCCGTTCTTGGCGAAGCGCGGATGCGCCAGCACATCGCCGAAACCGCCCTGGCCACCATAAGCAACGGCCGGAATACCGGTAATGGCGCTCTTGCGCTTGGTCTTTAAGTCCAGTCGCATCAAGGCGCCGCGCTTTTCGCTGACCAGCAAGCTGCCATCGGGCAGAAAGGTCATTGCCCACGGTTCGTCGAAATCGGCGACCGTGGTGGCCTGAAATGGCCACTGTGCCTTGGGAATGGAGGCCGCGGGGGCGGCTGCGGGCGCAGCAACTGCAGTGCCGGCAGTAAACAGGGTGGCCGAGCAGGCCAGGGCAAGCAGACGACGGACAGACACGGGGTCCTCCTGGGGATGGGCGCGGTACGTTGCAGCCCTCCCGCAACGTGTCCCGCGTCGGGTTTTCAAGTACCTTACACGACGTCGCCGGGGTCGCCCTTGTTGCAGATCACTGTCTACAAGACGTCCGCGTCTCACATCGTTATATGTCATGCATCGTTTCACCATGAAAAGGAGTTTCCATGGCCACGCAAAAAACCTCGCCTGCTTTTATCGCTGCATCCTGGGCCGCCTTGTTGCTAGGCGGTGCGGCATATCTGATCGGGTTGTGGAATGCCGAGATGTTGCTCAACGAAAAGGGTTACTACTTCACGCTGCTACTGTTCGGTTTGTTCGCATCGGTGTCGCTGCAGAAGAGCGTGCGTGACCGTGCCGATGGGATTCCGGTCACTGGCTTGTACTACGCCATTTGCTGGTTTTCGCTAATCGCCGCATTGGTGCTGCTGACCATCGGCTTGATCAATGCCACGCTGCTGCTGAGCGAAAAGGGCTTTTACGCAATGGCGTATGCGTTGAGCCTGTTCGGTGCGGTTGCCGTGCAGAAGAACACCCGCGATGCGATGGAGATCAATGACGCACCGCGCAATCCGCGTAGCGTGCCGCCAGCACTCGACTGATCCATTGCAGATCGTACGATGCGACAACGCCACCTTGACGGTGGCGTTGTCGTTTTAGCGCTTGTGTGCATCGTCGCCGGTGACGAAATTGGCTGCGTTTTCCCAGGCGCGCTTGACGGCATGCCGCGCCTTGCTCCAACTCAGCGACGAAGTGCCGCGCTTGGCTTCCCAATCGCGATGCAATTCGGCTTCGACCTGGTCGTAGGCACGTGCGTTGTCGCGGATGCGCGCTTCATGCCCTGCAAGATAAGCGCCCTCATAATCTTCGTAGCGATCGCCTTCGGTGTAATACGGCTCTTCGGTGAAGCGTTCGCGCCAATACGTCGATACGTTCTGACTGCGGTCTTCGTCCGGTGCCCGGCCCGGAATCTGATACGGCACGTTCATGCCTGTCTCCGTGGTGGATGTGCGGCCTACCCTAGGCCGATCGCCGTTAATTTCATTGCCAGGGCAGGTGAGGAGTACATCAATGCAGCAGGCTCGAAGGGCGGCGTCGGCCACGCTTTTCAACGCGCTATCGCTGCAGCGTTGCGCGGCATGGCAGGCGCCTGGTCGATCGCTTCACGTGGTCGCTGAGGCCGCTTCATACGGCAATGGGGTGGCACCTGCCGCCACCATGGCGGCCTCGGCGTCCTGGAGCGCCGGCTGCTCTGCGTCGATGATCACCAGCACGCGCCCGGCCTGGATTTGATCTTCGAACTGACGACGCACCGGATCGGGCACCGTGGCGCCGATCAACGCCGACGACCAGCTGCCGACCAGCGCACCAGCCAGTGCCATGACGCCCGCGCCGGCCAAGGTCAGCCCGATCGGCGGTACTGCGATGGCGACCAGGCCAGCCACCAGGCCGGCGGCACCGCCGGTGGCGGCGCCGCGTGCGGCAGCGGGAAGGAAGTCGGTCTTGACGTCCTTACGTTCGTCCGGCACCTCCTGCAGCTCGATATCGGAGCGGGCAATCAACGACAGCGCATCATTGTCGATGCCGGTACTGCGCGCGGCCTGCAGCACGCGCTGGGCGCTGTCGAGATCGGCGGTGCTGTAGACATGGCGCAGTTTCATCGCAAGCTCCCATGCAGGTAGAAGCGCAGCGTTGGGTGCGCGCGGTTAGGCGTGCGTGAGCGCTGCGCGAGCATGCCGCGAAATCGCAGGTCATCGCCGGGGGCGCGGCTCACTGCCCGATGGACGGGAACGTGCAGCAAGCATGCGTTCGTACGCGCATGCCGCCTCGAAGGGCTGCTCAATCGCAGTTCGTCGTGCCCTCAGCCGTTTTCGACCTGCTTGCGCGGAAACAGATAAAACACCCAGCCGACCAGAAGTGCAACGCCTGCTGCGGCCAGATTCTGCCAACTGGCGCTGGCCAGCAGGCCCAGCGACAGCACCAAGGCGGCAATGGGGATGGCCGGGCCGCCGGGCAGGCGCAACGTGTCGGTGCGCTGCCGGTACCTGCGCGCCAGCACGATCACTGCTGCGGCGGTGCCGATGTAGGCGAACAGGCGGGTGACCATCGACAGCAATGCCAGCTGCGTAAACGATCCCGACAACGCCAATGCAAGCGACAACGCACCCTGCGTCAGCACTGCTGCGGCGGGCGTGTGGAAGCGCGGATGCACGCGTGCGAGAAACGCAGGGCCATAGCCATCGCGCGCAAGCGCAAACAGAAAGCGCGGGCCGAGCATCACGGTGTTGCTGGTGGTGCCGAGGATGGAAATGGTGGCACCCACGGTGAGGATCAGTGCCAACGCTTCGCCACCGAATCGGCTTGCGGCATCTGCCAGCGGCGTCGGCGAGGCCGCAAGGTTGGGCAGGGTGCCTTGCGCCACCACCTGCACGGCGGCGTAGATCAGGGTGACGGTGACGATCATGGTGATCAACGCAAATGGCACATCGCGCCGCGGGTTGCGGTATTCGCCAGCGGCCGCCGGAATGTTTTCGAAACCCGCGTAGGCGAACAGCAGCAGCAAGGCCGCTTCACCGAGATTGCCCAGGTCGCGCAAATCGGGCGCGGTGCCGGCAAAGGCCCACGACCAATCGACATAGAACAGGCCGATCGCCACGAACAGCAGCAATGGAACCAGCTTGCCGATGACCAACGCGATGCCGGTGCGCGCGGCCGACTTCACGCCGATCACGTTGATGGCGGTGAGCAGTCCCAGCGAGCCGACGACCACCAGCAAGCGCGCCCAGGGATCGGTGGAGGCGGTGGGCCAGAACCGCGCCACTGCGTCGGCCAGGCCATTGCTCAAGGCGGCGGCCGAGCTGATGCGGGTAAGCCAGATCATCCAGCCAATCTGAAAACCGACGAACGGGCCGAATGCTTCGCGCGTATAGAGATAGCTGCCGCCCGGCGTATCGAAGTAGCTGCCCGCCTGCGCGTAGCACAGCACCAGCAAGGCGACCGCGAGGCCGGCCAGCATCACGGCCCACAGGCTCATCGGCCCGAGCAGCGCGGCGGTTGCGGCAGGCAGCAGGTAGATGCCGCTGCCGATGACATCGTTGATCGACAGGCCGACGATCTGCCATCGGCTGACGACACGGACCAACCCCGTCGCGTCCGGCGCAGGTTGCGGCGTGCTCATGGCGCGTCCTCGGTCAGTGCAGGCAATTGCCATGCAGTGTGCAGGCGTGCGTATTCGGCGCGTGGCAGCAGCACGAACAACGGGCGATCTTCCGGCTTCAGCCAGGCGAGCAGGCGTTGCATGTCGGCCGCCGCCATCGCAGTGCAGCCGGCGGTGAACTGGCCCGGCGTGCGCCATAAATGCGCAAAGATGCAGCTGCCGCGCCCGGGAATGGCCTTGGGGTTGTGCGCGATCACGAAACCCTCGCTGTAGCGCGCATCGCCTGGGTGGCGCAGATCCAGGCGCATCGGCTCGGTCGAGCCGGCGACGGCGGCCTCGCCTACTTGCGCGGCATCGACGATGCGGTTGTACAGCGGCGAGCTGGGCACATCCATGCAGTAATGGGTGGCGCTCATCGCCTGGTACGGCATCGCGGTGTCGATCTTCGAGGCATAGCCGAACGCCGGGCCGATGGCGAAGACGCCGGCAGGGCTGCGGCCATCGCCTTCGCGCTTCTGCGGGCCTTGCGTCTGCGCCGGATGCAGGCCCTCGCCCCAGGCACTGCCATGCCGCCCAAGCGCGACGGTAAAGCTCCGGGCAGCCGGTTGCCATTTGCCATCCACACGGGTGAAGGTATGCAGACGCGCCTGGGTGCTGTTCCAGTCCGCGGTGGTCACCACGATCAACGTGCGTGCCTGATTCAACGCATCGACCGGGCTGGCCGCGATGGCGCGACTGCTACAGCTTGTCAGCGCCAACAGCACAAAGGATCGAAACACGGTGGCAAGGCGCATGCAGGCTCCGGGTGTTGGGTCGAGCGGGATGAATCTAGGGGCGACACACGTTGCTGAAGACGGGGCCACGCAGGTGTCGCGTGATCGACGCCGCCTTGTCGTTACTGTACTCAGCAATGCCGCCCGGTGGTGCATATGCGTGCCGCGCAGCAGGCAGGCGCGTCCGTTGCCCGGAATCGGCGAGTAACGCCGGTCATACCAACGTTTCAGCGCGGTCTGCTCCACTTGGGAGCCGTGCGCTGCACCGCGTCGGCCGCTTTCACGCCGGCAACAGCTCCAGCCCACGAATGCGGCGAATGCCCAGTCCCGGCGAATCGTCGATGTGGATCTGCGCCTCGTCGAAATGCGCGCCGCCCTCGGTGGGGTCGAACTGCCCGAGCGCAGGTGCATCCAGATCGGCCAGGGTGATGCTGTCGGCCTTGGCCACCGCCAGATGCACCGCGGCGGCCACACTGATGCTGGATTCGATCATGCAACCGATCATGCATGGCAACCCGTACACCCCGGCGATGTCGGCGATGCGGATGGCATTGGACAGCCCGCCGGTCTTCATCAGTTTGATGTTGATGATGTCGGCGGCGCGACGCTGAATCAGCTCGATCACCTGCGTGGGCGAGAAGACGCTCTCGTCGGCCATCACCGGCGTGTCGATGCGTGCGGTGACGAAGGCGAGCCCGTCGAGGTCGGCGGCCTTGACCGGCTGCTCCAGCAGCTCCAGCGCGATGCCGCCATCTTCCAGCGTGCGCATGGTGCGCACCGCTTGTTTGGGCGTCCAGCCTTGATTGGCATCCAGCCGCAGCGATGCGCGCCCGGCCACTGCCGCATGAATTGCCGTGACGCGTTCGACATCCGACTCGATGTCCTTGCCGACCTTGATCTTCAGTGCGCGATAGCCGCGTGCGAGCGCGGCCTGCGCCTGCGCCACCATGGTGTCGATCGCATCGGCACTGATGGTGATGTCGGTGGTGATACGCGGCGTGCCGCCACCGAGTAACCGGTACAGCGGCGCACCAAACGCCTGCGCCCACAGGTCGTACAGTGCGATTTCCACGGCGGCCTTGGCGCTGGTATTGCGTTCGATCGCGTGTTGAACGCGCCCGCATAGCCGGTTGAGATCGGCCACGTACTGGTCGATCAGCTTGGGGCCGATGCAGTGTTCGATCGCGGCAATGATGCTGCCATGGGTGTCGCCGGTAATGGGCGCGGTGGCGGGCGCGGCGCCATACCCGATATGGCCGCTGTCGGTCTGCAACAGCACCACCACGTCCTCGATTGCCTGCACCGTGCGCACGGCGGTCTTGAATGGTGTTTTCAAGGGCACGCGCAGCATGCCAAGCCGAAAGCCGGTGATCTTCATAAGGTGGCCGTTGGAAAAACGCGTTGAATGCGGGTGATGTGGTCGATGAATGCAGTGCCATCGCTGGCAAGCAACGGCAGCAACGGGGTGACCGACACACCATTCAAACGCGCGCGCTGCACGCTGCCATCGACGACGCGGTAACTGGCCCCGGCCACATCATGGATCACCCATGGCGTGCCATCTGCATGCCCGATGACCAGCATCACATGGCCTGGAATGTAGATCAGATCGCCAACCTGCAGCTGTGCGAGCCGTTGCAGGCGTTGCGCCAACGGCGCGCCAGCGTCGAACGCAACACCGTGCAACACCGCGCTGCGCGCCTGGTCGCCGGTATTGCGAGGCAGCGCGAGACCGAGGCTGCGATAGACATCCAGCACGAAGCCGCTGCAATCGCGCGCATCGTAGTCGTTGCCCCAGCCATAGCGTTCGCCAAGGAATTTAAAGGCCTGCTGGAGCAGTGCGGCGTCGGTGGCGGGCAAGGCGCCGATGCGCACATCGGCACCGCGCGGCATCAATGCGGGCACCAGCTGCAGATGCCCATCGGCACTGCGCACCGGCAATTGCACCACGTGGGCCGCTAGCGGCAACTGTCCGTTGACTGGCTGCTGGGGCGGCCAGTCGCCGAGCAAGGGCAGGCTGGTGCCCATGTCCAGGGTCAGTGCAGAAATTGCCGGACGTTCGGGTGTGTAGGCGGTCTGCGCGCGGGCTGCGGTGACGATCAGGCGCGGGCTGCGCTGTGCGTAATTCAGCACCTCGGTGCGGCTGCCTTCGGCAAGCTGCGTGCTTGCGATCCAGGCAGCGTAGTTGGCGGCGACCACGAACTTCCACGCGCCATCGGCGCTGCTGTGCAGGACCGCCACCGGCGTGCCGGGGTATAGCGCCGATTCCTGGAAGCGGTCGATATCGCGGTCGTCGGTACTGGTGAACACACGCTGCGCAGTGGGGAAGGTGCGCAATGCGCCACGTGTGACGACCAGCGCAAAGCGCAGTGGCACCTGTGCGGGTATCGCATCCAATGCCAAGGCCGTGTGCAATGTCGCCAAGCGTGCGGTATCCAGACGCCGCCCGTCTGCGTCGTAGAGCGGACGCGTCGGTATTGCCGATAACGCGTCGATACGTGCTCTCACATCGGCTGCGGGCAGCGTCTGGGGAAGTTGCGCGATGTCATGCATCGATGCATCGTCGCGCAGCAGGCGTGTATTGACGTCGGCAATCTGCGCGGGGTCGATCCGCGGCAGCTGCGCGTTGCGGCTGCGCCGGATCCAGTACTCTGCGGTGAGCTGTGCATCGCTGACGACAAAGGGCGGTGCTTGCGCGGCCGGCGTGGCAGCAGGCGCTGGTGCGGCGCCGCTGGGAAGGGCAAGCGCGATCAGCAGCAACATCAGCAGGTGGCGCGACAATGGCATGCACGGCTCGTGAGGAAGGCAGCCGCTGGCGCGCTGCAAGGCAAGGCCGATAGTGGCATGCGGCGCAGAGCGTATCCACATGTCCTAACTGCGTGGCGACTCTTGCCGGCAGGGGACGTGTGGGGGCGCGTTGGTGCAGAGCGTGCGGGAAGCCCATGACCCTCCTTGCCGCAGCCGTAGATACGCGAGTGGCCGCTACTGCCGTCTCCGCAACGGCGATGCTTGCCAAGCTGGGAGACACCACCTGCGACTCACCGATGGCAGCGCGTAAGGCACCGCGCTGCCGACGGTCCCATCGGCAGACGGCCGCGCAAGCACGACTCGGCCGATAATGGTGCTGCGCAGGTCGTCCGGCCTTCCCAGGAGTAATCCGTGCTGCCCAGCTTTTCTCTCTCGTCATCGGCCTGGCTGCGTGCAGCTGTTTGCCTGGCCGCTCTGTCGCTGGGCGCCTGTGCCCACGCACCGCAGCGCAATCCGCTGGCGCAGTGGGTGCCATCGCCCAACTACGACACGCGGCGACCGATCCTGATCGTGTTGCATTTCACCGACCAGCAGTCAGTCCGGCAAAGCCTGAGTACCCTGCGCGGCCGCAACAGTGGCGGGCGCGTCAGTGCGCACTACCTGATCGGCGAAGACGGCCAGCGCTACCAATTGGTAAGCGATGGGCAGCGCGCCTGGCACGGCGGGGCCGGGCGCTGGGGCACCATCACCGACATCAATTCGGCCTCGATCGGCATCGAACTGGACAACGACGGTAGCGAGCCATTCGCGCCGGCGCAGATCGACAGCCTGCTGGTGTTGCTGGACGATCTGTGTCAGCGCCTGCGTATCCCGCGTACGCAGATCGTCGGCCATGAAGACGTGGCCCCGACGCGCAAGAACGACCCCGGACCGTTGTTCCCCTGGAAGCGCCTGGCCGACGCCGGTTTCGGCCGCTGGCCCGCTGCCGACGCGCCCGCAGCCCCGGAAGGTTTCGACCCGTGGCAGGCGCTTGCCCTGATCGGCTACAGCATCGACGATCCGGCCGCCACCCTGCAGGCGTTTCACCACCACTATCGCGGCAACAGCGCCACCACCCTGGATGCCGAAGACCTGCGCATCTTGTCTGCGTTGACCCACCACGCGAGACCTTCCAGCCCGCGACCGGCGCTTGAGCCAACTGAAGGCGACGACCACTAGGCCCACAGGGATCGCGCCACGCTGTAGCCGGTGGCGAAAGACGCGCGGCTTGATCTACCGCGCAAATGCGGCCTCTTGCAAGGGAACCGAAATGACCGACAACCTGCTGTTCCGGAATGGGCGCTGCTGGCGTCAGTGCTTTGTTCAAGGCGCTTTGCTGATGAGCGCCGTGGCGCCATTTGCGCTGGTCGCCGGCCAGGTGCATATGTCCTCGGCAAGGACCGCGGCAGAGGCCGGCCTTGTGGACGTGCACGCCCTCGCGCCGGATATCGCATTGGACATGCGGTATGCGAGCAGCAACAACTTCACTGGGCGGATGGTACCGGGCTATGACGCGCCGCGGTGTTACCTGTTGCGGCCGGCTGCCGACGCATTGGCGCGGGTAGCGCAGACGCTCAAGGCCGAGGGCTATCGGCTACAGGTGTTCGATTGCTATCGGCCGGTGCGGTCGGTGAAGGCATTCGTCACCTGGGCTGCGGATCTGCAGGATCAATCGACCAAGGCGCAGTACTACCCGCGGGTGGACAAGCGCGCACTGCTGGGCGATTACATTGCGCCCACCTCCGGGCACAGCCGTGGCGCGACGCTGGACCTGGGCTTGCTGGAGTGCCTGCCGGGCGGGTGCCGTGCAGTGGACATGGGCACAGGATTCGACTTCTTCGATGCGCGGGCGCACACCAACACGCCCGACATCAGCGCAGCGCAACGCGCGCACCGCCAGCGCCTGTTGCAGGCGATGGCGGCCGAAGGATTTTCCAACTATCCGATGGAATGGTGGCATTTCACGTTGCGTCCCGAACCCACGCCCGAGACGGCCTACGATGTTCCGGTAGACTGACAGCGACCAGGCAACACGCTCTTGGTCGCTGATCGATCTGGTCGTGCTCGCGATCGGTTGGCCGCTCGCGAGAGCCGTGGAGGCAGGCATCGTGTCGACGTCGGCCGCACTTACATGGTCGGGCGCGCGCTCGCCTCATGCAGATCGTGCTGGCATCGGTCACCTCACCGGCACGGCGCAAGCACCAGCGCAGCGCCGGTCGTACACTCCGATGTCCGCCAGCAGCATCGGCCGGGGTCGCCCGCCACGTCCGGTCACTGGCTTCGATAGATCCAAGGAACCGTTATGTCCGACCCGGAACGCTTTGTCGATATCGCCTGCCCGTACTGCGGGGAGTGGATCACGCTGGCGCTGGACCTGACGGGCGGCGATCAGCATTACATCGAAGATTGCCAGGTCTGCTGCAAGCCGATTGCGGTAAGCGTGCGCTGGGACGAAGAAGGCGAAGCGCAGGTGACTGCGCGTGGTCAGGACGACGCCTGAGCCATTGTGCGGGCGGCCGCATCTGGCCCGCCTGTGATTGTGATACGCGACAGTAGCGCGCCCGGTGGCATGCGTATGCCGGCAATCGCCTGTCATCTGCAGGTCGTCACGGCCGCGCCATGGGCCTGGCAGCCTCCGGTTCGTTCAGGGCACCCGCGTTGCAAGGCGCGCGGATCCAGGCGCTGCAGCCGCTAGACTGGTGCGCCTGCTGCCTGGATCGTCACAATGAATCTGCCCCTGCATTTCGGCCTGCTCGGTTCACTGGAGGCCGGGCTGATTGCGCTCGTCCTGGGCGTGGTGGTCTTTGCGGCAGTGGAGCGGGGCGGGCGACGGTTGCAGTTCAACCATGGCCACACGCTGGGCATTGCGTGCCTGCTGGCCGTGGCCATCGGTGCCGGATACGACATCTGGCATCTCGTCTACACCAGCATCGTGCGGCTGGAATCGCCGTTGTATGCGCACCTGGCGCTGGCCAAGATCCACGACCCCAACGAATTGGGCTCGCGCGTGGTGCTGGAAGTGGCCGGCGCGCTCGCTGGCGTGGTGCTGGGTTGGAAACTGTTCAGTTCCGGGAGCTGGGAAAACGACCCGCCAAGTGCCTGAGCATGCGGCATAAAGCGCGGGGCAGGTCGCAAAATTCCATGCATTGAATGAGGCGCTTCGGTTTGACTCACTTACGCCTAACAGGCGCTTAGCCGCAAATATTCAGGTGGTGGTTAAAAGCCTGTTTCGCGCGAAATTGCGCCGGGTTGGGCGTTCATTTGCGATGGGTAGGGTGGTGCCATGTGCGGCGACACCGCGCATTCCCAAGCATAAGGAGACCACCCCAATGAAGAATCGCAACCGCACCTCGCTGCTCGCCGCTACCACCGCTCTTGCTGCCGCCCTGGCGCTGCCGGCGATGGCGCAAAGCACTTCTCAGGACGCAGCGGCGCAATCGGGCAGTTCGGCCACCTCCGCACAATCGAGCGGTGCAAGCTCCGGTGGTGGCCAGACCTGGGCCAGCGTGGACACCGACAGCGATGGCGCCATCAGCAAGCAGGAAGCGCAGGTCAACGCCGGCCTCGCGCAGATCTTCGATCAGGCCGACGGCAACACCGATGGCAAGCTGACCCCGGATGAGTACAAGGCCTTCGTCGCCAAGCAGCAGGGTGGCGGTGCCACCGGTTCGCAGGGCAACTAAGAGCGGCTAACAAAACTACTGCGCAGCCGCCAGGCGGGCGCGGCCGGTGCTCGGAATCCTCATGTACCACTCGTACACTCCGGTTCCTGCGCGCCGTCCGCGCCCGCCTGACAGCTGCTCGCTACGTTTTGTTAGCCGCTCTAATCCACGTTCAACATAGCGCTGAGGCGTTGAGGAAGTAAGGCAAGCAACGCGCCGGCACCGAGTCCCGTCGGCGCTCAGCCACTAGCTTTGACCTACAACTGCAACAGGATGGACACGCGGGAGCGATCTGCCAGGGTCGCTCCCGTTTTGTTGACGTCTGCCGCGTTAGGGTGAGTCGTTCCGTGTCGAGCGCTCATCGATCATGTCGCACTTACGTCTTGCCCTTCTGCTCGGGTTGGCGAACCCCGTGCTTGCGCTCGCCGCACCGCCGGTGTTGCCGCCCGCCACCCCGACGACGTCGGTGCCGGCAACTGCTGGCAGCACCACACCGGCGATGTCGCCGTTGCCGATCGATCCGCCGGCTCCGGCCACCACGCCCCTGCTGCCGACGGCACCCGGGCCCGCCAAGTCCACGAGCGGTGCCGAGGCGTCCGCTGCCGCCGCCGGCAGCCTGGTACCGCGCAGTTTCCGTAGCCTGGATACAGACGCCGACGGATCGCTGACGCTGGCCGAAGCAAGCGCCGACCCGGTGTTGCGCGAAAACTTCGCCAGCTTCGACAGCAATGGCGACGGGCGCCTGTCGCGCGAGGAATTCGCCAGTTATCAGCCTGGCCCGGGCGATGCTGCAGGCGATTGAGCACGGCGCCATACCGTGCGCTGCTAAACTTGCCCGATGAGCTCACTTGCACAGCGCGACGGCCAGGCGATCCAACTGGTCGGCTTCGATGGCGACGATACCCTCTGGAAAAGCGAGGACTATTACCGCACTGCCGAAGCGGATTTCGAAGCGGTCCTGGCCGGGTACCTGGATCTGGGCGACAGCCGCATGCAGCAGCATTTGCTGGCGGTGGAGCGGCGCAACCTCAAGGTCTTCGGGTATGGCGCCAAGGGCATGACGCTGTCGATGATCGAAACCGCGATCGAACTGACCCAGGCGCGCATCGCCGCGCACGATATCCAGCGCATCGTCGAGATCGGCCGCGCCACGCTGCAGCATCCGGTGGATGTGATTGCCGGCGTGCGCGAGGCAGTCAGTGCGATTGCCGCCGAGTACCAGGTGGTGCTGATCACCAAGGGCGACTTGTTTCACCAGGAGCAGAAGATCGAGCAATCTGGCCTGGCCGATCTGTTCCCGCGGGTGGAAGTGGTGTCCGAAAAGGATCCCCGGACTTATGCGCGCGTGCTCGGCGAATTCGGTTTGCCGGCGCAGCAGTTTGCAATGATCGGCAATTCGTTGCGTTCGGATGTGGAACCGGTACTGGCCATCGGTGGTTGGGGCATCTACACCCCGTACGCGGTGACCTGGGCGCACGAACAAGAGCATGGGGTCGCGGCCGACGAACCGCGCATGCGCGAAGTGCCCGACGCTGCCGGCTGGCCGGCAGCGGTGCAGGCGCTGGATGCGTTGGCGCGGCGGCAGGGCTAAGCTGGGATGGGGCGCCGTTGTTGCGGCAATGCTGGTTTGGTAAGTTGATGCGTCAACGCGCGGGCGCCTCACGCGCCCAACGACAGGATGTTTATGGCTGTGCATGCGTGCGCGGCCGGAGCTTGGAGGGAGTGCCGATGACCATGGTGTCCGTTGCCCAGCGCGCCGGTTTGGCCTTGTTGCTCGGGCTGCTGATCGGTGCCGCACCGCTGGCTGCCGCCGAGCTGGAAGAGGAAATCATCAACCCGAGCGAAGTCACCTTTCGCGACGGGCAGCCTTACTACGACGACGGCGGCGATTACGTACGCCTGCAAACGCGCCGTGTGGGCGGTGAGTTGGTGTATTTCCGTAAGGTGCGCTTCGATCGTGAGCAGGGCTATGTGGATGCGCACGGCGAGAGTGTCGCCAGGTCGCAGGCTCGAGCGAGCGAGCGCGTTCGCAGCACCGGGTTTGTCGGCGCCGGGTACGACGACCGGTATGTGGGCGATGGCGGATATCGGGCCGTTGGTGGCCCACTTCGCCTTGGTGCTTCGCGCAACCGCCCCTACGGCCAGATGTATTATGGCAATGGTCTGTATGGTACGGATCCGTACAGCAGTCCGCACAACCGCGACGCACGCCAGCGTTACATCGGCCCCGGCTACATCGGCTCCTGCGATCTGAGCGGTTGCCGCGAGGTTCACCAGTTCGGGTTTTACGAGCTGCGCTAGGAGTCAGGGTGCGGCCCACGCCATCCATTGGACGTACCGTGTCATTGCCGCGCAGATCGCCGTGGCCGATCTTTCGCCGGACCTTGGACTGCGCGCCGCGGCTGACGACCACTGCAATGGCTGGTTGAAATCAGTGCGCACGGGGCCGCTGCGGCCGACGCGCTGATCTATGCCCGATAGCGCACCTGGGGCACTGCGCTGCGCTTCCTCGCCAGGCGTGGGCGTTGATACGCGGGTGTGCCAGGCGCCCAGCAGCGGCGCTTGACCCGGCGCCGGCCTGACAGCACCGCACGCATGCGGCATCATCGCTGCATGCCTGTCTCTTGCTCATCCGTGTTGCGCTCCGTGCCATTGCTGGTGGCCTCGCTGTGGCCGGCGCTGGGCGCAGCGCAGGCCTCGCCGGCATCGGCGACCGCAGCTGCAACGGAAGAAGCGGCGCCAGCGGTGACGCCAGGCACCGGCGACGCCTGGGTGGATCAGCACCTGGCCGATATGGGCAGTTATGCGCAGCGCTATCCGGCCAGCTTCATCGACGAGGTGGCGCGCTATACCGGCACGCCGCGCGCGTATGTGCAGGCGCTGCTGCAGGTGCACGGCTGGCATGCCGGGGACATCTATTTCGCGTGCTTCTGGGCGCAGACCGTGCAGCTGTCGTGCCGGGACACGGTACGCGCTTACAGCCGCGACCATCGCGATGGCTGGGAGGGTGTGGTCACGCGGCTGTCGGTGGCACCGGACAACCTGCACATGCGCGCACTGCGGCATGCCATCGTGGCCAGCTACGACCGCTGGGAACGTCCGATCACCCTGGACGCGTTGCTGCGGCGTCAGCTCGGCGATCATGCGCAGCGCCTGGAAGCGGCGCGCCAGGCGAGCGAAGCGGCCGAAGCGGCGGTGCAGGCCGGGCTCTGACGCGGTCGCTGCGTCGTCGCGCCATGCACTTGCCGGCATGGCGCGGCTGTCTGCGCAACAACACGTCGCCTGCGATGCTGCCGTGCCGCTGGTCGACCCAGGCCGCGGTCGGCGAGAATGCGCTACCGCTGGCGTTCGGCCGGCACCTGCCCAAGACCAGCCCATGCGCGATACCGCCTTTGTCTCTCCCGATCAGATCCGCAGCTGGTTCGCCCAGGCGATGTCGGACATGTATCGCACCGAGGTGCCGTTGTATGGCGACCTGATGTCGCTGGTGGCGCAGGTCAACGCGCAGACGCTGCAAGCCAATCCGGCGCTGGCGCAGCGGCTGCAGCGCAACGACGAGCGCGCGCGGCTGGATCTGGAACGGCACGGCGCCATCCGCGTCGGCACGGCGGCCGAACTGGCGACCTTGCGTCGGTTGTTCGCAGTGATGGGCATGCAGCCGGTGGGCTATTACGACCTGTCGGTGGCCGGCGTGCCGGTACATTCCACCGCATTCCGCCCGATCGACGAGGCGGCGCTGTCGGCAAATCCGTTTCGCGTGTTCACCTCGCTGCTGCGGCTGGAACTGATCGAAGACGCCGCCCTGCGCGCACAGGCCGAGCAGATCCTGCAGCAGCGCCAGATCTTTACCGCCGGCGCCTTGCAGTTGATCGAGCGCTACGAACAGCAGGGCGGGCTGGATGCCGATCAGGCACGGCAGTTCGTGGCCCAAGCGCTGGAAACCTTCCGCTGGCATGGCGATGCCACGGTGTCGTTGCCGACCTATCGCGCGCTGAGCCAGGCGCATAAGTTGATTGCCGATGTGGTGAGCTTCCACGGCCCGCATATCAATCACCTCACGCCACGCACGCTGGACATCGATGCCGCGCAGGAACAGATGCAGCGCGCCGGTATCGATGCCAAGGCGGTGATCGAGGGGCCGCCGCGTCGGCGCGTACCGATCCTGTTGCGGCAGACCAGTTTCAAGGCGCTGGAAGAGCCGGTGCGTTTTGTCGGCGATGGCGGGCAAGCGGAACACGGCACGCATACCGCACGCTTCGGCGAGATCGAGCAGCGCGGCCTTGCCCTTACGCCAAAGGGTCGCGCGCTGTACGACGCGCTGCTGGCGCAGGCGCGCGATGCCGATGGCGCCGGCAGCACCGGCACCGATTACGCCACCCGGCTGCAGACCGCCTTCGTGGCCTTCCCCGACGACGAGGCGTTGCTGCGGCAGGAAGGGCTGGGCTATTTCCGCTATGCGCTCACCGATGCCGGCCGCGCCGACCCCGCACAGGTGGCCGCCATGCCGGCAGAAACCGCGATCGCGCTCGGCCTGGTCAGTGCCGACCCGATCATTTACGAAGATTTTTTGCCGGTCAGCGCGGCCGGCATCTTCCAATCCAACCTCGGTGGTGCCGAGCAACGCGCCTATGCCGCCCATTCGAGCAAGCGCAGTTTCGAGCAGGCGCTCGGTGCGCAGGTGCACGACGAATTCGCGCTGTATGCGCAGCTGGAGCGGGAGTCCTTGCAGGGGTTGCTGGCGTAGGATCGCGGCATGCCGCATGCGGCGGCGGTATCAAGCAGGGCTCAGCGCATGCGTCTGTGCTTGCTTTGCGCAGGTGTCCTCGCCCCACGGCATGGGTCCACACGCAGACGAGCGCCTGCGTGTTTCCGGTTGCTTCGCACCGAGGCTTCGCTGCCGGGCCGGGTGGGTCAGTCGAGGCGAAACCTCAATGCGCCGGGGTGGCCGGGCGACGCGCTGACGCGCGTTCTGCACGGCGTGCGCGCGCACGGGCGCGACGCGCCTTCCAGCGCTCGCTCAGGCACGAGAAGATCACGTACAGTGCCGGGGTGCTGAGCAGGGTCAGGCTCTGCGAGAACACCAGCCCGCCGATCATCGCGATGCCCAGCGGACGACGCAGCTCCGAGCCTTCACCCAGGCCCACCGCCAGCGGCACGGCGGCCAGGATCGCCACCATCGTGGTCATCATGATCGGGCGGAAGCGCACGATCGAGGCCTCGCGTGCGGCTGCGCGCGCATCCATGCCGTGCACGCGCTGCGCCACTAGCGCGAAGTCGATCATCATGATGGCGTTCTTCTTGACGATGCCGATCAGCAGCACCAGCGCAATCATCGAGATGACCGACAATTCGGTGTTGGTGATGAACAACGCCAGCAGCGCGCCCACGCCGGCGGCCGGCAAGGTGGACAGGATGGTCACCGGATGGATCAGGCTCTCGTAGAGCATGCCCAGCACGATGTAGACCGTGAGGACCGCGGCCAGCAGCAGGATGCCCATCGAATTGGGACTGAGCTGCACGTTGAAGCTGTCGTCGCCACTGAGGCGGATGCCGTCGGGCATGCGCAGGCCCTCCACGGTGGATTTGATGATCAGATCCGCCTCGCCCGTGCTGACGCCCGGCGCCAGGTTGTAGCTCAGATCCATCGTGGTGTACTGGTTTTCGTGGATGATCTGCGGCGGCGCCAGGCCCGGTACCTGGGTGCCGACCGCGGTGATCGGCACCATCTGGCCGGCACGGTTGGGCACGAAGATCTGATCCAGCGCCTTGGGGGTGGCCGTCTGCGACGGCAATGCATTGATCACCACGCTGTACTGATTGAGGTCGGAATAGATGGTGGAAATGGAGCGCTGGCCGAACGCGCCATACAGCGCACCATCGATGGCGCCCACCGAGATGCCCAGGCGCGCCGCCTTGGCACGGTCGATCACGATGTTCTGGCGCAGGCCGGCGGTATCCACGTCGGTACCGACATCGCGCAGGTGCGGGTTCTTTTTCAGCGCCGCCTGCAGTTTGGGAAGCCACTCCTGCAGCTGCGCCAGGTCGTTGCCCTGCAGCGACACGCGGTATTGCGCGCCCTGGCTGGTGCCGCCGCCGCCGTCGCTGGGCAGGTCCTGGATCGCACGCAGGCGCAGGTCCAGGTCCGGGTAACGGTCGGCCTTGGCGCTCAGGCGCGCGACCACTTCGGCGGTGGTGTCGCGACGGCCCTCATCGCGCTTTTTGAGCTCGATATTGAACGATGCGCTGGAGCCCTGACGGCCGGAGCCCAGGCGTGCGCCGACGGTTTTCACCGCCGGGTCTGCCATCAGCATGTCGGTGATGCGGCGCTGGCGGCTGACCATATCGGCGAAGGACACCGTGGCGCTGGAATTGGCGCGGCCCCAGATCAGGCCGGTGTCCTGCGCGGGAAACGAGCCCTTCTTGACCGCACTGCCCAGGAAGAGGGTGGCGGCAATCAGCAACAACGGCGTCAACGACAGCAGGAGTGCATGGCGCAGCGAGAAATCCAGCGCCACCGTGTACACGCGCAGCATGCGTTCGTGCATGCGGTCCAGCCAGGCGCCGAAACGGCCGGGTTTTTCAGGCTCGGTGTGCGGCGACAGGAAACGGCTGCACAGCGCCGGCGTCAAGGTCAGCGACACCAGCATCGACACCACGATCGCCGCCACCAACGTCACGGTGAACTCGCGGAAGAACGCACCGATCATGCCGCTGGCGAACAGCATCGGGATGAACACCGCCACCAGCGAGGCGGTGATCGACACGATGGTGAACCCGATCTCGCGCGCACCGGCCAACGCCGCGTCCAGGCGCGACATGCCTTCGTCCAGATGCCGCATGACGTTTTCGATCACCACGATCGCATCGTCGACGACAAAGCCAATCGCAATGACCAACGCCAGCAGGCTGAGGTTATTCAAGGTGAAGCCGAGCACGTACATCACCAGCGCCGAGCCGGCCAGCGACAGCGGCACGGTGACTGCGGCGATCAGGGTGGGCGCCAGCCGGCGCAGGAACAGCGCCATGGTCAGGATCACCATCGCCAGGCTGATCATCAGCGTGGCCTGCACCTCGTGCAGCGAGGCGCGAATGGTGGGCGTGCGGTCGAAATAGGGCGTGAGCGTGGTGCCGGGCTGCAGATAGCTGCGCAGTTCGGGGATCTGCGCCTTCACCTGGTCGACGGTTTCGACGATGTTGGCGCCGGCGCGGGTGAAGGCGTACATCACCACCGCCGGTTTGCCGTCGAACCAGGCGGCTTGATAGGCATCCTGCTGGCCGTCGTAAACGGTGGCCACATCGCCCAGCCGCACGATGCGTCCGTTGGACTGGGTGGAGATGGCCAGCTGCGCAAAATCGGCGGCCTTGGACACCGAATCGTTGGAGATGATGGCCATGGTGGTTGCCGTCGGACAGGAATCCGGTCGGCGAGGTCACATTGGCCGCGCGCACCGCATTGCGCAGATCGTCCGGGGTCAGGCCCAGCGCATTGAGTGCGCGCAGGTCCACGTCCACGCGGACTGCCGGGGTGGACGCACCGGCGATGTCCACCGAGCTGATGCCGGTGATCTGGCGCAGCCGCTGCGCCAGCAGCGAATCGGCCACGTTGTAGAGCTCATCGGCCGATTGCGTCTCCGAGGTCAACGCGATGGCGATCACCGGGTCGTCGTTCGGGTTGGCCTTGGAGTACATCGGCGTCCCGAGCCCGGAAGGCAGGTCCGATTGCGATGCGTTGATGGCGGTCTGGATGTCCTGCGCGGCCGAATCGATGTTGCGGCTGCTCTGGAACACCAGCACGACCAGGCTACTGCTCTCCGAACTGGACGAGCGCATGCGGTCGATCCCATGCAATTGGCCCAGGTGACGTTCCAGCGGCGCGGTGACGGTGGAGGCCATGGTGCTGGCGTCGGCACCGGATTGGGTGGCGTGCACGAAGATGATCGGAATCTGGATGTTCGGCAGCGCCGCCACGCCCAGCCGCAGGTAGCACATCAATCCGATCACGAACAAACCGATCGCCAGCAGCGAGGTGCCGATCGGGCGCTTGATGAAGGGCGCGGAGATGTTCATCGGGTGACTGCCGGGAATCGGGAATCGGGATTCGGGAATCGGTAAAGGCAACAGCCAGCGCGGCCTCCACGCGTGCGTGCGCGCAGGCGATGCCGTGGGCAGGCAGAGCGATCAGCGAAGACGTCAGCAGTCGTCATGCCGATCGCTCCGAGGTAGATGCCGGGGTTGCGCCGTCATGGCGCGCTGCGCGGCGCGCGCGCCAGGCACGCAGCCGCTCGCCGGTGCGTTCCATGTACAGGTAGATCACCGGGGTGGTGTACAGCGTGACCAGCTGCGACAGCAGCAGGCCGCCGACGATCGCGATGCCCAGCGGGCGGCGCAGTTCCGAGCCGATACCGGTGCCCAGCGCCAGCGGCAACGCGCCCAGCATGGCGGCAGCGGTGGTCATCATGATCGGGCGGAAGCGCAGCAGGCAGGCGCGCCGGATCGCATCGTGCGCGCTCGCCCCTTCGCGGCGTGCGTCGATGGCGAAGTCGATCATCATGATGGCGTTCTTCTTGACGATGCCGATCAGCAGCACGATGCCGACGATACCGTCCACCGACAGGCTCAGCCCGCACAGCATCAGCGCCAGCAACGCACCGACACCGGCCGGCGGCAGCGTGGAGATGATGGTCAACGGGTGGATGTAGCTTTCGTACAACACGCCCAGCACGATGTAGATCACCACGATCGAGGCCAGCAGCAGCCACACGATATCGGTCTGGCTGCCGGTGAATTCGGCGGCCTTGCCGACGAACTGCGCATGCACCTGGGTCGGAATCTTGAGTTCTTCGCGCGCCTTCTCGATTGCCGCCACCGCCTGCGACAACGAATGCCCCGGCGCCAGGTTGAACGAGATGGTGACGGCCGGCAGCTGCTGCTGGTGGCTCACCACCAACGGTGTATTGGTGACCTTGGCTTCGGCCAGCGCGGCCAGCGGAATGATGCTGCCGGCACCGACCACGATGCCGGTGTTCTGCGCGCCCACGCCGGTGGCGGTGGACGAGTTGGACGAGGTGACCTGGCCGAAGCTGCTGGCGTTGGTGCCGGTGAGCGCGCCGCTGCCGTTGCTGGCCACGGCCAGCTGGTTCATCAGGGCGGTGCTGGTGCGGAATTCCGGCGCCACTTCCAGTACGACGCGGTACTGGTTGAGCTCGGTGAAGATGGTGGAGATCTGGCGCTGGCCGAAGGAGTCGTACAGCGTGTCGTCGATGGTCTGCATCGGCACGCCGAGCATGCTGGCCTTGTCGCGGTCGATGCTCAGTTCCAGCGCACGTCCCTGGTTGGCCAAGTTGTTGTCCACATCCGCCAGCTCGGGCAGCTTGCGCATTGCCTCGGTCATGCGCCCGGCCCAGGTGGCCAGCTCGCTGCTGTCCACGTCCGAGATCGAATACTGGTATTCGGTCGCGGCCACCCGCGTGTCCAGGGTGACGTCCTGCACCGGCTTGAGGAACAAGGCCACGCCCGGAATGCCGGCCACGGCGTTCTGCAGCCGCGGCAGCACCTCGTCCAGGCCCTCGCGGTCGCCGCGCGTCTTCAGCACGATCGACAGCTGGCCCTGGTTGAGCGTGGGGTTCATGGTGCCGGCGCCGATGAAGGCTGCCACGCCGGTCACCGCCGGGTCCTTGCGCAACGCGGCGGCCACCGCCTGGGTGCGTTGCTCCATCTGCGGGAACGCCACGTTCTGGTCGGCCTGCACCACCCCGGTGATCAGGCCAGTGTCCTGCTCGGGCAGCAAGCCCTTGGGAATGGCCACATACAGCACCACCGTCAACGCCACCGCAGCGATCGCCACGCCCAGGGTCAGCGGTTGATGGGCAAGCACCCAGTCCAGGCTGCGCTCATAGGCGCCCACGGTGCGCGTCCACAGGTTGGTCTTGCCGGCGGCGGTTGCGCGCTCGTGCGCGTCTTCGCCTTCGGGCAAGGCATCGGGCTTGAGCAGGTAGGCGCACATCATCGGCGTCAGCGTCAGCGACACCAGCATCGAGATGACCACCGCGATCGACAGCACCCAGGCAAACTCGTGGAATAACCGCCCGGTGACGCCCGGCATCAGCAGCAGCGGCAGGAACACCGCCACCAGCGACACGGTCAGCGACAACACGGTGAAGCCGATCTGTTTGGCGCCGATCTCGGCCGCTTCCGGCCCGCTCTTGCCCTGCTCGATGTAGCGCACGATGTTTTCGATCATCACGATCGCATCGTCGACCACGAACCCGGTGGCCACCACCAGCGCCATCAACGAGAGGTTGTCCAGCGACATGCCGGCGAAGGCCATCACCCCGAAGGTGCCGGCCAGCGACAACGGCACCGCCACCGAGGGAATGATGGTGGCCCACAACCGGCGCAGGAACACGAAGATCACCGCCACCACCAGGGCGATGGTCAGCACCAGGGTGAACTTCACCTCATGCACCGAGGCGCGGATGGTTTCGGTGCGGTCGGAGAACACCTCCAGATGCACATCGGCCGGCAACACCGACCGCAGTTGCGGCAGGATGTTGCGGATCTGCTCCACCGTCTGCACGATGTTGGCGCCGGGCTGGCGGCGGATTTCCAACAGCACCGCCGGCTTGCCGTCGGCCCAGGCGGCCAGCTGATCGTTCTCCACCCCGTCGACCACCTTGGCCACATCGGCCAGCCGCACCGGGCGGCCGTCCTTGTAGCTGATGATGGTCTCCCGGTACTGCGCCGCGTCGGTGAGCTGGTCGTTGGTGCCGATGCTGTAGGACTGGGTCTTGCCGTTGAGCGAGCCCTTGGGCGCACTGACGTTGGTCTGGGTCAGCGCGCTGCGCAGCGACTCCATGGTCAGGCCCATGTTCGACAGCTGCGCCGGGTTGACCTGGATGCGCACGGCTGGGCGCACGTTGCCGGCGATCGACACCAGGCCCACGCCCGGCACCTGCGACAGGCGCTGGGCCAGGATCGCATCCGCGTAGCGGTTGACCTCGCGCAGCGGCAGCGAATCGGAGGTGAGCTTGAGCGTGAGAATGGCCGCATCGGCCGGATTGACCCGGTTATAGACCGGCTGGTACGGCAGCGAGGAGGGCAGGGTGGCCTGACGGATCGCCGCTTGTACGTCCTGCGAGGCGATATCGATATCGCGCTCCATCGAGAACTGCAGAATGATCGTGGACAGGCCCGCCGACGAATCGGAGGTCATCATCTGCAGGCCGGAAATCTGCCCGAACTGGCGCTCCAGCGGCGTGGTCACCAGCGAGGCCATGGTGGTCGCATTGGCGCCGGGGTACTGGGTGGTGACGACCAGGCTGGGCGCGTCGATTTCCGGCAACGCCGAGACCGGCAATTGACGGTAGCCCAGGATGCCCAGCAGCAGGACGCCGGCCATCAACAACGAAGTGGCGATCGGGCGGCGGATGAAGATGGTCGAAAAGCCCACGGGGGGTGTCCTTGCTGAAGACGTCAAGCGAAGCCGGCGCATGCAGCGCCGGCGCACATCGGCGACGGAGGTTCCGTCGCCGGTGGTCGAGGATTAGCGCGGACCGCCGCCACGACGGCCGCCTGGGCCACCGCCACGGCTCTGTTTGTCCTTCGCGGCCTTGAGTTCGGCCTCGGTCGGTTCCGGCGGCGTCTCGCCCGGCTTGAGCGCGCTGACCTTGCTGCCCGGTTTCAGGCGGAACTGACCTTCGGTCACCACGCGCTCGCCAGGCTTGAGGCCCTTGGTGATCTGCACATGGCTGTCGTCCACCTCCACGCCCTGCACCACGGTGCGCATCTGCGCGGTGTTGTCGCTGCCCACCACGTACACGTAATCGCCGTCAGGGCCGCGCTGCACCGACTGGGACGGCGCCACGGTGCCGCCGGCGATGGTGCGCAACTGCAGGCGCACATTGACGAACTGGCCCGGCCACAGCGCGTTGTCGGTGTTGTTGAAGATCGCGCGTGCGCCGAACGTGCCGCTGTCGGCGGAGATGCGGTTGTCGATCACATCCAGCTTGCCGTCGCTGCTGATCACATGCGCATCGCCACGATCCAATGCCGCCACGGCCAGTGGCGCCGCCGTCTGACCGGTACGCACTGCCTGCAACTCACGCTCGGGCAGGTTGAAAGACACGTAGATCGGGCGGATCTGGGTCAGGGTGACGATCGTGGAGCTGCTGGTGACGATGTTGCCCACGTCCACGCCACGGATGCCAGCGATGCCGTCGATCGGCGCAGTGACGCGAGTGAACTGCAATTGCACCTGCGCCGAGCGCATCTGCGCATCGTTGGCCGCAACCGCGGCCTCGTATTGGGCAACCTGGTTGCGTTGGGTATCCAGGTCCGTGCGCGAGACGTACTGCTTGTAGGCCGGGTCGTTGGAACGCTGGTAATTCACCCGCGAGGTCGCCAGCAGCGCCTGGTTCTGGCGTTTGGCCGCCAGCGCCTGGTCGTAGCTGGCCTGCAGCGTTCGCGGATCGATCTGCGCGAGCAGATCGCCCTTCTTCACTTCCTGGCCTTCCTTGAAGTTCAGGCTCATCAGCTGTCCGCCCACCTGCGGGCTGACGGTGACCGTATTGAGCGCGGTGACCGTACCCAGCGCGCTGGCATAGACCGGAACATCCTGCGTGGTGGCCGCCACCACCGTCACCGGTACCGGGCCGCTGTTGTCCGGGTCATTGCCGTCCGGTGCGCCCGCGCGCTTGCCGTGATTGCCCCCACCCATCATCCGCATTGCGACGAACACCACGACAAGCACCGCGACAACCAGCAGTGTGATCTTCCAAAAACGCGACATGCGACAACTCCTGAGGGCGGGCCGGGCGCGTGGATGCGACCGTGGGGGCGGCGGTGCAAAGCATATCGTTGCGCTCTGCCAATTGAGCGTTACTGAAGTAACGGCTCGGCTGGCGAAACGACCGCAACGGTCACAGGTGCACTGCAGCGGCAACGCGCCACGGCTACCGTGGTTGACCGCCGGGCTGAATCGGGCCCCACTGCAGCCCATCCGGCGCGCGCCTGCACTACATTAAGCAACCATCTATCGAGGATTGCCGATGCGCCCCTCCCGCCTGCTGACCAGTGCGCTGCTGCTCGCCCTGCCCACGCTCGCCACCGCGCAGACCGCGCAGCGGCCCGAAGTTCAGGCCGCTGCCGCCCCGCTGCAGGCCAAGGTGGTGCAATGGCGCCGCGACTTCCACCAGCATCCGGAGTTGTCCAACCGCGAGGAGCGCACTGCCGCCGCCGTGGCCGCGCAGCTGCGCAAGCTGGGCCTCAAGCCGCGCACCGGCATCGCCCATCACGGCGTGGTGGCCATCATCAAGGGCGGCAGGCCGGGGCCGAAGATCGCGCTGCGTGCCGACATGGACGCGCTGCCGGTGAAAGAACAGACCGGGCTGCCGTTCGCTTCCAGGGCCACCGCCGAATACCGCGGCGAGCAGGTCGGGGTGATGCACGCCTGCGGCCACGATGCGCATACCGCGATCTTGCTCGGCGTGGCCGAAGCGCTGGTGGGCATGCGCGAGCAGTTGCCCGGCGAAGTGATGCTGATCTTCCAGCCCTCCGAAGAAGGCGCGCCCGGCAACGAAGAGGGCGGCGCCTCGCTGATGCTCAAGGAAGGCCTGTTCGCCGATTTCAAGCCGCAGGCGGTGTTCGGCCTGCATGTGTTCTCCAGCGTGCAGGCCGGCAAGATCGCGGTGCGCAGCGGCCCGCTGATGGCGGCCTCGGACCGCTTCGCGATCAAGATGATCGGCCGCCAGACCCACGGCTCGGCGCCGTGGAACGGCATCGACCCGATCGTGGCCAGCGCCGACATGATCGGCGCCGCCCAGACGGTGATCAGCCGCCGCGCCAACCTCTCCAAGCAGCCGGCGGTGCTCAGCTTCGGCGCGATCAAGGGCGGCATCCGCTACAACATCATCCCCGATGATGTGGAAATGGTGGGCACCATCCGCACCTTCGACGAGGGCATGCGGCAGCAGATCTTTGCCGATCTCAAGAACGTGGCCGAACACACCGCCGCCGCGCACGGGGCCAAGGTCCAGGCGCAGGTGCCGGATCAGCCAGGCAACCCGGCTACCGTCAACGACCCTGCATTGACTGCGAAGATGCTGCCCAGCCTGCAGGCCGTGGTGGGTGCCGACAATGTGTACGAGCCGCCGTTGCAGATGGGCGCGGAAGATTTCTCGTTCTACGCCCAGCAGGTGCCGTCGATGTTCTTCTTCGTCGGCTCCACCGCCAAGGGTATCGATCCGGCCACCGCACCCAGCAACCATTCGCCGCAGTTCCTGCTGGACGAGTCGTCGCTGGATGTGGGCTTGCGCGCGCTGTTGCAGGTGTCGCTGGATTATCTGCAGCAGGGGTGAATCGGGAATCGGGAATCGTCTGCGGCTGGGCGATTCTCGCTTCCGGCGGCGGTGCGGGGTGATTGGGCACGAGCGATGCTCTGCGAGTGCTCCATTGGCCCGTGATACGCCTCGCCATACACCTCACGGCCAGCCCGTGCGGCCTAAAATGGCGGCATGAATACCCCAGAAGATTCCACCCTCGGTCGTGAGGTCGCCTATCCGAGCGGCTACGACCCGTCGTTGCTGTTTCCGATTCCGCGTGCGGCCGGGCGCCAGGCCATCGGGCTGACCGGTGAGCTGCCGTTTATCGGCCGCGATCGCTGGCACGCCTACGAACTCAGCTGGCTCGATGCACAAGGCAAGCCCTGCGTGGCCACCGCCACCTTGCATGTGCCCTGCGATTCGCCTTCGCTGATCGAATCCAAGTCGCTCAAGCTGTATCTCAACTCGCTCAACGCCACCCGCTTCAACAGCGCCGAAGCGGTACGCACGCGCATTGCCACCGACCTGTCCACGCGCGCTGGTGCCGATGTGGCGGTGGAGTTCGGCCTACCGCCGATCGACGCGGTGGGCGAGGGCGAATCGATCGATGCGCTGGATGTCAGCATCGACGATTACGGCCCGCCGAACGCGGCCTATCTCTGCGCACGCGCGCAGCCAGCGGTGGAAGAAGTGCTGACCTCGGCCTTGCTCAAATCCAATTGCCCGGTGACTGGTCAGCCGGATTGGGCCAGCGTCACCTTGCATTACCGCGGCGCACCGATCGATCGCGAGGGATTGCTGCGTTATTTGGTGAGTTTCCGCGACCACGCCGAGTTTCATGAGCAATGCGTCGAGCGCATTTTCAACGACGTGCTGACCCAGTGCGCGCCGCAGTGGCTGGTGGTGGAAGCGCGCTACACACGTCGTGGCGGCCTGGACATCAACCCGCTGCGCAGTTCGGCCAGCGTGCCGACGCCGCTGTCGATCTTCCGCGACCTGCGCCAATAGATCGCGCTCATGCGGGATCGCGCGGGCTTCACGGCGGCGCGATCCACGCTTAACAGCGCCCCGCGCACCCTGCTGACACCGCGATGCACAGGGATTGCAGCAATGAGTGTCGACAAGAAAGCAGATTTCTCCAACGTCACCTCATCGGTCGATAGCACCGCTGAAGTGACGCCTGCGCCGGATTTTTCCAACGTGCGCACCAGTGTGCAAAGCACCGCGCAGCTTGTTGAAGAATCGGTCACCGTCCAGGCCGGCGACAGCCTCTCCAGTATTACCAAGCGCCATCTGGGCGACGGCAATCTGTGGCCACGTATTTTCGAAGCCAATCGCGAAACGCTGCAGGATCCGGACAAGATCTTTCCCGGGCAGGTACTGCGCTTGCCTGCAAAGTCGTAATCGCAGGTCGGCGTCCAGTCTCGCTGGCGGCGGCACGATTCAACACACCTAGACACCCACTCGAGCACTGCGACTGCAGATGTTCTGCTACCGGAGAATCGATTTATGCGTATCACCTCTGTTTCGAGCAGCTTCGCCCTTGCCCTGGCCGGCGTTCTCGCAGTGTCCGGCTGCAGCAAGAAAGCCGACGATGACAGCGTTTCCAAGGACCCCACGTCCGGTGCCGCAACCGACGCGATGCCCGGCCCGGCTGCCACCCCGCCGGGGAGCGATCAGGCTGCCCAGGGTAGCGCCACCGGTGCGGCCAGCACCGATGGCGGTGCTGCGATGGGCAGCGCAGTGACGGTGTCCAGCGTGGCGGTCGGCACCCAGGCCGCGGCGGACAAGACGGTGACGCCGGCCACCAGTGTCGGCAGCAAGGACACCATCATCATCTCGGTCAAGACCGACGGCAGCGCCAGCAACGTGGCCGTGTCGGCGAAGCTGACCTACCAGGATGGCCAGGTGGCCGGCGAACAGAATGCGACGTTGAATACCACCGGTGCGGAAACCACCAACCTGAGCTTCAGCAAGCCCGATGGCTGGCCGGCCGGCACCTACACCGCGCAGGTGATGGTGGACGGCAAGCCTGCAGGTAATCCGCAGACCATCACCGTCAAGTAAGGATGGGTGATGGAGTGGGATGTGCAGCCTTGGCCGCGCGTCGCCACTGCTTCAGTCAACGGGTGGCTCGACGTTGCACCAAGCCACCCAAGCAGGGCGCGACCGATGACGTCGCGCCTTTTTGTTGCATCGCATTTGTTACAGCTGCATCCATGTCGATTGCCCTGGTGACGGGACGAAGCATCCGCCTGTGGTCGCTTTACCCGGGCGCGGCTCAGACGCGACAATGCCGTGCTGATCCATCGCCGCATCCAACGCGCTGGTTAACCGGTGTGCATCAACGACCCCGTCGCGCGCACCACTGCCATCGTCCGTGAATGCCGGCGCTCCTCCCGACCACAAGAGCCATCGCACCTCATGTCGAAGACACCGAAGATCCTGTACACGCTCACCGACGAAGCACCCTACCTGGCCACGCAGTCGCTGCTGCCGATCATCGATGCCTACACCGATACTGCCGGCATCGTGGTCGAAACGCGCGACATCTCGCTGGCCGGCCGCATTCTGGCGCTGTTTCCCGAGCATTTGAGCGGCACGCAGAAGATCGCCGACGACCTGGCCGAACTGGGTGAGCTGGCCACCACGCCGGAAGCCAACATCATCAAGCTGCCCAACATCAGCGCCTCGGTGCCGCAGCTCAAGGCCGCGATCAAGGAACTGCAGGGCCAGGGCTATGCATTGCCGGCGTATCCGGATGAACCCAAGGATGCCGCGGAAAAAGACATCAAGGCGCGCTACGACAAGGTCAAGGGCAGCGCGGTGAATCCGGTGCTGCGCGAGGGCAATTCCGATCGTCGTGCACCGCTGTCGGTAAAAAACTATGCGCGCAAGCATCCGCACCGCATGGGCAAGTGGAGCAGCGATTCCAAGTCGCACGTGTCGCACATGGAGTCTGGCGATTTCTTCGGTAGCGAACAGTCCACCACGCTGGCCGAGGCCGGCACGCTGAAGATCGAATTCGTAGGCAACGATGGCAGCAGCACCGTGCTGAAAGACAAGGTGGCGGTGAAGGCGGGCGAAATCGTCGACGCTGCCGTATTGAGCAAGCGTGCGCTGGCCAGCTTCATCGACGCGCAGATTGCCGATGCCAAGGCCCGCGACGTGCTGTTCTCGGTGCATCTGAAAGCCACCATGATGAAGGTCTCCGACCCGGTGCTGTTCGGCGTGGTGGTCGGCGAGTTCTACAAGGACACGCTGAGCAAGCATGCCGATGCGCTCAAGTCGGTCGGCTTCGATCCCAACAACGGCATCGGCGATCTGTACGCACGTATCACGTCGCTGCCGGAAGCGAAGCAAACCGAAATCAAGGACGATATCCAGGCCGAATACGCGCAGCGCCCGGGCCTGGCGATGGTCAATTCGGATAAGGGCATCACCAACCTGCATGTGCCCAGCGACGTGATCGTCGATGCTTCCATGCCGGCGATGATTCGCGACTCCGGCCAGATGTGGAATGCCCAAGGCAAGCTGCAGGACACCAAGGCGGTGATTCCGGACCGCTGCTATGCCGGCGTGTACCAGGCGGTGATCGACGACTGCAAGGTGCATGGTGCGTTCGATCCGGCCACGATGGGTTCGGTGCCCAACGTGGGGCTGATGGCGCAGAAGGCCGAAGAATACGGCTCGCACGACAAGACCTTCCAGATGGCCGCTGCCGGCACCGTCAAGGTCACCGATGGCAACGGCAAGACGGTGTTCGAGCACGCCGTGGAAGCCGGCGATCTGTGGCGCATGTGCCAGGTCAAGGACGCGCCGATCCAGGACTGGGTGAAGCTGGCCGTGGAGCGCGCCCGCCTGAGCGAGACGCCGGCCGTGTTCTGGCTGGACAAGGCGCGTGCACACGATGCGCAGGTGATCGCCAAGGTCGAGCAGTATCTGAAGGATCACGACACCAACGGCCTGGATATCCGCATCCTGCCGCCGGTGGAAGCGACCACGTTCTCGCTGGAGCGCATCCGCAAGGGCCAGGACACCATCTCGGTCACCGGCAACGTGCTGCGCGACTACCTCACCGATTTGTTCCCGATCATGGAGCTCGGCACCAGCGCCAAGATGCTCTCCATCGTGCCGCTGATGGCCGGTGGCGGTTTGTTCGAAACCGGTGCCGGTGGTTCGGCGCCCAAGCATGTGCAGCAGTTCGTCGAAGAGAACTGCCTGCGCTGGGATTCGCTGGGTGAATTCCTGGCCCTGGCCGCGTCGCTCGAGCATCTGGGCAACCGTTACGACAATCCGTCGGCCACGGTGCTGGCCAAGGCGCTGGATGTCGCCAATGGACAGTTCCTGGACAACAACAAGTCGCCCGCGCGCAAGGTCGGCGAGCTCGACAACCGCGGCAGCCACTTCTATCTGGCCATGTACTGGGCGCAGGCCCTGGCCGCGCAGACCGAAGACACGGCATTGCAGGCCAAGTTCGCGCCGCTGGCCAAGGCCCTGACCGAGAACGAAGCCACCATCGTGGGCGAACTCAACGGCGCGCAGGGCAGGCCGGTGGAAATTGGCGGTTACTACCATCCTGACCTGGCCAAGGTCAGCGAGGCGATGCGGCCGAGCAAGACCTTCAACGACATCCTGGCCACGCTGAAGGCCTGAGTCGCCGCACCGCCTGCGGTCTCCGCATGGCGTGTTCAAGGCCCGTCTCGCAAGAGGCGGGCCTTGTCGTTTCAGCGAAACGGCGACAATGCCGTCACGCCACGCAGCAGGCGTCGGCTGAGCCGCGCCATGCGTCGCTCGCGCCGGCGTTGCGAAGGCGGATCGGTCATTGTCTGAACGTCTTGCCGTGGCTCCGCGGGAGATTCCGGCGATTCCATTGAGGTCTGCCCTTGCATCGCCTCCACTGCCGTGTCCGGTTCCGCCAGGCGCTGGGCCAGTGCCACATTGGCAATGTGGCCGTGCTGAAACAACAGTTCGCTAAAGATGCGCATGGCCCACCTCCACTTGAGTGGAATCCACGGTAGGCGCAGGCTAGGGGACGTAAAAGCGAGACTTTTACAAGTGAGTCTTGAAATCCATTCAAGGGTTGGCCATGTCGCGTCCGCCGCTTCACGCATTGCAAGGCTTCGTCAGCGCGGTACGCCTGGGCAACCTGTCGCGCGCTGCTGGCGCGATGCATCTGACTGTCAGCGCCCTTAGTCACCAGATGCGCGTGCTTGAACAACGGCTCGGGTATCCGCTGCTGCAACGGCATGCGCGCGGCGTCACTGCCACGCCGCAGGGCCAGCAACTGCTCGACCGCATCGCACCGCACCTGGACGCCATCGCCGAGGCATTCGAGCCATTCGGTGCGCGTCGCGAAGACACCCTGACCCTGAGTCTCACGCCGTCGATGGCATCGGCCTGGCTGGTGCCACGCCTGGGCGAATTTCTGGCCATTCATCCCACCATCGAAATCAACCTGTTGTCGAGCGAGCGGCTGGTGGATTTCGAGCGCCAGCAGCAAGTGGATGCCGCCATGCGCATCGGCGCCGGGCAATGGCCTGGCGTCATCGCCGAGCCCTTGTTCGACGAATGGCTGGTGCCGATGGCAAGCCCGGCCCTGATCGCCCGCATGGGCGGCGTGGAGGCGCCACCGTTGCATCAGTGGCCATTGCTGGGCGACCCGGATGACGCCTGGTTGCGCTGGTTTGCCGCGTTCGGCGGCGATGTGCCGCGACGCTATGTCGCCGTACTCGACGAATCAGAGGCACACCACCGTGCCGCCCTGGATGGCGTCGGCGTCGCACTGGGCCGCGTGACGCGCGCACGTCTGTTGCTGGCGTCCGGCCAGCTGGTGGCGTTGTCCACGCAACGGCTCAAGACCAGTTGGTCGCATTACCTGGTGTATCCGCCACGTTCCAGCACGCATGGCGGGTTTCTTGCGTTTCGCACCTGGCTGCAGGGCCAGGCGCGCGAACACGCCGCGCATGCGCAGCAGGCGACCGCCATACCACTTGCCGCGCGCCGCAAGCGCTCCGGGACACTGCCGCCATGAGCCATCCACCCTTGCCACCACAATCCGAGCGCCGCGCGCTGGCGATCGCCCAGGCCGTGTACGAAGCGTTCGAGGACTATCACGCGCGCTTTTCCGAAATCACCGCACGCGCCAAGCAGCGGTTCGAAACACGCGACTGGAGCGGCGCGCGCGAAGACGCGGTAGCGCGCATCGCGCTGTACGACCAATACATCGCCGAATGCATGTTGCGCCTGCGTGCAGTACTGCTGGGCCAGGCGCACGATCGCGCGCTGTGGATGCGTGCGCGCGATCATTACGCCGCCTTGCTGAGCGGGTTGATCGACCAGGAGTTGTACAAGACGTTCTACAACACCCTGACCCGGCGCTACTTCGGTACCCACGGCGTCGATGCCGATATCGAATTCATCGCCCTGGATATCGAACCGACCGACGCCATCACCGTGCCTGTTGCGCGCCACACCTATGCGGTCTCGCCCGGCCGCCTGACCGACATGCTGGTGCGGGTGCTCGGCGACTACGCGTTCGCCGTACCGTATACGCACCGCACCCGCTGCGCGGCCGCCATCGCGGTGCGTCTGCTCGACGATCTTGCGCATTGGGGCGAGCATCCGGTGCGCAGCGTGGAATTACTGGAGACGGTGTTCTATCGCGAGCGGCGCGCGTATCTGGTCGGACGCGTGTTCGGCGAACATCGCTTTTCGCCGTGCGTGATCGCGCTGATCAACGACGAGGCGGGCCTGCGCGCCGAAGCGGTGTTGACCCGGCGCAGCGATGTCGCGCAATTGTTCAGTAACTCGCGTAGCTATTTTCAAGCCGACCTGTCCACTGTCGGCGACGCGGTGGTGTTCCTGCGCAGCCTGCTCACCCACAAGCCGGTCGATGAGCTATACACGATGCTGGGTCGCGCCAAACAGGGCAAGACCGAGCGTTACCGCACGTTTTTCAGTCATTTTCAGGCGCATCCGTCCGAACAGCTGGTGCACGCCGACGGCACTCCCGGCATGGTCATGGTGGTGTTTACGCTGCCCAGTTATCCGCTGGTCTTCAAACTCATTCGCGACCGCTTTGCGTATCCCAAAACCATGAGCCGCGCGCAGGTAGAGGGCAAGTACGAGCTGGTCTTCCAGCTCGACCGCATCGGCCGCCTGCTCGACGCGCAGCCGTATCGCTTCCTGCGCTTCCCCAAGGCGCGCTTCTCACCGGCGTTGCTGCAAGAACTGCAGACCAGCTGCGCGATGAGCCTGAGCGAAGACGGCGACGATGTCCTGATCGCACTGTGCTATGTGCAGCGCCGGTTGCGCCCGTTGAATTTGTACCTGCGCGAACAATTGCCCGAAGCCGCGCATGCCGCAGCGCTGGACTACGGCCAGGCCATCAAGGACATGGCGCGCAACAACATCTTTCCTGGCGACATGCTGCTGAAGAATTTCGGCATTACCCGCCATCAGCGCGCGGTGTTCTACGACTACGACGAGCTATGCCTGATCACCGAATGCAACTTCCGCGATTGGCCAGTGCCCACCACTTACGAAGAACAGATGGCCGCAGAACCCTGGTTCCATGTCGGCCCGCGCGACGTCTTTCCCGAGCGCTTCGCCTTGTTCATGGGCCTGCCCGCCTCGCAACTGGAAGCGGTCAAGCACCAGCACCCGGAACTGTTCGACCCACGCTGGTGGCGCGACCTGCAGAGCCGGCTGCGCGAAGACGATTATCCCGACACCCCGCCCTATGCGGAGTCGCGCAGGCTGGCGTAGCGATTTACCGGCAGCGGCAACACTGGTACAACGCACGCTACATCATCAGGGAGTGCGGTCATGCAATGGAAGCAGCGTTTCAGTCTTGGCATCTTGCTGGCATTGAGCAGCATCGCAGCGACGCAGGCACGTCCAGGCGCAGAACAGGCGCACATGCAGATTGAGGCCAGCATGAATGTGGCAGGCGAGTTGACCCTGACCCCGGACGGCACGGTCACGGCAGTGAAGCTTGCCGACGAAGCGAGTTTGCCGCCGGCAGTGCGCGAGCGGATCAAGCGTTCGGTCGCATCGTGGCGCTTCGACCCTGTGCGCGACAACGGAAGCGCCTTGCCCGCGCAGTTGCCGATGAGCCTGCTGCTGGTCGCCAAACAGGGGGAAGGGGAAAATTATCTGGTGTCGATCCGTAGCGCGCATTTTGGCGGCCAGGCGCAGGACGCGACGAGTGTGCGCACCAACGACATGCGGCCGCCGCGCTACCCCGAAGCGGCGTTTCGGGCCGGTGCCACCGGCGTGGTCTATCTGATGCTCAAGATCGGGCGCGACGGCAAGGTCCAGGATCTGATCGCAGAGCAAGTCAACCTGACATCCCTCGTACCGGAATCCAAACGTGCACGGTTGCGCCAGGCGTTTGCCGATGCGGCCTCGACGAAGGCGCGTGCATGGACGTTTCTGCCGCCGACAGAGGGTCCGGACGTCAAGGCGCCGTACTGGGTCATGCGTGTTCCGGTCAGCTTCGACATCGGAACGTCGCCACGCGATCTGATCGCCGCACAACAGGTCCAGAAATGGCGTTCGTATCTGCCTGGCACCCGTCAGGCCGCCCCATGGGATGAACAGCGCGGCGCAGCGACATCGAGCGACAGCCCGGATGCCCTGCCTGCCAGCGGGTTGTTCTCCGCACGCGGGGAAGGTGTTCGCCTGGTCACGCCGCTGCAAGGAAGTTGAGCGCGGCTCACAGAGCTGACAGAGAAGGCTAAAGCCTGCGCAACGGCCGCCTCGCACAAAAAAGCCCCGCAATGCGGGGCTTTTTCGTCTCGATAAACCGACTGAACTCAGCGCTTCATCGAACTGAAGAACTCGTCGTTGGACTTGGTGGTCTTCATCTTGTCCAACAGGAATTCCATTGCCGCGATTTCGTCCATCGGGTGCAGCAGCTTGCGCAGGATCCAGATCTTCTGCAGCAGTTCCGGCTCGATCAACAGATCTTCGCGGCGCGTGCCCGAACGGTTGATGTCGATTGCCGGGTACACGCGCTTTTCGGTGATGCGACGGTTCAAGTGCACTTCGCTGTTGCCGGTGCCCTTGAACTCTTCGTAGATCACCTCGTCCATCTTGCTGCCGGTTTCCACCAGCGCCGTGGCGATGATGGTCAGCGAGCCACCTTCTTCCACGTTACGCGCCGCACCGAAGAAACGCTTCGGGCGGTGCAGGGCGTTGGCGTCCACACCGCCGGTGAGCACCTTGCCGGAGCTGGGCACCACGTTGTTGTAGGCGCGCGCCAGGCGGGTGATGGAGTCCAGCAGGATCACCACGTCCTTCTTGTGCTCGACCAGGCGCTTGGCCCGCTCGATCACCATCTCGGCGACCTGCACGTGACGCGCAGCCGGCTCGTCGAACGTGGAGGAGATGACTTCGCCGCGCACGGTGCGCTGCATTTCGGTCACTTCTTCCGGACGCTCGTCGATGAGCAGCACGATCATGTGCACTTCGGGATGATTGGTGGTGATGGCCGTGGCCACCTGCTGCATCATCATCGTCTTACCGGCCTTGGGCGGGGAGACGATCAGCGCACGCTGACCCTTGCCCTGCGGTGCCATCAGATCCAGGATGCGGCCGGTGATGTCCTCGGTGGAGCCATCGCCACGCTCCAGACGGAAGCGGCGGCGCGGGAACAGCGGGGTCAGGTTCTCGAACAGGACCTTGTTCTTGCTCGCTTCCAGCGGCTCGCCGTTGATGGTGTCGACGATCGACAGCGCGAAATAGCGTTCGCCGTCCTTGGGGAAGCGGATGCGGCCGGACAGGTGGTCGCCGGTGCGCAGGTTGAAGCGACGGATCTGGCTGGGCGAGATATAGGTATCGTCCGGGCCGGCCAGGTAGCTGGCTTCTGCGGCACGCAGGAAACCGAAGCCGTCGGGCAGGATTTCCAGCACGCCGTCGGCGGCAACGCCTTCACCGTGACGGGTCAGCACCTTGAGCAGGGCGAAGATCACGTCCTGCTTGCGCGCACGCGCCACGCCTTCCTGGATGTTGAGCTGGTCGGCGATGTCCAGCAGCTTCTGCGCCGGCATCCGCTTGAGGTCGCTCAGCGAATACACCGGAAAACCTTCCGGCACGGCCGGATGCGGACGCGCGATGAACGGCTCGTTGCTGCCGTCGGACGAGGGCATGCCGCCGTCGTTGCCGAAGCGGTCGCGCGGGCCGCGGTCGCGGCGGTTGCGGAACCGGTCACGGCGGTTGCCCTGCTGGTTCTGGCCTTGCTGGTTTTGTCCCTGACTCTGACCGCCCTGGCCTTGCTGATTCTGGCCGGCGTTCTGGTTCTGGTTCTGGCCCTGCTGCTGACCTTGGCCCTGGTTCTGGCCTTGATTCTGGTTCTGCTGTTGCTGCGCCTGGTTGAAGCGCTGCTGCTGCGACTGGCCAACCTCGCGGGGCTCGCCGTGGGTGTCGCCGCCGTGGCTGGCGCTGGGCGCCTGACCGGCGTGTGCGCCATCGCTGGACGTCTGCGCCGGTGCCGGATCGGCAGCGCGCGACGGTGCCTGCGGGGCACGGGGTGCTTCGGGTGCGGGACTGGTGGGCAAGGGCAGGTTGGCCTGCTGTGCGCCAGCCTCTTCAGTGGCGGCGGCGGTCTTGCTCACGCGCGGCTTGCGCACGCGCTTCTCGACGGGAGCGTCGACGCTGCTCCCGGTATCGGAGGAAGGATGATCGGACAAGTGCGTGATTCCTCGCTAAGGTGCGAGCGCCCAACTAGGGGCGAACTGGTGGTAGATGGGAGTCTAGAAGAGCTTCTAGAGGGGTGCGGCGGCGCACGAACGTGCGCCGGACCAACTGACACTATCACCGCCGCGCGTGACCGCGCAAGCGTCTTCCCGGGCATGATTTAACTGCCGGCGCATCATCGGGCGCCCATTGCTGGACGCCCGCCTGCTCAGGCGGCCGCGCCACCCAGGGTCTTGTCGATCATCTGGGTCAGCTGGCCCTTGCCGACGGCGCCGATCTGGGTCGCCTGCACCTGCCCGTCCTTGAACAGCAACAGCATCGGGATCGAGCGCACGTGGTACTTGATGGCCAGCGCACGGTTCTGGTCCACATTCACCTTGGCGACCTTGAGGCGGCCCTGATAGGTGTCGGCCAGATCGTCCAGCACCGGGGCGATCATCTTGCACGGGCCGCACCACTCGGCCCAGAAATCCACCAGAACCGGTTCGCCCGATTGCAGTACAGCTGTGTCGAAGTCGGCATCGCCGACATGTTGAACCTTATCGCTCACCTTGGGTCTCCTGGAAACCAAAACGGCCCACCCGAACGGGCAGGCCGCTACATTGCGCTAAACTGGGGCATTGCGCGACTGAATCAAGTGTCAGTCCTGAAGCCGCGCTGTCCGCCACAACAGCCGCAGTTTGCGACGCTGTCGGCATCGATGCAAGCCGCGCCCGGGCTGCCCAGGGCGCCTCACGAAGACGGAATAATGAGCGACAAACCGCTGACCGATGTGACCTTTTCCTCGTTCGATCTGCATCCGGCCTTGATCGCCGGGCTGGAGAGCGCCGGGTTTACCCGCTGTACCCCGATCCAGGCGCTGACCTTGCCGGTCGCGCTGCCGGGCGGCGATGTCGCCGGCCAGGCCCAGACCGGTACCGGCAAGACCTTGGCGTTCCTGGTCGCGGTGATGAATCGGCTGCTGATCCGCCCGGCCCTGGCCGACCGCAAGCCGGAAGACCCGCGCGCGCTGATCCTGGCGCCGACCCGCGAGCTGGCGATCCAGATCCACAAGGACGCAGTGAAGTTCGGCGCCGACCTTGGCCTGCGCTTTGCGCTGGTCTATGGCGGGGTGGATTACGACAAACAGCGCGAACTGTTGCAGCAGGGCGTGGACGTGATCATCGCCACCCCGGGCCGCCTGATCGACTACGTCAAGCAGCACAAGGTGGTCTCGCTGCACGCCTGCGAGATCTGCGTGCTGGACGAGGCCGACCGCATGTTCGACCTGGGCTTCATCAAGGACATCCGCTTCCTGCTGCGGCGCATGCCCGAGCGCGGCACCCGGCAGACGTTGTTGTTCTCGGCCACGCTCAGCCACCGCGTGCTGGAGCTGGCCTACGAGCACATGAACGAGCCGGAAAAGCTGGTCGTCGAAACCGAAAGCATCACCGCTGCGCGGGTGCGCCAGCGCATCTATTTCCCCTCCGACGAAGAGAAGCAGACGCTGCTGTTGGGCTTGCTGTCGCGCAGCGAAGGCGCGCGCACCATGGTGTTCGTCAATACCAAGGCGTTCGTGGAGCGCGTGGCGCGCACCCTGGAGCGGCACGGCTACCGGGTCGGCGTGCTGTCGGGCGATGTGCCGCAGAAGAAGCGCGAGTCGCTGCTCAACCGCTTCCAGAAAGGCCAGCTCGAAATCCTGGTCGCCACCGACGTGGCTGCGCGCGGTCTGCATATCGATGGCGTCAAGTACGTCTACAACTACGACCTGCCGTTCGACGCCGAAGACTACGTCCATCGCATCGGCCGCACCGCACGCCTGGGCGAGGAAGGCGATGCGATCAGCTTCGCCTGCGAACGCTATGCGATGAGCCTGCCGGACATCGAGGCCTATATCGAGCAGAAGATCCCGGTCGAGCCGGTGACGTCCGAACTGCTGACGCCGCTGCCGCGTGCGCCACGCGTGCCGGTGGAAGGCGAAGAGGCCGACGACGACGCTGGCGACAGCGTGGGCACGATCTTCCGCGAAGCGCGCGAGCAGCGCGCCGCCGAAGAACAGCGTCGCGGTGGCGGGCGCAGTGGTTCGGGCGGGTCGCGCAGCGGCAGTGGCGGTGGCGGTGGTCGCCGCGAAGGCGCCGGTGCCGATGGCAAGCCGCGTCCGCGTCGCAAGCCACGGGTGGAAGGCCAGGCGCCTGCAACTGCGGCGTCGACCGAACATCCGGTCGTTGCCGCAGCGGCGGGACAGGCACCTTCCGCGGGCGTGGCCGATGCCGAGCGCGCGCCACGCAAGCGTCGGCGTCGTCGTAACGGTCGTCCGGTCGAGGGTGCCGAGCCGGCAGTGGCATCCACGCCGGTTCCCGCACCTGCCGCACCGCGTAAGCCCACCCAGGTGGTTGCCAAGCCGGTGCGTGCCGCCGCCAAGCCGTCGGGCAGCCCCTCGCTGCTCAGCCGGATCGGCCGCCGACTGCGTTCGCTGGTCTCAGGCAACTGACCGTTTGCGGCACTGATCGCATCGCCGCGCATCGGCGATGCGACGCAAGCACTGACGCTCCGGCATAATCGCTGAATGACCGTTCTGCGTTTCGACAACGTCAGCAAGCACTACGCCGGTGGCCACCAGGCGCTGACCGATGTCAGCTTCGAAGTGGCCGATGGCGAGATGCTGTTCGTGACCGGCCACTCCGGCGCCGGCAAAAGTACCTTGCTCAAATTGATCCACCTCAGCGAACGCCCGAGTCAGGGCGCGGTACTGCTGGGCGAACGTAACCTGCTCAAGGTACGTGGCCGGCAGATTCCGCTGCATCGGCGCCAGGTGGGTGCGGTCTATCAGGACCACCGTCTGCTCAACGACCGCAGCATCGCCGAGAACGTGGCCCTGCCGCTGATCTTGCGCGGCACCCGGCGTGCCGAGATCGGCAAGCGCGTGCGCTCGGCATTGGAGCGCATCGGTCTGGCCCATCGCGAGAAAGCCCTGCCGTCGCAATTGTCTGCCGGCGAGCAGCAACGCGTGGGCATCGCGCGCGCCATCGTCGGCGAGCCGCGGCTGCTGGTGGCCGATGAGCCCACCGGCAATCTCGACCCGGCACTGGCCGCGGAAATCATGCAGTTATTCGCCGAACTTCCGGCCCGTGGCACCAGCGTGCTGGTGGTCAGCCACGACCTGGCGCTGCTCAAGCAGATGCGCAAGCGCGTGCTGATCCTGGATCACGGCCGCCTGGTCGACGACATCTCGCCGCAGGACCTGGCCGAATGAGCAAGCCCGCCAATACCGAAACCGTCGCGCCGTCGCGGCTCGGCGTCTGGATCGACCACCATCTGCACAGCATTGCCTTCAGCCTGGGCCGTGCGATGCGCAAGCCGTGGGCCACGTTGCTGACCATCGTGGTGATGGCCCTGGCGCTGGCCCTGCCGCTGGGGCTGTCGATCGCGCTGGATAACGTCAAGCTGCTGGCCGGCAGCGTGCAGCAGTCGCGCGAGATCAATCTGTTTCTGAAGGTCGACGTGGCTACCGAGGCGGCGCAGGCGCTGGCCGGCGAGCTGCGTGCACGCCCGGATGTCGCCAAGGTCACGCTGCGCACGCCGGAGCAGGGCTTGGCCGAGCTGCGCGAGAGCGCCAAGCTCGATGAAGCGGCCGATGCGCTGGGCGACAACCCGCTGCCCACCTTGCTGATCGTCACTCCCGCCGATGCGACCGACGACGCGCAGCTGGCCAGTGCGCTGCAGGCGCTGCCGCAGACCGATCAGGTGCAGCACGACGCGCTGTGGCGCAAGCGCCTGGATGGCTGGCTGCACTTCGGCGAGCGCCTGGTCCAGGTGTTGTCTGCCCTGCTCGGGATCGGTGCGGTGCTGGTGGTCGGCAACACCGTGCGGCTGGACATTCAGTCGCGGCGCGAAGAAATCGGCGTGCTGCAGTTGCTCGGCGCCAGCGATGGCTTCATCCGCCGCCCGTTTTTGTATCTGGGCGCGTGGTACGGACTCGGCGCCGGCGCTGTCGCGCTCGCTCTGATCGCCGCCTCGGGCCTGGCATTGCGTGCGCCGTTGGCGACATTGGCCGACAGTTACGGCAGTTCTTTTACCCTGCACGGGCTGGATCTGTTGCATTCTGCGATGGTGCTGGTCGGCACCTTAGTCCTGGGTTGGTTGGGTGCCTGGCTGGTGACCGGCCATTTCCTTCGCCAGACCCGTCCTACCGAGACCTGAGGCCTGCCATGCATCCACCAGATCTCAAACACCTGATCAGCGACGCACCGCGCGTGATGGTGGTCGATGGTTCCAAGTTGGTGCGCAAGCTGATTGCCGACGTGCTCAAGCGCGACCTGCCCAATGTGCAGGTGATCGGCTGTTCCAACATTGCCGAAGCGCGGCAGGCGCTGGAAGCCGGCGCCGTGGATCTGGTCACCACCTCGCTGTCGCTGCCCGATGGCGACGGCCTGACCCTGGCGCGCAGCGTGCGCGAAACCGCCGGGCAGGCCTATGTACCGGTGATCGTGGTCTCCGGCGATGCGCAGCAGCATCTGGTGGAGCGCCGTTTCACCGAGTACGTCACCGATTATTTCGACAAGGCGCTGGGCCATGAAGCCCTGGCGACCTTCATCCGCGGCTACGTGCAGCCCGAGCCGGTGGTGGGGGCGACCGTGCTCTACATCGAAGACAGCCGCGTGGTGGCCGAGGCGACCAAGCGCATGCTCGAACGGCAGAGCCTGAAAGTGGTGCACGTGCTCACCGCCGAAGATGCCTTTGCGCTGCTCACCGCCGAATCGCTGGGCCGCACCGAACGCCGCATCGACGTGGTGCTCACCGACGTGACCCTCAAAGGCGAGCTCAACGGCCGCGACGTGGTCGAGCGTATCCGCATCGATTTCGCCTACGGCAAGCGCCGCCTGCCGGTGCTGGTGATGACCGGCGACACCAACCCGCGCAATCAATCCGACTTGCTGCGGGCCGGTGCCAACGATCTGGTGCAGAAACCGATCGAAGAGCGCCTGCTGGTGACCAAGGTGTTGTTCCAGCTGCGCCTGGCACGCCTGGAGGATCAGGCTGTCACGCTATGACTGAAGGGGAGGGACGCATCCAGCTGGAACCGTCGTGGAAGGCAAGAGTGGGCGACTGGCTGCTGCGCCCGCAGATGCAGGAGCTGTCGGCATTCCTGCGCCAGCGCAAGGCGGCCGGAGCACGGGTGTTTCCGCCCGGCCCGCAGATCTTCGCCGCCTTCGACGCCACCCCGTTCGAACAGGTCAAGGTGGTGATCCTGGGCCAGGACCCGTATCACGGCGAAGGTCAGGCGCATGGGCTGTGCTTCTCGGTATTGCCCGGCGTGCCGGTGCCGCCGTCGCTGCTCAACATCTACAAGGAGATCCAGGACGACCTGGGGATCGCGCGGCCGGATCACGGCTACCTGATGCCCTGGGCGCGCCAGGGCGTGCTGCTGCTCAATGCCGTGCTGACGGTGGAGCAGGGGCGCGCCGGCGCCCACCAGAACAAGGGCTGGGAAGGCTTCACCGATCATGTGGTGGACACCCTCAACCGCGAGCGCGAAGGGCTGGTGTTTCTGCTGTGGGGCAGCTATGCGCAGTCCAAGGGCAAGGTCATCGACCAGGCACGCCATCGGGTCTTGAAGGCGCCGCATCCTTCGCCGCTTTCGGCGCACCGCGGCTTCCTGGGCTGCCGGCATTTTTCCAAGACCAACGACCATTTGCGGCGGCGTGGTCTGAGCCCGATCGACTGGTCGCTGCCACCGCGCAGCGCACTGGACACCACCTCCACCGGCGCCTGAACGACGCTGCGGCATCCTGGTGCGCAACCAATTTGTCACGGTTTGCACAGGGGCTTGGTGATACCGTAAGCTTCGAATTTGGGGTGCCGGGCTGTAGAACACCGGTGATGCCAAAGACCCGAACGTTCTATAAATGGAATGCTGGGAACTCTTTCTGTACCCGGCAGTCCAATAGTTCGACTGCTAAGATGGTGCCTATGAACCAGACTACCTCGACTGCCCTTGTGGCAAACAATCTCCCGATTCCCAGTGCGCTCGGTTCGCTGGACGCCTACATCGGTGCCGTGCACCAGATCCCGGTGCTGTCGGTCGATGAGGAGCAGGATCTGGCCCGTCGCTTCCGCGACGAGCTGGACCTGGACGCCGCGCGCGAACTGGTCCATTCCCACCTGCGCTTCGTGGTGCACGTGGCCCGCGGCTACAACGGCTACGGCCTGCCGCTGGGCGACCTGATCCAGGAAGGCAATATCGGCCTGATGAAGGCGGTCAAGCGCTTCGACCCGGACATGGGCGTGCGCCTGGTCAGCTTCGCGGTGCACTGGATCCGTGCCGAGATGCACGAGTTCATCCTGAAGAACTGGCGCATCGTCAAGGTCGCCACCACCAAGGCGCAGCGCAAGCTGTTCTTCAACCTGCGCAAGTCCAAGACCCGTCTGGGCTGGCTCAATGCGTCGGAAGTGACTGCGGTTGCCAAGGACCTGAACGTCTCCGAGCGTGAAGTGATGGAGATGGAGTCGCGGCTGTCCGGTCGCGATATCGGTTTCGACGCGTCGTCGGACGAAGACGACGATCACGGCCCGCCGTCGCCGGTGAGCTATCTGGTCGCCAATGAAGAAGACCCGTCGCAGGCGTACGAGCGTCACGACAGCGAAGACAACCAGCTGCAGCTGCTGCGCGAAGGCATGGCTGGACTGGACGCGCGCTCGCGCGACATCGTCAAGCGCCGTTGGCTGGATTCCGATTCCAAGGTGACGCTGCAGGAACTGGCAGACGAATACGGCGTCTCGGCCGAGCGTATCCGCCAGATCGAAGCCAATGCGCTGAAGAAGATGAAGGCGCTGTTCGTCGCCTGACCCTGTCGGTCTTGCGCGAGTGGTTGTACAGACGGCCCGGTTTTCCGGGCCGTTTGCATATGTGGTGTTACGCGATTGCTACTCCGGCGGGCGCGCCACCGGCAGATGCCAGCCGTAGCGGATGGCCATGAAGCGCAGGCCGAAACACACGCCGGCGCCGGTCGCCAACGACCAGGCCTGCGGCACATCCAGGACGTGCCCGATCGCGACCAGCCCGCCACCGGCGAGCGCGGCGACCGCATACAGTTCGGCCTGCAACACCACCGGCGTGCGTGCCACCAGCAGATCGCGCGCGATGCCTCCGCCGATGCCGCTGAGCATGCCCAGCAGCGTCGCGCTGAGTGGGCTGAGGTGATAGTCCAGCGCCTTGCTGGTGCCGTAGACCGCAAACAGCGCCAATCCGGCCGCATCGAAGAGTTGCACCGGGTTGCGCAGCCGCTCCACCGCTGCATGCCAATAGAACCCGGCCACGCCGGCCAGGCAGGCCACCAGCAGATACTGCGGCTGCACCAGCGCGGCCGGCGGGGTGGCGCCGATCAGCACATCGCGCACGATGCCGCCGGACACCGCTGCCGCGCAGGAGAGCACCAGCACGCCGAACAGGTCCAGGCGGTTGCGCACCGCCAAGGTCGCGCCGCTCAGGGCGAACACGAAGGTGCCGAGCAGATCCAGCAGGAACAGGACAGTTGCCACGATCGGGTCGTCGAATCAGGCCGCACAGCATCGCACGGCCTGGGCCGCTATCACCCGTCCTTGCTGCTGGGCGGCGGGTCGTCGGCGGCGCCGCCGAAGATGATGCGTGCGGCGCGCTGGTAGCTCCAGTACGCCATCGCCCAGTTCACCAGCACCACGAACCGGTTGCGGAAGCCGATCAGAAAGTACACGTGCGCAGCCAGCCAGAACCACCAGGCGACGATGCCGGACAACTTGAGCTTGCCCACATGCACGATGGCGGCCATGCGGCCGATCGTGGCCAGGTTGCCGTAGTCCTGGTAGCGAAACGCCGGGGCGGTCTGGCCGCGCTGCCGCGCCCGGATCGCCTTGGCGATGTGCTTGCCCATCTGCTTGGCGGCCGGCGCTACGCCCGGCACCGGGCGGCCGTCCTGCTGCACCGAGGCCAGATCGCCGCCGACGAAGATGTCCGGGTGGCCCGGTACGCTGAGGTCGGCCTCGACCAGCACGCGGCCGGCGCGATCCAGCGGCACGCCCAGCGTACGCGCCAGCGGCGAGGCGGCCACGCCGGCGGCCCACACCACGGTGCGTGCCGGCACGAAGGTGTCGCCGAGCTGGTAGCCCAAGACATCGATCTGCGTGACCGGAGTTCCGGTGTGCACCTCCACGCCCAGACGTTCCAGCTGCTTGCGCGCCTTGGCAGTGAGATCTTCCGGAAACGAGGGCAGCACGCGCGGACCGGCTTCGACCAGGCGCACACGCGCCTGCCGCGGGTCGATGTGGCGGAACTCGTTCTTGAGCGTGTGGCGGGCGATTTCGGCCAGGGTGCCGGCCAGTTCAACGCCGGTGGGCCCGCCGCCGACCACGGCAAAGCTCAGCCAGGCGGCGCGTGCGGCGGGGTCGGATTCGGCTTCTGCGCGTTCGAAGGCCAGCAGCAGCTTGCGCCGCAGCACCAGCGCGTCGTACAGCGTTTTCAGGCCGGGAGCGTGTTCGGCCCATTGGTCGTTACCGAAATAGGCATGGGTGGCGCCGGTGGCCAGCAGCAGCATGTCGTAGCCGAGCGTGCTGCCATCGGCCAACACCACCTCGCGGCGGTCTGGTGCGATATCGGTGACATCGCCGAGCAGTACTTCGACATTGCGTTGCTCGCGCAGGATGTGCCGGAGCGGCGCGGCGATGTCCGGTGCCGACAAACCGGCGGTGGCCACCTGGTACAGCAGCGGCTGGAACAGGTGGTGGTTCTGGCGGTCGACCAGGGTGATGCGGATGCCGGGGTCGTCGAGCGCGCGGGTCGCCCATAAGCCGGCGAATCCGCCGCCGACCACAACCAGATGCAGCGGAGCTTGGGAGGGGGGAGAGGTCATCGTGAGGTCCGATGGAGTGCGACGCGGGCCCATCAGGATGCCGCATCGGCAATGAACATGCCGCGTGAGCGCGGCCCGCCTGCGGCATCATGTCGCATCTCCCGCTTCCGGCCACCCCATGTCCTCGCTCCCGCCGCCGTTGCCGCCGTTGTCGTCTGTGCCACCCGCTGCACCGTCGCCGGCAGCTGTCGCCCCAAAGTCGCTCAGTAGTGTGGCGATCGGGCTGATTGGCGTGGCGACGTGCGTGGTGCTGATGGCGATGCTGGTGTTTGGCGCGCTCATCTGGCTGATGTCGACCGGTTGGTCGTTGTTTGCCGATCAGGCGCGCAGTGCGCTACAGGCCGATGCCGTGGTGCAGGAACATATCGGGCAGATCCGCGACATGCGGGTGGATCTGTATCGCACCAGTCTGGCACCGGGGAGCGATGAGTTCGTGTTCGATGTGCAAGGCGATCGCGGCACCGGGCGCGTGCACGCCACCTGGGTCAGCGACGGTGCCGAACGCGAGATCCTGAGTACGGGCGTGCTCACGCTGCGCGATGGTACCGAGTACACATTGCCGGCCGAGACCGACGTGGAGGAGAGTGAGATGGACACCGACACCGACACCGACTTCAAGACCGAATCTGCGAACTCCCTGGAGCAATGAGCATGATCGACAACCCCGACAAACGCATCGCGCTGCTGATCGATGCGGACAATGCGCCGGCCGGCAAGATCGACGTGGTGCTGGCCGAAGTGGCGCGCTACGGCGTGGCCAACGTGCGCCGCGCCTACGGCAACTGGAAGAGCCCGCACTTGAAAGGTTGGGAGGCGGCATTGCACGACTACGCGATCCGGCCCATCCAGCAATTTGCCTACAGTTCCGGCAAGAACGCCTCGGACATGGCGATGGTGATCGATGCGATGGACCTGTTGTACGCGCGCAATCTGGATGGATTTGCGATCGTCTCCAGCGATGCCGACTTCACGCCGCTGGTGATGCGGCTGCTGACCGACGGCATGAAGGTCTATGGCTTCGGCGAGAAGAAGACACCGGCGCCATTCGTCAATGCGTGCTCCAAGTTCACCTATGTCGAGGCGCTCGGGCAACAGGCTGCAGCGGCCAGCGAAACGGCTGCCGGTCGCAAGGACGCCACCGCATTACGCAGCGATACGCGTCTGGTCCAAATGCTACGCAATGCGATCGTCAGCGCCTGCGAAGACGATGGTTGGGCGCTGCTGAGTGCGGTCGGCAAGCAGGTGGCCAACCAGGCCTCGTTCGATCCACGCAACTATGGCTATCGCAAACTCAGCGATCTGGTACGCGCGATCGGCTTGTTCGAGATCAGGCAGGACGAACAGGCCTTGTGGGTGCGCGACTCGCCCAAGGGTGGGCGTGGCAAGCCGGCGCAGCCCACCGCTGCGACGGCACGCCCCGCGGCTGCCAAGCGCTCGGCGCGTGCGCCAGCCAAGCCTGTAGCAGGGAGCTGAGCATGCCGCAGGACGTACGTTTGCCCGCCGCACCGACGGCTGCTATCACACTGTGGGGCCGGCGCAATTCCAGCAATGTGCGCAAGGTGTTGTGGTGCGCCGAAGAAGCCGGCGTGGCCTATACCTCGATCGAAGTCGGCGGCGCATTCGGCGGCAACGACACGCCGGCGTATCGCGCGCTGAACCCGAATGGTGTGGTGCCGACCTTGCAGGATGGTGCGCTGGTGCTGTGGGAATCCAATGCGATCGTGCGCTACCTGGCCGCCCAGTACGCGCCTGCGTTGTATCCACACTCGCCGCCCGAGCGCGCGCTGGGCGATCGCTGGATGGACTGGACCACATCGACGTTTGCCGGAGTATTTCGCGATCTGTTTTGGGGCGTGCTGCGCACACCGGAGCACGAGCGCGATCATGTATTGCCGCTGCGCTGGCGCAGTCAGGCGAACTGCTCGCGCGCGCCGATGCGGCATTGGCGCAGCAGCCATATCTGTCCGGCGAGCAATTTGCGATGGGCGATATTCCGCTGGGCAGCTTTATCTACGCGTGGTTCGAAATGCCGATCGAGCGCCCCGAATTGCCGCATCTGCGTGCGTGGTACGAACGCCTGCGCGCACGGCCGGCGTACCAGCGTGCGGTGATGACGGCGCTGACCTGAGTATCGAGATTCCTCTTGGGCCGGCGTGGTTCATGGCAGGCGCCGCACGCGCTGCCGAGCTCACGCGTTGTTGCAAGCGCGTGGATCTTGTACGTCGCGCGGCCAAGCAGCTCGCGCTTTCTGTAGGAGCGCACTTGTGCGCGATGGCATTGCCAGTAAGGCCCCATCGCGCGCAAGCGCGCTCCTACAAAAGCGTGATGACACGTGCAGCCTGTTGGCTCGCGTTTGTTCGTAGGAGCGCACCCGGCGCGAGGGCATTCCCGGTAACGCCACATCGCGCCCAGGGGCGCTCCTACAAAAGATCACGCCACGCGCGATTAAGGACCTTGGCACAGCGCGCAAACATGGGTCTGGCTGCTGCCCCGCCTGCGATACGCCCGCCCTAATACAAGTCGATCGGGTCCACATCCAGCGACCAGCGTACACGGCGGGCTTGCGGTAGCGCATAGATGGCCGGCAGTTGGGTGTCGAGCAGGCGATGCAATGCCGCGCGTTGTTGCGCCGACAACAGCAGCTGCGTGCGCTGGAAACCGGCGCGGCGCGGCATCGGTGCCGGCATCGGGCCGTAGCATTCCACTGCGGCAAACGCCGGCGATTGCGTGCCGGGGTCGGCGCTGGTCAAACCGCGCACCGCCAGCAGGAATTGATTGGCTGCGGCCACATCCTTGGCTTCGGCACGGAACAAGGCCAGGTGCGCGAAGGGAGGGAATCCGGCCGCTTCGCGCTGCTGCAGTTCGGCGTCGGCGAAGGCGTGGTAGCCGCCATTGACCAGGGTCTGCAGCAACGGGTGTTCGGGGTGATGGGTCTGCAACCAGACTTCGCCCGGCCGGTCGGCACGCCCGGCGCGTCCGGCCACCTGGATCAACTGCTGGGCCAGTTTCTCCGCGGCGCGGAAGTCGGCCGAGAACAGGCCTTCGTCGATGCCGACCACCACCACCATGGTCAGCCGTGGCAGGTCGTGGCCCTTGGCCAGGATCTGCGTGCCCACCAGGATGCCGGCCTCGGTGCCGAGCCGGGCGAGCTGGGTTTCCAGTGCGTCGCGACGCTGGGTGGTGCTGCGGTCGATGCGCACCACCGGGACGTCCGGAAACGCCTCGGTCAGGCGTTCTTCCAGTCGCTCGGTGCCGATGCCCTGCGGCTGCAGCGCGAGGCTGGCGCAGGCCGGGCAGGCCAGCGGTGCAGGTTGGCGCGCGCCGCAATGGTGGCACTGCAGACGGCGGCCGCCGGCATGCACGGTCATCGGGGTCTGGTGCAGCGGCGTGCTGCAGCGCTGGCAGGCCGCGGTCCAGCCGCAGTCGTGGCACAGCAGCACGGGTGCATAGCCGCGGCGGTTCTTGAACACCAGGACCTGTTCGCCGCGCGCCAGGGTGGCGCCGATACCGGCCAGCACCTCGGGCGACAGGCCGTCCTTGAGCGGGCGCTTGCGCACGTCGAGCACGCGTACGCGCGGCGGGCGCGCTTCGCCGGCGCGCCGCGACAGGCGCAGATGCTGGTAGCGGCCGGAATAGGCGTTGTGCAGGCTTTCCAGCGATGGCGTTGCACTGCCCAGGATCACCGGCACATCCAGCGCCTTGCCGCGTACCAGGGCGAAATCGCGCGCGTGATAGCGGATGCCGTCCTGCTGCTTGTAGCTGCCGTCGTGCTCTTCGTCGATCACGATCAGGCCGGCGTTGGGCAGCGGGGTGAACACCGCCGAGCGGGTGCCGACGATCAGCTTGGCCTCGCCGCGCCAGGCCGCCGCCCACACCCGCGCGCGTTCGCCATCGGACAGCCCCGAATGCAGCGCGTGCACCGGCACGCCCAGGCGGGCGCGGAAGCGGCCCAGGGTCTGCGGAGTCAGGCCGATCTCCGGTACCAGCACCAACGCCTGCTTGCCGGCGGCCAGGCAGTCGGCGATCGCCTGCAGGTAGACCTCGGTCTTGCCGCTGCCGGTGACGCCGTCGAGCAGGTAGGTGGCAAAGCCACTGTGCGCACGGATCGCGGTGGCGGCGGCCTGCTGTTCGTCGTTGAGCGGCGGGCCGCTGCCGGGACGGGGCGGGATGCTGTCGGCCGGCACCGCCACGCGCTCGGCGTAGTGGCGTTTGGCCAGGCTGCGCGCTGCCTGCCGCCATTGCGGCAGTAGTGGATCCAGTTGCTCTTCGCCCACTGCGCCGGTGAGCAGCAGGGTCGCCAACAGGGCGGGACGGCTGCCCGCGCGCAGGCTGGCGGCACCGCTGTGGCCGGCTTCGGTCAGCTGCCAGGCCCAGGCGTGGGTGTCGGCCAGCGGTTCGCCGCGGCGCAGCGGGCCGGGCAGGGCGCTGGTCTGGGCCTCGCCGAGCGGAGCGTGGGTGTAGCGGGCCAGCCAGTGCAGCGAGCGGGCCAGTTCATCCACCAGCAGCGGAGCCTGGTCGCACCACGCCAGTGCCGGGCGCAAGCCGTCGGCCGCGGGCAGTTGCCCGATCTCCACCACCACCCCGACCAACTCGCGTGGCCCGAACGGCACCCGCACCCGGCAGCCGACCCGCGCCGGGTCCGTCAACGGCGCATCGGTCGGAGGCAGATAGTCGAACAATTGGGGCAGCGGCACCGGCAAGGCGACGCGCAGGGTGGCGACGGTCGAAGTCATCCGACCAGTCTACCGACCCTGTCCAGAGGCCGGCGGCCGCCCCCAAATCGGCCCGAATCCAACCCGAGGCAGCGGCCGCGTTTCTGTGACGGAAGTGATAAATACGACGTAAACCTATGTGAGGGTTAAGGAAACGGGTTTATCCACACTGGCTGTGGATAAACCTGTGAATTAGTGTCGTGCTCCACGCTGTGACGATGGATTCACTAGCCTCTGCAACCTCTTGGACATTTTTTAGCCAACATGCATAAGTCAATAAATTTCAATCACTTAGGCGTGAAACACGAATGCAACAAAGAAAAAACAACAGTTGACAGACGCCTGCGTATCGGTATGTCTGCCGCTGTGCACAACCCGCCGCGGCGGCAGGCACGGCCGGTGTGAAGGCGGAGCGGGGCCGGGCCGATCTGTCAAGCAGTCGGCGGGGGCCAATCGCGTCGGTATCATGCCGGCCGATGCTGGAGTTCTCATGACCGTAGTCCCCGACGCCCCCGTGACCCCTGCCGCGCTATCTGCCTTCTTGCGCGGTGTCGAACGCCGGGGTCTGGTGCTCGCACAATTGCAATGCGGCGACGTGGCCGCCGCCGAGCGCGCACTCGCAGCGGCCTTGCGCGCCTTCAGCAGCCAGGCGGCAGGTCGGCCGATGGCAGGCTGGCCGATGCGCTTCTGGAGCCTGCTGGCCACCGCGCCACCGCTGCGGCGCGAGCCGATGCCGGGCACGTGGCTGCCCCCATTCACTGTCTTGGGCCGGATGCAGACTGCCGACCGCCTGGCGCTGCTGCTGCGGATCGTGGCCGGGCTGGAAGAAGGCGTGGCCAGCGAGGTGCAAGGCGTCGAAGCGGCGGACTACCGGCAGTCGCTGGCGCGTGCCTGCCCGCGCGATGCCGCCGGCAATCCGGATGCCCAGGCCTGGCGGGCCCTGGCAGAAGCGGCGCAAGTGGAACTGCGCGACCTGAGCCCGGCCCAGTTGACCCGGCTGAGCCAGCTCCGCGATTCGGCCCTGGCCGGAATGCCGCTCACTGCCGCGCCGGCCGAGCCGGCACCGGCGCCGCGCCGTCCTGCCGCTGCCCGGGCCCGACGGCAATGGCGGTGGCCGCAGCTGGAGCGCCGCCACGCCGGCATGGCGCTGGGCGTGCTGGCGGTGGCACTGCTGCTGGCGGTGTTGGGCTGGTGGTGGGCCCACCGCCGGCCCGCGCTTCCTCCCGAGCCTGTCTCGCAGGCGCCTGCCGGCGTGCTGCACGTGACCGACGCGGCGCCGGTACTGGTGGAGGAACTCCCGGCGGCCGATCTGCCGGATGCCGTGGCCTCGCCGGGCCTGGATCCGCGCGACCAGGCGATGCTGGCCGACCCGGATCTGGAGCTGGCCCGCGCTGCGGACTTCTATGCCTGGTATGCCGCCGGCCACCCGGTGCCGGTTGATGAATCCGGTGCGCATGCCACCGCAGCCGAGCAACCTTCCGCCCCTCTGGAGACGGTCGATGATGAAACCAACTGACTGGTGCGGCCTGCTGCTCTGCGCGTTTGCCGGCGTCGCCGGCGCGCAGCGCTTGCCGACGCCGCTGGAAGAATCGGCCGCTGCGCCGGCCGCGTCCACCTCCGCTGCCGCAGTGCCGAATACATCGCCGAGCGCCGCGCAGCAACGCGCACGCTGGGCGGCGATGACGCCTGCGCAGCAAGCCGAGCTGCGTGCCCGCTATGCCGCCTGGAAGGGGCTGACGGCCACCGACCGGGTGGTGTTGCGCCAGGCACGCGAGCGGCTGCAGGCCTTGCCCGAGGATCAGCAACGCGCGCTGCGCACCCAGTTCGGCGCGATGGATCGCCTGCATCGCGACGGCTGGCGCCTGGGCTCGCAGGTGGGGGCGTTCTATGCCCAGTTGCAGCCGTTGATCGGCTACGTGCAGCCCGCCCAGCGCGAGGCCATGCTGGCCGCGCTGCGCAGCCTGGACGCCGGCCAGCTGGAGCAACTGGCGGTGCTGGCACAGCGCACCCCGCCCCAGGAGCGCGACCGCCTGCGCGAGGCCTTCCTGGCCGAAGCGCCGGCCACGCGCAGCATCTGGTTGAAGCGCCAACTGGCGCGTTGATCGCTCGCGTGCCGTCGGCGCGCGCAATGCCTTTCAGTGTTGCGCCGGTCATATCCGTTCTAGCGGTGCCTGCCCCATAGCGCCGCTTCAGACGCGCCGCACCCAGGCCCGGCATCGCTGCGTCGCGCTGCAATGCGGCTGTCTTCGCGCAACCGTCTGCGCAGTCAGCGCGTCAAAGACGCGCCAGACTGGCCACCATCAACAGCGCCGCGGCCACCGTCACCAACACCAGATACACCCCGCTCAGGCCGATGTACTTGAGCACGGTGACCAGCCAGGACTGCGCGTACACACGCCGCTGCATCCACAACAGATACACCGGCATCCAGAGCGTCAGCCCGAACTGCACGACTCCGATACTCCAGGTGATCGGGCTGGCGACGTGCGCCAGCGCATCGCTGAGCAGCGACAACAGCAGTTGCGTGAGCAGGTTCAGGCACAGGAAGGCGTGGCTATACAGTGCCACCACCAGATGCTCCAGATACACCTGCCCGCTGCGCACGTAGAACACCCGCAACAGCAGTGCAAACAGCGGCACCAGCACCAGCAATGCAGACGGCACCGCTGCGAAGAATGCGTTGTAGAGCAGTTGCGGGTCGCTGCGCAGTCGCGGCAGGTTGTCGCGGATATGGCGAAGTTGGGTATTGATCCAGCGGTTGGCGAACTGCGGTAGTGCCGCATAGTGCAGTGGGTTGCTCACCGGGTCCCACGGCTTGCCCATGACCGAAAAGAACGTGCTGTCGCTGTCTGCCTCTGCGGTGGGCACGGCGCTGGTCGGACGCGCGTCGGCCCGCAGCTGCGTCAGACGACGCTGCGCTTGCGCATTGGCACGCGCGATGCCGGCGTCCACGCGCTCGCGTGCGATGCCGATCGGCACGGCCGCGCGCGTCTGCGTCAGCGCGTCGACCAACTGCCTGCGTACCGCTTCCACCTGCGCTGGCGTGCGTGCCTGTGCGAAATCCTTGGGAACCGTGGTCTGGCTGGTGCCGGGCGCGGCGGCGATATCGCTGTCTGCGGCGGACGCATGCACGGCGATGCGCGCGATGAAGAACGTCAACAAGCTCAGTACCAGGAACAGCCGCATCGGCGCCACGTACCGCACGCGTTGGCCGCCCAGGAAGCGTTGGGCCACGCGTCCGGGCACCAGCAGGTCGCGCAGGGTGCGGAAAATGCGCCCATCCAGATGCCAGAACGACTCGAACACTTCTTCCACCGCATGGGCGACGCTGCGCACCGGGTTGTGCGCGCTTTGCCCGCAGGCGTGGCAGTACGCCCCCTGCAAGGCAGTGGCACAATTTTCGCAGGCTGTGGGAGGGTGCGCGGTCGAATGCAGTGACATGAGCCAGGTCCGGTTGGCGAGTCGGGGAAGGCGCGTTGCCGTCGACCTGATCCCGAAAGAACGGCGTTGGCGCACGCGTACAACGGTCTCCCGCGCCGGCCCGGTTGCAGCAGCCTTCGCGTTTTGCCCGCACACACAGTCGCGCAGCGGGCTCTACCCAGCTGCGCGGCAAGGCCGCAGTCGGAAAGTAGGCGTAAGATAGCCGGCCCGCGCGACCCGGTGCCAGCGCCTCCCGGCACGGCCGTAGTCCGCGCAGCGATCGGTTGTCATGTCTGTTTCTTCTGCACCCCCGTCCGCGACGCCAGGCTTCGCCTCGGAAGTGCGCACCACCGGCCTGCTTGCGTTGCCGCTGGTGCTCGGCCACGTTTCCACCGGCCTGATCGGTTTTGTCGACAACGTCATCGCCGGCCACCACGGCACCGCCACGCTGGCTGCAGTCACCATCGGCACCTCGCTGCTGTGGCTGCCGATGCTGGTGCCGATCGGCACCTTGATCTCGTTGACTGCCTCGGTCTCGCAATTGCTCGGCGCCGGCCGCGAGCGCGAGATCGGGCCGCTGTTCCGGCAGGCGCTGTGGCTGTCGCTGGGGCTGAGTGCGCTGATGTTCGTGTTCCTGAGCGTGGTGCCGCCGTTGCTGCCCACCTTCGGGATTGCAGCGGACATCGTGCCCGGCGCGACCGCGTTCCTGCACGCGGTGCGCTGGGGCGTGCCGGCGCTGACCTTCTACTTCTGCATGCGCTATCTCAGCGAGGGCATGCACTGGACGCTGCCGACCATGCTGCTGGGTTTTGGCGGCCTGCTGGTGCTGGCACCGGTGGGCTATGCGCTGACCTATGGCAAGTTCGGCTTCGCCGAGCACGGTGCCGAAGGGCTGGGCATCGCCTCGGCCATCACCATGTGGGTGCAGGCGAGCGTGTTTGCGCTGTATCTGTGGCGCGCACGGCGGTTTGCGCATCTGCACTTGTTCGCCCACCTGGAAGGACCGCGCTGGCGCGCCATCGGCGAGTTGCTACGCACCGGCTTGCCGATCGGCATCACCGTGTTGATGGAAGGCGGGTTGTTTATCGTCACTGCGTTGTTGATCGGCCGGCTGGGCGCCACCGAAGCGGCCGCGCACCAGATCGCGATCAACGTCGCGCAGTTGTGCTTCATGATCCCGATGGGCGTGGCCGAGGCCACCACCGTGCGCGTGGGCCACGCAGTGGGCCGCGGCGACCCGCTGGCGATGCGGCGCGCGGCCTGGGCCGGCTATGCGATCGTGCTGGGCACCCAAGCGCTGTCGGCCAGCGCACTGTTGCTGGGCCACGATGCCATCGTCGGCGTCTATACCGACGACGTGGCCGTGGCCGCGCTGGCGTCGGTGTTGCTGCTGTTTGCCGCCACGTTCCAGTTTCCCGACGGCATCCAGGTGCTGTCGGCCGGCGCGCTGCGCGGGCTCAAGGACACCCGCGTGCCGATGTTCCTGGCGATGTTTTCGTACTGGGGCGTGGGCATGCCGATCGGCGCCGGGCTCGGCCTGGGGCTGGGCTGGGGACCGAAGGGCATGTGGGTGGGCCTGATCCTGGGCCTGACGGTGGCCTCGATCCTGATGGGGCTGCGCTTCCGCCAGACCAGCCGGCGGCTGACCGCCACCGTGACACCCTGACTTCCAGCGCATGCCGCGCGCGCTGCGCAGCCGGTATGCTGGGCACCATCGATCTGTATGCAGCGTCTTTCGACGGAGCTTTCCATGAACCACCCCGTGCGTCGCAATCCCATCGCCAGCTTCTTCGTCGGCCTGTGGGATGTGATGAATTTCACCCGGCGCCTGATTTTCAACCTGGTGTTCTTCGGTTTCCTGTTCCTGCTGCTGCTGGTGTTCGTGGTGGCGCTGGCGCGTGGCGATGGCACCAAGCCGCTGGCCGAGCGCACCACCCTGGTGATCAACCCGGAAGGCACGCTGGTCGAACAATTCAGTGCCGACCCGGTCAGCCGGTCGCTGGCCAAGGCGGTCGGCGACAAGAGCGCCGAAGAAGTGCAACTGCGCGACCTGGTGCGCGTGATCGAGGCGGCGGGCAAGGACCGCAAGATCGAGCGCGTGCTGTTGAACCTGGACAAGCTGCAACCGTCCGGATTTGCTTCCCAACGCGAAGTGGCCGTCGCATTGCAGAAGTTGCGCGCCTCCGGCAAGCAGATCGTGGCCTTCAGCGAGAGCATGAGCCAGGGCCAGTACCTGCTCGCCGCACAGGCCAACGAGGTGTATCTGGACCCGATGGGCAGCGTGTTGCTGGAAGGCCTTGGCCGCTATCGCCAGTACTTCCGCGAAGGCCTGCAGGACAAGCTCGGCGTGGACGTGCATCTGTTCCGCGTCGGCGAGTACAAGTCTGCAGCCGAGCCGTACATCCTGGACGCGGCCTCGGCCGATGCCAAGGAAGCGGATTTGTTCTGGATGAACGATGTGTGGCATCGCTATCTGGCCGACGTGGGCACCGCGCGCAAGCTGAGCCCGGCGCAGCTGGCTGCCGGCATCGACACGCTGCCCGAAGGCGTGGCCGCCGCCGGTGGCGACCTCGCCAAGTTCGCGCTGCAACAGAAGCTGGTGGACGGGCTCAAGACGCGCGAAGAAGTCGATGCGCTGCTGGTCAAGCGCGGTGTGGCCGACAGCGATGCCGACAGCGGTTTCCGCAATATCGGGTTCAACGATTATCTGAGCCAGCTGCAGGCGCAGCGTTCGCCGATGGACAGTCGCCCGCAGGTGGCGGTGGTCGTGGCGGCGGGCGAGATCAGCGGTGGCGAACAGCCGGCCGGACGCATCGGTGGCGAGTCTACGGCGGCGCTGTTGCGCCAGGCGCGCGACGACGAGGAAGTGAAGGCGGTGGTGCTGCGCGTGGATTCGCCCGGTGGCGAAGTCTTCGCCTCCGAGCAGATCCGCCGCGAAGTGGTTGCGCTCAAGCAGGCCGGCAAGCCGGTGGTGGTGTCGATGGGCGATCTGGCCGCGTCCGGCGGTTACTGGATCAGCATGAATGCCGATCGCATCTACGCCGACCCGTCGACCATCAGCGGCTCCATCGGCATCTTCGGCATGGTGCCGAACCTGACCCGCGCGCTGGACAAGATCGGCGTGCACACCGACGGCGTGGCCACCACGCGGTTCGCCGGTGCGTTCGACATCACCCGTCCGCTGGATCCGGCTGCCGGCCAGGTCATCCAGGCGGTGATCAACAAGGGCTACGCCGACTTCACCGGCAAGGTGGCGCAGGCGCGTCACCAGTCGGTGGAGGCGATCGACAAGGTGGCGCGTGGCCGTGTGTGGAGCGGCGCGCAGGCCAAGGAGCGTGGATTGGTGGATGCGTTCGGCGGCATGTCCGAAGCGGTCGCCGATGCGGCCGACCGCGCCAAGCTGAGCCGCGGCAAGTTCCGCGTGCGCTATGTGGAAAAGCCGGCCACGCCGTTCTCGCAGTTCATGAGCGGGTTTGCCGGCAGCCGCATGGGCGCCTGGATGCTGAGCGACTCGGGCATGGCGCGCGCGCTGCTGGCCCGCTCGTTGCCGGAAGTGGATACGCAGCTGCGCTTTGTCGAAAGCGCCGTGCACGACAGCAAGGCAGGCGGCACGCCGGTCAAGTCGCTGGCCTACTGCTTCTGCGGGTTCTGACGCGTTGCGCTCAGTGCGCACTTGATGCATCGACAACGCCGGCCATGTGCCGGCGTTGTTGTGCGCGCGCGGATGATGCGGTGGTTTGAACGGCCGAACGAACGAAGCAGACGGCAAGACCCACGCAGCAATCGTCGAGCGCGCAACCATCAGCCACTCGCATCGCGCATGTCGTGCTGAGTGCAGTTACAGCCTTGGCAGGCGTTCACCGGTGGCTATTGGCACATCCGTGCGCTGATTGGCACCAACTGCAGGCGCTTCAGGGCGCCAGTTCACCGGTTGCCGAGGTTTTGCTACTGCGTGGCGGCATCGATCGCCTTGCGCTGATCGTCGGCCGCCTGGTCGGTTGCGGCCTGCACCGCGTGCGCCTTGTTCAACGGTTGCTGGATGTGGCCGCGCAAGGCGGTGGCTTGCGGATCGGGCTTCTGATCGGTGGGCGCGGGCTGCGGCCGCTGACAGGCGCCCAGCGACAACGCCAGACCAACCGCAAGCATCCAATGCATCTTCATCGTCGTGACCTCGCTTGGGGTGGCGTTATCCTAGAGCGTGTTATGTACGTTGAGGTGAGTGCGAAGCGTCCTGGCGCGTCGCGACAAGGCGCGCAAAGCGGTATCGGTGCGCCACAGGACGCTTCCCGGCGGGTTGGCCGCCAGCGGCATGGAGCAGGCGCCGCGCGGCTTGCCTTGGCGCCAGCCAAGCCGGCGCCGCGCAGCACCCGCTCCGCACCGCTGGCGGCCAACGCATCTCATCTCAACGTGCATACCACGCTCTAACGCCCGGGCCACGCATGCGCGTCAACTGCGTTGCAGCGGCCGTTTCCTGCGCTTTGAAGAGGATTACCACGTGACAACGCACCGTTGGCGGCTGGATGGACAGACCGCCCTCATCACCGGCGCCAGTGCCGGGATTGGTCTTGCCATCGCGCGCGAGCTGCTCGGCTTCGGTGCCGACCTGCTGATGGTGGCGCGCGATGCCGATGCCCTGGCGCAGGCGCGCGATGAGCTTGCCGACGAGTTTCCCGAGCGCGAACTGCACGGGCTGGCCGCCGATGTCTCCGACGATGAAGAGCGCCGCGCGATCCTGGATTGGGTGGAAGACCACGCCGACGGTCTGCATCTGCTGATCAACAACGCCGGCGGCAACGTGACCCGCGCCGCGATCGATTACACCGAAGACGAGTGGCGCGGCATCTTCGAAACCAACGTGTTTTCCGCATTCGAACTGTCGCGTTATGCGCACCCGTTGCTGACGCAACACGCAGCCTCGGCCATCGTCAACGTCGGCAGCGTCTCGGGCATCACCCATGTGCGCAGCGGCGCGCCGTACGGCATGACCAAGGCGGCGTTGCAGCAAATGACGCGCAACCTGGCGGTGGAGTGGGCCGAAGACGGCATCCGCGTCAACGCGGTGGCGCCGTGGTACATCCGTACCCGCCGCACCTCCGGTCCGTTGTCGGATCCGGACTACTACGAACAGGTCATCGAACGCACGCCGATGCGCCGCATTGGCGAACCGGAAGAAGTTGCCGCGGCGGTGGGTTTTTTATGTCTGCCGGCTGCCAGTTACATCACCGGCGAATGCATCGCCGTGGACGGCGGCTTCTTGCGCTACGGGTTCTAGCGCAGGCGACACATACTGCCTGGTTCCGAGTGGATGCGCATGGACGCAGAGCCGGCATGTTCATGCACCATGTTCATGCACCCGCCCATGCTGCGCGTCGTCTTTCAGCCAAATGGCGATTGCCCGCCGACCGTCCAGACCCGTTGGCTCATCGCGCGACAGGCGTGCTCAGGGCGTGGCGGCCGGATTGGCGCAACGGCTCTCGTCGAGAACCCGGCGCATCTGCTCATAGCGTTGTTTGCGTTCGGCCGACTGCGCGTCATCGGAGAAGCGCCAGGTGGATTCGGCCTGCTCGGCGCGTTTGCGCCAGGCCTCGCACAGGCTCTGGTCCGGCACCGGCGCGCAGCGGTCGGTGACCACCTCGCAGGCGCTGCCGCCCCCGGTGGCCGGGCCGCCGGCCAGATTGGTGGTCTGCATCGGCAGGCAGCGCGTGGCCGGTTCGCGGTCTTCGGTAAAGTAACGCCCGTTGTCGTGTGCGGTGCACTCGAACAGCGGCGGCGGTGGCAGGGTCGATGTCGAGGTAACCGTCGGTGCTGGCGGTGCGGCGGGCGTGGCCGGTGCGGCGGGTGCCGATGCAGCCGCCTGCGCAGCAGCCCTTGGTTGCGCCGCTGGCATCGCAGGTGCAGGCGCTGGGTTGGTAGCGCCGCCGGGCGCGAATGGCACCGCCGCCGGTGCGGTCATCAGCTTCTTCTGTTGTTGCATGCCCTTCGGGCACGGCATGTTCTGCACCGTCAGTGCGCCAGTCGGATCGGTACAGCGATAGATGGCCACTTCCTGCGCGCCGGCCAGCGAACCGAGCGCCATCATGCTGAGCGTCATTGCGCCCAATAACGGCCAGCGCCTCATGCGCCGCCGCAGTCGCGTTGCTGGCGTGCCTCGATGCCGCGCTGTTCGCGGCTGAGATCCTCGCGCTCGCTCTGCAGCGCGCTGTTGTAGCGGCGGATCAGCTCCCAACGGCGGTCGGCCAGCCGCGCGCAGACTTCCTGTGCGGGCAGGGCGTGGCATTCGTCGCGGATCTGCACGTTGCCGTACGGCACGATGACCGTGCCGCCGTATCCGCCGCCGTTGTAACCGCCCTGATAGCCGCTTTGGTAGCTATCTACGCCGAAGCTTGCGCTGCCGCGGACGCTTCCTCGTCCGGAGCCACCCTGCACCGAGATCGCCGGACGCGGGCTCACCGAGATCGGTGGACGCTGGATGCCGCCACCGCCGCGGACCGGGGGAGCAATGGTGTTGCCCACATAGGCGGGCCCCCAGGTCGGCACCCAGCGCGGATTGCCTTCCGGGCTGTCGCTTGTGTAGCGGTTGCCGTCTTCGGTGGTGCACTCGTACATCGGCTGTGGCGGTTGCACGGTAACGATGCGGACCTCATGCGTGGGCGCTGCGGCGACCGGTGCCGGCGGCTCCACGCGCGCTGGACGCGGCGGCGGGTCTTGCGGCCGTTGCAGATCCAGCACCTGCTGGCGACCGCTGCTGCAGGGTGCATCCTGCAGGGCGACGGTGCCGGTGCTGCTCACGCAGCGATAGACCCGCACATTCGGGTCGGGTTTGCTCGCGGTGGTGGCGGCCGACGCCGGCAGCGCCGCGGCGAGCAGCAGAAGAGTCAGGACGGTACGCATGGCTGCAGTGTGCGCGTCCGTGCGGCCGCCGCAAAGGGGGTGCGGCTGAACGAACGCTGTGCAGGGGCGAGGCGACAACGCGCCGGATGGCTGCGGCCTGCTTCCGGAATGCCAGCAGTGGCCGGGTAGGCCGCCAAGGGCGACGGCCCGGAACATTCGGCGTGGGGATAGACGACCAATGGACCCGCCGCGCGCGCCTCATGGCTGCGCGGCCGTTTCTCGGCCGCACTCAGTCGCGCAGGATCTGCCCGCTGCGTGCGTCGCGGATCTGGGTCGGCTGCGCCAGGGCGCCGGTTTCGCCATCCACCACGCCGTCGATTGTCGCCAGCAATGCCGGATCCAGGGCGGCACGGCTGCGCGCTGGCGGCTCGCCGGCCAGGTTGGCGCTGGTCGACACCAGCGGCGCCCCCCAGGCCGCGCACAGCGCTGCCACCACGGGATGCGCGCTGATGCGTACCGCCAGCCCATCATGCTCGCCGGTGACCCATCGCGGCGCCCGAGCGGTGACCGGCAGGATCCAGGTGTGCGGGCCGGGCCAGCTGGCCAGCACGTCCTGCCGGCGTGCCGGCTCCAGTGCGTCGATGTCGACCCAGTCGCGCAGCAGGTCCACGCTCGACGCCACCACGATCACGCCTTTCTCCACCGGGCGCCGCTTGATCTCCAGCAGCCGCAGTACGGCCGCCTCCTGGCGCGGGTCGCATCCCAGTCCCCACACCGCTTCGGTCGGGTAGGCGATCACGCCGCCCTGCGTCAGTGTGGCGACGGCGCGATCCAGGTCGAGTGTGTCGGTCATGCTGCGCCTCTCAGCCTGCGGCCTTGCTCACGGTTTTCTTGACCACGCGCTTGGCGGCCGTTTTGGCAGCGGTCTTCTTGGCCGGCGCCTTCTTGACGGCGGTCTTGCTGGCTGCGGTCTTGGTCGCGGTCTTCTTGACGGCAGGCTTCTTCGGCGCCGAATCCTTGACCGTATTCTTCTTCAGGGTGGCCTTCTTGGCGCCAAAGCCCTTGCGCACCGGCTTGCCGGTGTCGGCCAGCAGCTGCTGCACTTCTTCGAACGTCAACGACGCCGGCTCACGATCCTTGGGGATCTTGCCATTGAGCTTGCCGTCGCTGATATACGGGCCGAAGCGTCCGTTGAGCACCTGGATGTCGCTGCCGTCGAATTCCTTGATCACCCGGTTGCGTGCGATCTCTTCCTTCTCTTCGATCAGGAAGACCGCGCGCGCCAGGTCGATGGTGTAGGGGTCGTCTTCCTTCTTCAGCGAGGCATAGGTGCTGCCGCGGCGCGCGAACGGGCCGAAACGGCCGATGCCCACGCTGACGTCCTGGTCCTGGTCCTGGCCGAGCAGGCGCGGCATCTTGAACAGTTCCAGCGCGTCTTCCAGCGAGATCGAATAGATGCTCTGGCCAGGACGCAGCGACGCGAAGGTGGGCTTGTCCTCGTCTTCGACCGTGCCGATCTGCACCATCGGGCCGAAGCGGCCGATGCGCGCGCTGACTTCCTTGCCGCTTTTCGGGTCGGTGCCGAGCACGCGCACGCTGCCGGCATCGGTCTTGTCCAGCGAGTCTTTCTTATCTTCGACCAATTCCTTGAACGGGCCCCAGAACTTCTCCATCAACGGGATCCACTCGGCTTCGCCGCGCGACACCGCATCCAGATCGTCTTCCAGATTGGCGGTGAAGTCGTAATCGACATAGCGGGTGAAATGCCCGGACAGGAACTTGGACACCGCGCGGCCGACGTCGGTGGGGCGGAAGCTGCGGCCTTCCATCTCGACGTATTTGCGGAACTGCAGGGTCTGGATGATCGAGGCATAGGTGGAAGGACGGCCGATGCCGTATTCCTCCAGCGCCTTGACCAGCGCCGCTTCGGTGAAGCGCGGCGGCGGCTGGGTGAAGTGCTGATCGGTGACGATGCGGTCCAGCGGGACGTTGTCGCCGGCCTTCATCAGCGGCAGCTTGCGGCCCTCATCTTCGTCCTCGCTGCTCTTGGTGTCCTTGCCTTCTTCGTACACGGCCAGAAAGCCCGGGACCACCACGGTGGTGCCGCTGGCGCGGAACACGTGCTCGCTGCCGGCCGACAGGTCCACGCTGACCGTATTGAGCGTGGCCGGAATCATCTGGCAGGCCACTGCGCGGCGCCAGATCAGCTCGTACAGGCGGCGCTCGTCCTCGGACAGGAAGCGCGCCACTTGCGCAGGCGTGCGCAGCGCGGAGGTCGGGCGCACCGCTTCGTGGGCTTCCTGCGCGTTCTTGGACTTGGTGGTGTAGGCGTTGGGCTGGTCGGGCAGCGAAGCGGTGCCGAAATCGCGCGCGATCACATCGCGGATTTCCGCCAGCGCGTCCTGCGACAGGTTCACCGAGTCGGTACGCATGTAGCTGATCAGACCGACCGAGCCTTCGTCGCCGAGTGCCACGCCTTCGTACAACTTCTGCGCCACCTGCATGGTCTTGCGGGTGGTGAAGCCGAGCTTGCGCGAGGCTTCCTGCTGCAGCGTGGAGGTGGTGAACGGCGGGGCGGGGCGGCGCTTACGCTCCTTGCTGGCCACGTCGGTGACATGCAGCACGCCTTGCGCGGCCTGCTGGATGCGCAGGCGCGCCGCCTCGGCGGTGTCGCCGTCGGTCACGGTGAACTGCTCGAACTTCTGCCCGTCCAGCTTGATCAGCCGCGCATTGAACGCCTGCGAGGGATGCCGACAGTGCGCGTCGATGGACCAGTATTCGCGCGGGATAAAGGCTTCGATCTCTTCTTCGCGCTCGACGATCATGCGCAGCGCCGGCGATTGCACGCGGCCAGCGGACAGTCCGCGCTGCACCTTGCGCCACAGCACCGGCGAGAGGTTGAAGCCGACCAGGTAATCGAGCGCGCGGCGCGCCTGCTGCGCATCCACCAGGTCGCCGGCGATCATGCGTGGCTTTGCCATCGCCTCCTTGATCGCGCGCGGGGTGATCTCGGTGAACACCACCCGCTGCATCGGCTTGTCCTTGAGCAGGCCGCGCTCTTTCAGGATCTCGGCGATGTGCCAGCTGATCGCCTCGCCCTCGCGGTCCGGGTCGGTCGCCAGAAAGATGTCGTCGGCACTCTTGGCGGCACGCGCAATGGCTTCGACGTGCTTCTCGTTCTTCTCGATCAGGTCGTAACGCATCGCAAAGCCGTTGTCCGGATCAACCGCGCCTTCCTTGGGGACCAGGTCGCGCACGTGCCCATACGAGGCCAGGACGGTGAAGTCCTTGCCGAGGTATTTATTGATCGTCTTGGCCTTGGCGGGCGATTCGACGATGAGCAGGTGCTTGGGCATGGTGGCAACTTCTTGGGGCGGAGCCCGGGGGGCGGGTAGCGTGGCCTAATTGGCCGGTCGAGGGAAGCAGATCGACCGTTTCCCACGCGTTAACGCCCGGGAAGGACTCCCGGGCGTTCAGTTCTCTTATTAGAAAGATCACGGCGGACGCCGCCGTGTCAAGCGGCCGGCGCCGCGAATTGCTAGCGCTGGCTCATTCCGATCGCCGCCAGCATGAAGGCGACGGCCACCACCGAGAGCACCAGGATCACCGCGTAAATGGCCAGAACCACGATGGACACGGTATCCAGACCCCTGGATTGGCGCTCCGGATGCTCAGTGAATGCCCAACGGTCCACCACCAGGGTGTCGCAGACCTTGTCGTGCGGAGCCTGCTTGCGCGCGGTCATGCCGGCCATGAAGGCCGCCACGATCACGCCGATGCCCAGGGTGAGCACGCTGATCAGCATGTAGGCCAGATAGCGCAGCACATTGCGCCAGAATCCGACCCGCCCGCCGTTGCTGTCGGCGCGCACCAGCTTGATGCCGCAGGCGAGCTTGCCCAGGCTGGCCTGATGCCGGCTGGACTGCATCCAGGCGAAATACAGCGTCGGGATGGCCAGGCCGATGCCGTAGGACATCACCACGATGGCGATGCCGAGCGCACTGCCGTCGTCCAGCGCCGAACCCGAATCGCCGCGCGTGGTGACCAGCGCCACCACGAACACCAGCGGAATCACGATCAGGTACACCGCAAAGGTGGTGATCAGGCTATCGAGAATGCTGGCGGCCACGCGCCGCCAGAGCCCGGCGTAGACCACTGGCGCATCCTGCAGCGCCGTGTCTGCGGCGGGCGCGGCGAGGGCCGGGGCATCCCAGGCCCCTGGAGGTGGCGTGGTCGCCGCTGCCGCGGTGTAACCCGGTGGCCACGTGGTGCCCGAGGGCGCGGTCGGGCTTGGATCTGACGCCAGCGGCGTGGTGGACCATGCCGACGTGTCTGATGAAGGGGATTGATCGTGTGGCCGGTGTAATGGGGCGATTGCCGGGCGGTGATCGGCACCGGCAGCCGCGCCGGTATCGCTGGCGCTGGTGCCTGCACCCGCACCCTCAATGCCGCCATCGGCAGCTGCCGGTTGCCAGTGCGATGTCCCCCTGGCGTGGTCATCGATCGGCAGGGTCGCGGTGGGCGAACCTGTCGCCGGCGCGTCGTGGCCGGGATGCGCAGCCGACAATGGTGCATGGCTTGCCGCATCCGCCGGCATCTGCCCGCCGGCTTCCGGGGCCGCGGCCGCCGCCGCGCTGTCCAAGCCCAGCTCGCCCTCGATCTCGTGCAGTGCCACCCACTGCGCCAGACCTTCGCGCCAGACCAGGCTGGAACGGTCGATGATGCCCTGCGACAGGCGCGCGCGAAGCGTGTCCGTGTCCACCGGCCCCTGGCGCTGCCGCTGTGCGTCGGCGTAGTACCACTGCGTCATGTTGTCCCCTTAACGTGTAGCGATCGGCATGCAGCAGGCAGTCAGCCGCGGCAATCCGGTGGAAGTTGGGTGTCGTCGATTTCGGAACTGCAGTGCCAGCTGCCGGCATCCGCATCCAGCTCCAGCCACACGGCCTTGCCGTCGATTCTGGCCGACTTGGGCGCATGGAGCACGGCTTCGATGCCGCATTCGCTGCCCTCGAAACGGCCGATGCGCACGCTGCTCAGCCGCTCGCTCGCGTACTGCTCGGGTGGCTTGAACCCCGCGTCGTCATTGACCGGGCAGCGGCCCTCACTGGCCAGGAATCCGGTGATCTGCGGCTTCAATGCGGCCAGTTCGCCGACCGCCTCGGCGACCTTGGCGCGGCTCAGGTAATCGTTGTAGGCCGGGAACGCGATCGCAGCGAGGATGCCGATGACGCCCACCATCACGAAAACACCGGCCAGCGCACCCAGCACTGCAACCAGCGGCCAGCCGGGGCCATTGCGACGTGGCTGCACTGGTGGCGCGACAGACGACTGGGCAGGCGGAATGTGCGCCGCGGCAGGCGGCAACGGCGGCGGAACCGCGCCCGCACGCACATCCGTGGAGACTGGCGGGCCCAGGGTGTCGGCGCACGCTGACAGCGGCAACCAGTTGTCCAGGCCTTCGCGCCAGACCAGCGTATCCAGGGCGATCACGCGATCGCGATACAGGCCCAGCAAGACGTCGTCGGCCACCGGACCATGCCGATGGCGGTGGCCATCGGCGTAATACCAACTGCGCATCCCCGTTCCCCTGCACGCACATCCGTGGCGGCTTCAACGCTCAGTGTACGGATTCAGGCTCGTCCAGGAACATCTGGGTTTCCATCCAGGCATAGGCCGCTTCCGCCCCGGGCTGGTTGAACAACACCATCAGCACCACCCACTTGAGGTCGTCCAGATCCAGTTCGTCCTGATCCAGCGCCATGGCGCGGTCCAGCACCAACTCGCGCTGGTCGGCGTCGAGAATGCGGTGTTGCTCGAGGAACAGCAGAAACCCGCGGCAGTCGACATCGAGCTTGTCCAGCTCCGGCCCGTGATAGATACGCACCGGTCCATCGACATGCGGCCGCGCGACGCTGGGCCGCTGCTCGGAAAGCGCGTCCAGCCAATCGAAGGCCTTGCTGATTTCTGCGGGACTGAAACCGGCCTGGATCAGGCCATTTTGAAGCGAGTCACGGTCACGGACCAGGTCCGCGTCTTCGCTGAAGTAATGTTCAAACAGGTACAGCAGTACATCGAGAATGCTCTCTTTCATTGCCCTCGGCCTGCGTCGCGCGACGCTGTGGAGGTGAAGAAACTAAGGATTGCGGGTATAGCGACCGTGCTCGGTGACCACGTCTCCCTCCAGTTCCATGATGAGCAGCATGGAGGACAGCGCGGCGACCGTCAATCCGGTGCGCTGCACCAATGAATCCATAGGGGTTGGGTCGTGGCCCAGCGCTTGCCACAAGCGCTGGTAGTCGGGATCGGAGCGGGCGGGACCGGCGCCAGCACTGGTGGTTGCCTTGCTGGGCAATTCAGTGGGGGCTGCCAGGCGCTTGCGCAAGGCGGTGGCCAATTCGCCGGACAGCTGGCCCAGTCCCTCAATGACCTGTGCGGGCTCCTGCGCCAGCGTGGCGCCCTGCCGGATCAGGTGATGGCAGCCGCGCGCGAGCGGATTGTGCAGCGAGCCGGGGAGGGCGAACACCTCGCGCCCTGCTTCGGCCGCCAGCCGGGCGGTAATCAGTGCGCCCGAACGCATCGCCGCTTCGACCACCAGCGTCCCCAGTGCCAGCCCGGCAATGATCCGGTTGCGGGCCGGAAAGTGCGCCGCGACCGGAGCAGTGCCAGGCAGATATTCGCTGACCACCGCGCCGCGTTCGGCGATGCGATCGCGCAAGCCTTGGTGCCGCTCGGGATAGGCGACATCGACACCTGTGCCGACCACCGCCACGGTGATGCCGTCGTGCTGGGCCAATGCGGCCTCGTGTGCGATCGCATCCACGCCGGCGGCCATGCCGCTGACGATGCTCAGCCCGGCGCAGGCCAGGCTGGAGGCGAATGCGCGGGTATGGTCGCGGCCGCCGGCAGTGGCCGAGCGGCTGCCGACCACCGCCACGCCCGGGTGCCAGAGGACATTGGGGTCGCCGTCCACGAACAAGGCCATCGGCGGATTGGCGATATGCCGCAACAGGGCCGGGTAATCCGGATCGCACCAGCCGATCAGGTGGTGGCCGGGCTGTTCGCACCAGCGCAGCCCGGCCTCCAGCGCCTGTGGATCGGGGCCCTGCAGCAGCGCAGCCTGCACCTCATCGCAACCAGCGGCGCGCCACGCCCCAGGCCCGGCTGCCAGCATTTCGGACGCTGACCCGTACGAGGTCAGCAATTTTCGGCGCGGCGGGCTGCGGCCGCCTGCCAGCAGCAGGATGAGCAGTGCGCGCAGGTCGGGAGCGGTTTGGGCCATACACCCAGGCTAGGCCGCAAACGACGACGGCGCCCTCGGGCGCCGTCGCGTTGGTGCATCGGATCTTTCGCTTATTGCGCGTCAGGATGCTTGACGAAATAGCCCAGGCCGGTCGGCTTGACGCTTTCCATCACCAGCGCATAGCTGACCTTGTCGAAGGTGCGGAACACCATCGCATGCGAGGCGTACTCGTCGGGCAGGCCGACGGTGGAGCCGGACGGGCCGCTGAAATCGTCGTCGGTCCGCGAGAAGCGCGAGTGCTTGACGCGGTCGCTGACCGTGCGGCCCTTGCGCCAGATCGAGAACACCGTGCCGTTGTTGATGCCTTCGCGGGCGCCGCCGGAGATGGCGATCACATCGCGCGTGCCGCCGACGGTGAAGGCATCGGAGATGGCCAGCACGCGCAGTTCGGTCTGCAGCGCCTGTTCCGACGGCGGATGCGGGATGAACTGCAGATCGTACGGCTGCGCTTCGACCGCAACGATGCGATCGCCGGCGCGCACTTCGCGGCCGCTGTCCTGCAACAGCAGGGTCGCCGCCTTGGAGTTGCCGCCTGCCGCGCTGCGGGTGATGGTGCCGACATTGACCTGCGCCATCTCGTAGCCGAGGAACTCGCAGCGCGTGCTCGGCGCGATGAAGTTCTTCCAGATGTTGCCCGAGCCGGCGGTGATGTTGCCGGCCATGTCCAGATCTTCGTTGTGCTTGGGCAGGCTGAACTTCACGGTCGGGCGAACCACCGCAAAGCGCTGGCCCGGCTGCGCGTTTTCCAGGCCGACCACATAGGCGACCTGGCCGGTGGTGGCACGCGTGCGTCCGCCTTCCAGACCCACCACATACGGCAACTGGTCGAAATCGTCGACCACGCGCAGGTTCTTCAGGAACGGCTCGACGTCGGCCAGCGGAATGGCGTTGATCGGCGCTTCCTGGCGCGGGCCGGGCTGGATCGTGCCTTTGCCGACCCGGTCCAGATAGGCCAGGCTGATCACGTCACCCGGATAGATCAGGTGCGGATTCTGAATCTGCGGATTGGCTTGCCAGATTTCCGGCCACAGCCATGGTTTTTGCAGGAGACGCCCAGCGATGTCCCACAAGGTATCGCCCTTGCGGACCACATAGGTGTCTGGATGCTCGCCCACCGCTTGCGCGGCAGCGTAGGTCGCGACGGTCAGCATCGCCGCAGCGACGACCGTACGAAGTCGGTTCAACATAGGTGCCTTCTTGCCTGATTCCCCAACAGGTCTGCGCACTATAGTCTAGAAACCGGGGCGTCACGCAAGCATTGCGCTAGAATGACAGCGTCTTGCCGGCGCCGCGCCGGTGTTTCCAGACGGGTAACCCCATGGCTTTGCTCCCAATTCTTGAGTTTCCCGACCCGCGGCTGCGCACCAAGGCGGTGCCGGTCGATGCTGCCGAGGTCACCAGCCAGGCGTTCCAGACGCTGCTGGACGACATGTTCCAGACCATGTACGAGGCGCCAGGCATTGGCCTGGCCGCCAGTCAGGTGGACGTGCACAAGCGATTCATGGTGATCGACATCAGCGACGAGAAAAACCTGCCGCAGGTGTTCGTCAACCCCGAGATCGTGAGCAAACAGGGCGAGCAGCTGTATCAGGAAGGCTGCCTGTCGGTGCCCGGCATCTATGCCGATGTCAGCCGCGCCGACGCGATCACCGTGCGTTATCTCGACCGCCAGGGCCAGGCGCAGGAACTGCAGGCCGACGGGCTGCTGGCCGTGTGCATCCAGCACGAGATGGACCACCTGGACGGCAAGCTGTTCGTGGATTATCTCTCGCCGCTCAAGCGCGAAATGGTGCGCAAGAAACTGGCCAAACAGCGCAAGCATGTGGCTTGAGGGCCGGGATTGGGGATTGGGGATTGGCAAAAGCGGGTTTTTGCAGTGTTTTGAATCTGCTGGTGTCGAATCCTCGAATGCGAAGTCTGCTGCGATCTGGCTCATGGGCTTTGCCCGCGCATCGCGATACCGGCCAGTCTGCAGACGGATGCTCTTAAAGATCGGGATTCGGGATTGGATAAGGCACTGCCGTAGCAGGCATCGAATTGCCGGCTGCGATTTCCGCCTTGCGCTCGATGGTGACGGGCAACGCGGTTCTGGCGCCAGGTTTCCAAATCCCCCACAAATCTGCTCCTACCTCTCAGCTCCACGCCATTCGCGCCCCGGCCAGCACACCTGCCGTTGCCCATCCCGAATCCCAAATCCCGAATCCCAGCCTTATGAGAATCATCTTCGCCGGTACGCCGGATTTTGCCGTTCCGTCGCTACGTGCCGCTGCGCAGCGGCATGAGGTGGTGGCGGTGTACACGCAGCCGGATCGCCCCGCCGGGCGTGGCCGCGGGTTGACGCCCTCGCCGGTCAAGCTGGAGGCAGTCGCGCGCGGCATTCCCGTGTTCCAGCCGCAGACGCTGCGTTCGCCCGAAGCATTGGCGACGGTGCGCAAGCTGGATGCGGACCTGATGGTGGTGGTGGCTTACGGGTTGATCCTGCCCAAGGCAGTGCTGGCCGCGCCGACGCACGGCTGCTGGAATGTGCATGCCTCGTTGCTGCCGCGCTGGCGTGGCGCCGCGCCGATCCAGCGTGCGATCGAGGCCGGCGACACCGAGACCGGGGTGTGCCTGATGCAGATGGAAGCCGGGTTGGACACCGGCCCGGTGCTGCTGTCGCAGCGCATCGAAATTGGCGAGCAGGAAACCGGCGGGCAGCTGCACGACCGGCTGGCCGCGCTGGGCGCGCAGGTGCTGTCCGATGGCCTGGGCCTGTTGCGCGCCGGCATCCGTCCGGTGGCGCAACCGCAGCCGGACGACGGGGTGACCTATGCGCACAAGCTGGACAAGGCGCAGGCGCGGCTGGATTGGGCGCAGCCGGCGCAGGAACTGGCGCGGCGCGTGCGGGCGTTCAACCCATGGCCGGTGGCCGAGGCAATCCTGGCGGGCGAGCGCGTGCGCCTGCATGGCGCGGTGGCGCTTGAACTGGCCCATCAACACCCCCCGGGCACCCTGCTGGCGGCCAGCAAGCAGGGCATCGATATCGCCTGCGGTGAGGGTGCGCTGCGGGTGCGCGTGCTCCAGCGCGAGGGCGGCAAGGCGATCACCGCCGCCGATTACCTCAACGCGCGACGCGACCTGCCGGCGCTGCGCTGATGTCGGCCGATACCGCAACCGCCGGCGTTGCCTCGCGCCTGGCCGCCGCACGCGTGCTGACGGCGGTGTTCGATCAGGGCCGGTCGTTGAAGGCCGAACTTGCCGCCACCTTGCCCGGCATCGGCGATCCGCGCGATCGTGCGCTGGTGGAGGCGATCTGCTTTGCGGTCATTCGCCGGCGTCCGGCCTATGACGTCGCGTTGCGGCAATGGCTGGAACGTGCGTTGCCGCCCCGCGATGCCGAACTCAAGGCGCTGCTGATGGTCGGTTTCGCCCAACTCGACGTGCTGCAGCTGCCCGCGCACGCCGCGTTGTCGGCCACGGTGGATGCGTGCCGCGCATTGGGCCGGCCCCGTCAGGCCGGCATGGTCAACGCGATCTTGCGGCGCGCCCAGCGCGAAGGATTTCCGGCGGTGGCCGACGATGCCGGTTGGCCGTCGTGGCTGCGCAAGCAGCTGCGCGCGGACTGGGGCGATCGTGCCGAAGCCATTTTTACCGCCAGTGCGCAGATGGCGCCGATGTGGCTGCGCGTGCAGCGTTCGCGCACCGACCCTGCGAGGTATGTCGCGCGACTGGCCGAACTGGATATCGTCGCGCACACCGACGCGGTACTGCCGGATGCGGTGCGCCTGCACAACGCCGTGCCGGTGAGCCAGTTGCCGGGCTTTGCCGAAGGCGATGTTTCGGTGCAGGACGGCTCTGCCCAGCAGGTGGCCGATGCGTTGACCCTGGCGCCGTCGGCACGCGTGCTCGATGCCTGCGCGGCGCCGGGCGGCAAGGCGGCGCATCTGCTGGAGCGCCACCCCGGCTTGCAGCTCACTGCGCTGGATGTGGATGCGCGCCGCCTGGAGCGCGTGCAGCAGACCTTGCAGCGCACAGTCCCCGATGCGCAGGTTGCATTGCAGGCGGCCGACGCCGCCGATCCGGACGCGTGGTGGGACGGCCGGCCGTTCGATGCGGTGCTGCTGGACGCGCCATGTTCGGCCACCGGCGTGGTGCGTCGTCAACCGGATGTGCTGCTGCACCGGCGCGCCGACGATATCGATGCGCTGTGCGCGCTGCAGGCGCGGCTACTGGATGCGACCTGGCGCACGCTGCGCCCAGGTGGACAATTGCTGTACACCACCTGTTCGCTGTTGGCGCGCGAGAACCAGGCGCAGGTCGAGGCATTCCTGCAGCGCACTCCCGATGCACAGGCGCAGCCTTTGGGTGCGCAGTTCGGGCATGCCGCCGGCGCCGGACGTCAGCGGTTTCCAGGCGAGGCGCACTGCGACGGATTTTTCTACGCGCTTTTGCTAAAAGCCTCCTGATCGCGCGAAGTCCAGCGCTCCACCCTCTGCGTCCGACTGCCGCCCGAGATGTTCAAGAATCGCGCTTCCACCGATGTCTGGTTGCTGGCCATGACCGCCGTGCTGGTAATTGGAGCCGGCCTGGGGTTGCGTGACCCATGGCCGGCGGACGAGCCGCGCTTTGCGCTGGTGGCCAAGCAGATGGTGTTGAGCGGCGACTGGTTGTTCCCGCATCGCGGCAACGAGCTGTATTCGGACAAGCCACCGATGCTGATGTGGCTGCAGGCGCTGTTCTACACGCTGCTGGGCAATTGGCGGGTGGCGTTCCTGCTGCCGTCGTTGCTGGCCGCGTTGGGCACACTGGCCTGCGTCTACGATCTGGGCCGGCGGCTGTGGACCCGGCGCGTGGGCGTGTATGCGGCCTGGATGCTGCTGTTTACGCTGCACTTCACCTTTCAGGCCAAGAAGGCGCAGATCGACCCGCTGGTGGTGTTCTGGATCACCCTGGCCAATTACGGCTTGCTGCGGCATCTGCTGATGGGCCCGGCCTGGCGCTGGTGGACGCTGGGCTGGTTCGCCGCCGGGTTGGGCGTGATCACCAAGGGCGTTGGCATCATTGCGCTGCTGCTGCTGATCCCGGCCGGGATTGCAGCGGCGCGCGGCTGGCCGGGCGTGCGCGTGCACGTGCGCGACCGGCGCTTCTGGCTGGGGCCGCTGTTCTTCTTCGTGGCAATCGCGCTGTGGTTCGTGCCGATGATGGTGACCGCGCTGACCGCCGGCCAGCCCGAATACCGCGTGTATCTCAACGACATCCTGCTGCGCCAGACCGCCAAGCGCTACGCCAACTCCTGGGATCATGCGCAGCCGGTCTGGTACCACCTGCAAAGCATGGCCACGATGTGGCTACCGACCATCCTGCTGCTGCCGTGGGCGATTCCGGCGTGGCGGCGCCGGCTGAAGCGACGCGATCCGCGCTATCTGCTGCTGCTGGCCTGGTGGCTGCTGGTGCTGGTGTTCTTCACCATTCCAAGCGGCAAGCGCGATGTGTACATCCTGCCGGCGCTGCCGATGTTCTGCCTGGCGCTGGCGCCGCTGGTGCCGGGCCTGCTGCGCCGGGCTGGCGTGCAGCGGCTGCTGTTCGGGTTCGGGCTGCTGTTGGCAGTGGCGTTCAGCGCGGGTGGCGTGGCGATGCTGATCGGCCACCCGGGCTTCGAGCAGAAGATCATGGACAGCCGCGGGGTCGGCAGCGAAGCCACCGACCCGCTGGGCTGGCTGCTGCTGGCGGTGGGTAGCTGGGGCATCGCCAGCCTACTGCTGGTGCGCGTGCGCCGCTCCGCGTTCGCGGTGGTTTCGCTGCTTGGCGCGTGGTGGGTTGCGTTCGGGCTGGTGTGTTACCCGATCTTCAACGATTCCAGTTCGGCCGGTGCGGTGATGCGCGAGGCCGGGCGCCGCATCGGCCCGGATGCGCAACTCGGGCTGGTGGCGTGGAAGGAGCAGAACCTGCTGATGGCCGACCGGCCTGCGCAGACCTTCGGCTTCAAGGTGCCGTGGGAAGCCCAATTGCAGCGCGGCGTGGCCTGGCAGGCAGAGCAACCCGGCCAGCGCTGGCTGATGGCACAGGAGACCGCATTGCTGGCCTGCGTGGATCGCAGCCGCAGCCAGTTGGTGGGCGTGGCCAATCGCCGGCGCTGGTGGTTGGTGCCGGCCGATGCCGTGCGTGGCCCCTGCGTGGCCAGCTCCAGCGAGCGTGCGGTGGAAGCAAAGGAGCAGGGCAACCTGGATACCGAATGAGCCGGCCGACTCCACCGGCACACGCGCGTACCAGGTGCCATTGGCACCGCGTCAATGCAGCGGCCGGTCGCCGTCTAGCAGGGATTCATGCGTCGCATCGTTAGCTTGGCCGGCGCTGCCGAAGCCCGCGCACTGCGTCGCCTCCCTTTTCCCACCGATTTGTAGATGAATTCCTTGCGTCCCCAACCCGCGTCACTGTCGCCCTCTGCCCCGACCACCTCGCGGGCAGGCGTGCGCATTGCCGAGCTGGGCGCGTTCGCATTGACTGCGCTGGTGGTGAGCATGCCGAGCGGGTTGCTGCCGTTCGGCCTGTGCCTGCTGCTTGGTTCGTTGATGGGCTGGCGCAGCTTGCGTGAGGCCATTGCCGCGCGCGAGTGGTCGTTGCGCGTGGTGGGCTGGCTGACGGTGGCGGTGATTGCGATGTCGCTGCTGTCGATCGCGTTGTTCGAGCACGGGCTGCGCGATGTGGGCAATCGCTCGCGCTTCCTGGTGCTGCCTTGGGCGGCGCTGTGGGCCTATGCGTTGCAGCCGCGCCAGCTGTGGTTGTGGCGCGGTGCCTTGGTCGGCGTGTTTGCGGCCATGCTGATCGCGCTGCTGCAGGTGATGAACGGTGCCGACCGCGCCGAAGGCTTCACCAATGCCATTGTGTTTGCCGATATCGTGCTGATGTTGCTGGTGGTGGCGGTGTTCTGCCGCCCGCTCGGCAGCGTGCGCTGGCTGGTGGGCGCTGGGGTCGCCACCGTGGTGGTGATCGTGCTCAGCGGCAGCCGCGGGGTGTGGCTGGCGATGCTGGCCACGCTGGGCGTGCTGATCTGGGGTGCGCCCTGGCACAGCACGCGCGTGCGCCTGCTGACCTTCATCGGCGGCGCGGTGCTGGCGGTGGGCGTCGCGCTCAGCGTGCCGGCGCTGACCGATCAGATGCGCCTGGGCGAATTGCAGCGCGACCTGCAGCGTTACGAAGTGGGCGACACCGATTCGTCGGCCGGTGCCCGTATCGAACGCCTGCATGTGGCTTGGGACACGGTGACGGCGCATCCGCTGACCGGTGTGGGCGTTGGGCGTTTCGACGATGCGATGCACGACCTGCCGGCCTGTGCCGCCGACCCGTCGTTGTTCCGTTGCCAGTTGGGGCATGCGCACAACGATCTGGCCGAATGGAGTGCCACCCAGGGCGTGCCCGGGCTGTTGCTGCTGCTTGCCGTCTACGGCGTGCCGCTGTGGATGTTCGTGCGACTGCATCGGCGCAGCGGGCAGCAGCAGTTCCGCGGCCCGGCGGCGGCCGGGGTGATGCTCGTGATCAGTTATGCCTTGTGCGGCCTGACCCAATCGATGTTCGCGCACCAGGTGGCGGCGAGCTTCTACACGGCCATGGTCGGCGTGCTGGTGGGTCTGTCGGCGCGGCAGGCGCAACAGGTGCAGTCGGACGTGGCACGCGCTCGATAGCGGCGGATGATCACCGGCTGCATGTGGCGCATGCCCTGGCAGCGCGCTTTCGGTGCCTGGGCACACGCCCGTGCACAAACAGAAGGGGGGCGATCGTTGCCGGAGTCGGCATGCGTTGGCTTGCACAGACCGATTCCACTTACCGTTGGCGGCGTCGCAGCAGCGTGGCTGCAGCTCGGAGTTTTTACCGGTTCTTATTCGCTGCGCCGATCCGGCGCCCGTGGCGGGTCCTGCACCGGCTGATTGTTTTGCAGCAGCCACAACATGATGGTCTTCTGGCGGACGTAGTTGGCGCGCACATAGGCGTAGATCAGCCCATGCCAGCCATCGCGAAAGCCGCCGCGCAACAGGTAGCCGCGCCAGAAGCGCCAGGCCGGCGCCAGCACCAGCTTGCTCCAGGTGGCGCGTTTGCCGCGTGCATGTTCGTGCTCGGCCATCATCTGCGCGTAGCGCTGGGTCTTGGCCAGCTGCTGCATCAGCGAGCGGTACGGGTAATGGATCAGATCGCCCGCCAAGGTCTCCACGGGGCCATCCACGCTGGCCGCCTCGTGGATCTCGCGCTTGCCGCGCCAGCCGCCGCGACGGCGATCGAACAAGCGCAGCACCCGGTCCGGATACGCATTGCCGTGGCGCAGGAAGCGACCGAAGTAGTCGGACAGGCGTGCGAAGCGGTAGCCGGCCGCCGTGGCGAAACCGGCGTCGCGCGCAGCGATGATCGAGGCGCGCAGGGCATCGCTGACGCGTTCGTCGGCGTCCAGGCACAACACCCAGTCGTGGCTGGCCTGCGCAACGCAGAATGCCTTCTGGCTGCGGTAGCCATCGAAGGTGCGTTGCAGCACGCGCGCGCCGTGTGCGCTGGCGATGGCGGTGGTGGCATCGGTGGAGCCGGAGTCCACCACCACGATCTCGTCGCAGAACGCCAGCGAGGCCAGACAGTCGCGTAGGCGATCGGCCTCGTTGAACGCGATAATGCAGGCGCTGATGCGCGGCCGTTCGTCGGGTGCGGTCGAAGAGGACATGTGATGGCCGATTACCTGCTGTTCGCAACGGAGCGTTACGCGTTGCCTATTCTGGCGCCATTGGCGCAGGCGTTACAGGGCTGCGGGCACGTGGTGTCGGCCTGGTTCGAAAGTGGCGCGCGCGGGCTGGCGCTGCCGGGCGTGCGTGAGGTTGGCCTGCGCGAGGCGCTGGCGCTGCGCCCGCGTGCGGTATTCAGTGCCGCCAACTGGGTGCCGCCGTTTGTGTCGGGCGCGAAAGTGCAGCTGTTTCACGGTTTCAATGTGCAAAAGCGCGAGGACAACCGCGGCCATTTCCGGGTGCGTGGCCTGTTCGATCTGTACTGCACGCAAGGCCCCGCCACCACCGCGCCGTTCCACGCGCTGGCGCAGCGCGAGGGCCATTTTGCCGTGGTGGAAACCGGCTGGCCCAAGCTCGACCCGGTCTTTCGCGACGATGGCGGCCGTAGCGCGGCCTTGCGTGCACCGGCCGCCGGCCGCCCGGTGATCCTGTTCGGTTCCACCTTTACCGAGCGCCTGAGCGCGGCGCCCGCACTCTACGACGAGATCGCCGCCGACATCGCGCGCGGCGCGCATTACTGGTTGCTGACCTTGCACCCGAAGTGCGCGCAGGAATTGTTCGATCGCTATCGCGCACTGGCAGGCGCCAACGCACGCTTCATCGAACCCGAAGAGGTCATGGCCGCGCAACGTGCGGCCGATGTGCTGGTTTCCGATACCTCGTCGATCGTGTCCGAGTTCGTGGTGCAGCACAAACCGGTGGTGACCTTTCGCAACCGTGTGCCGCAGCCGCACATGCTCGACTTCCGGCAGGCAGAGCACTTGCCGCAGCAGCTGGCGCGCGCGCTGGCGCCGGATGCGGCATTGCGTAGCGCGCTTGCCAGTTACGCCGATGCGATTCACCCGTATCGCGACGGGCATTCTTCCGAACGAGTGATTGCCGCCACTGAAGACTTCATTGCCGGCAAGCTCGGCGGGCTGCGTCGCAAACCGCTGGGTGCAGTGTGGCGCGGGTTGCAGATCCGTCGCGAGTTGGGCTACTGGGGGCCGGCGCAGCGCTGAGCGCGATCAGCGGCAACGAGCGGGTGGTGATGATCGGCGACGTTTTGCCGAACTTACGTCCTTGTCATTGATCAGATCACTGACCCGGATTGCGACTGACGAGCAGCACCAAGGCTGATCGCGGATGTTGATCAGTGTAACTACTGAGCGCTAACGCTGATCACCAGCGCAGCTTGCGCCGTGCCAGCGCGGCACCGAGTTGCGCCTGCAGCGCCTGCGCCTGGGCAAGCGGCACAAAGCGCAGCCGCAATGCCGGGCCGGTGGCACTGGCGCCGACTGTATCCAGCCATAGCGTGGCGGTGCCGGATAGGCGATCCAGCGGCGAGCGCTGCAGTTGCAGCGCCTGCAACTTGTCCAGCTCGGCCAGCCGCCACCAGCGCTTCCACCAGCCGCCGCGCACCGCAACGTAACGCGCATCCACCGCATAGGCCATGCGCTGCACCTGGCGCTGCGCCTTGAACGCGCTCCACGGCAGCCACACCAGCAACCACAAGGCCTGGCTGCCGAGCTGCCACGCCAAGCCCGCCGTCAGCGGCAGCAGCATCAGCGCGGCAGGCAGACTCAATCGCCACCAGCAATGCGTGGCGATCGTCTGCCATTGCGTCGGCGGCCAAGCGATACCAGGCAGCAGGCGTTGCAGCAAGGCGTCGCACTGTTGCGGGTCGGCAATGGGCGCAAGTTCCTTCAACGCGCTGCCGTGAGTGTCGCCAGTGCCGGCCACTGCGGTGTCCACCCGCAACTGGCGACGACCGAACAGGCGATGCAGCAGGCCCTCGTACAACGTCCACGACTGGATCCGCCGCAACGCCACGCTGCTGCGGATCCGCGTCAGCAGCCCGCGCTCCACGGTGAGGCGGCGCTCGGATTCGCTCAGGTGGAAGCCGTGGTACTGGGTCACCGCCAGGGCGACCGACAGCGCGCGCATCGCCAGCAACAGGGCGAGCGTGGCGAGGATCGCCAGCGTTGCGGTGACCGCAACGCCGGGATGGATCTGGCTGACGTAGCGATAGGCCAGCTCGCCGTTATGCTCGACGAAGTTGGACACCGTGCGGCGCGGAATCATCTGGTAGATCACGCCAAAGCCGGCCGCCACCACCACCATGCCGCGATTAGAGATCAGGCCCAGCCGGATGACCTCGGCCATCGGCAGGCGCAGCAGGCTGCCGCTGTCTTCCTCGATCTGCGGCGCCGGCACGCCTGCCTCGGTTGCACGGCGCCGTATCAGATCTTCCAGCGCAAGCGCCTGATCCAGCCGCAGCACGCGCATTTCCGCTTCCGGCTTGTGCCCACCGGCCGATTCCAGCCGCACCTCGGCCACGCCGGCCAGACGGTGCAGCAGCGATTGATGCACCACCACGTTGTGGATGCGCGCAAACGGAATATCGCGCCGGCTGCGTTCCAGCAGGCCACTGCGAATGGCCACGCTATCGCTGCCGATCCGGTAGCGGTAGGTGAAGTAGCGCAGCACCGAAATCGCCACCAGCACCGCAATCACTACCCCGGTGGCGATCTGGTCGGCAACATCGCGATTGCCGTCGCGGCTGCCGAACAGGATCAGTGCAGCCAGCGGAATCAGGAACTGACAGATCTGCTGCAGCAACACGAACACCCACGACAACGGATGCAGGCGCTGCTCGTCGTTGCCGGGATGTGCAACGGCGCTCATAGCGCGTCGTCGTCGTGATCGAGCTGCCGGGCCAGGCGGTCGCGCAGGCGCTCGGCATCGTGTTGATCCAGCCCCGACAACGCCACCGCGTTGAGCCGGCTGCCGGCGGTGTGCACCACCAACGTGGTCAGGCCGGTCGCGCGTTCGATCGGCCCGCGGCGCAGGTCCACATGCTGCACGCGCGAAATCGGAACGCGCGTATCGCTTTGCCATAGATGGCCGCGCTGTAGCGCCAGGCCGTGCTGATCGAGTTTCCAATGTGTCAGCCGATGCCGTTTGACCGCCAGCCATGCGCCGAGCAGGGCAATGACCGCGGTCACGCCCAGCGCCATCGGCCAGTAACGCCAGGCGTGCAGCCAGACAATCGTGACGCCGGCTGCGATCAGGCCTGCACATCCGCCGCCGAGTGCGCCATTGATCGCCGCCACATACGCACCGCGCCGCGGCAGCGACTGCCACTGGCCGTGCGTCACGGCTGGGGTTTGTGCCGGAGCGGGCTGGACCATGACGTCGGGGTGCGGCGGTGGAGCGTCGTGCACGTGGCTGGCCTGCAGAAGCGGTGCGCAAGCATAGCCGGCTGCCCAGTGCAGGCGCACCCGGCGCCGGGCGCGTTATTGCGCGGCCAGGATCAACGCATCCACATCTAGCGCGTGGCCGGCGCGTGCGGCCTTGGTGCGCAGGTACTGCTCGTTTTCGGCGGTGATGTCGCCGGTGATCGCGATGCGGTCTTCGACCACGATGCCGGCCGCGCGCAGGCGCTCGGCCTTGGCCGGGTTATTGGTCAGCAGCCGGATCCGGCTGATGCCCAGCCCGCGCAGCATCGCCACCGCACTGCCATAGCGGCGCTCGTCCGGACCAAAGCCCAATTGCGCGTCGGCATCGATGGTGTCCAGGCCTGCATGCTGATAGCCGTAGGCGCGCATCTTGGCGGCGATGCCGGTGCCGCGACCTTCCTGGTCCAGATACAGCAGTACGCCGCCACCGAGGTCCTTCAGCTTGGCCAGGCCGTGCCGCAGCTGGTCGCCGCAATCGCATTTGAGCGAGCCGAACAGGTCGCCGGTGAGGCACGACGAATGCACGCGCACGGGCACTGCAGTGCCCAGGTCAGGCTGGCCGACCACGATCGCCACCTGATCGCGTTGCGCCACGCCGCCGCGAAACACCACGAACTCGCTCATGCCCAGGCCGCGCAGCGGCACCGGAGTGCGGGTCACCAACTCGTAGCCGGCAGCCGCGGAGGTGGCACAGCCGCGGCTCAGATCGTCCAGCGCCAGCGACTGGCTGCCGGCGAACGCGGCATGGTCGTGTACATCGCGCAGCTCCACCGCCAGCAGCGCCGGCAGCAGCAGGCCAAGCCGCGCGATCTCCACGCCGCCGGCATCCAGCGCATCGCCGGCCGTCCACTGCGCGGGCACCGGGGTGTCGCGCAGGTAGGCCAGCGCGGCGAGCTGGTCGTAGCTGTGATCGAGCAAGCCCACGCGCGCGCCCTGCGGCGCACTCAGCCCCAGCACCTGAGCGCGGGTGGGCGTCACGAAGAGATAGTGGCGGCCCCGCGCGGCGCGGGCGAAAGCCGCATACGACTGCGCCGTGCTGCTATCCAGCGCCAGCACCGCACGCGCCTGCCCATCCGCCGCCGTCAGCAGGACCGGGCGCCCGGCGCGCAGTTCGGAGGCGGCGCGCTCACAGCGAATGGCCGCCGGATCGCCGAAGGCCTGTGCGCTGGGGGAGGGGAGGGGGCTGCTCATGCACGACTCCAGATGGGGATTGCCACGGCCGCTTCAAGGCGGACGCCGCCGCGGTCACTGCCTGATCGCATCTGCCCATTGTCGCGCGCCTGGCAACAGGCAGTCGCCACAACCGGGTAGAACGCTGCATCCAGCCGCTGCCGATTGAGTGGGCGGGCCTGCGCCGCTTGGTTGCCCTGCGGCCCGCGTTGTTCAGGGTGCGGCAATGCTTTCTAATCGGGCCACCTCCATGTTCGTCGGGCCCCATGCACATTGTCGATTGCAGCCACGCGCGCCATGCCAGTGCCATCCTGGACATCTTCAACGAAGCCATCGCCAATTCCACCGCGCTGTACGACTACCGTCCCCGGCCACCGGAGAGCATGGTCGGCTGGTTCGCCACCAAGCAGGCGGGCGGCTTTCCGGTGATCGGCGTGGAGCACGACGACGGCACCCTGATGGGCTTTGCCAGCTACGGCACCTTTCGCGCCTGGCCCGCCTTCAAGTACAGCGTCGAGCATTCGATCTACGTGCATCGCGACCATCGCGGCAAGGGCCTGGGACGTCTGCTGCTGCAGGCCCTGATCGCAGCGGCGCAAGCGCGCGGCGTGCACGTGCTGGTGGGCGGCATCGATGCCAGCAACCAGGCCAGCATCGCGTTGCACGAACAGTTCGGTTTCACCCACGCCGGCACCGTGCGCGAGGCCGGTTTCAAGTTCGGGCGCTGGCTGGACCTGGCGTTCTACCAACGCATCCTGGACACACCTGCCGATCCGCACGACGACTGAGCTCGGTCGCTAGTGCGGATGCCGCTCGGTCGCATACGGATTGGCCTCGCCGCTGCCCGGCGGACGCAGGGTGTAGCGCTTGTAGGTCCACTGATATTGCGCCGGGTCGCGCCGTGCGATCTGTTCGATGCCGGCGTTGAGCGCGCTGGCCGCACGCACCGGGTCCGCATCGGCCACTGCCGGGTCGGCCGGTTGCACATGCAGCGCGAACTCCAGATCGTTGCCGGCGCGCTCGCACCAGCCGTACAACACGATCGCCCCGGTCCGCTCGGCCAGCCGGTTGACCAAGGTCATGGTCAAGGCCGGAATGCCGAAGAATGGCGCGAACACGCCATCGCCCATCTTCGGTTGCTGGTCGGGCAGGATGCCGACCGCGCCGCCGTCCTTGAGCACCTTGAACAACTGCCGCACCGCCGGGCCTTCGGCGCGCACCTGGCGCACGTTGTCGCCGCCACGTGCCAACTGCAGGAAGCCATCCACCGCCTCGGACTCCGGCGGCCGGTAGACAATCGCGATTGGCCCGCGTTCGGACAGCCACTGGTTGAGCAGTTCCCAGTTGCCGAAATGCGGCGCCGCCACGATGACCCCGCGCCCGGAGGCCAGCGCGGCGTCGTAGAGTTCCTGGCCGTTGCGCTGCAGGCGCGCCAGGTTCTCCGCCGGCGGGCGGGTCCAGGTGCGCAGCACTTCCAGCGTCTGCCGCGCGGTCGATTGCAGGATCTGCGCATGCAAGCGCGCGCGCTGCTCGGCGCTCAGTTCCGGATACGCCAGCTCCAGATTGCGGCGCGCCACGCGTGATTCGCGTGCATTGAGCTTGCGCCAGCTCCAGGCCAGCGTGTCGGCCACGCGCTTGAGCAGCGGCCACGGCAAGCGGCCCACGGTGGCGGCGGTGGCATACAACAGGCGAGCGCGAACATCAGGTGTCATCGGCGCAATTCTAAACAGCGCAGACCACGAAGGCCCGCGCGTGACAGTGCCGGCAGCGCTGGGCATGCTGCGCGGCACAGTTTGCCGCCCGAGAATGCCCATGCTTGCACTGATCCAGCGCGTCACCCGCGCCGCCGTCACGGTCGATGACCAGATCGTCGGGCAGATCGGCCCCGGGCTGCTGGCGCTGATCGGCGTGGAGCCCGGCGACAGCGACGCGCAGATCCGGCGCCTGGCCGAGCGGCTGCTGAGCTACCGGGTATTCGGCGACGACGCCGGCAAGATGAACCGCTCACTCACCGATACCGGCGGCGGCCTGCTGCTGGTCAGCCAGTTCACCCTGGCTGCGGACACCAGTTCCGGCAACCGCCCAGGCTTCAGCACCGCCGCGCCACCACTGGAGGCTGAACCGGCGTTCAATCAATTGGTGGCGATCTGCCGCGAAAAACATCGCGGTGGGGTGGAAGCCGGGCGTTTTGGTGCCCATATGGTTGTCGACCTGGTCAACGATGGCCCGGTGACCTTCCTTCTCAGACCCTAGATACACCACGTCCACCAGCGGTCCCGTCTTGAATCCGGCAGACCGGGCTTCACGCTGGTATAATGCTAGGTTCTCTTTCCAATCTCAAAGCCGGTGGCGCGAGCACTCATGGCCAACGAACGTCCTGCCCAGCAATCCGACATCAAGCTACTGATCAGCAAGGGCCTGGAACAGGGCTATCTGACCTACGCCGAAGTCAATGACCATCTGCCCGACGACCTCGTCGACCCGGAGCAGATCGAAGACATCATCAGCATGATCAACGGCATGGGCATCGATGTCCATGAAGTTGCACCCGATGCCGAAACCCTGTTGCTCAACGATGGCAACACCGGCAACCGCGAGGTTGACGACACCGCCGCCGAAGAAGCTGCCGCCGCGCTGACCGCGCTGGACACCGAAGGTGGCCGCACCACCGACCCGGTGCGCATGTACATGCGCGAAATGGGCACGGTCGAGCTGCTGACCCGCGAAGGCGAAATCGCCATCGCCAAGCGCATCGAAGAAGGCCTCAGCCAGGTCCAGGCCGCATTGGGCGTGTTCCCGCTGTCGACCGAAATGCTGCTGGCCGATTACGAAGCGCACAAGGAAGGCAAGAAGCGTCTGGCCGAGATCGTGGTTGGCTTCAACGACCTGATCGAAGAAGCCGATGCAGCCGCTGCTGCGCTCGCCGCGGCCGGCCCGGTCGCCGTGTCCGACGATGAAGCGGTCGACGAAGACGACGACGAAGACGGCGATGACGAGGCCGCCGAAGAAGAGGCCGGCCCGACCGGTCCGGATCCGGTGGAAGTGGCCACGCGCATGGAGAACCTGGCCAACGAATACGCCAAGTTCAAGAAGGCCTATGCCAAGAACGGCGCCGAGCACAAGCTGGTGGTCAAGGCCCGCGAAGACATGGCCGCCATCTTCACCACGCTCAAGCTGCCGCTGCCGCTGACCGACGCGCTGGTCACCCAGCTGCGTGGCGTGGTCAATGGCATCAAGGATCACGAGCGCAAGGTGCTGCACCTGGCCACCACGGTGGCACGCATGCCGCGCAAGGACTTCATCCGCTCCTGGGAAGGCAATCAGACCAACCTGGAATGGGTGGAAGACGCACTCAAGCGCAAGCAGAAGTGGTCGTCGGCGCTGCGCGACGTCAAGGACCAGATCATCTCCGAGCAGCAGGGCTCGATCGAGATGGAAAAGGCCAACTACCTGACCCTGGGCGAGATCAAGGAAATCAGCCGTGCGATGGCCTATGGCGAAGCCAAGGCGCGCAAGGCCAAGAAGGAAATGGTCGAGGCCAACCTGCGCCTGGTGATCTCCATCGCCAAGAAGTACACCAACCGCGGCCTGCAGTTCCTGGACCTGATCCAGGAAGGCAACATCGGCCTGATGAAGGCCGTGGACAAGTTCGAATACCGTCGCGGTTACAAGTTCTCGACGTATGCCACGTGGTGGATCCGTCAGGCCATCACCCGTTCGATCGCCGATCAGGCGCGCACCATCCGTATCCCGGTGCACATGATCGAAACGATCAACAAGTTGAACCGCATTTCCCGTCAGATGCTCCAGCAGTTCGGCCGCGAGGCCACGCCGGAGGAACTGGCCAAGGAAATGGACATGCCCGAGGACAAGATCCGCAAGGTGATGAAAATCGCCAAGGAGCCGATCTCGATGGAAACCCCGATCGGCGACGACGAGGATTCGCATCTGGGCGACTTCATCGAGGACACCAATGTGGAGTCCCCGATCGACAACACCACCAACATCAATCTCTCCGAAACGGTGCGTGACGTGTTGGCCGGTCTCACCCCGCGCGAGGCGAAGGTGCTGCGCATGCGCTTCGGTATCGACATGAACACCGATCACACGCTGGAAGAGGTCGGTAAGCAGTTCGACGTCACCCGTGAGCGGATTCGTCAGATAGAGGCCAAGGCGTTGCGCAAGCTGCGTCACCCGAGCCGTTCGGAACAGCTGCGCTCGTTTCTGGATATCGACTGATGCCGCGGTCGTAACCGTGCAGTGATCACACAGCAGCCCCGCTCATGCGGGGCTGCTGCGTTATGGCGCAGGCAGTTGGCTATGCTTGGTAGCGGGCAGCGGTTGGTCGCATGCAAGGTATGCGTCAGTGAGGTAGCGCCGCGATGTTTCACGTACCGCCGACGAAGCTACACGGCCACGCAACATTAAGCCGATGTTTCTGCAAACCTCACGTGGCGTTCTGACCGCGACTTCTAAGTTGGCCGACGAATGGAGACGAGATTGCTTTATGAGCAGGCAAAGCCGCTTTGAAACCACCACGTACCGCGAACACGAGATCCGCGTACGCGCCGAGCAGGCTTCCCCTGATGCCAAGTGGACGCTCTGGGTGGACGTGTACGCGCTCGGCGGCAAGCGCCAGCCGCGTATCGGCTGCAATGGGCTGGCCTATGCGACGTACCAGGAGGCCATTGCGCATGGCTTCCGCGCGGGTCGGCAGCTGATTGATGGGCAGTTTGAGACGGCTGATGCGTGAGGGGCGGGGATTCGGATTGGTGATTCGGGATGGGTAGGTTTGCTGGGTGCGTCTAGATGACGCGATCGCGTGCATCACGCTAGGAAATCTGATGCCAAAGCCCAGCCGTCGCTGGGCTCTCCGTTGTGGGCAGCCGATACGTGATCTCGCGGCAGTGAGCGCTGTATCGCTGCAGGCAGAGGGCGCATAGCAGACACGGCAACGCCCACACAGGTAAACTTTCGCGTCCGCTGCACGGCCCGACATGCTCGCCATCTCGCCGCCAGACACTCGGGCCTATAGCTCAACGGTTAGAGCAGAGGACTCATAATCCTTTGGTTGAAGGTTCGAATCCTTCTGGGCCCACCATAAAATCAAGCTTAGCTCCTGCCAAGCGCCTTGAGCTGGGCCTGCCTGGAAAATCGCCGGGAAAATTAGCTGCGCCTTGGCGGTTTTACCACCGGCAGCGCGTGGTCATAGCGGCCGGTCATTTCCGGTGTCACGTGCCCTGCGGCGTCTTGTTTGTCGCCCCGGTTACCCACGGTATTGGTAATGCCGCGATGCTTAAGGCCGTGCAGCGAAAAGCGCTCCTGGTTCGAAATGATCCCTTCTCTCATCGCGAGCTTGATGAATCGCTGCCAGGCGCTATCCAGCGATGACTTAGCCATCGGATTACCAGTCTGTTCAACGAGTAGGCGCCGATCCTCAGCTTTGATTGGGACTGCAAAATTTCGGCCGTTTTTAGTCCAGATGGCGGTGCGTCGTTCTACGAGTAGATCCCACGCTTCGATCATTTCTGGATCCCATTCGATAAGCGTGTCGCGTGATCCCTTGCGTCGTTGAGCATGGATGCCTGTCGGTTGCTTATGTGTGTCGTTGAGCGTGCAGACCTCGATCCCGCGTAGGCGTGCGCTATACGCCAGCACCATGACCGGTGCCAGATAGCTCGGGCAGCTGCCTTTTGCATGCGGCATGAGGGAGGCGCGTTCTCGAGCGAAGGTCAGTACCTTGTCGAACGCGGCTGGCGTTGGCATCCGGTGTTTCTTTGCTTCGCGCGCTTGCCTCACGCCGATGGCTGGATTGGATCTGCACAAGCCGACACGCACGCGCCACGCGAGTGCGCGACGTAGATAGCGGTGAAGGTGATTCGCTTTACTGGGCGTCGCTGGAAGTGCGGGTTGGTAACGGTTGGCTGGCCGCCCCATTGCGAAGACTTCTACGAGCCGCTGGACCACAGGCGTGGTGATCCGATCAACCTACACTGAACTCAACTTCGACCAGTCTTTGCGAAGATAGTTGGCAATGGAGTCGGCATAACGCCGATAGTCACCCTGCGTGTCGATAGCCAGTTCTTTGAACTCCAACGACTCGTGGAAGCGATCAAAGATATAGCGCAACGTGCCGCGCGTGCCCTTGCCGGCACGTTCCTCGACGATTCCATGCAATTCCGATCAGCGGCGCCTAAAGCGGACATCAAGGAAAAAAAATGACGCTGTTGGCACGACTGCAACAAAAAAATCCAGCTGAGGGTCAGGATTAATCAGGTAAAGCTTCGGCAAAAAAACCGCACTTGCGACGTGCGGTCATAAAAAGGTTTAATAATCCAATCGTTGTATATGTCTTACGGCTCTTGCGTTGGTGGGCCGACAACCACGACACCGCCCCAACTACCGCCGCCGCCGCCGCCGCCGCTGCCACCACTACTACCACCGCCACCACCACCGCCGCCGTTACTGATCAGAGTGCCATCGTCCCGTCTCTGAGTTCCCGGAACTGGAATGACGCATACGGTCGCTCCTATGCATGCAACCGTAGCTTTCTCACTTGATCCGTCAGAATATACAACGTCGAAGGTAGAGCCTCTTGGCAAGGCGGTAAGGCCATTCACTGTTCTATACATTCCCCAAAGACCATACATTGCCGCCACCCTCAAAACAGAGTCGTCAAGAACCGTGATTCCTTGAGCTGGTGCGACTTGATTATAGGGTGCGTAACCCGCACGAATGGTAACGGCTGAAGCTATGAATGGCAGGCTTGAAATTACAAGCGCAAAAATGCCAGGTAGCGCTTAAAAACCACTCTCTCTTTGGCTTTCATTTAAATCCCTTTTATTTTTCCGTTTTAATGATTGATTGGATTTTTTCAACCTGCTTATTAAGTAAATTCAATTGTCCAGGTGGTACAATTTTGGTTCTTACAGCATCTTCATAACGTGAGCCACAGATTCCGTAGTTAAGGCAAATCATGTCTGACCGATAAGATCCCGGTCCACATGCAGCGCCAGCTTCACAGGCCGCCAATGCCCATGCGAATTCAGTGTAATTTCCTGAGTTATCCGGCGCATAAGATCCAAGCTCTATTGAGGCATTTGGATTATTCAGCATTTCGTCAACCGCAAAAATTGCTTCTGGATCTTTGCTCTTAATTGCCTTTGTAACTAGGTTTTGATACTCCTCCGAACTCATTGTTTTTCCGGAGGCAAGCTTCAATTGCGCGATTAGATCCCCGCGTCTCGCAGCCTCCTTATACCAAAGCTCAATTGCCTCCAGAGGAATTACTTCTCCTCCATCAACCTCGCTGCAATAGTGAGAAAATCGACCCTTTATTTGCTCGTATCGAGATGAGTTTTCTTTCTTAATTTTAGAATATGAGTCCAGCATGCTCGCGAAATTTTTTGGCGAGACGCTGTACATGGCACATTGTTCGTAAATTTCCGCTAGCTGGCGTTGTGCACCAGCGTCGCCCGCTTCTGCGCGGCTTTTAGTGTCATGAAAATTTCGATACAGCTCATCTGAAGGCTTTGATGCCCAGTCCGATACCCGCTGGTTAATAACACTACTGCCGCTTCCAGGAATCGATACTTCGTCGGCTCTACGGGCTTCAGCTTGATGTGATGAGTCACGCGATGCGTCCGCTGGTGGCGAGGGCTTCATAGCAAAAAAGTAGCTAAGCCAGCTGCAACCAACCCTGCTGCAGTAAAAATATGAGTTTTTTTCACTAGCCCTCCATGACTTTGTTTATTAATGTAATGTGAATGTAAATTATTAACGTACTATTAGCATTTAGTGGCTAAATGTCAATAGGAAGCTAAATGAATTCTAGAGTCACAACTCTCCAGCCAAGTACAAACTAAGCAAGTCATGGATCGCCTCTCTTTCTGATTTAGTAATGCCGAGTATTACTCTATTGGAATAGTGCACCTCGGGGCCGCCTGGTCGAACACGATCTTTGAGCCCCTCTTGATGCACACGCGCAATGCGCGACACGCGACCTAGCAACCCCACGCTTACTGCATTGGGACTTGCACTGACATTGAAGTACTTGGCCTGCCGCAGCTTGACAAACATCTTCTTGCGTTTGATGCGTCCTGACTTCTGCCGCAGCTGCTGCTTGCGCGGCGCGTACGGCGATCCATCCGGTGCTTGCTGCTTACCGATGCGCTGGCTCTGCGAGCGCCGCAACTCCGTTCCGATCTTGCGGGCCAGCGTGCGGCGCTCGCCCGGCTGCAGGCGGGCCAGCAACGGCGCGGCCCAGTTCTCCAGCGCGGTCAGCTCATCCATGTGGGATCGATCACCGGCTCGGGCGCATGGGTCATGTCGTACCCGCCTCTATCCTTCGCTGTCACCACGACGCGCTCGGTCAGCGGTAACTTGATCGACAGATCCACGGCATCGTTGGCGAGGATGTCGGCCTCGAAGACGATCTCGCCGCGACGTGGCCCTCAGCACTGCATCGAGCTCACTGCCGCTGAGCGCGGCCAAGTCACAGACGCCGGCCAAGCCGGCCGGGTAGCTGCCCAGCTTACGCGCCGCATCTTTGGCGACCCGGTTGGCCAGCTTGGCCAGGGTCTTCGTCGGCGCGATGCCGATGCAGTTCGGGATGCCAGTCCATTGGTGGACGCGCTCGCTTAGGTCGACCGAGAGCTGCCGGCGATCGCGGATCCCGGCCAGGTCAAGGAAAGACTCGTCAATGGAGTACACCTCCACACGCGGCGCGGCTTGGCCAAGGCACGCCGATGCGCGAGGCGATGTCGCCGTACAGACCGAAGTTTGCAGATCGCAGCGTCAGCCGCCGGCGGATCTGCGAAGGCACCTTGTGGATCGGCTGGCCCATCGTCACCCCCAGCGCCTTCGCCTCGTCCGATCGAGCAATAGCGCAGCCATCGTTGTTGCTCAGCACGACCAACGGCCTGTCGCGCAGGTCGGGCTGGAACACCAGCTCGCAGCTGGCGTAGAAGTTGCTGCCATCGATCAACGCGAACATCAGCGGCCAGCGCGGGAATGAGCGCGCGTGACCTGGCGGACCACGCCCACGACCGCGAATACCTCGACCTCTGTGCCTGGCGCCAGGACGATCGGCGCGCAGTGTGGGCTGCGGCTGTGGAGCTCGATGTGGTCGACCGCGACCTGAAGGATCTTGCAGACTGGCTGATTGCCTTCCCAAATGGCCAGCACCATGTCGCCATTGATCGGACTGACTGAACGATCCACCACAAGGATGTCCCCGTCACAGACGCCGGCCAAGATCATGCTCCAGCCCTCGGCCCGATACAGAAAGGTAGCCGGCGGATTCCGGATCAGTACCCGGTTTAGATCGAGCTCGTCGTCCTGAAAGTCTTCAGCGGGCGAGGGGAACCCCAGCTGGATCCGGAGTGCGCTGACCGGCAGGCTCAGCGGCGCTGGCTCAAGGCAGGCAGGCCCGAGCAGGCGGGCGTAGGTACGGGGCGGTGGCAGGGACAACATGGCGCGAACTTTGGCGAGCTGGTGTCTCAATGGGCGAGACGTTAAAACGTTCCTGGAGACGGCACAGTTCAACTCTGCATAGCCTGGATAAGTTCAGCTTATGTTCAGTCTCATTCGGGTGTGAAACTATGTGCTTTGCGCATTTCGGGCTAAAGGTTTCGCCCAGCAAGCCGAAGAACTCAACAAGACGTTTACATTTCCAATCCATTTAGCCTTGCAAGGCATTGAAAAATAACGGGAATTTTCTTTGCGCAGATTATTCGAGGATGTTTGGGAGCAATTGTGAGAACCAGTACTAGCAAACAACTAGCAAGTGCTTCAACATCCGCCAACGCATCGCCAGCGAGTTCGAAGCTCTAAGTAAAGTGGTTGCTCTTGACAAGGAAGGCTTTTGATGGTTGATGAAGGTAGATTTAGCGAAGATGCGTTGCCTGAGCTGTTAGCTCGCATCTGGTTTCGCGTTATGGCCCAGGTGAACAGGCTGATCAAGGCGCATGAGACTTTGAGTATGTGACGTTTGCCGAGAATCTGAACCCCAGCATCGAGGATGTGTTGAAGGGTTTTGAGTTTGCTGACTTTGCCCTCACTAAGTTCTTGGATAGTGGTCAGCTAGCGCACGACGAAACGAGAAACGCTCTCAACGCCAAACAGTGCATCTTGAGCATGAAATTACTGGCTGCGGCGCTGAACAGCGACGACAAAGACCAGGACGAGTACGAAAGGATCATGCGTGACCTGAGAAATCAGGCACAGATCTAACCCCACAATCCGTAGCACATTGGAGAATTATCATGAACGTCGCTTCCCTGAACTTTGATCTGTACGCTCTTGCGCAACCGAAGAACAGGAACGATCTCATCGCTCTGGCTGGCGAGGTGCTCGCTGAGCTGGACGCCATCGATCAGCATCTCGACACCGCGTTTGCTCGATGCGAAGCGTTAAGCGCGGCTTGAGACAGTTGCTTGTGTGAAAAAACCCCGCTAAGCGGGGTTTTTTTTTTGAGTGCAATCTTGGCGGATCCATGGATGCTTGTCCCCGCAGTGATCTGTGTCTGCCAGTAGGGGGAGGTGTCATGCAGTGGCGCTGCGCAGGCGCTAGTACTCTGTTTCATTTGCAGCGGTAGCGGGAAAAAAACGGGCAAGCCGCGTATTTCCGAAGGCCTCAAAGGTTACGATCAGGAAAATAATACCGTCTAAGTATTTGATACATAAGCTAAAAATTCCTGACTCATAATCCTTTGGTTCCAGGTTCGAATCCTGGTGGGCCACCAATTGCGCATGCGTAGCGCTCTCCTGTTCCTGTAAGCATAGTTGGCTTGAGGATCCCCGCTAAGCTCGTTTCCGCGCCGACGCAAGACCACCGCGGTTAGCGCGTCGCGCTTGAACGCCACCTACTTCCCTTACACCTGGTGGGCAGAAAACAAGTTCACCACGCTGGCAGGCGAATTGAAGCCGAAGAACTGTGCATGATTGCTCGCACTCTGCTCCGCGAGAACGGTGCTACGTGGGAACAGCGCATTTTCATAGGCACTCAGTGCCGCCTCGATCTGTCCCGGGTTCTCAATGAGCGAACGTGCGAGCTCGGCCCCGTCGTAGATGGCGAGGTTTGCACCTTCTCCCGCAAACGGTGACATCAGGTGCGCAGCGTCGCCGACGAGCGTTACGCCCGGAGTGCGTGCCCAAGCATGTTCGATCGGCAGTGCATAAATCGGGCGAATGATGGGTGCGCTGTCAGTGTGGGTAATCATGGCCAACAGAGCTGGAGCCCAATCTTCGAACTCTTTGGCAATGCGGCGCATCGCGGCTGTAGGCCGGCCAAAGTCGAGCTCGCGAAACCATGCTTCGGGCTTGGTCAACGCAATGTAGCTGCGTAGCGCGCCGTCTGCGTATCTGTGGGTAAAGATGCCTTGGCCGGGGGCTAAAGCCATCAATGTGCCGCGCCCGACCATCTTGGCGCTAGCCGGACATTTGGTGCTGGCATCGGTGAGAGATGTCTCGATAAAAGTGGTGCCCACGTATGCGGGGGTGCGGTCGACAGCAACGGCCGAACCTTCGACCATGCGCCGTCCGCTCCGACAACCAGGCCCGCCGTGATCGATGAACCGTCGGCAAAAGTGAGGGCAAGCGCTCCGTCCGCATTGCGTGCTGCCCGTATGAGCTTGCGACCCCAATGAATGGCATCGGAGGGCAGGGAGTCAATCAACAGCCGGCGGAGTGCGCTGCGGTCCACCTCCGGTCTGAGAGAGCCGACAGAGCGTTGTCTGTCGAACAGAATCGTGCCGTGCTTGTCACTCACGCGCTTGGCGTCCTCGCCCGGGAGGACGAGGGCCAGGAAGGCGTCGTAGAGGCCTGCCGCGGTTAAGCCTAGCTGCCCGTTCCATTCGTGTATGTCTAGCAGGCCGCCTTGTGATCTGGCGTTGCGTGAAGCCTCGGCCTCATAGATGGTGGCGGAGATGCCGTTGATGTGGAGGACACGTGCGAGTGTCAAACCGCCCAGACCAGCACCGACGATAGCGATCTGATCAGTTGAAGATAGACGTGGGTTGGTGTTGTTGGCTGTCATGAGCGCTCCAAATACAACGAGCGTTCGCACAGGCGGCAGCTCGAAGAAAGGCCGGGTGATCTCGGCGAGGGGCGCTGGCCAACCTAGCAAGCATGCTGGATGGCGTGTATTCGATCTCTTGGTGCCGACGGCACACAGGCGAACGTTTTTCGCGTCGCGCGCATTCTTGCATTGATCCGCTTCCTCGAACAATCCCTTGGAAGAGAAGGTTCGTAACGCGTCAGCCGCACTCCGAACATGGGCGGATCAGCGCCGCGCCGCGGCAGCTACCGCAAAGCTGTCTTCAAGCATCAGGAAGTGCGAGATCTCGTTCCCCGTGATGGTGAGCACGATCGTAAACGGCGTCTCGATGAGCTTTCCGCTGGCGGTGATGCGGCTGGCGAGCTCGCCCACGATGACAGCGCGGTCGTTGCTGGCCAGTAGGTCATGCACCTCGAACCGGATGCGCTCCATCAGGGTGCCGGAATCACGCACGAACGCTTCTACCGCGCCGCGCCCGCTGCGTCGCCCAATCCACGGCAGTGCGGATGGATCGCCTGGGATATGCCATTGCAGATCCGCACTGAACATCGCCGCAATCGCCTCAGGCGATGCACCGGAGCCGATCTTTTCAAGGAAGTTTTGCGCAATCGCCAAATTGTTTTGCATGCTCATCTTGTTTGTCTCTGGTGGGCTGGAAGTGCACTCACGGTAGCGCGCTGCACGTATGGTCAGATCTGGGTCAGGCCGCCGTCCACTGTCAGCTCGATGCCGGTGATGTAGGAGGCATCGTCCGATGCCAGGAAGGACATCGCCTTGGCCATCTCATCCGGGCTCGCTGCGCGGCCCAGCGGGGCCTTCAGTTGGATCTCGGCCAGGTAGGCGTCGATGTCTTCGTCGCTCATGCCCAATTCGGATTTATAGGCGGGTGTGACCACGACGCCGGGCGCGATCAGGTTGACGCGAATGTCGCGACCTTTCAGTTCGGATGCCCATGTCCTGACGAAAGAGCGCAGTGCCGCCTTCGTTGCGGCATACACGCCGAAATTGGCGACGCCTTGATTGGCCGCGATGGAGCCCGTCACCACGATGGCGCTGCCGGCGCGCATCAGTGGCAGCGCCTTCTGCACGGTCAGCAGGGTGCCCTTGACGTTGATGTTGAAGTACTTGTCGAAGCCTGCTTCGGTAATGGATTCGATTGGTGCAAATTCGCCGCCGCCTGCGTTGGCAAGCAGCAGATCCAGTCGTCCATGCACGGTGGTGATGACGTCCATGACGGCGTCAAGCTCTGTACCAACGGAAATGTCGGCGCGTACCGCCGTGGCGCCGTGGCCGATCTCGGCGACCGCCCGGTCCAGTTCCTGCTGCCGGCGGCCGCTGATGACCACCGTTGCGCCCTCCAGCGCCAGCCGCTTTGCGGCGGCCAGGCCGATGCCCGAGCTGCCGCCGGTGACCAGGGCAATCTTCCCGGCGTGTTTGGTGGGGTGGATGTTGGCCAGATCCTGGACGTGCATGGTGTTTGCCTCTTGAGCGGAGTTCCCGCGTTGCAGGCAGTCTATTAACCTCGCTGCGGCGATAAATCGGCTTATCGTTGATTCTTTATTTCCCTGAGGGAATAATCCGGCGCTCTAGACGGAGCGATCAATGGATCACCTGCAGGCAATCCGTGCCTTTGCGCGCGTTGTGGAAACCGGTGGGTTCAACCGTGCGGCGGAATCGCTGCAGATGCCCAATGCCACGCTGAGCAAGTCGATCAGCGCGCTGGAAAAACATCTGGGAGTCAAATTGCTTGAACGCAGCACGCGCCGCGTGCGTGTCAGCAACGACGGCGCTGCGTATTACGCGCGCGTGCGGCACCTGCTCACGGAGCTGGACGACGTGGAAGCCACGTTGGGGCGTGCCCAGGGCAGCCCCAAGGGCCGGCTTCGTGTAGATACGGGCGGCTCGACGGCGTGCGGATTGTTGATACCCGCATTGCCGGAGTTCTGTGCGCGCTATCCGGATATCCAGCTGCAGCTCGGCGTCACCGATCGCACGGTGGATGTCATCGGCGAAAACATCGACTGCGCGATCCGCAGCACGGCGGACGACGGCGCGCTGATATCGCGCAAGATCGGCAGCCTTGCCTGGACCACCTGCGCGAGTCCTGACTATCTCGTACGCTACGGTGTCCCGACCCACCCGGAACAGCTGAAAAGCCTGGCGTTTCCCGTGGTGGGCTACTTCTCCGCGCATAGCGGCAAAGCGCCGCCGCTGCATTTCCTGGACGATGGCGCGCCGCTGGAGATCGTTCCCAACTGCAGCGTGATGGTCAACGAGAGCAACGCGCATCTGGCGACCGGATTGGCCGGGCTCGGGCTGATCCACACGCTCGATTTCATGGTGCGGCCGGCCATCGAACGCGGCGCGCTGGTGCCGGTCCTGCAGGACTGGCGCCCGGCGCCATTGGATGTCTTCATCGCCTATGCGCCCAGCCGACAGTTGAGCACCAAGGTGCGTGTGTTTATCGAGTGGGTGAGCGAAATCTATGCCCGGATCGGGCGGACACATTCGGTGGTCGAGCGCTGACGAACGCAACCTGTGGCGTTCACGCGATGTGCGGCGTTTGCTTCCGGGCGTTGTGGCATCGCATCGGCCCGGGGCCGGTTCGCTTTTGCGCCGTGCTCACCGTACTGCGAGGTTGCCGGGCCTGTCCGACAAGGCACGCAGCACACGCCGGACAGGCATCGCCCTCGACGGCGCCCCGCCCCGGAGAGATTGCGTGCAAATATACGTTTCATATACGATTCGTATATCGACGCAAAACGGGAGCCATCATGGGCATCGTCAATATCGACGACGACCTGCACGATCAACTGCGCCGTGCGTGCACGGTGAGTAGCCGTTCGATCAATGCGCAGGCCAATTTCTGGATCAAGGTCGGCATGCTGTGCGAGATGCATCCGGACACGACGTTTCAGCAGATCGTGGCCGAACAATTGCGCGCGGCGGGCGTACGGCCGCAAGCCTTGAAACCGGGCCGGGCGTGATCAAGTCGCCCGACGAGATCGCGCTGATGGCGGTGTCTGGCCAGCTCCTGGCGCAGGTATTCGATGCGCTGGATCGCTTGCCGCTGGAAGGTCGCAGCACGCTGGAACTCAACGGGTTTGTCGAGCGCATGATTGTCGATGAGCTCGACGCACGGCCTGCGAGCAAGGGGCAGTACGGTTTCGAGTTCGTACTCAACGCATCCATCGACGATGTGGTCTGCCATGGCGTGCCATCGGCCGACGACGTGTTGCGCAGCGGGCAGATCGTCAACCTGGACATTACGCTGGAAAAGAACGGCTATATCGCCGATTCCAGTACCACGTACCTGGTGGGCGAGGTCGCTTACCCGGCACGTCGCCTGGTGCAGGCCACGTATCAGGCGATGTGGAAAGGGATTGCAGCGGTGCGCCCGGGCGCGCGCTTGGGCGATATCGGCCATGCCATTGCGCGGCACGCGCGTGCGCACGGCTATAGCGTGGTCAAGGAATACTGCGGGCACGGCATCGGCCGTGAGATGCATGAAGACCCGCAAATTCTGCATTACGGCCACGCGGGCACTGGCTTGGAACTGCAGGAAGGCATGGTGTTCACCATCGAGCCGATGATCAACCAGGGCCGTGCGGCGATCCGTTCGCAACCGGATCAGTGGCCGGTGCATACGCGCGATGGCAGGTTGTCGGCGCAGTTCGAACATACCGTGGCGGTGACGCGCACTGGCGTACGTGTGTTGACCTTGCGGCCCGCCGAAGTGCCGCTGTGCGTGGTGGAGTGACGCACCGCAACGCATGGCGTCAGGCGGCTGTCAGTCGGCCGGGACGCGCGGCGTCGCCTCTGGCCGGCGCGGAATCAGCGGGGTGGTGTTGGTGTGCAGAAGCATGCGCACGGCCGCTTCGACACTGATGAAACGGCTGCGTTGCAGCAGATAGGACAGCATGAGAAGTCCCGCGAACATCAGCGTGGCCCCTGGCCTGACGACGGCTGCCGGAACCAGGAACCCAACCACCATCATCACTACGGTCCAGTTGCAGAAACCGCTCACGATGATCTCGCGTTGCCGACGGTCGATCACGATGCGCCCGCGCATGATCATCGGATAGACACCGCCGACGAACAGGAAGGTTTCGCGAAACGCATACACGTCTTCGGACAGGCGATGGAACCGCAAGTCGGGCCAGCGCGATGGCTCGACCGCATTTTCCACCTGCGCCAGCGAAAAGCAGGCCAACGCATCGCGGGTCACCGCAATACGCCGTGTAAACACCGGCAGGCCCCAGCTGAAGTAGGGGCGGTTCCAGGTGATCAGCAAGAGGCCTTCGGTGGCAATCAAGCCCAGCAGCAGGTAGAGCATCGTGCATCCCTGTTCGAGTGGCTCAACGATCGCACGCGCATGGTGCGCCGCGTGCCGGCTCCGATTCTGGCGCCTGAATGCCTGGCCCTGCAATCACGCCTGCGGCGCGGCGCGCGTTTCATCGCCGCGCCAGATTGGCTCAGGTCAGCGGCGCTCATGCACACTAGAGCCCACAGCGGACGCCGGCTCTGCCGGTGCCGACCCCGCAATCACTGGTCCCATGCAGCCACTTTCCCACACCTTGCCGGCCGTGCACGCCATGGCGGCGCAACTCCGCCGGCCGCTGGACGGCTTGCGCAGGCAGCTGCGCGCCAACGATCTCTGGTTCATCGCCCTGGCCGCGCTGGTGGGGCTGATCGCGGCTGGATTGATGGTGCTGCAGGCCGGTATCGCGCATGGCCTGCAGAGCTGGCTGTACGCGCTCGCGCCCGAGCAGCGGCTCAGCACGGCCACCTCGATGACGGCAACGCAGTTGCTGGTGTTGCCGCTGGGCGGCTTGCTGGTTGGTCTGGTGACGCTGATGGCGCGGCGGCGCAAGCGGCCCCTCGTGGATGCGGTGGAAGCCAATGCCTTGCATGGCGGGCGCATGTCGATGCGCGACAACCTGATCGTTGCGGTGCAGACCTTGTTGTCCAACGGCTTCGGTGCGTCGGTGGGACTGGAGGCGACCTACACGCAAATGGGGTCGGGTGCCGGCTCGCAGCTGGGGCGCGTGTTGCGGGTGCGGCGTGCAGACATGCGCACGCTGGTGGGCGCCGGCGCGGCCGGTGCGATTGCCGGCGCCTTCGGCGCGCCGCTGGCCGGTGCGTTCTATGCGTTCGAGATCGTCATCGGTGCCTACACGCCATCGGCGTTGGCACCGGTGGCCGCCGCCGCATTGGCTGGCGCGTTCATGGCCAATGCCCTGGGCGCAGCGCCGTACTCGTTGCCTGCTGCGGTGGCCTACCAATTGCAGCCGCGCGACTATGCGGTCTACATCGCGCTGGGCCTGGCGTGCGCGTTGATCGGCATTGCGGTGATGCGCCTGGTCGCCGGCATCGAACGCGGCGTGGGCCGCATCAATCTGCCGGTGTGGGGGCGCCCGGTCATCGGTGGGTTGCTGCTGATTCCGTTGGCGCTGTATTCGCCGCAGGTGCTGTCCTCGGGGCATGGCGCATTGCATCTGGACCTGACCAGCAGCAGTACCTTGCAGGTGCTCGCCATCCTGTTGGTGCTCAAGTGCATTGCGTCGGGAATTTCGCTGGGTTTCGGCTTCCGCGGCGGTCTGTTCTTCGCCTCGTTGTTCATGGGCTCGCTGGTGGGCAGCCTGTTCGCGGTGAGCCTGAACCTGTTGCTGGGCGCTGCAGTGGTGGACACCACCAGTGCATCGCTGGTGGGCATGGCTGCATTGGCGGCGGCCATCGTTGGCGCGCCGATGACCATGGCCATGTTGATCCTGGAAGGCACGCACGATTTCGTGCTGGCCAGCGCAGTGATGGCGGCGGTGCTGGTGGCCAATACCGTGGTGCGGCAGGTGTTCGGTTATTCGTTCTCCACCTGGCGGCTGCATCTGCGCGGCGAAAACATCCGCAGTGCGCGCGATGTGGGCTGGGTGCGCAATCTGTCGGCTGGCAAGATGATGCGCAAGGATGCCAACCACACCGCGCACGACATCAGCGTGGCCGAATTCCGGCGGCGGTTCCCGTTGGGCTCCACGCAACGCGTGGTGCTGGAAGATGCAGACGGACACTACGCCGGCGTGGTGCCGCTGGCCGTGCTGTACGCCGACAATGTGCAGCTGGACGCGCCGGTCGGCGACTATGCCAAGCACCGCGATGCGGCGCTGCTGGCCGACACCGACATCGTGGCGATCATGAAGGTCTTCGATACGACACAGGCCGACGAGTTGGCCGTGATCGACAGCGATCGCAAGGTACTGGGCGTGCTGTCGGAGGGATTCGTGCGCAAGCGCTACGCCGAAGAACTGGAAAAGCGCGAGCGTGAACTGATGGGCGAACGCGTGGCTAGCGACGACTGAGCCGCGCGCTGCCAGCAACGGCTACGCGCATGCGTGCGCATCGTTGATCTGTGTCTGATGTTCGATGCGCAGACACAGGCGCAGCGTCGGGTTGTTCGGGCTAGCCTGAGCGCGTTAGTATCGCCACTGCTCAAGAACGATCTCCTTGGACACATGACACCACCCTGACCTCAGGCCTTACGCGCTCGCAGTTGCTGCGAAGGTCCAGGTGTTTGACGTGCATGTAATGCGCCGTGTGGTTGCCGGCGCACGGAGTCGTTCAATGTCCAGAAGTTTCCCGTTGCGCCAGCAATGGCTCGGCAACGTGCGTGGCGATGTGCTCGCCGGCATCGTGGTCGCGCTTGCGCTGATTCCCGAAGCCATCGCGTTTTCGATCATTGCCGGCGTCGATCCCAAGGTTGGGCTCTACGCGGCGTTCTGTCTTGCAGTGGTGACTTCGATCGCCGGTGGTCGGCCAGGCATGATTTCTGCCGCCACCGGTGCCATGGCGTTGTTGATGGTGAATGTGGTCAAGGACCATGGGGTGCAGTACCTGCTGGCGGCGACCGTGCTGGCGGGCGTGCTGCAGCTGATTGCAGCCGCATTGCGTCTGGGCGCATTGATGCGTTTTGTCTCGCGCTCGGTGATCACTGGCTTCGTCAACGCATTGGCAATTCTGATCTTCCTGGCACAGCTGCCGGAGTTGGTCGGCATGCCATGGCCGGTGTATGCGGTGTGTGCAGCGGCATTGGTCATCATCTATCTGCTCCCGCGCGTCACCACGGCGATTCCTTCGCCGCTGGTCGCGATTGTGGTGTTGACGGCGGCATGCGCGTACTGGCATCTCGATCTCCGGCACGTGGGCGACATGGGCCACCTGCCTGAGAGCCTGCCGGTATTTTTGCTGCCGGACGTGCCGCTGACATGGGACAGCCTGCGCATCCTGCTGCCGGTATCGACGACGCTGGCGGTGGTCGGCTTGCTGGAGTCGTTGATGACGGCGCAGATTGTCGAAGACCTGACCGATACCCCATCGCAGCGCAACCGCGAATGCGCAGGTCAAGGACTGGCGAACATGGTGGCGGGCTGCTTCGGTGGCATGGCTGGCTGCGCGATGATCGGGCAGTCGGTCATCAATGTGCGCTCGGGCGGACGTGGGCGCTTGTCGTGCCTGGTGGCCGGCGTCGTCCTGCTGCTGATGGTGGTCTATGGCGCGGCCTGGGTGCGCCAGATTCCGATGGCGGCATTGGTGGCGGTGATGATCATGGTCAGCATCGGCACCTTTAACTGGGGGTCGCTGCGCGATCTGCGCAGGCACCCGGCAAGTTCGTCGGTGGTGATGCTGGGCACCGTCGTGGTCACGGTCTGGACGCACGATCTGGCGCGCGGCGTGTTGGCCGGCGTCCTGCTGTCGGCACTGTTCTTCGCGCGCAAGGTCGGGCGCATGCTGCAGGTGCAGGCCAGCGATGGTGACGATGGGGTACGCGTGTATGCGGTGCGCGGCCAGGTATTCTTCGCATCGGCCGGGCAATTCGTCGCCAGCTTCGATTTCCTCGGCACGCCGCCGAAGGTGCTGATCGATCTGCGCCACGCGCATTTCTGGGACATCAGTGCGGTAGCGGCGCTGGATCGGGTGGTGTTCAAATTGCGCGCGCACGGCGCCGAGGTCGAGGTAGCTGGCGCGAATCAGGCCAGCAACGCGCTGATCGACACCCTAGGAACCCATCGGCGCGATGGCGCGCGGCTGCAGCTCGGTCACTGAGCTGGGCTGCTCATGCCCAACCAGCGCGGCTGTCGGCGAGGCCGATTGGCGTGCATGCGCGTCCAGCAACGCGGACAGGCGACGATGGCAATCGCGGAAGGCCAGTGCAGAGGCCGGCATGTCGCAGGCGTCGAAGGTGCGTGCTTCGGCCTTCCAGGAGGCGAGCAGGTCTTCCAAATCGCAGATCAAGCTCGGCATGGTGTTTCCTCGGTAGGCGTCCTGCTGTCTACGGGGAGAGGCGATACGCGGATGCAGGCCGGCGCGGGGCGACCCTGCGCCGAGCCACAATGGTTCAGATACTGCGATGAACGGCGCATTTTTTGGGTGCGGCACACGTGCGCATCACAGGGCCGGGAGGAGGGTGGGCAGGCGGTCTTCTGCCGCGGGAGCTGACCATGAACAACAACCAGAATGCCAACCGGGGTATCGACGACCCGACGCCACCCAACGGCGTCAAGGCGCCGGGCAAGAATGAGGATCTGCTGCAGGACGGGCCTGCGCAGGACAGCGAAATCGATGACGACGACAGCATCGAGGACGAACTGGATGAGGACGAAGAGGACGAAGAGGACACCTGAGGTTGCTTCTGCGGGACGCACGCGATTGCGGCGAGCCCCGACGGCGCACGACAGGCCCCGATGCTGTCGACGGCGCGAGGTGCCATGGCCGCCGCTGCAGTGGCGGCCGGTCCTCCTCTTTCAAGGCAGGCGCCAGCGACACGGCGGACCCGGCCTGCCGAGAATGCAAGGCGTGTGGATGTCCGTCATCGACCGCCGGCGGGCAGCGTCAACACAAGCCGGCTCGCCACACATTGCGTGCGGTCCTAAACTCCAGGGCCTTTCGATCGCGTTGATACCGCCATGGACACCCTGCCGCCGTTACCTTCCATCGCACTGGGCGAGTACCGTCATTTCAAAGGCGGCCGCTATGAGGTGCTCGGTGTGGTGCGCAGCAGCGAAACCCTGGAGCCGCTGGTGCTGTATCGGCCACTGGAGCGCGATATCGGGTTGTGGGTGCGCCCGTATGCGATGTTCGTCGAGCAGGTCGAGGTGGACGGTGTTGCCCGCGCTCGCTTCGAACGCGTGGAGTGAGCGCCGCACGCACTGCCGCGATGCGGCAACCGTACGCCTGGCCTTGAGCGCGCGATGACTGCCGCGACCACGCCCCTCACGACGCCCGACGGCCGTTACCTCATCGTGCGAGAGCGCCTGTGGCGCGCCAGCAACCCGCACCTGAGCGAAGAGGTGCGTGCCGCGTTGGTCAGTGCACTCATGGATGCGCGACGCGCGGTCAAGGCCGCCAAGCGCGACGACGATGCACAACGCCTGTTGGCCGCGCGCGGTGCGGCCGATGCAGCCAAGGTCGCCTTGGGTGAACGCGGCGCGGTGTGGTGGACCGATGGTGCCAAGGATTTCAACCGGCATCTGGTCAAGAACACCCCGTACGCTGCGTGGTTTGCGGCAAGCGGCCATGCGCCCCGGCCTGCAAGCGTCGACACGCCTGCAGGTCTCAATTGACAGCGACGCCTGTGTCGCTACGACGAATGACCTGCCGTGGCGTCGCATTCCACCGGTATGGTCTCGTTCAACCGGGCAAAAACCCTTTGGCGCGCAGTGCTGGCTCGAAGCGGCGTATGCCGACATCCACCAACTGATGCAGCACGAACGGGTCTTGCGCCACAACCCGATCCAGTGCCGACGCATCGGTGTGGTGGGCTAGCACGATGCCGCCAAGACCATCGGCCGATGGGCCGGCCGCGAGGAATAGCCCAGTATCGATGTGCTCCCGCAAGCACTGCTTGTGGGCGTCCAGATGTGCGGCCAGTGCCGGCGGGGCGACGCGATAGGTGAGGGTGATGAGATGCAACATGGCTCAGGCCTCCACGCGCGCGTGCGCGACCCCGCGCCCGACACTGCGCACGACATCGGCAATGGAGGCCTGCGCACTGATCAATGCGGCCGCGGCCGGCTCCGGACCACGCGACTGATTTTCCGCGCGCACGAAGTGCACGTCGCGCACGCCCAGAAAGCCGAACGTTGCGGTCAGATACGCCTCCTGAAAATCCAGTGAGGCCATCGGCCCTTGCGTGTACATGCCCCCGCGCGAGGACGCCACGATCAGCTGCTTGCCGCCGGCCAGGCCTTCGGGCCCGTTAGCGGTATAACGAAACGTACGGCCGGGCTGGGCGATGCGATCGATCCAGGCCTTGAGTTGGGTCGGCACCGAAAAGTTGTACATCGGCGCGCCGATCACCACGATGTCGCTGGCGAGGAATTCGTCCACCAGTTGCTCGGACAATGCATGTTCGGCCACCAATGCCGCGTCGCTGGCTGGTTGCGGCAGCGGGCGGAAGCCGGCAGCAATCGCGCCGGAAAGGTGCGCGATGGGAACCGCGGCAAGGTCGCGATAGGTGGCGTGTAGATCGTCAATCGCTGCGTGCAGGTCCTGCACCACCTGGGCGGTGAGCTGGCGGGAGACCGACGTGTCGGTCAGGATGCTGGAATCGAGATGGAGCAAGCGCATGGTGGGCTCGTGTGCTGTGGTCGGTGGCGGCACTCTACGAAGCGCCCTCGGGCGCAGGTAGGCCGCTGGCGGATGACAAACTGTCCTGCCTGGCAGGACAATGACGGCCTCCTTGCGTGGGGTTGGATTCAGATGGAAGACCTCAACGACTTCGCGCTGCTGGTGGCAGTGGTCGACCACGGCAGCTTCTCGGCGGCCGGTCGCGCGTTGGGGTTTCCCCGCTCCAAGGTCAGTCGGCGGGTGGCAGATCTGGAGCAACGCCTGGGCGTGCGGCTGTTGCAGCGTTCAACCCGTGCGGTCAGCCTCACCGAGGTCGGTGCCGAGTTCTATACGCACTGCAAATCCATCACCCGCTCGGCGCAATGGGCGCTGGATGTGGCCGAGCGCGCCACGCAGCATCCCTCCGGCCGGATCCGCGTGAGCTGCCCGACCGGTGTGGCGCATCTGTTTCTGGCCAAGCTCTTGCCGCGGTTTTTGTTGGCGCATCCGGATGTGCAGGTCGATCTGGAGCTGACCAGTCGACGGGTGGAACTGATTGCCGAAGGCATCGACGTGGCGATACGGGTGCGTTCGAGCCTGGACGATTCCGGCTTGATCCTGCGCTCGTTCGGCGTCAGCCGGCAGGCGTTGGTGGCAAGCCCCGGGTTCGTGCACGCGCATGGGCCGTTCGCCTCTGCCGCGGCACTGCATGAGGTACTGGGAATGGGCCCGCGTGGCGTCAATGGCGAGCCGCCCCGGTGGCGGCTCACCAGCCCGCAAGGCACCAGCGAACTGGTGGACTACCGTTCGCGCCTGTTCACCGAGGATGTCGAGCTGCTGCACCAAGCGGCGCTGGCCGGCATGGGCGTGGCGCAGTTGCCGCTGGCCCTGTGCAGGGGCAGCATCGCCCGTGGCGAACTGGTGGTGCTATTGGGCGACCACACGTTGCCGGTGCATCAACTACACGCCGTGTATCCCTCGCGTCGCGGACTGGCGCCAGGCGTGCGCGCCTTGATCGAGTTCCTGGTCGACGTCCTGCCTGCGGTGCTGGAGAGCGCCGAACACGAGGTATCAGGCTAAGCGCAGCGAACAAAACGACTGCGCAGCGCCAGGCGGGCGCGGCCGCTGCCGGGCATCGGCATATACCACTCGTACACGGCGGTTCTGAGCGCGCCGTCCGCACCCGCCGGACGACTGCTCGCTACGTTTTGTTAGCCGACCTGAGCGCATGTAAGGGCCGCCGCGACACGCCAGGTTCGTGTTGGTGCTCACCGCGATGGCGTACCGATGGTACGCGCGGCACGTGCGATGAACTCGGCCACCTTGGCGGGCTGCGCAACCAGCGAAAGATGGCTGGATGCGATGGTGGTACTGGTGGCACCGATCTGCTTGGCGATGGCGCGCTGCACATCCGGACGCAACGCATTGTCGTTGTCGGTGATCAGGTACCACGTCGGTTTGCGATGCCACGCGGCCTGCGAGACCGCGTCGCCGAACGCGGCGGCGGTCATCGGCTGCTGGACGGCGGCAAGCTGCCTGACCTTGGCCAGCGGCACATCGGCGGCCATCACGTGCTGGTAGGTCGCCGCGTCGTCGAGCCAGACCAGGCCCTGCGCATCCGGCTGCAGGCCTTCCATCGGCGCTTTCAGGCGTGCCAGCAGCGTGCCGACCGACTCGCCGGTATCGGGTACCAGGGCCGACAGATAGACGATGCCCTTGACGTTGTCGGCGTTGCCCGATTCGGTCACCACCGCGCCGCCCCAGGAGTGCCCGACCAGCAGCACGTCGCCAGGTTGTCGCTCCAGCACGCGGCGGGTCGCAGCGACGTCGTCGGCCAGCGAGGTGAGCGGATTCTGCACTGCAGTGACGTGATAGCCCTGGCGCTGTAACGCCTCGATCACGCCAGACCAGCTGGAGCCATCGGCAAATGCGCCATGCACCAGCACGATGGTAGGCAGGCTCTGCACTGGTGCGGCGGTTGTCGGGCTGGCAGCGAAGATCGACAGGGCGCTCAGCAAGGCGAGGCCGGCGTTGGCAGACAAGGGGGATGGCATGAGCGTGATCGCAAGAGGGGAGCGAGAGTGCGATCAAGCATATGTCGGCCGTTGGCCGTCAAAACAGCGCAGACCTCGCCAATAAATGTGGCAGCGCTGACACACCTGACACATGGCTGGCGCCCGCGGGACCGCAGTCCATTCCACCGGCACGCCGGCTCTGCGATGGAGATGTCGAGCCGCGCGCAGGCTGTCACGCAGGCGGCGCGGCGCCACGCAGCCAGTGCCCGCCGCGCCGTGACCCAACCCGGCACAGGCCGGGCTGGGCGACATGCCGTGGATGCAGCGCGACTCAACCCAGATCGCAATTGCTCGGCTGCGGCCAGGTGGTGGACGGCAGCATGGCTTTGACAGCCGCTGGTGCGCTGATGCCGATGGTGCTGGCGCCGTAGAGGTCTTCGAGTTCGTCGATGCTGACGATATAGCTGTCCAACGCACCCAGGTTGGCGCTATTGGGAATCAGCCAGCTGATGGCGCGCGAACCGCCGCCCGGGTTGGCGGTGATGATGGTCTTCCAGAAGAAATCCGGCGTGCGGATGCCGTGGCTGCTGAGGAAGTAATCGTTGCTGGTGTCGCTGTAGATCACGCCGCCGTAAACCTGCACGCTGGCGATATCGCGATAGCACTCGGCCACGTTCTCTGCCTGTACCCAGATGCCCTGATTGAAGCTGGCCACCTGCGGCACGATGTTGCTCATGAGGTTGGCGCGGCGGATGTAGGTCGCGTTGTAGTCCATGTGGTTGGAGGTCACCAGATGGCCGCGGTCATAGCCGGAACGCACGCTGGCATACGAGGCCGTGGAGGTCTGGCCGGCACAGCCGCTGGGCAATTCGGTATCCAGATTGAAGCTGGACGGGCGTGCAGCCGAGCCTGTGTCGGCCTGCAGCACGTATTCGTAGCGCAGTGCGGTGCGGTTGGTGCAGTCGTACGTCAGCGTATAGCCGCCCTTGTTGAGGGTCACCACCTGCGCCTGTGCGGCGGCGCTGAAGGTGGTGAGAAGCAGAACGACAAAAAAGGTCTTCAAGCGCATGGAAGTCAATCTCCTTGAAATCATCGGACGCACGAAGCCGCCGCCGCGATGCGTCAGCACATCGACGTTGGACAACGCGCCAGGGAAACAGAGGGCTCGCGGCATGGCGAGCGCTACAGCTATCGCATACGAATGTTGCTTGTTGGTGACTTGGACCCGAGCAGCGTGCGGTCGCCCAGATCTTGTTTCGGCGTGTAGCCAGACGCTTGGCATTCGGTCTGGAGGCGATGCCGTTGATGAGGCTGATGCTCTCGGCGATCTTCTTCGCTGATGTTTGGAGATCTGACAGGGGTGCGATGGGCACGTTGCGCGGCGTGGACACAGGCAACGCCACGCGCTGGCGAGCCAGGCGTGGCCGATCGAATGCGAGACGCGCGCCTGCGCGCGCTGGTTGAGTTACGCAGGCGCAGATCTGCTGCAGGTGGGATGGCGCGATGACTACCGCGCAGGCAATGGGAGGTGTTATGCAGCCTTCGCCGGCAGCTTGACCACCACCTTGATCTCAAACTGGAAGCCGGCCAGCCAGGTCACGCCGACCGCGGTGACGGTGGGGTAGGGGGCCGGGCCCCAGTAGCTGACCCACTTGTCCCACATTGCCTCGAACACCACCTCGGGGTTGACCATGAACAAGGTGACGTCGACCACATCCTGCGAAGTGCAGCCGGCCGCGGCAAGGACGGCATCCAGGTTGACGAAGGCGCGGGCAATTTCCGCGTCCAGCTCGGGCTCGGGCGAGCCGTCCTCGCGGCTGCCGACCTGGCCGGCGACAAACAGCAGGTCATCGGCGCGTACCGCCGGCGAGTAATGGTGGCGCTCGTACAGGGCGTGGCGCCCCTGCGGGAAAACGACGTCGCGTGTGGCCATGTGGCTCTCCATCGAAGTGCATCAGAACGAAGGCACACGTTAGGCGGGTCTGCAGTTGCGATAAATCGGCAGCATCGACCAACACTGTTTGTAGAATCCAAACAATCTTGGCCGCGGGAGCAGTGGTGGATCGATTCGATGCAATGCAGGCGTTTGCGCGCGTGGTCGAGACCGGCAGTTTCACCAAGGCGGCCGAACACCTGGACATGAGCCGCGCCAGCGTGACCCAGCTGGTGCAGCAACTGGAAGCGCGCCTGCGGGTTAAGCTGCTCAATCGCACCACGCGCCGGGTGCAGGTCACTGCCGATGGCGCGGCCTATTACGAGCGCGTGCTGCGCCTGCTGGCAGACCTGGACGATGCCGAAACCAGCCTGTCGGTTGCAGCCAGCTTGCCACGCGGGCGCCTGCGCGTGGACGTGCCCAGCCCGTTGGCGCGGCTGATCCTGATGCCGGCGTTGCCGGCATTCCATGCGCGTTATCCGGAGATCCAGCTGGACATGGGCGTGAGCGACCGCCGGGTGGATCTGATCGGCGAAAACGTCGATTGCGTGATACGCGGCGGCACCATCACCGACCAGTCGCTGATCGCGCGTCACGTGGGCGACCTGCAGGCCGGCGTGTACGCAGCGCCCGATTACCTGCAGCGGCTGGGTACCCCGACGCATCCAACCGAGCTGGAAAATACACGGCATCGTTGCGTTGGCTTCATGCGCTGGGGCAGCAGCACAACCGTGCCGTATGTGATGCAACGCGGCGACGAGGCGGTGCGCGTGCATGGTCGCCACGTGGTGGCCGCCGACGATGGCAATGCCTATCTGGCCGCCGGCCTGGCCGGCATGGGTGTGCTGTGGCTGCCGGTGTACATGGCCAACGCGCATGTCGCCAGCGGCGAACTGGTGCCGATCTTTCAGGACTGGCAGCTGGAAGCGATGCCGCTGTCGATCGCCTTCCCACCCAACCGCCATGTCAGCGCCAAGCTGCGCGTGTTCATCGATTGGGTGATTGCGCTGATGGCCGAGCATGCGCCAGTGATGGCGCCCGCACCGCGGTGAGCGCCACAGGGATGCGCGGCGCTATTGCTCACTTCGCGCCGCACCGGGTACCGCCAGCCGCTGATCGCTGCATAGGGCGAACGTGCATAGACCCACTCCAGGCGCGCATCGCCATCGGCGCGGAACGCCGCATCGTTGGCCAGTTTTTGCTCGAACGCGCTGCGTAACGCGGCATCGCTGCGCAACATGCGTTCGGTGAATTCAACCAGCTCGGTGGCATACAGCCCGCTGTCGGGGCTGCCGGCATGGCGGAAACGTCCGCTGGCCAGCAACGAATCGCTGCTGCGCGGTTCCAGCAAGGCGGCGGCCAACATGCGCATCGAGCAAGGCGAGCACATCGTCGTTGCCGGGCGGAATCCACCACGCCACCGGGTACTGCACCGCCTGCGTCTGCCGGTAGCCGATCACCGGCATCGTCCAGGTTTCGTCGCGGCCTTCCCAGCGCAATTCCGGCCGGCCGGACACCGGCGACAGGGCGCGGGTGTAGGTCACGCCCTTGAACGGAATATGGTCGATCGGCTGCGGCAGGCGTTCCCACGCCACCATCAATTCCTGCGGGCGCGCCGCGCGATCGGCACGCTTGGCGGCATCGATGGCGTGTGCATCGCGGCCGACCAGGCGCAGGGCTTCTTCCAGCAGCACGTAATCGCCGAGCACGCGTTGCCGGTATGACTTCAGGCGGTGGTTTTCCACCAGCACGGTGGGGATGCCGGCGAAGTCGCCATAGCCGGTGGAATAACGCGGGCCTTCAGGCGAATAGCGCAAGCCCGAGCGCGGCGCGTCTTCGTCGATCAGGCTGGGGTAGATCGCAGGTTCATGACCCTGGCGGCGCAGCGCGGCGTCGACGGCTGGCGTGAAGCGCTGCTGCAGCCAGCCGGCCGTGGCGCGCGAGCGCGCGTAGGTGCCCCAGCCGGCGAAGGTGAAGGTGATGTCGTACTGATGATCGAGCCCGCCGCTGACATGCAGGTCGACATACAAGGCGGGGTCGAGCGTTTGCAGCAGTTTGACGATCGCGCGCGTCTCCGGCGCTTCCAGGTTGAGATAGTCGCGGTTGAGGTTGATGCCGCGTGTGGTGGTGTTCCAGCCCATCTGTTGCGGGCCACGCAATGCGGCGCCGATCAGCGGGCCGCGCTGTTCATGCCCATCGCTGTTGAGGATGGGCACGAACACGAAATCGACCTCGTCCAGCAGATCGTCCTTGCCGCGTTGTGCAATATCGCGCAGCAGCATCAGGCCGGCGTCCTTGCCATCGATCTCGCCGCCGTGGATGCCGGCCTGTGCCAGCACGACCGGTTTGCCGGGCTTGCCCTTGCGTGCGCGTACCAGCAGCAAGTCGCGCCCTTCGCCGGTCTTGCCGAACACCTCCAGCGACAGCAGCGGCGAAGCAGCAACCAGCCGTTGCAGCCACGCACGCGTTTGCGCGTAGCTGGGCGTGCTGACGAAATCGCTACGCTCGGCCGGCGTCATCCACGGATCGTCCGGTGCCACGATCAATGCTTCGCTGGCACCGTGCCACGCGCGGACCGGCGGCAACGGGGCACTGGTATCGATGGTCTGCGCGTTGAGCTGTGCGGCAGCGAACAGTGCGATGGCCAGCCCGTTGGCGAGGCGTTGGGTGCTGCGCGCGGTGTTGCAGGCCTTGGCGTCAGCGGGAGCGTGGCGGTCGAAGTCATGGAAAGCATCGGGCGGATGACAGCTGCGCGTTTCGAAGGTCATTGTGTGTGAGGGTCTCGAGTGGTGGGCGACGGTGTCTGCTCGTGCGGGTCAGCCGTGTCGGCGCAGGCGCCTGGCTGGACGTTCGCGCCGCAAGGCGCTGACCGCAGGCGCGATGCGCGGCGCGGCGGTTATTAGTGCCGGCCGGGCTCCTGCCCGCGACGGCGGGCGGATTTTGGCGGTGCAAGCAATGTGATAACGTATCATTTCCTGATACGTCTGTGTCCACGCCCTTCAATTCTTCAATGACCCACGCGATTTCAATCTCCAACCTGCACGTGGCCTACCGTGGCCGCGCGGTGCTGCAGGGGCTGAACCTCGGCGTCGCGCCCGGCAGCGTCTACGCCTTGCTGGGCGGCAATGGCGCCGGCAAGTCGTCAACGCTGTCCACGTTGCTGGGCTTCGTCAAACCCGTCTCCGGCAGCCTGCGCGTGGACGCCGTGGACCCGGTCGCCGACCCCGGCAAGGCGCGCGCGCGCTTGGCCTATCTGCCGGAAAACGTGGCGCTCTACGAGCATCTGAGCGCATTGGAAAATGCCGACTATCTGCTTGCCCTGGCCGGCCAGCGTCGCAGCCAGGCCGCCATTGGCGAGGCATTTGCGGCCGCTGGCCTGCAGCGCGATGCCTGGGCGCAACGGCTGGCAGGGTTCTCCAAGGGCATGCGGCAGAAGGTGGCCATTGCCGTGGCCACATTGCGCGAGGTGCCGGTGCTGCTGCTGGACGAGCCCACCTCCGGGCTGGATCCGCGCGCCATCGCCGACTTCAATCGCCTGGTCGGCAGCGTGCGAGAACGCGGCGCCGCGGTGCTGATGGTCACCCACGATCTGCTCGGTGCGGTGGATGTGGCCGACCGCATCGGGTTTCTGGAAAACGGCCGGATTGCCGAAGAGATCGGTGCCGGCGACAGCGGCTTCGACGTGCGCACCCTGCATGCGCGTTTCGCGCGCCCGCAGGATCGCGCTGCGTGAGGCTGCACGTATGAGTCCGGTGTTGCTGGTCGCACGCGAAGAACTGCGCTATATGGCGCGCAACCGGTCCGCTGCCATCGGTGTGGTGCTGCTGATGTTGCTCACCCTGGTGGCGGCGTTGACCGCTGCGCACCACCAGCGCGAAGTGGCCGATTTCCGCGCGCGGCAGCAACAGGCAGCGCAGCAGGCGTTCCAAGCGCAGCCGGACCGGCATCCGCACCGCGTGGTGCACTACGGCCATTTCATCTATCGCCCGTTGCCGGCACTGGCTGCATTCGATTCCGGCGTGGATGCGTTCACCGGTAACAGCATGTTTCTGGAAGGGCATCGCCAGAACACTGCCAATTTCGGCGATGTGCGTCAGAGCTCGTTGCTGGTGCGTTTCGGTCAGCTCACGCCCGCCTTCGTGCTGCAGGTGCTGGCGCCGCTGATGTTGGTCTTCCTGGGCTATGGCGCGGTGGCGCGCGAGCAGGAAACCGGCACCTTGCGCGCGCTGTTGTTGCAGGGCGCCACGCGCCGGCAGTTGCTTGGCGGCAAGTATCTGGCGCTGGCGGCGGTGGCCGGCGCCTGCCTGCTGCCGGCCTTGATCGGCCTGGCACCGATCGCGTTGTTGCCAGGGCAAGCGCCGCTGGTTGCGCTGCTGGTGCTGGCCTATGGCGCGTATCTGTTGGTGTGGTGTGCGCTGGTGCTGGCGGTGTCGATGCGGTGCCGGCGCGGCCGCGATGCGCTATTGGTGTCGCTGGCGGTATGGGTGTGGCTGGCCCTGCTGGTACCGCGCGTGGCGCCGGACGCGGCCAATGCCGCGTACCGCCTGCCGACCCGGTTGGAAACCGATGTGGCGATCCAGCGCGACCTGCGCACGCTCGGCGACAGCCACAATCCGGACGACCCGCACTTTGCGCAATTCAAGCAGCAGACGCTGGCCCATTACGGCGTGCAGCGCGTGGAAGACCTGCCGGTGAACTACAAGGGCTTGCTGGCACTGGAAGGCGAGCGGCTGAGCGCAAGCCTGTTCGAGCGGTATGCGGGCCGCGATGCATCCATCCAGCAGCAACAGAACCTGCTGGTGCGTGCGTTTTCCTTGCTCAGCCCGACGGTGGCGCTGCGCGAGGTGTCGATGACGCTGGCAGAAACCGACCTGCGCGCGCATCTGCGGTTCCTGGCCCAGGCAGAGCACTACCGCTACACGCTGGTGCAGCAGCTCAACCAACTGCAGGCCGACGCGGTCAGCATGGCCGACGACACCGCCCAGGATACAGGCGCCGATCGGCGCAAGCGGATTTCGTCCGAGCACTGGCATGAGATTCCGGTGTTTGCGTTCCAGCCGGCGCCAGCGACCGAGGTGATCGGCACGGCAGGTGCGGCGTTCGGCCTGATCGGGGCCTGGCTGCTTGCTGCGCTGTGCATGCTGGCGGCAGCCGGGCAAGGTGTGGGAGTGGCGCGCTGATGGTGCTGTGGAAATACGAACTGCTGTTGCTGCTACGCGCACGTGCGGCGCTCGCCGGATTGCTGTTGCTTGCGCTGCTCACCGTGTGCAGCCTGCTGTCCGGGCAACATGTGATGGCGACGCAGCGCGACAACATCGCCAGGATTGCAGCGCTGCAGCGCGAAGACAGCGCGGCGGTAGAAGACTATGTGGCGCGTTCCAACGATGCCGGCAGCGCGGCCTATTACAGCTTCCACCCCACCTGGGACCTGCCATCGCCGCTGGCGTTTGCGGCGGTCGGCATGCGCGATGTCTCGCCGTATATCTTGCGCGTGCGCGCGCTGGGGCTGGAAGCGCAGATCCATGACGGGGACAGCTACAACCCCGAGCTCGCATTGGCTGGCCGCTTCGACTACGCGTTCGTGCTGGTGTTCCTGCTGCCGCTGTTCGTGATCGCGCTGCTGTTCGATCTGCGTTCGGGCGAGCGTGAAGCGGGGCGTGCACGCATGCTTGCCGCACTGCCCGGTGCGGGCGCTGCGCTGCTGGTACGGCGCGTGGTGGTGCGCGCAGCGGCGGTGTTTGTGTGCCTGAGCGTGCCGTTCGTCATGTTCGCTACGTTCAATGCGGTGCCGTGGTTGCAGCAACTGGCGGTGCTGGCACTGGGCGGTGCGTACCTGTTGTTCTGGGTGCTGCTGTCGGTGCTGGTCGGGCGCCTCCAGTGGCGGCCTGCCGCGCATGCCGCGGCGTTGGCTACCTGCTGGGTTGTGCTGGCGTTGGTGGCGCCGGCGCTGGCGCACGTGGCAATCAATCAGGCAGTGCCGGTCAACCAGGGTACCGAGATTGCGCGGTTGCAGCGCGAGGCGGTCAACCACGCCTGGGACATTCCGCGCCAGGACACCATGCAGGCGTTCTACGCGCGCAATCGGCAATGGGCCGACTCGGCGCCGCTGACCACGGCGTTCCACTATAAGTGGTACTTCGCATTTCATGAAAATGGCGACCAGCAGGTGGCGCCGCAGGTGGCAGCGTATCGCCAGGGGCTGCAGCGTCGCCAAGCGTTGGCGCAACGCGTGGCCAGCGTGCTGCCCCCGGTTGCGCTGCAGGCGGCGCTGACGCGCCTGGCCGACACCGATCTGCAGGCACAGCTGGCCTATCAGGATCGCATTCGCGCTTATCACCGGGCGCTGCGCACGTTCTACTACGGCTATCTGTTCCGCGACCGGCCGTTCACGCGCGACGATTTCGGGCGAGCGCCACGCTTCGAAACAACGGCCGGCCCTGCTTCATAGCGGTATCTGCGTTTCACCTTTCCTTGCGTCTTTTACTTGCGCCCCGGATGCACTGCGCCGGGGCGCTTCAGGAGTTCTGCCCGATGCCCGTGTTCTCGCGCCACCGCACGCTGCACGCGCTGCCCCTGCTCAGCCTGCTGGCCTGCACCTGCGGCACTGCCTGCGCGCAGGCTGCGCAGTCGCAGGCGCGCGACCTGGATGCGGTGCAGGTGCGCAGCCAATACACGCCGTACCGCGCGCTGAGCATTACCGGTGCCACCAAGACCGATGCGCCGCTGCGTGATCTGCCGATCAGTGCACGGGTACTCGACCGGACCTTGCTCGAAGATGCAGGCGTCACCGATCTGGCTGGCGCACTGGAACTGGCCAGCGGCATCACCAAGGCCAACAACCTGGGCGGCCTATGGGATAGCTATTCGATGCGCGGCTTCACCGGCGATCCGAATTTCAGTTCGGATTACATGGTCAACGGCTTCAATGCCAGCCGCGGTTACAACGGTCTGCGCGATGCGGCCAATACACAGAGCATCGAGGTGATCAAGGGGCCGGCGTCGGCGTTGTACGGGCGCGGCGAGCCGGGCGGGGCCGTCAACATCGTCACCAAAAAGCCGCTGTTTCAGCCGCAGCACAGCGTGGATGTATCGGCAGGCCGCTTCGACAGCTATCGCGCGGCCATCGATAGCACCGGCCCGCTGAGCGAGAACGTGGCGTACCGTTTGAATGTGATGCACAAGGATCAACACAGCTTTCGCGATACCGTCGACAGCGACAGTACCTTGCTGGCGCCGTCGCTGTTGTGGATGCCGACGCCCGATACGACAGTGTCGTATGAGCTGGAAGCGGTGCGGCTCCACACGCCCTTCGATCGTGGCGTGACGGCCATCGGTGGCGATGCCAACCGGCTGCCGGCCTCGCGCTTTCTGGGCGAGCCGCGCGATGGCGATATCGACCTGCATTCCACCGGGCACCAGCTATTCGTGGTGCACGGTCTGGATCAGACCTGGTCGGTGCAGGGTGGGGCAACTTACCGCGACAGTGGCATGCGCGGATTTTCCACCGAGCCCTGGACGCTGCAGGCCGACCAGCGCAGCTTGCGCCGCGAACGCCGCTACCGCGATTACCAGGGCCGCGATATCGCAGCGCGTGCAGAAGTACTTGGCAGTCTTCAGGCCGGTAGGGTCACGCACAATGTGTTGTTCGGCATCGATGGCAATCGCTTCGACGACAGCCGCTTTCAGCAGCGCGCCCGTTCCGCGGCCACGCCCTACAGCATCGATGTGCTGGCGCCGCGTTATGGCCTGGCACAGCCAGGACGGCTGTCCACCATCACCGCTACCGACGAACGCCAGCAGGTGTGGGGTGTGTACGCGCAGGACCAGATCGACCTGGGCGCGCGCTGGAAGGCCTTGCTTGGCCTGCGCTACGACCACTATCGGCAAGACCTGGACAACCACTTGCGCGGCACCACGCAGCGGGCATCCGACGGCGTGGCGAGCCCGCGTGCAGGCATGACCTTCCATGTCGACGATGCGCTGTCGCTGTACGCCAGTGCGGCGGCGGGTTTTCGCCCCAACAGCGGTGTGGGCGCCAACGGGCAAAGCTTTGCACCCGAGAAAAGCCGCTCGCTGGAGACCGGCTTGAAATACGTGCAGCCCGGCGATGGCCTGGAAGCCACCGTGGCCGCATTCCGCATCGACAAGAAAAACGTGTTGAGCCTGGATCCGGCCGACACCAGTTTTTCGCTGCCGGTGGGCCAGATGCGCAGCCAGGGCGTGGAGCTGGATCTGCTGGGTAGGTTGAGCACGCACCTGGCCGCGTCGGTGGGCCTGGCCTATACCGATTCGCAGGTGACGCGCAGCAGTGCTGCTGCCGCCAGTACGGGGCTGGCTGAAGGCCGGCGGTTTCCGAATGTGCCGCGTTTGAGCGGTAACGCATTCCTGAACTACGAGCAGCCGCTGACCGGCAAACGAAGCGCGGCGCTGGGTGTGGGCGTCTTGCACACCGGCGAGCGGCTGGGCTCGGTGGATAGCAACACCGATTTCGTGTTGCCGGCTTACACCGTGTGGCGAGCGGTTGGCCATTACGATCTGAGCCAGAGGCTACGCCTGTATGCCAAGGTGGAAAACCTCACCGACCGCCGTTACGCGGCGTTTTCGTACAGCGAGCAATGGGTGTATCCCGGTGCGCCGCGGAGCTGGACGGTAGGTGCGCAATTGCGGTTTTGAGCGATGCTCCACGGCGGCCGAAGCGGCGATCGGCGCATGCGCCAGCGTGGTGGATGTCAGCGTTACCGACGGTCGCCACGTTCCAATTGAATACGCTTCGCGCTCGGGCGTGACTGCAGTGACTGCAGCGCGCCGGCGAGTGGTTGCTGGACGTCGTTGTGCGCTTGCATGCAGCTTCAGCTGCCGCGTGAGCAAGTGCAACGCGGTTCGCAGCCAGAGGCGTGCAGTGACCTCATGCTCACGGCGGGTGACATGCCACATGCGGTGCTGGGCTGCCTCTCCGAGATCGGAGCCTGCGTCAGCAGGCCCGACGTAGATCCGGACCGATCGAGGACCTAACTGCGTCGCTTCGACGGACTCTTGCTGCGTTTCTTGCCCGGCGTCGCCGGCGCGGCCTCCTCGTTGGCCAACGCGCCGCCGGTGTGCAGCTGCTCCAGCCATGACAACGCATCCACATAGCCGAGAAAGTGCTGCAGATAGCCCGGCGAGCGCTCGCGCATCAGCGTGATGCAGCGATGCACCAGCACGCTGGAGTTGAGCGGGCCGGCGTTCTTGGGCGCATCCTGCAGCGACTGCCGCACCTGGCTGGCGGTGCGCACGGTGGTCCAGGTGCGACGAAAGTCGTCCAGCGCCGGCAGCTCCGGAAACAGCATTGCATCTGCACTGGCAGTCTTGCGGCTGTCCACTTCCATCAGCGCCGCATGCCCGGCCATCTGCGCGGTGAGCGCACCCAAGGCGCTGGGCTGCGGCGACGCCGGCGTCGGGGAAGGCACTGCACGGCTCCCGGCACGGCGACGCGCTGTCTGCTGCAGCGCTGTCGCATAGCCATCGACCATCGCGCCAAGCTTGTGTTCCAGCACCTCACGCACCGCATTGGCCTGCGCATCGGCACGCGCTGCCAACGCTTCCATCAGATGGAAGCGCACCGGATCCAACCGATCGGCGCCCTGGCTGCGCCAGCGCTCCAGTTGCGCGCGTGCGGGCAGTGCCGGCGTGCTCATCGCGGTGCGGCGGTTGCTGCGGGCGGCGCCGATGCGCCTGCGCGCGACGACGGGCGCGCGATCGGCGCGATCTCCACGCGGCGGTTCTTCGCGCGGCGGGCTTCGTCGGCGTTGGAATCCACCGGTTGCTGCGAGCCGAATGCGGCGGCGAACACCGATGACGCCGGCACGCCTTCGGCGATCAAGGCACGGGTCACCGTGAGTGCGCGTTGTGCGGACAGTTCCCAGTTGTCGGCGTAGCGGCGATTGCCGCCCAGCACCGGGCGGTCGTCGGTAAATCCGCTGACCATCAGGATCTCGTCGCGCGCGCGCAGGTAGTGCGTCAATGGCGTGGCCAGCGACTTCAACACCTCGCGTCCTTCCGGCTGCAGTTCGTCGGAGTTGAACGCAAACAGCACATTGCCGCGAATGCCGATACGGCCATCGACCAGGGTCACGCGGCCGGCAGCCAACGGTGCGGCCAGTGCCTGTTCCAGCGTCTGCCGACGTTGCGCTTCGGCCTGGCGTTGTTTGACCTCCGCGTCCAGGCGGCTGGACAGTTGCAACTGCACGCCGATCACGCCGACCAGGATCAGCACGAACGCGCCCAGCAACACCGACATCAGGTCGCCGAATGCCGCCCAGATGGGCGTGCCCAGCTCGCCGTCGCTTTCGATCTCGTCGCTCATGCCGTTTCTGCTTGGCCGGGTTCGCCACGCCCGCGATCGAGCTGGCGCAGTTCTTCGATGATCTGCTTCTGCGAGAGCATGCTGAGGTCGACCACTTCGCGCGCCTGTGCCACGTAGTAAGCAAGTTGGTCGTCGCTGCGTGCCAGCGAGGCATCGAGTGCCGTGGCAACGTGCTGCAGGCGCTCATTGAGCTCGCTGGTGGCGCCGCTGAACAACTGCACCGCCATGCCGAACGCTTCGCCCAGGCTGGCCACTTCCACTGCGCTGCCGCTGACATGCGCGGCCACTGCGCCCAGCTTGCCGGTTTCGCTGCCGATCTGTTCGGTGAGCTGGCTGCCCACGCGCTGCAGCAGGTCGGCCGAGGTGGTCACCAAGGCATCCACCGCTTCGCGTTGTTCGGTGGAGGCGTGATTGACTGCGTTGAGCAAGGTGTCCAGGGTGGCAAGCAGCTTGCTGCGTTCTTCCAGCATGGCGGTGTCGCGCACCATGCTCTCGGACAGCGACTGGCGCAGCTCGGCCACGACATCGGCCGCGGCCTTGGGCGCTTCGGAGGCGATCTGCATCAGGCGCGACACTTCGCTGATCGTCGCGCTGGCCTGCGCCTGCGCCTGCGTGGACAGCTCGCTGGCGGTGCTGGCCAGGGTGTCGCAAATGGCCTGCTGTTGCCGGGCGACGCGTTCGCCGGTCTGTTCCCATTGTGCGGTCAGGGCCGTGCTCATCGCGCCGAAGCGCTCGCTCCACAGCGCCAGGCGCTGGGTGTCGCGCGCTTCCAGTGCCGCCTGCAGGTCGGTGTGCGATTGCTGCAAGGTGCCGACCAGGGCCGCCGCATGCGCCTCGAAACTGGCGGTGGCGGCGGCAAGTGCGCTGTGGTGCTGGCTGGACAATGTGGCGCTGGCGTGTTGCTGCTGAGCCAGTGCATCGCGCCACGCATTGGCAGCGTCGGTGCTGGATTGCTGCATGCGTTGCGAGACCGCATCCACCAACGCGGCGGAGCGTGTCTCGAAGGTGCTGGCAAATTGCGTGAGCGTGTCCTGCAACTCCTGGGTGAGCGCGTGATTGGCGCGCTGCTGCTCGGCCACCGCAGCCGTCCAGGTGGCCGCTGCCGTGGCGGTGCTGGCTTCGAAGCCGCTGCTCAACCCGTCCAGCTGCTGCTGCACGGCCTGCTGCACGCCGTCGTGCAGGGCACTGGTCCGCTGCGCCAGTTGTTCGAGGGTGGCGTGCAACTGCGCGCTGTGCGTTTCGGTGGCACGTTGCTGTTCGGCAAGCACGGCCGCCCAGCTGGCGGCGCTGGCCGCGGTGCTGTTGGCAAAGCCATCGTTGAGTGCGCTCAATTGCTGCTGCACGGCCTGGGTGACGCTGTCCTGCACGGCAACGCTGCGCTGGTCGATCTGTTCCAGTGTGCCCTGCAACTGTTCGGCCAACGTGGCCTGGGTGCGTTCCTGCGCAGCCAGTGCCACCTGCCAGTGCTCGGTCGCCGTGCGCGCGTTCTGCTCGATGGCTGCACTGACGCCGTGCAACTGCTGCTGCACGGCGCTGCTCACGCTGTCCTGCACGGCTACGCTGTGCGCGGCAATCTGTTCCAGCGCGGTCTGCAACTGCGCGTTGTGGGTCTGCTGCGCGCGTTCCTGCGCCGCCAATGCCGTGCTCCAGTGCTGCGCCGTGGTGCTGGCACTGGTCTGGAAGCCATGGGTAATGCCGTCCAGCTGTTGCTGCACGGCTTGCGTGACATGTTCCTGCAATGCGGCGGTATCGCGTGCGATGCTGGCCATGGTGGCTTCCATCGCCGGCTGCAATGCCGCACCGACCGCCCGTGCGCTTTCGGCGACACCGGCTTGCAGCGCGTGCTCCATGGCCGTGGCCAGCCGCGCATACGCCGCTTCGCTTTTGGCCTGGAAATCGGCTTGCTGGGCGGCCAGGCGCTGCTCGGCAGCCATGCTGTGCTGTTGGATGCTGTGCACCAGCGTCTGCAGCTGGTCGATCAAGGCTGGCATCAAGGCGCTTTGCTGCTGCTGCAGCTTGAATGCTTCGCCACGTCGGTGCGCGTCCGAATGCATGTGCAGTTCGGCAGCGATCTTCAGGTCCAGCCGTTGCACCACCTGCAGGCGCTCGCGCCGGCACAGCGCCGACAACAACCCCAGCATGGCCGATGTCGCCACACCGGCGATGGAGGTACCGAACGCGAACGCCAGGCCTTCCACCGGTGCTGCGAGCGAGCCGCGAATGGCCTGCAGGTCGGTGGCGCTCTGCAATGCAAAGCCGGTGCCCTTGAGCGTGGCCATCATGCCGAGCAAGGTGCCGAGCATGCCAAGCAACACCAGCAAGCCGACCAGATACGGCGTCAGCACCGGGGCCGGCAATGCCACGCGCTCGCCCTTGATACGCAGGCGCACCGCATTACGCAGGCCAGGATGAACAGTTTGTAGCCAAGCGCCCAGGGCAGAAGGCGCCGTGGCCAGCCCATCGACTGCCGCTTCCAGCGTCGCCGTGGCCTGGCGGTAGCGATACAACTCCAGCGCGCCGGCCACATAGCAGGCACCGATCACCGCCGCGACACAGGCGCCGAGCGGGTTGGAGCCGAGATAACCGATGCCGACCCAGCAAACCGCCAGCAGGCCGACGAGAAACACACACACGTGTACGAGAGTTCTGAACATGACGTCCCAGTTAGCGGGTACGAAGCGCTGCAAGCAGGCCTTCGATCGGGTGAAAACGAACATCCAGTTCGGCGAGCAACACGCTCTGCATGTCCTTGCGGAAGACATCCAGCCAGCCATCGGGCACCGCGCGTGGCGCGGCATCGTCATCGGTCGGCCGGTGCTGCGCCTGTGCAGCATCGCGCAGGCGTTCGAAATGTGCGCCGAGCAGGCTCGGCACGGTGTTCAACAGGCTCTGCTCGCGCGGGCTCAGGGTGAGCTCCATCACCGCATCCACTTCGGCCAACCGCGCCATGTCGGTGGAGGCCAATGCGAGCAGGTCGCGCAGGCGCCCGCGCAGATCGCCGGTGGCGGTACGCATGGCGCGTTGCATGGTTAAGTAGTGCTGCCGGAATGGTGCGAAATCCGGCGCGGCGACGGGTGCGTCTGCGAGCGCGGCGTTGCGCGCCTCGGCACGCACGCGCACAACCAGCGCGTCCAACTCGGTCACGCTGCTGGCAGCAAGACCGGTGCGCACGCGTGCGCAAGCCTCCGCATCGAGCGGGCGCGGTTCGGGCAGGTCGTCGGTGTCGGGCAGCTTGCCGTCCAGCGCCTTGGACACGGCAACCGCGCGCGTCCAGTCGATCCACTGGCTCAGCCGGTCGGCCAGCGCGTGGTTGGACTGAGCGATGTGCGCGTCGCTGAGGCAAGCAAGCAGGCGAATGAACGCCGGGCCCGACAAGGGCGCCCGTGGAGCAACTTTCGCCATTCTTCCGGTCAAAAACCGGGCATTTTACACGGGAACGCATGCCGGTCGGCGCGTCAGGCGGCAGCAGCGAGCACGCTGCCGGAACCCTGCGTGCTGGCATTCAGCCGGTCCGAGGCGGGCGGCAGGCCCGGGTATGGCGGACGGCCTGACCTGCGGCGCTGCCAGCCACCGGCGTACCCAGGAGGCAGCAAGCAGCCCCAACCAGACGCCCGACACACAGATTCCGCCAGGCATTCTAACCAATTCAGGTCCAGGCATCCGGCCATCCGGCTGACTCGATTTTGTAAGGTGAACGGGTATAAGCTGCGGGCCGGGGAATCCCCCATCGAGGTAACACAATGGACCGCTCCGACATGCAAGTGTCCGATCTGCTGGTCTTGGAGCTGCAAGGGTTCCACGATGCCTATGGCAATGGGCCCGACTTCTGGGACGCCTACCAGCGCATCATGGGCATCGCGGCGCAGGCCGGCGGCAACATGGTCGCCTTGGCCAACGAAATGGCCTCACTGGCACAAGGGCTTGGCGCGACCAAGCGCGCGCAACTGCTGTAACTGCCCCCATGTCCGTGCGGGCGGCGACGCCTGCGCGCGGTGCCTGATGTGTTGAGCACTGAACCCGCGTGCGCAGACTGCCCAAGCAGCTTCTGCAGTGCGGCCCAGAGTTGCAGCTGCCCTGATCGGGTGGTTGAAGCTGATGGCCGACTACGTCGCATCGCGTCGGTGATGGCGGATGGATGCGCGTAGGCGCCCGCGAGGCATCCGTTGCTGTCTTACTCGGCCTCGGCTGCGACGGCCGGTGTGACTACGGCGGCTGGCGCAGCCTCTGGTGCGCCGCGCTTTTTTTCGCGACGTAGTGGTGTATCGCCCAGGCGCTCGATTGCGCCGCCGGATTGCTGAAACGCCTGCAGATCGGCGGCCAACCGCTGTTCGGACAACCGCGGCTTGCCCGGCTGGTTACTGACGGTCATCGACTGGCGGCGGGAATGATGCATCGCACATCCTCATGCGTTGTACAGCGTCAAGGGAATGCCCCGGCGGCGTTGATCGTCGTAGGTGGCACGTACGTCGCGGCAATACGGGCCGGACATGACGAAACGCCGGCAGATCGCCGGTCGCGTCTCGTAGATCGAGCAACACATGCGCGCAGCGTCGATGGCCACGCACCAGCCTTCCTCGTCGCGCGCCATCACATGCCAGCCTTGCGGCGTCACGCTGGTGAGATGGTGTGGGATACGGTCGGATGGATCGACCATGACGGTGAGCCGGCAGCAGACGGCGTCGCAGCGTTCGCAGAGATTGTCGATGGAAAGGGCCAGATGAAATGAGGGCGACACCGGATTCCGGCCGCCCATGCACCATACACCCTGGGCGCGTGCGGATGTGAACCCAAGGCGCGTCGTCGCATGGCGGCCGTGCAGGTGCAACTGCGTGGGTGCCGGATGCCGCGTTCGGCGACACTGCTGGTCGCCACAGCGCTGCCTGACTTCATCTGCGCAAGCACAGGTCGCGCTCGGGCGCCGCGCGTGATCGAGAGGGACCATGGTTGCGCCGCATGGGAAGGAATGCGAGACCGCACCTAATGCACTGTATGGCCCGGCATGCACAGTGCAGCACATCCGTTGCCTTTGTCGTTGATGTGCGAAGACGCTTTTCACCTGTGCCAACGCAGCGCACCGTAGCGTAGTGGCTCGCATCACGTCGTAGGAAAACACATGAGCACACCCAACCAGATTCCCTCTGCGCACGACCACGCCGAACAGCGCGATCAAGCGCCGCACGACCAAACGCAGCACGACAAGAAAAAGCAGGACGCGCTGCAGGACGAAGCGGTGGAAGAGACCTTCCCGGCCAGCGACCCGGTGTCCCCGTTCGTGCCGGCCAAGCCGCTGGACTGAGCCTGTTGCCAGCACTCAACGGCTATACAACATGCAGACGGCGCGGTCGAAGATTGCGCCGTCTGCGTAGATCCCACTCACGCTTTTACGGCGTGAGCACCACCTTGCGGCAATCGTCCTGCTTCTTGTCGAAGAGTTCGTAGCCACGCGCCGCGTCAGCCAGCGGCATGCGATGCGAAATGATCGAGCTTGGCTTGAGCTGACCATTGCCGATGCATTCCAGCAGATGCGGCATATGCTTTTGCACATGCGTCTGGCCCATCTTGAAGGTCAGGCCCTTGTCGAACGCATCGCCAAACATGAAGGCATGGATGAAGCCGGCATACACGCCGGGCACGCTCACCACACCGCAGCGACGGGTTGCGGCGATGCACTGGCGGATCGCCACGCCGCTGCTGCCTTCCAGTTTCAGGTTGGTCAGTGCGGTTTCGATGGCGCTGCCTTCGGCCTCGAAGCCGACCGCCTCGATGCTGGCATCGACGCCCCGGCCATCGGTCTGCGAGACGATCACATCGGCCGGGTCGTCGACCTCGTCGAAATTGATCGGAATCACGCCATAGGCCCTGGACGCAAAATCGAGCCGGTATGCGTGCCGGTCGACCATGAAAATGCGCTCTGCGCCCAGCATGCGGCAGCACGCCGCGGCCATCAGGCCGACCGGGCCGGCGCCGAAGATGGCAACGGTCGAGCCTTGTTTGACGCCTGCATCGACGACGGCTTGATACCCGGTCGGCAGGATGTCGGACAGGAACAGCACCTGCTCATCGTGCAAGGCATCGGGCACCACCAGCGGGCCGACATTGGCCTTGGGCACGCGCACGTATTCGGCCTGGCCGCCGGACAATCCGCCATACAAATGGCTGAAGCCGAACAGCGCGGCGGGCGGGCGCATGTCCTTGTGATTGAGCGCCGCGCCCTTGCCGGTATTGGTGGTTTCGCACGCGGAAAATTCCTGCAGCACGCAGTGGAAACACCGCCCGCAGGCGACCACGAACGGAATCACGACCCGGTCGCCCGGCTTGACCGCCGTGACATCCGGGCCCACCTCTTCCACGATGCCCATGAATTCGTGGCCGAGAATGTCGCCGGGGCGTAGGTCGGGAATCTTGCCGCGATACAGATGCAGGTCAGAGCCGCAAATGGCGGTGGCAGTGACGCGCAGGATCAGGTCGTCGCGTTCGACCAAGAGTGGATCGGGCACGGTTTCCACTCGCACATCGCGTGAACCGTGGTAGTTGAGGGCAAGCATGTCTGTCTCCTGTGGGCATTTAGACGCGGCGGCGCACTGCAGTGTTCGTGCAGCGGTGTTAAACCTGTCAGCACACTGCGTGGGCGCGGTGTGGACGCGCCCGATCGCCGACGCGGCGTTGATGCGCAGGTCACGTCTGGATAACCCCCGCGCTCGCAGGCTCATATGACGCGCTGGGACGCAGGCATGCCGCCTTCGCCGTCCCTGCGAACCCAACAATCAACGACCGCCAGACGCGATGAAAGATCGCGCTCAACAGGAGACAGCGATGGGACTTTTCAAGATGGTGACCGCCGGCGCGGTGGGCTATGTGGCGTACAAGGCCTGGCAGCGCCGGCAGGGGCACACGAGCGATCCGCAGGATCTACAGAGCAACGTAGCCACGGTGGTCGGTAGCACGCCGCCTCACGGCGACCCGTTGCGCGACAGCGTGGGCGATGCCCGCGACCGCAAGCAGGCGCTTGGCGCGCTGGCAGTGTTCAACGAGAACGAACGCACGCTTGCGCAACTGGCGGTGGTCAAGGGTGTGGAAGGAGAGGTGCTGGCATTTGCACGCAAGATGGACGAAGCCCACAGCGCTGCGTTGACGGACCTCAGCCGGTTTGCGCCGGATCGCAATGGCACGTTAGGCCAGGCCGCCACCGCGGGCGCCGAGGGCGTGCGCAAGCGCCTGCAGGACCTGCACGGGCAACAGTTCGAATCGCAGTATCTGCAAGCCAGTGTGGACAGCCACGAGCAGGCGCTGGCCCTGCTGGACACACAGCTCAGCAGCGAGCCGGGCTCCAGCGACCTGGGTAAAGAGTTGCAGCGCGCACGCGACACTATCGCCGAGCATCTGGAACACGCCAAGGCGCTGCGCGCCAAGCAGGGCCAGCCCCACTGACCACAGCTCGCCAGACAACGCGTCGATGCGGCAGCGCCGGCAAACCGTGCGAAGCGCCGGCGTCGCAGCCGGCTCACCAGCTGTCCTACATGGGAGATCGCCATGGGCGAACCACGGGATGCAAATCGTCAACCCACCGACATGCACAATGTAAGCATCAACGAGGAATGGGAGTTGCAGTACTGGGCGCGCGAACTGGGGATGTCCGAAGACGACCTCAAACGCGCAGTGCAGGAGGTCGGCAACGTGACGACCAGGCTGCGCGACTATCGGCCACCGCATTGAGGCGTTGTGCAGGAAGTGGAACAGGCAGCCAGACGCTGCCTGTTTTTTTGTGCGCCAGCGATTGCAAATGGGGTCTGCTGCCAGGGCGAAAAGTGCATCTCATGCCATGCTCGTCGCACTGGGCCAGCCGCAGGCTGCGTCTGCCTCGCCGCGCATGACGCAAAGCAAGCAGCGCTTCTGGGCGCAGCCGCCTCACGGTGCTTCCGGTGCCGTCTCGAATCCGGCTGCCTGGCGCTGCCACAAACTGTCGAACACGCCACCGCGGCCGCGCAGTTCCGCAGGGCTGCCATCTTCAACCACACGGCCGTCCTGCAGCACCACGATGCGATCGAAGCCAATCACCGTGGACAGGCGATGGGCGACCGCCAACACGGTGCGGTCGCGCATCAGGTGATCCAGCGCGGCCTGGATCTCCGCTTCCGACTCGGTGTCCAGTGCCGAGGTGGCCTCATCCAGAATCAGGATCGGCGCATCCTTGAGAAAGGCGCGGGCAATCCCCAGCCGTTGCCGCTGTCCGCCCGATAACATCACCCCGCGCTCGCCCACCTGGGTGTCGTAGCCTTCGGGCAATTGCCGGATGAAGCCATCGCAGAATGCATGCCGCGCCGCGTCGTGCACCTCGGCATCGCTGGCATCGGGACGTCCGTAGCGGATGTTGTCGCCGATGCTGCGATTGAACAACGCAGTTTCCTGCGGCACCACCGCAATCTTTTCGCGCAGGCTGTCCTGGCTGACCCCGCGGATGTCCTGCCCGTCGATCAGCACGCGTCCGGATTCCACATCGTCCAGGCGCTGGATCAGGGCAATCAAGGTGGATTTGCCGGCACCGGAGGGCCCCACGATGCCCACTTTCTGGCCGGCCGGAATATGCAGGTTCAATCCTTCCAGCACCGCGGCGCGCTCGGGATAGGCAAAACGCACCTGTTCGAAACGCACATCGCCTTCGGCCAAGGCCAGCGGCACGTCCGCATCGACGATGGCGTGCGGTTGCAGAATGATCTGCAAGGTGTCGGCAATGGCGCCCAGTTGCTGGGTGGTGTCCACCAGGGTCAGCGCCAGATCGCGCGAGCCATGCAGGATGCGGAAGGTCAGCGCACTGACCAACACCACATCGCCTGCACTCACCGCTCCGGAGCGCCACATGCCGATGGCCCAGATCAGCATGCCGCCGGCCATCAGCGACAGGCAGATGTCGTGAATCACCCGCGCCTTTTCCACGTACATCCAGCTGCGCCGATGCGCCACGGCCTCGTGACCGATCTGTTCGGCCAGCCGCGCGCTTTCGCGATCGCGCGCGGCAAACGCCTTGATCGTCCACACGTTGGAAACCGCATCCACCAGCTCGCCACCCACCCGGGCGGCCTGCGCGGCAAAGCGCTGATGCTTGGCGCGGCCGCGAATGCCGAAGCTGGTGATGATGGCCGCCACGATCGCAATGAAGCCGACCAGCGTGGCGGCCATGCGCCAATCCACCGTCAACAGCAGCACGATGGCGCCGACGAAATCCACGATGGGCGGCACGATCTTCCACGCCAGTCCACCGAAGATCTGCCCGGCGGCGCTGCCGAGCGCGGTGATGCGGTTGCCCAGCGCACCGGCAAAATGCTCGGTGAAGTAGCGCATCGGGTGGCCGGTGAGATGGCGGAACAAATCCACGCGGATGTCCACCACGCTGGCCACCACGGTGCGGCAGCCCAGCCAGCCGCCCAGGCGCCACAGCAGGTTTTCCACCGCGATCAGGCTGATGAACAGGCCCAGCGGCAGCCACACGTTTGCCTGGCTGCGTTGATCGGTGGCCATCGCGTCCACCAGCATTTTCATGCCGTATTGCACCGACACCGCGCAGCCGGCCGCGCCCACGATCAGGAGCAGCAAGCCACTGAAATGCCACGGCCGTCGGCCCACGTAGTGCCAGAGAAAACGCGCCGGCTTGTCCGGCAGCAAGGTGGAGTGGGCGGACGTACTCACGGGGCGATATCGGCCAGCGCGAACTGCGGTGCGCGCAGACCGAAACGCGCGTGCTCGCGGCGCAGTTGGTCGGCCAGGCCTTGGTGCAGCGGTCGTCCGCCGTGCTCGTCCGCATAGCCGAGCACGCCGGTGGGGCAATGCCGGTCGTTGTCCCAACCGGGGTAGTCCAGCACCGGATACAGACAGACACCTTCCATCGCCACGCCGTGCTGCAGGGCCAGCGCAACCTCGCTGCCGACATGATCGAGCCAGGGGGCGCGTTGATCGGCTTCGGCACCGGTTTCGGAGACGATCATTGGGCGGCGATAGCGCTGCCAGAACTCCAGCATGATGGTGGAGAACGGGCGGTGGTCGGGCGAGTCGCGCAGGATCGGCACGCCGCCCAGATACCATTGATTATCCGAGTAGTAGTTGAGGCCGATGATGTCCAGATACTCCGGCGCCCCGCCGAGTCCTGGCCACTGCTTGCCGCAGATCATGTCCCAGGCTTCGAACTGCGCCAGCCGCAGGCGTTCGGCTTCGCGGCGCGGGCCGGGCCGGTCGTTGGATGGCACCACATGGATCGCTGGGTCCACCTGCAGGAAGCGTGCGCGCGGATCCACCTGGCGTATCGCGTCGATGGCGGCGATGGTGGCGCGGACCAATTGATGCTTGAGCTCGAAACCACGCCCGCGCGCCATCGGATGCATGCGGGCGTGATCGCCGCCATTCCATGCCCAGAACGAGATCTCGTTAAGCGGCGCGTAGAACGGCACGGCGTCGGAGGCGTCCTTGATGCACTGTGCGGCGGCGGCAGCAAAGCGCGCGAAGCGGTCGACGAACTGCGGCGTCCAGATGTCCACATCGTCCGGCCAGCCGTAATGGCACACGTCCCAGATCACCTGCGTGCCCACGCTGTTGGCAGCGTGCAGCATCGGCAGGAAACTGGACCAGTCGTAATGCCCGGGGCGTGGTTCGATCAGATGCCAGCGCAGGCCATCGCGCGCGGTACGTAGGCCATGCGCCGCCAACGCCGCGTAGTCCTTGGCGGCCCAACGGTCATGCCGGGTGGCGGCAATCAGGTCGAGCCTGCGCCCGTCGCGGCGGCGGTGGGTCGAACACTCGAACCCCGCCATGAAAAAACTTTCGAACAGTGTGGGGGTATGCATCCAACATCCTGCTGCGCGCGCCGCTGGGTTGCAGCGATGCGTCGATAACTGCCCTGCAGCCACGGTGCCGCAGGGCGGGGCGTGCGTTGTCAGACCGCCAGCTCGGCGCGCCGCGGCTCGGCGTCTTCGATGCGCTTGTACAAGGCCAACGCCTGGCCGACCACCTGATCCATGTTGTAGTACTTGTAGGTGCCCAGACGGCCAAGGAAGGTCACCTTGGGCGTCTCGGCGGCCAGGCGTTCGTAACGCCGATATAGCTCTGCGTTCTCCGCGCGTGGAATCGGATAATACGGGTCGCCCTCGGCAGAAGGATACTCGCGGGTGATGCTGGTGTTGGGATGTTGCTGGCCGGTGAGGTGCTTGTATTCGGTGATGCGCGTGTAGGCCACCGCTTCGTCCGGATAATTGACCGTGGCCACCGCCTGGAAGTGCTCCTGATCGAGCGTGCTGTGCTCGAACCTGAGCGAGCGGTACGGCAGCTTGCCGTAGCAATAGTCGAAGTATTCGTCCACCGGCCCGCTGTACACCAGCTGGTCGTACTCCAGCTCGTCGCAGATCTCGCGGTAGTCGGTATTGAGCATCACCTTGATGTTGGGGTGATCGAGCATCCGCTCGAACATGCGCGTATAGCCATGCAGCGGCATCTGCTGGAAGGTGTCGGTGAAGTAGCGGTCGTCGTCGTTGGTACGGGTGGGCACGCGCGAGGTCACCGACTTGTCCAGCTGCGACGGATCCAGCCCCCACTGCTTGCGCGTATAGCCGCGGAAGAAGGTTTCATAGAGTTCGCGGCCCACCTGATTGACCACCACATCTTCGCTGGTCCGGATATCGGCCACCGGCTCGGCGCGGCTGGCCAGGAACGCTGCGGCCTGTTCTTCGCTGCTGAGTTGCAGGCCGTACAGACGGTTCAACGTGGTCATGTTGATGGGGATCGGCACCTGCTGGTCGCCCACCTGCGCAAGCACGCGGTGCGCATACGGACGCCATTGGGTGAAATTGGACAGGTAATCCACGATGCGCTGCGCGTTGGTGTGGAAGATGTGCGGACCATAACGATGGATCAGCACGCCGGCATCGTCATGGAAATCGTAGGCGTTGCCGCCGATATGCGGGCGACGGTCGACCACCAGCACACGCTTGCCGAGGCCGGCGGCCAGCCGTTCGGCCAACACGCTGCCGGCAAATCCTGCGCCGACGATGAGGTAATCGAAACCACGCCGTGCGTTGCCACGCGTGCGACGGGCGGCGAGCGGCGCGGCGGCCGGCGGGGTCATTGCGTCCAAGAAAGCGTCTCCTTCATCAGGTCGTAGGTGTGGTCCCAGGACATATCGCCCAGCACGGCATCGGCGCGGTCGAGCAACTGCGCGCGATCGGCACTGTCCTGCAGTGCGGCTTCGCACGCGGCGACGAACGCGTCGGCGGTCGCGGCAATGCGCACCACGCCGGTGTCGCCATAGGTGCGCACCACATCGTGGATTGGCGTGGACACCACCGGGCAGCCGCCAGCGAGGTATTCGGGTGTCTTGGTCGGGCTGATGAAGCGCGTGGAGGCATTCATCGCAAACGGCATCAACGCCACCTCCCAGCCGGAGAGATAACCAGGCAGTTCGTCGTAGGTCTTGCCGCCCAGATAGTGGATGTTGGTGGCCTGCGGCAGCTCGGAGGGGTCGATCTTGACCACCGGGCCAATCATCACCAATTGCCAGTGCGGCCGCTGCGTCGCGATCGCGCGTAGCAGCTCGACGTCGAACCGCTCGTCGATGACACCGTAGAAACCCAGCCGCGGGTGCGCGATGCCGGCCTGGTCGTCAGGCTCCTGCTGCGGCGTGCGCGCGGCGGCGAAGTGCGCCACGTCCACGCTACTGGGGAACGCGTGCGCATTGGCGTGCAACGCGCGCTTGGCCTCCCAAATGCTGTAGCCGCCGGTGAAGACCACATCGGCGCGCTGCAGCAGTGCGCGCTCGCGTTGCACCAGCTCCGGGGGCGCGCCACGAAAGGCCGACAACTCGTCCATGCAGTCGTAGATGACCATGCGCGCACGCAGATGCGCACTGAAGCTCTGGCTCATTGGCGTGTAGTACCACAGCAGCAGGTCGCGTACGCCAAGCTCGGCCAGGTAGCCGTCCAGCAGGCGACGTTGCACCTGCACGGCCTCCTCGCCCCCGCACCCGACGGGCAGGCGCGGCACCAAGACGTGCACGCCGTGCTCTTGGCCACGCACCTCCAGCCAGGGTTCGGCTGCATCGCAGGCGATGGGCTCCTCCCAGAACAGCACATTGGCATCGCGTGCAAAGCGCGACATCAGGTGCTGCGGGCGCTGATAGACAAAACTCCAGCGCAGATGCGACAGACACAACAGTGTGGGCCGCGCCGGATCGAACTGTGGCGTGCTGTCGGATGGAACCGCGCGGCGGGTCTTGCCGATCGCGTATTGGAACTGGCCAGCCCAACTCATGGAATACCCTCGTAGGAAAGAAACGGGTCGTTGCGCATTACGCGCCGGAGAAACCATCGGCGACCGCCAGCGTGCGTACCGGCTCGCTGCGACGGCGCGTGTCCGGACCGGGCGGTCGCCGGCGCGGTGATGTCGGCAGCTCGCGCGCACTGTCGCGTTCGGGCACGGCCGCCGCGGAGCGCGGGCGCGGCAGACGCGAACCGGCGTAGCCATCCGGGTGCATCGATTGCCAGCGCCAGGTATCGCGGCACATGCGGTCCAGGTCGTATTCCGCGGTCCAGCCCAGCAGCCGGTTGGCCAGCGCAGTGCTGGCGAAGTACACCGCCACGTCGCCACCGCGACGTGGCCCGATGCTCAGCGGAATGCGCCTGCCACTGGCGCGCGCGAACGCGGCCGCCACCTCGCGCACGCTGTAGCCGCGCCCGGTGCCCAGATTGACCACCAGGCCCTTGCGCTCGCGCTGCAGGTAATCGATGGCATCCACATGCGCGCGCGCCAGATCCATCACATGCAGATAGTCGCGCACGCCGGTGCCGTCGTCGGTGGGATAGTCGTCGCCGAAGACCTGCAATGCCGCGCGACGCCCCACTGCCACCTGTGCGATGTAGGGCATCAGGTTGTTCGGTACGCCTCGCGGATCTTCGCCCAGATACCCGCTGGGGTGCGCACCCACCGGGTTGAAGTAGCGCAGCAACGCCGCGTTGAAATCCGGCCACGCGGCGCTGAGGTCGCCGATCATTTCTTCCATCATCAGCTTGGTGCGCCCGTAGGGGTTGATCGCCTTCAGCGGCGCGCTTTCGTCGATCGGGCTGCGGTTGGCGTCGCCATACACGGTGGCCGACGAGCTGAACACCAGGTTGCACACCTTGGCAGTCCGCATCGCGCGTAGCAGCGCCAGCGTGCCGGTGACGTTGTTGTTGAAGTACAGCAGCGGCTCGCGCACCGATTCGCCAACGGCCTTGAGTGCGGCAAAATGCAGGACGGCGTCGATGCGCTCGCTGATCAACAAGTCGGCAAGCTCGGGCGCACGCACATCCATGCGATGAAACTCCGGGCGGAACCCCATCAGATGCTGCAGATGGTCGAGCACGCGCTCGGAGGAGTTGCTCAAATTATCGACAATGCACACGTCATGACCGCGCCGCGCCAGTTCCACGCAGGTGTGTGAGCCGATATAGCCGGTGCCGCCGGTGACCAGAATTCGCATTGTTGTCTGCCTTATGGGGGCGCTACTGCGCTGGCCTGCCAATGGCGCGGATGCATCACGCCGCATGCGTCGATGCATGGGGGCGATGTCGTTGCGCCAGCAGTGGGTTCGCGCCTGCGCCACGCAGGCGTGGCGGGCAGCACTGTTTGGAGAGGTGTGGTGCATCACGTTCCAACGCCACCTACGGTAGGAGGCCGACCGTGAGAGCAATCGCAGGAACGGGTGCGTGCCACGCGAGCGCAACGTTGACCGGAAACTCACCTTGGCTGTGCGTTTTTTGCGCGCTGTCGCAATGCGCCCGAACGACTGCACGGGCAAGCAGACGCGACGTGGCATGCGCTGGTGAGCGCTGAGCGTTCACCTAAAAGATTGAGCCAATAAAAAGCCCGCGTCGCTCGATCAGCGACGCGGGCGTGGCAACAATGCGACAGCGTTACAGCGTGACTGCGCCGCCAGAAATGGTCAGCAAGGTGCCCGATGTGTAACTGGCCGTGTCGGCCGCCAGCATCACGTAAGCCGATGCCAGCTCGACCGGCTGACCTGGACGCCCCATGGGCGTCTGCCCGCCGAAGTTTTCCACCGACTCTTCATCCATGCCGGAGGGAATGAAGGGTGTCCAGATCGGGCCCGGCAGCACCGCATTGACGCGGATTTTCTTCTCCGCCAGCACGCCGGCCAGGCCGATGGTGAGGTTGGCCAGCGCACCCTTGGTCGCGGCGTAGGGCAGGATGTTGGGCGTGGGTTTCTTCGATTGCACCGAGGCGGTATTGATGATGGAGCCGCCATCGGTCATCAACGGTACCGACAGGCGTACCAGATTGAAGGCCGCATGCACGTTGGTGTCGAAGGTCTTGCGCCATTCGTCCAGCGTGATGTCTTCGAAGGTCTCGAAGTACTTCTGGTAACCGGCGTTGTTGACCAGGATATCCAGGCCGCCCAGCGTGCTGTTGACCTTGTCGATCAGGGCCGCTGCCTGGCCGGGGTCGCTGATGTCGCATCCCACCAGCAGCGCCTTGACGCCGGCCTTTTCGATCAGCGCGCCAATGCGCGCTGCATCTTCCTGCTCGTCGGGAAGGAAGGCGATGGCCACGTCTGCGCCTTCGCGTGCATAGGCGATGGCAACCGCAGCACCGATGCCGCTGTCGCCACCGGTAATCAATGCGCGCTTGCCCTTCAACTGGCCGTGGCCCACGTAGCTGTCTTCGCCATGGTCCGGGCGCGGGTCCATCTTCTCGGTGCGTCCGGGAAAGCTCTGCTGCTGTGGCTTGAAGGGTGGGCGTGGATAGTTGGGTACGGGCATCGTGGTCTCCTGGCAGTGGAAGTCGTTGGTTGCACGTCAGTGTGGTCGCGCAAACGTAAACGTCCGGGCCAAACGATGTGCGCGTGGTGTGTTGCGGGTTGCGCCCTGTGCGTGGCAGTCAGCCATCGCGCGGCATGCGGAACAGCGCGGTTGCACGCAAACTTCATGCGGTTTTGCCCAGGACGCTCGATACTGCGCGCATCGTCAGGAGGTCATCCATGTTCTTGCGTCGTAACGGGCTGTCGTTGTGTCTGCTTGGGTTGACCATGTTCTTCATCGGTTGCCAGATCTATGCCGGATTGCATGCATACAACGACGAATTGCGCGAGCAGGGGCAGCCGACGCTGCTGCTGTCTGCGTATCTGCACAGCCCGCATTTCATGTCGGCACTGTTCGAAAACTGGGAGAGCGAGTTCCTGCAGATGGGCATGTACGTGTTGCTCACCGTGAAGTTGCGGCAGGTGGGCTCTGCCGAATCGCGCCCGCTCGATCCGGCTGAAGAAAGCGTTGAGATCAAGCCTGGCACCACGCCCTGGCCGGTGCGTGCCGGCGGGATATGGCGACGGCTATACGACCATTCGCTGGCCATCGCGTTCGGAGCGCTGTTCCTGATGAGCTTTGCGCTGCATCTGGTCGGCAGTTGGCGACTGGAGGTGGTGGAACGTGCGCAGAAGGGCTTGCCGCCCATCACGGTCTTGGAGCATTTCACCAGCGCAGCGTTCTGGTTCGAATCGATGCAGAACTGGCAGAGCGAGTTCCTGGCGGTGTTCTCGCTGGTGGTGTTGACCATCTGGTTGCGGCAGAAGGATTCGCCGCAGTCCAAGCCGGTCGAGGCGCCGCATTCGCAGACCGGCGGGTAACGCGGCTTGAGCCCTTTGCGAGGCGGCGAAGGGTACGCAGCCGGAGCCTGTGCTCTCCGGTGCGGGGAGTGCATTGCCACACGCACTTCACGCCACCACCGGGCTTCGTTCACCACCTCGCAATGCCTGCGCGCCTAGCGTTGGGTCATGACGACCACGCAGGAGATGAGCATGGGCAGCGAATCGAAAAAGCCATGGGGCCCAGAAGACGATCAGAAAAAGCCGTTTACGCCACAGGAGCGTCGCAACGAGGATGTCGAATGGAAGGTGCACGACATGCCCGACGAAGATCCCGAGGTCAACAAGGCCGACCCCGAACACGACTACGAACGGCCGGACGGATCGGAAAAACGCTGAAGCACACCGCCCTTATCGCCAAAGTGCCCGCAACGCGGGCGCTGTTGGTTTGTCTGAAGACATCTGCTGCAACGCCTCGCATGGTGCATACGCCTGCGTGCCGCACTCTCGCTCAGTGATGATGGTGATAGCCCACATCGGCGGTGATCTTGCCGCGGAACACGCGGTACGACCACACCGTATAGCCGAGCACCAGTGGCAGCAGTACCACCAGGCCCACCATCGGAAAGATTTGCGAAGAGGATGGCGAAGCCGCCTGCCAGATGGTGTAGCTCGGTGGCACCAGATACGGCCACATGCCCAACACCAGGCCGATGAAGCCCAACACGAAGATCGCCAGCGTCAGCAGGAAGGGCCACGCGTCGCTGCGCGAGCTGTCGCTGCCGCGCCAGAGCGCAAGCGCTACGGCTGCGGTCATCAGCGGAATCGGCGACAGCCACCAGAAATTGCCATGTTCGAACCAGCGCGCCATCACATGCGAGCTCAGGAACGGCAGCCACGCGCTGACCAGCACGACGAAGGTCACCACCACGCCCACCAGCGGCTTGGTCAGCTGTCGCGCCAAGGTGTGGGTGCGCCCATCGGTCTTGAGGATCAGCCAGGTGCTGCCGAGCAGCGCATAGCCGAACACCAGCGCAGCACCGGTGAGGATGGTGAACGGGCTGAACCAGCCGAACACGCCGCCGGTGTAGCGCCCGTTGTCCAATGGCATGCCTTCCACCAGCGCGCCGAGGATGATGCCTTGCGCGAAGGCGGTCAGGATCGAGCCGGCGATGAACGATAACGTCCACAATCGACGCGAGCGCTGCGCCTTGAAACGGAATTCGAACGCCACCCCACGAAATACCAGCGCCATCACCATCAACAGCACCGGCAGATACAGGCCGGACAGGATCACCGCATACGCCGTGGGAAATGCAGCGAACAGGCCGGCGCCGCCAAGCACCAGCCAGGTTTCGTTGCCGTCCCAGATGGGCGCGGCGGTGTTCATCATCAGGTCCACTTCCTGCTCGTCGCGCGCGAACGACGCCAGCATGCCCAGCCCGAGCACGAAGCCGTCCAGCACCACGTACATCAGCACGCCGAAACCGATCACGCCAAACCACACCACCGGCAACCAGTAGTTCAGTTCCATGGCGTGTTCTCCTGTTCCAGTGATGTATCTGCCGCGGACAGCGGGCGTGCCGGCGTGTGTTCGCCGCCGGCCACATCCGGCCCGTCGCGGCTGGGTTGCGGCCCGGCACGGACCAGCTTGGTCAGATAAAAGATGCCGAAGCCGAATACGAACGCATAGCCCAGCAGATACACCAGCAGCGATACCGCCACTGTCGCAGTCGATTGCGGGCCCACCGCATCGGCAGTACGCAACAACCCGTACACCACCCACGGCTGGCGCCCGATCTCGGTGACGAACCAGCCGGCCACCAGCGCCATGAATCCAGCCGGCAGCATGAGGTTCCAGGCCAGGATCAGCGGCCTGGCATGCAGGCGTCCACGCCACCAGGCAATGGCCGAGATCCACGCCAGCAACAGCATCGCCATCCCCAGGCCCACCATGATGCGGAAGGCAAAGAACACCGGAGCCACCGGCGGCCGTTGATCGCGCGGCACCGACGTCAGCGACGTAATGTCGCCGTCTGCACTGTGGGTCAGGATCAGGCTGCCCAGGCGTGGGATGGCCACCTCATAGTCGTTACGCTCGGCCTGTGCGTTGGGCAGCGCAAACACCACCAACGGCACGCCGGCGCCATCGCCTTCACTGCGCCAGTGCGCCTCCATCGCGGCGACCTTGAGCGGTTGATGCTCCAGTGTGTTGAGCCCATGCTGGTCGCCCACCAGGACCTGCATGGGCAGCACGATGGCGGCAAATGCCACCGACAGGCGCAACATGCGGGCGCCGGCATCCACATGCAGCCCTTTGCGCAGGTAGTAAGCGCCGACGCCGCCAACCACAAAGCAGGTGGTGATGAACGAACCCAGCGCCATATGGACCAGGCGATACGGAAACGACGGGTTGAAGATGATCTGCAGCCAGCTGACCGGCTGCACGATGCCGTTGACCATCGCGTAGCCACGCGGGGTGTGCAGCCAGCTGTTGGACGACAAGATCCAGAACGTGGACACCAGCGTGCCGATCGCCACCATGCAGGTGGCGAAAAAGTGCAGGCGCTCGGAGACCCGGCCCCAGCCGAACAGCATCACCCCCAGGAAGCTGGCTTCCAGGAAGAACGCAGTGAGCACTTCATAGCTCAGCAGCGGGCCGATCACACTGCCGGCGATGCGGCTCAGCTCGGGCCAGTTGGCGCCGAACTGGAAGGCCATGACGATGCCGCTGACCACGCCCATGCCGAAGGACACCGCAAAGATCCGCAACCAGAAGAAGTACAGCCGCTTCCAGGCCTCGTCGTGCGTGCGTAGCCAACGCCATTCCAGAAACCCGAGCAGGTTCGCCAGGCCGATGGTGAAGGCCGGAAACAGCACATGGAACGAAATGACGAAGGCGAACTGGATACGGGACAGCAGCAGCGCTTCCACAGGTTTCTCCTAATGCCTGGCGGTATGCGGCAGCGCCGACACCACGGCCGCGGCATGCGGCGCAGGCTGGGCAAGCGCAGCTGGCACCTGCAGCGTGCGCGAACAACGGGCACCTGGGCATGCATGCCGCCACCGCGTGCAGACGCGTGGTGCCAATGACAAGCCTGCGCCCATCACGCGCGAAAAAGAGTGAACTGACGCACCGTGCGATACCTTGCAGGCCCGAAGAGCCCCTTCCGAGCACGGCAGGCGTGCACCGCACCAATCAAGCGAGTCCAACCGGAGACTGCATCACGCCTGGCGTAAGTGACGCAGGCAACGCGGCGCCAGCCAATCGGCGAGCACGGCATTCATCGAGCCGGGGGTCAGGCACAGCGCATCGCGCACGGCCTTGATCGCTTCTGCATCGGTCAGGTTGGGGTGTGCGTTGTAGGCCGCGCAGACTGCCCGAATCGTGCCTTCGGGAATACCGTCGAATGGGTAATAGCCAAGCTGGCCCCGGCGGTGCTCGGCACGCCAGTAGTCCAATTCGGTTTGCACATCGGCCTGCACGGGCGACGAGACTGCGTGCATGGGACACCTCGCTTGCTGGATCGGGCGAGTGTTCGCCGCACCCAGGAAGGAATGCGTGAGCGCGTTGTGCACGCCTTCTCCACGGGCGGTGCGTAGGCTGTGGGCAACCCAGCAGACCGGATGCGGCTTCCTGAGGGGTTCATGCGGCGCCACGCTGGCGTCGGCTCACTTCAGCCCCGGCTGATATCCTGGCCCCGATGCAGGCACGCAAGCGAGCTCAGCCAGCGCTCGATCAAGACGGCACCCGTTGTTGGACTTGCGCGGCGGCCCTGGCAAACCTTGCTCTCCTTGGCGTTTCGGCGTTCTCGAAGCGGCGACCGACCCAGAGCGTGACGCTTGGCACTGGCGCAATCGAGCGCTTCCATGCGTACTTCGCCCACAGCCGTCAGGGCGGGCTCGACCGGGGGAGGAGCGCCGCACCATCTACAGAACGTGACAGCAGCAGGCAATTTCCGATGTGGTGTGCAGCGCATTTCGCGCGGCCGTCACAATTCTCAACTGAACATGTATCAGTCATTGCGGACAGAAGCGCTCATGGACCGTCTTTCCTGCGCCATCATCGACGACGACGTGGAGTTCTGCGATCAGGTGGTTGAACTCGCCACCGATAGCGGCTTCCGTGCCAAGGGCATCCACACCCTTGGCGAAGCCAGCCGCTGGCTGGACAGCAACTTTCCCGACCTGTTGGTGGTGGATGTTGGCCTGCCGGACGGCAGCGGTTTCGACCTGATCGAACGGCTCGACCCGGACCACACCCCGCAGATCGTTGTGGTCTCGGGCGATTACGCGCGCGAAACCCAGGGTCGCGCGCAGCAGTTCGGGGTCAGCGAATTCCTGACCAAGCCGTTCGCGCCCGAACGCCTGGAGCGGGTGCTCGGGGGACTGCGCGAAGCGCAGCAGGGCAACCTGGGCATCGTTGGCAACAGCGACAGCATCGTCATGCTGCGCAAGGACATCGTGCGCGTGGCGCCGACCGATCTGAATGTACTGGTGACCGGCGAAACCGGTACCGGCAAGGATCTGGTGGCGCGCGCCATCCACCGTGTGTCCGGTCGCCGCGGCCGTTTCGTGCCGGTCAACTGCGGTGCCATTCCGGAAGAGTTGCTGGCCAGCCAGTTGTTCGGCCACGAGCGCGGCAGCTTCACCGGCGCCGACCGTCGGCATGCCGGATTCCTGGAGCAGGCCGCAGGCGGCACGCTGTTCCTGGATGAAATCGGCGAGATGCCCAAGCGGCTGCAGGTGTATCTGCTGCGGGCGATCGAATCGCGCAGCTTCATGCGCGTGGGCGGCAACGAGGAAATCGCACTGGATGCGCGCGTGGTGGCAGCCACCCACCAGCACGTGCAGCGCGAGCAGGCGGTGCTGCGCGAAGACCTGTTCTACCGCCTCAATGAATACCCGATCCAGGTGCCGCCGCTGCGCGAGCGCCGCGGCGATGCGCGCCTGCTTGGCTTACGCGTGATCGACGAGCTCAACGTCAAGTATGGCAAGCGCAAGTTGCCGACCAAGTCGTTGCTGCGCTACCTGGCCTACCATGCCTGGCCAGGCAACGTGCGCGAGCTGCGCTCGTTCATCCACTACCTTTATCTGCGCTCCGATGGCGATCTGTTGAGCGCCCCGGATGTGGAGCAGACCGTGCCGCAGGCCGACCAGGACGGCTTGCTGATTCCTGCCGGCTGGACCATGCGCCAGGCCGAAGATGCGATGATCGAATCGGCACTGGCGCGCACCCGCTTCAACAAGAAGGCCGCCGCACGCGAACTGGGCATCAGCGTGCGCACCCTGCACAACCGGCTCAGCGACAAGGGTGCGGAGTGAGCGAGGCACCGCGTGGGCAGCGGCGCGAGCTGCTGCACCAGTTGCGCAACCGGCTCAACGTGATGGGTTTTGCGTTGTATGCGTTGCGCAACGAAACGTCCAAGCCGCTGGAGACGCTGCGCACGGCGCATCAGTCCGCCGTTGAACTGCTCAACCAGCTTGGCGAGCAGGAGCGCGCCTTGCAGCAGCCCGGGGTGGAACCGGGCGAGAGCGCCCAGCCCGCCTGCACCGATCAGTGATCGGCCAGCTCGGTCTGGTGGCTGAGCAAGCTGGTGATCGTGCGCGGGTTGTAGGGCTTCATGCAGTACGACAGATGCGCAAAGCGCTGCGGCAGCGTATAGCGGTCGTAGCCGGAGCAGAAGGAAAACGGCACGCCGCGCTCCATCAATGCATCGGCGACCGGAAACACCGCCTGGCCGCGCACGTTGACATCCAGCAAGGCACCATCGATGGCCTGACCTGACGCTACCAGCGAAAGCGCGTCAGGCACACTGCCGACCGGCCCCACGACGTTGATGCCAGCTTCCACCAACAAGTCGTTGAGCGATTCGGCCAGCAAGTAATCGTCCTCGACAACAAGAATGCGGCGGCCGGCAAGTGCAGTGTCGTGCATGACAGGCTCCAAAGCAGTGGCGTTTCGGACAACACGCGTGCGCATGGTGCTCGCACTGCAGGTTAACGCCGCGCGCAAGCAGACGCTTCCAGGACCGGTCTCTGCAATGTGCGCACGCGATGACGCATGTGCTGCATGGTAGTCCGCCGCGCTTTACGCGATCATGGCCGATTGCGCTTGAATCCAGCGTTGCAACGATAGTGCCGCCATGACCGACGACGAAACTTCCAACAACGACATCGCTACGGATGCGAACACGCAGCCGCCCTTGTTCGTGCTTGGCGTGGGCGCCGCCGGTATGGACGCCGATCGCCTGGCAGAATTGCTCGATGCGATTGCTGGCGCGTCGAATCTGGCCATCATGCTGTTGTTGCGCGACCGCCAATTATTGGATGAGGCACGCCTGCGCGAACTGCTTGGCAGTCAGGCCACCCTGCTGTCGGTACCCAGCGATGGCGACCGGCTGCAACCGGGGCGCTTCTATCTGCCGCCGGCCGATACGGTCGTCACGCTGGAGGAAGGGCGCATCCGTCTGCGCGCCTTGCCCGGTGGCGAGAGCGACCACGGGTTGATCGACAGCTTCTTCGTCTCGATGGCGCACGATCAGGACGGCAATGTGATCGGCCTGATCATGGGGCGCTTCGACGGCGACGGCACGCTGGGGACCGCGGCGATCCGTGAGTGCGGCGGTCTGGCGCTGGCCGTGGACGATGCCGCACTGCATGGGCTGGACCTGCGCAGTGCCAGCAACCCGGCCGCCATCACCGACGACATCCTGCCCCTGCCACAGATCGCCGCGCGTATCGCCGCGCACATGCAACGCCATCACGGCTACGGTCATCCGGTGCCGACCGGCGTGCGCAATGGCAGCGAGAGCGACAAGCTCAGCCAGGTCGCCGCCATCCTGCGCAATACCACCGGCCACGATTTTCATGGCTACAAACGCGCCACCTTCCTGCGCCGCGTGCAGCGGCGCATGCAGGTCGCGCAGGTGGAAACGCTGGAGCAGTATCTGGAGGTGTTGCGCAATCGTTTCGACGAACCGTTGCAGCTGTTCAACGACCTGCTGATCGGCGTGACCAAGTTCTTTCGCGACCGCCGCGAGTTCGAATTCCTCGAGCAGCAGGTGATTCCGCGCTTGTTCCAGGGCAAGCACACCGGCGACAGCCTGCGCATCTGGGTGCTGGGCTGCTCCACGGGCGAAGAGGCCTATTCGCTGGCGATGCTGCTGCGCGAACACGCCGAAACCCTGGACACCGCGCCACGCATCCAGATCTTCGCCAGCGATATCGACGGGCGCGCACTGGCCACTGCACGGGTGGGGCGCTATGCCTCCAGCATCGTCGGTGAAGTTGCACCCGAACGACTGCGGCGCTGGTTCGTCAAGGAAGGCGACACCTATGTGGTGAGCAAGGAGCTGCGCGAGCTGTGCGTGTTCTCCCAGCACAGCATCGTCAAGGACCCGCCGTTTTCGCGACTGGACCTGGTTTCGTGCCGCAATCTGCTGATCTATCTGGATGCCGAGTTGCAGAACCGGGTGGTGCCGATCTTTCATTTCGCCATCCGTCCGGGCGGTTACCTGTTCCTGGGCAATGCCGAAAACGTCTCGCGGCATGCGCAACTGTTCACCCCGGTGGAGCGCAGCTTCCGGGTCTTCCAGCGCATCGATGCGCAAAGCAACGTGCATGCGACCTTCCCAACCGTGCAGCCCGCTGCGGTTGCCAGGGTGCCGACACCACCGCAGCGGCAGCGCACCTCCAGCAATGCGCTGGTGCGTGCCGGCGAGCGTATCGCCGACCGTTATGCGCCGGCGTATGCGGTGCTGGACGAGCAGTTCGAGGTGCTGCACTTCTCGTCTCAGGCGGAGCGCTTCATCCGCCCCGGCGGCGGCACGCCCAGTCTCAACCTGCTCAACCTGATCCATCGCGATTTGCGCCTGGATTTGCGCAGCGCGCTCAGCCGCGCAGAGCGCGAACGCGCGCCTGTGCACGTCAGAGGTGTCCAGGTGCACGAAGATGCGGCGACCTGGGCGGTGAACCTGTTCGTCGAGCCAACCGCCGATTCGGACGTGCCGCGCGGCTACGTGGTGCTGTTCCAGGAAGTGGAAGCGCGCGAACCGGTGGAGCTGCCCGCCCCACACGACAGCGTGCACGACGATGGTCATGTGCAGGTGCTGGAAAACGAGCTGCGCATCACCCGCGAGCGCCTGCAATCGATGATCGAAGAGCTGGAGAGCACCAACGAGGAGCTCAAGTCTTCCAACGAGGAATACCAGTCGCTCAACGAAGAACTGCAGAGCGCCAACGAGGAGCTGGAAACCTCCAAGGAAGAACTGCAATCGGTCAACGAGGAAGTGACCACCGTCAACGGTGAGCTGGCCCATCGCGTGCAGGAGCTGGCGCATGCCAACAGCGATCTGAAAAACCTGCTGGAAAGCACCCAGATCGCCACCGTCTTCCTCGACAACGAATTGCGCGTCACCAACTTCACCCCGGCCGTCACCGACCTGCCGCTGGTGGAAAGCGACATCCAGCGCCCGATCAGCCACATCAAGCTGCATGTGGATTACGACGAACTGCAGGATGATGCGCGGCGGGTGATCCGCACCCTGGCGGTGCTCGATCGCGAGGTCGAAAACCCCACCACGCATGCGCGCTACATGGTGCGCGTGCTGCCGTATCGCACCGTGGACAATTTCATCGGTGGTGCGGTGCTGACCTTCATGGACGTCACCCCGCTCACGCGCGCCGAGCGTGCGCTACGCAGCAGCGAGCAACGCCTGCGCACCTTGATGGAAGGCATCCCACAGCTGGTGTGGCGCTCGCTCGATGGCGGCCGCTGGACCTGGTCCAGCCCGCAGTGGTCCAGCTACACCGGCCAGGGCGATGCCGAAAGCCTGGAGCTGGGCTGGTTGCAGGCGGTTCACCCGGACGATCGCCAGCCGACCATGAATGCCTGGCTGGGAAGTGCGTCCAGCGGCGGGCTGGATATCGAACACCGCCTGTTCAATGCGGCCGAACAAGGTTACCGCTGGTTTCATACGCGCAGCGCTCCGGTACGCGATGAACGCGGCCAGGTGCTGGAATGGCTGGGCACCTCCACCGAGTCGGACAACCTGCGCCGCCTGCAGGAAGAACAGCGCGTATTGGTGGCCGAGTTGCAGCACCGCACGCGCAATCTGATCACGGTGGTGCAGTCGGTGGCCAAGCAGACCGTACAGGCCAGCCAGAGCATGCCCGAGTTTGCGGCCAAGTTCGAAGACCGGCTGGCCGCGTTGTCACGCGTGCAGGGGCTGCTGTCGCAATCGGACAATATGCCCACCACCATCGGCGCCTTGCTGCGCATGGAACTGGATGCGCTGGGGGCCGAGCCGGATCAAAGACGCATCGTGGTGGAGGGACCGAACGTGGCGTTGCGCAAATCCGCCGTACAGACGCTGGCATTGGCGTTGCACGAATTGGCCACCAACGCGCTCAAGCATGGCGCGCTGGCGGTGGAGACCGGCACCTTGTCGATCCGTTGGGAGGTCGTCTCCGGCAGCGATACGCCTGCGCGCCTCAAGCTGTTGTGGATCGAAGAAGGCGCCAGCCAGCAGCTGCGCGGCGACCGTGATGAGGCCGGCGGCTTCGGGCGCCGGCTGATCGAAAATGCCTTGCCCTATAGCCATGGCGCGCAGACGCGCTACGAGCTCAGCGACACGCGCCTGGAATGCGAGATCCAGTTGCCGCTCAATCCGGTGAACGGGTGAGTTGGATCGCAAGACCTCGGGCCTGCGGGGACATGGCCGCTGAGGTGAGCAGCGTATGCACATGCACCGCCCGGCCACGCTGCAATCCGCAGGTCTGAGTGCCGGGCACGCGCCCTCGCGACGATGAAGACGTGCGCGACCATCGAAACCGCGAGTGAAAGAGCGCTGTGCTGCACCCAAGACGCCCGTGCAGTGCGCGTGTGCGGTTGACAGCAAACGCTGCTGCGCGTGCATCTGCATCCAACGGCGTTGCCGTGCGCTGTACACATGCAGCCAACGGCAAATACTGCGCGATGGTGCAGAACCTGCGACCGATTGGGCTTTCGTAGTGCATGTTGCGCAACTGAAGCCGCGTCAAACGCTTGCAGCACCGACTTTTGCGAACGTCAGAAAGTTGGCGCGCATTGTGCGTAACCACCTATGTCATCGAGATGCACATAGTGGAGTAGTCATGATTACGCGCATTCTTCAGTTGTCCGCCCGCATGGCGAGCAACGCATGGGTCGAAGTCGGGGTGGGCGCCGATGCCGACATTTTCGTCGCCGACCGTGGCGGCAAACGCGAGGAGCGCGCGACCTTCGGCCGCCGCGCACCGGGGCAGCAGCGTTCGATCCATTTGCAGGAGCCCGGCGGATTGGGCGGCGTTGATCTGGCCATCTGGGAAACCCAACGCTGCGCCATTGCGCTATGCGGTTTCGTCTGCACTGCATCGGCGGATGGCACCACCGCCGCGACCTGGTTGAGCCAGGATGGCAGCGCGGTGTACGCCGCCGGATTGCGCAACGTGATGGACATCGGCGGACGCCTGCAGATGGGATTCTCGTTGCTCGTCGCCTCGTCGGCGAGCATGCCCACCTACCGGCCGCTGTGTATCGACACGGACCTGAGCAAGTGGCTGCACATGGGCGGCGCCGAAGCCATGCGCCATCTCACGCCCTGGCGGCTGGAACGCTGCGCCGCTGCGGCAGGCGTACGCCCGGAGTGGGCGAGCGAAGGGGCCTCGGCACCGATTGCGCGCGTCTGAGCGCGTGCGCCATTTAGCCAACAAAGAAGGGGCCCAGTGGGCCCCTTCATCGTTTCGGTCGTGTGGGTCGATCCTGATCGCTGCTTGCCAACGATCGCGCCGCGCACAGGTCGACCCACCGACCGCAGGCTCGCAACCGATCAGTTGTCTTCTGCTTCCTCGGCGTTGTCGTCCAGTGCGCGTTGCTGCGCGTCGATGTGTTGCTGCTTGCCGTAAGTGCCGCTCTGGCCGAAGTTGGGTTGCGTGCTGCCGTCGCGTTCCGGGTGGCCGTCGGGTTCGCCTTCGCCCAAGGTGCCGCCGCGGCCATGACCGCGTTGATGCAACGCGTCCGGCGCGCCGCCACGCGGCGGCAGTGCATCGCGGGTCTGGACAGCCGATGGATCGTTGCGGCCCTGGCCATCCAGCGATGCGTCGGTACCGTTTCCGCGATAGGCCGATTGGCGTTCGTCGTGTGTGTCGAGCGTGGATTTTTCGTTCATGGCAACTCCTGTGCAGTGCAATGAAAAAGCCCGGAGCGCGCTGGCTCCGGGCTGGTGATGGGTGCAACTGCACCCATCAGGTCTAACGCTGGATATCGCCGGTGGTGGAACCGGCGCCCGGGCCCGCGCCCAGGTCTGCGCCGGTCACGCGGTCCAGCTCGGGGTTGGAGAGCAGCCGCTGGGACATGGCATCCAGGGCCGCGGTTTGCGTGGCATCCAGCGCGACCGTGGCAGAGCCGTCGCCACCATCCACGGCGGCCTGTGCCTCGCGGTCGGCCACCACTTCCCATTGCTCGCCGGCATTCCAAGGACCGATCATGTCGCCCTCGCCCTGGGAGGTGTTGTAGTACTTGTCGGTGAAGCGCGGATCGCCCGGCAGCTTACCCGGCGGGAAATTCGGCTCGATCGAGTACAAGGCCTTTTCGAACGACTTCTGATGCGCCACTTCGCGCGTCATCAGAAAACGCAAGGCATCCACGATCCCCGGATCGTCGGTGACGTTGATCAAGCGCTCATATACCAGTTTGGCACGCGCTTCGGCCGCGATATTGGAGCGCATGTCGGCCGTGGGGCAACCGATGCTGTCGACATACGCCGCCGTCCACGGCACGCCGCTGGAATTGACCAGGGCCGGGCCACCGCCATACAGAATCTGCTGGGTATGGCTGGTGCTGTTCTGGGTCATGTTGCGCATGTCCATGGCTTCTTCCATGCCCTCGGAGAGCACCGCCTTGGGCCCCTTGTTGAGCATGGCGATGATCGAGCCGATGATCTCCAGGTGGCTGATTTCTTCGGTGGCGATGTCGAACAGCAGGTCCTTGCGGCCCGGATCGTCTTCGCCCAGTGCCTGGGTGAAATAGCGCATTGCAGCGGCGAGTTCGCCCTGCGGTCCGCCGAACTGTTCCAACATCAGCGTGGCCAGATCCGGATTGGGCTGGGCGACGCGGACGGTGTACATCAAACGCTTGTTGTGCATGAACATGGGTGGTGCTCCATGGCTGACGCCCGGCAACTACGACCACTCAGCGAGCGGGCAGAAACGTGGGGCTTTGGCTTCGGGGGGATGCCCGCAGGGATGCAAGCGACGCAGGACGGCGGCGAGCGTCCTGCGCGGTGACTCAGGCGGCCTTGCTGGCCTTGGATGCCTTCTGGTTGCCGCCTTGTTCGGCGAGCAGGGTCAGCTTTTCGTCGGTGGCCTTTTCTTCTTCCAGCGTGGCCAGCAGCAGCGGCAATGCATCGGCATAACCGAGTTGCTTGGCCATGGCGGCAATGGTGCCGTACGAGGCGATTTCGTAGTGCTCCACCTTCTGCGCGCCGCCGATCAGTGCAGCGTCGCGCACCGGGCCGGCCTCGATTTCGTCGATGACCTCGCGGCTTTCTTCGACCAGGCCTTCCATCGCAGCGCATTTGATGCGCTTGAGCTTGATGCCCAGTGTCTCCACGACCTGATCGATGCGTTCGATCTGGCCCTGGGTCTCTTCCAGGTGGGTTTCAAAGGCCTGCTTGAGTTTCGGCTCGGTGGCCGCGCGCGCAAGACGCGGCAGCGACTTGGTCAGCTGCTTCTCGGCGCTGTAGATGTCCGACAGTTCGTGGATGAAAAGTTCTTCGACAGTCTTGATCGCCATGTGTGGCTCCTTGGGGTTTGTCAGAGGATGGGTTGCTGCGGTTCGCCATGTCGGTGGCGATGCCTTGATGAGCTCGCGTTGCACGCCTGCGAACAAGCGTGCCGATGCAGCACGTGCGACAACTCCGAAATCGTCGTGGTGCGTGTCACTCGCCTGCAGCGCAGGGTCGTGCGCACTGCACCTGACGTTCTTCGAAGTACACCGTGGTCATCGCGTCGATCTCCAGGCAGTACCGCGTGGTCGCTACGCTAGCCCTGCGAGTGTTAGCGGGATTGGTGGAAACGGTGATCCCGATGCGATGGCGACCTGTGCTGTGGTGCAGGCCGCGTTCGCTGCGCCTGCAATGAAGGGGTGCAATGACGCGCCTACTCTGGCCATCACCTCGGCGCCGATGCGGCTAGGCTTGCGCATCGCTGCACTCAAGCATCGATCCACGTCGATGCGGTACAACGGCGATCGAACCTTTTGCGAGACCGTGCGATGACGCCGCTGGACAAACCCTTACGTCGCGACCTGCAGATCGGCGATCAGGCATATACCTTGATCATCGATCCGCAAGGTTTGAAATTGGTCGAGAAAGGCAGGCGCAAAGGCGTGACCTTGCGCTGGGAAGAACTGGTCAGCGGCGACGCTGCGCTGGCCAGTGCATTGCAGGCTTCGCTTGAAGATCGTTAGCGTGGCGGTGCGGGGCGGCGTGTGAAGCGCGAATGGAACCACTGCGTGCACCGCCTGGCGGGCGCGGCTGGTGACCGTGCAGTCGCGCGTCCTTTGCGGTTTGTCTGCGCTGTCCATGCCGACCTGAGGCGTGCTTGATGGTTGTCGACGCTGCGCTTGGCGTGGCTCGACCTTCCAACGACCAACAAGTGCACTGCTGGTTCGGCACGACCACCTGCAATGCTGGCGTCCGGTAGAGGACTTTGCATGTCATTGGCAGCACCGATGCGCTCTGCAATGCACGCAGGCCACCACCGCGCTCGCGTCGCTCAGCGTGTGGCAAACAGCCGCGCCAGTTCGCGCACCGCCGCTTCCGTTGCGGCGCGGTCGGGCATGGCGTCTGCGTTATTGAAGTCGTGTGCGCCTTGCGCCTGCACCAACAACCCGTCGCGTCGCGGCACGACGTTGAGATTGTGGCCGCGCCAGACCAGGCCATAGGTGACTTCCGGCTGCGGGATCAGGCGCGCGGTCTGGCCGCGCACCGGAATCACGCTGTCGTCGCCCAGCAAGGCGCGCGCCCCGTAACCGGTGGCGTTGATCAGGATCTTCTCGCGCAGATCGCCGAATTGGCGCGGATGCTCGAACTCGCGCGTGTAGAGCTCGCCGCCTGCCTGCAGGAAGTCATCCATCAACAAGCGCGCATACGCGCTGAGGTTGAAGGTGAGCTGGCTGTAGCGGCGCACGAACGCCACCGGAAATGGATGATCACCGGGCGCCACCGGCTGCGAGCGCGGGCCCAGATCATCGAGCAGTTCGCGCTCCAGCGGCGGATAGTCCGGCTCATGCGCTTCGGCAGGGGCGACAGGTCGATCGAAGGGCACGTCCGAGAGCACGTAGCCATCGCGCCATTCAATCGGCTCGCCGGGCAGGCCCAGCAAGGTCTGGTAGCGGCGAAACGACGTGCGCGCCATTTCTTCCCAGCGCCTCTTGAAGTCGGCAGTGGCGTGTTCGCTGGTGCACACGCGCGAATCCGGCGACCACACGCCGGTGGCATAGAACGAGCGCACATCCGGCAGGCGCTCGCGCGCGTAGATGCGCACACGCAGGCCGGCGCGTTGCGCCACCAGGGCAGTGGTCAAGCCGATCGCGCCGCAGCCGATCACCGCCAGCGTGCGCGCGGCCGGGTCGGCGGCACGCACCAACCGTAATGCCTGTTCGGCGGCACCCCACGAGAGCGACCACCCGCTGCCGCCATGCCCATAGTTGTGCACCACCGTCTTGCGGCCGATGCGCTCGGCTTCGATCCGCGGCCCCTGCGCGCGGAACGGACGCGTGCACCCGTTGATGGCGATGATGCGATCGACCGAGGCGCGCATCGGTGCCAATGGCGGGGCAGCCGCGAACGGCGCAGGCAGACCACCCGGCAGCGTGACCGGCTGGGTGGCGGGCGGGACGGCGAGCGCTTTGTTCGTTGCTGCCCAGCTCGCGGTGGAGGCGGCCGCCAGCGCAACACCGGCGCTGCGTAGAAAATGACGACGGTGCATGCAACTCCCTTACAAGGTGTGGTGGGTGATGGGTGCCATGATGCGGCTCGCCACGCCTGCGCGGACGCATGCCGTGGCCATCTTCAGATGCTGTCTGCCGCGTGGCAGCAACCGAGCGCGGCATGCGCAGCGCAGGCGTGCATCCAGCATAGCGCGCGCATCTGCCGCGGCCATGGCCCGGCATCAGGGTTTCGCACCGCAATCCTGGCGTTTGATGCCACGCTGGCGGCCATTCGTCGCCCGGGGCTTTCGCAGTGGCGCGCGCCGGCTATGCTCGCTCCCGTCCCATCCCAACGAGCTGCCCACCCGTGTCTGCCAGTGTCTTCCTGATCGTGCGCATCGTGTTCGCCTGGGCCGCCGCGTTGGTGGTGGCAGGGATCATGTGGACGCAGTTGTTCGGCTCCATCGGCCCGATCTTCGCGCTGGCCTGCATGGTCTTGCTGACGCTGGCGTTGATGAGTTCGGTCACCCATGTGCGGCGCGTGCGCCTGATCGCTGATCGGCTGGACCACACCACCTTGTCCACCCGCCAGCGCCGCCAGATCGAAGTACCGCTGGATGTGCAGGCCAGCTTCGCGGTGATGGAAGAGGCGGTGCGTGCGCTACCGCGTGTGCAGGACATCGAATGCGCGCCGGGCAGCCTGCTGATTCGCGCCAAGGTGCGCCGCATCGACCCGTACGCAGGTCGCCAGCCCTCGCGCTGGAACCTGTTCGCACGCTTTGCCATCACCCACAACCAGATCCTGGCGACGATCGCGCCGGGGCAGGGCACCAGCAGCGTCACCGTGTTGTGCGAGCCCGACGCTGGCGCCTGGGTGGATCTGTTCGCGGTGGACGAAGGCAGCAACTACGAAAACGCCGAGGCGATCAATCGCGCGGTGGTGCGCCGGGTCGGCGAGCAACGTCGTGACGAACAGGCCGCCGCCGAGCAATCGGTCATGGAAAAGGAACTGGCCGTGGCGCGCCTGAATCTGCTGCACGCCCAGGTCGAGCCGCACTTTCTTTACAACACGCTGGCCAGCGCGCAGGTGCTGGCGCGCACCGACCCGCCGCGCGCCGAGATCATGATCGGCCACCTGATCCAGTACCTGCGCAGCTCGCTGCCCAGCGCCGACGGTGCCATCGCCACCCTGGGCGAGGAACTCGAACGCACCCAGGCGTATCTGGAGATCCTGCGTATCCGCATGGGCACGCGGCTGGCCCTGCAGGTGGAAGTGCCCTACGAACTGCGTGCGTTGCCGCTACCGTCGATGATGTTGCAGACCTTGGTGGAAAACGCCATCAAGCACGGGCTGGAAGCCAAGCCCGGTGGCGGCACCGTGTGGATCCTGGCGCGTCGCCACGATGACCATGTCACGCTTACCGTGGCCGACGACGGCCAGGGCTTCAACACGCACAGCCACGGCACCGGCATCGGCTTGAAGAACCTGCGCGAGCGGCTGAAGCTGATTTATGCCGACAAGGCGAGCTTTGCCATCGTGTCCAACTTCCCCAGCGGGGTGGCGGCCACCTTGAGCCTGCCGCTGCCGACGCAGTTGGGTGCCGCGCCACCGCCGCCGCCACCGTTGCCCGTTGCGGGCGCACAGGCCGCACACGCCGCACAGGTGCGGGCATGAGCGCGCTGCGCGCCGTGGTGGCCGAAGACGAGGCCTTGCTGCGGCAGTCGTTGCTGACGCTGCTGGCCGAGGTGTGCCCGCAGTTGCAGATCGTGGGCGACTGCGAGGACGGTGCCAGCGCGTTGGAGACCATCGCCGCGCAGCAACCGGAGGTGGTGTTTCTGGATATCCGCATGCCCGGCCTCACCGGCATCGAGGTGGCGCGTGCGATGCGCGAGGTCAGCCCGCGCAGCCAGGTGGTGTTCGTCACCGCCTACGACCAGTACGCCATCGATGCGTTCGAACACGGCGCGGTGGATTACCTGCTCAAGCCCATCGGCCGCGAGCGGCTGCAGGCCACCTGGCAGCGCGTGCAACAACGCGCTACTGCCGGCCAGCCGGATGGCGCGTTGCTGGAGGCTTTGCTGCAGCGTCTGTCCGCGCGCCCGGCCGCTGCCAGCCACACGCCGCCGCTCGCCTGGCTGACCGCCAGCAGCGGGCGCGAGACGCGCTTGATCGCGCTGGACGAGGTGGCGTATTTCCAGGCCGATCAGAAGTACACCACGGTGATGACTGCGGCCGGCGACGCGGTGTTGCGCACGCCATTGCGCGAACTGCTGGATGTGCTGGACCCGCAGGTGTTCAAACAGATCCACCGCTCGACCATCGTCAACATGAAGGCGGTTGCCTCGGTGGTGCGCGAGGACACCGGCAAGGGCCGGCTGGCGCTGCGCGGCCGCAGCGAAACGCTGACCGTCAGCCAGCCGTTCATGAGCCTGTTCCGCGGCATGTAAGTGCGACTGCAAGACATCGCGCGCAGTCCCGGATGGATGCGGACAGCGCGCTGGAACCTACGTATGCGCGTGAGTGCCACAGCGTTCCGATGACCGACAACCGCTGCCTGACGCGCTGCAGCCTGCTTTGATTCCCCCGTTTGCATCGACTGAAAGGACTGTCTCCATGCGCCTGATCGCCTCCCTGGTGTATTGCCTGCTTGCCCTGGCCGGCTGCCATGAACGCAATGGCACCACCTCGATCACCCGTGCCACCCGCGATGGCCACGATGTGATCTTCAGCAAGACGCTGATCACCGCGAGCAGTACCAGCGTGCATTGCCTGGCCAGCGATACCGGCCATTGCTACTACCTGATCTTTGAGGAGCAGTGCGGCGCTCGCGGCAGCGGTGATGGCGCAAGCGCACCGACGTGTGCCCGCAAGACCTTGGACAGCTTTGTGCTGGTGCCAGGGCAGGTGCGCGAATTGCGCGGCGTTCCCGGCCAGGCGCACACCTGCGTGGAGACCACCGCACCGCAGGCCGATTGCCGCGGCTGAGGAAGGCGCACGCACGCACCGAGCTGTGGTTGGGCGTGCGTGCGTGTGCGTAGGCCACGCGCAGAAGCCTTAGTGCCCATCGCGGGTGCCTGCGGGTTCCGGGCACCGGCGGGGCCAGCCTGGCGGCTGTGCAGGCACTGTTGGTCGCTGCTGCAGACAACGAGCCCTGGCGTGCGTGGATCTGCCGCGCACTGCCGGATCGGCAGGATGTCGGCAGCGACGCCCCGGTCGTGCCTGAATACGCACTGACGGCAAGCGGTCGCTTCTGCGATCATTACCGGCTTGTTGCCGGTTCACGGCGTCCTCACTGCCAGGCTCCTCATGTCCGAACACTCGCTACGCCGCGACGTTGGCCCCTTCGCCCTCATGCTCACCGGCCTGGGCTCGATCATTGGCTCTGGTTGGCTGTTCGGCGCCTGGCGCGCGGCCGGCCTGGCCGGCCCCGGCGCGATCTGGGCCTGGGTGCTGGGCGCGGCGATCATCACCACCATCGCGCTGTCGTATGCCGAGCTGGGCGCCATGTTCCCCGAATCCGGCGGCATGGTGCGCTACAGCCATTATTCGCACGGCTCGCTGGTGGGTTTCATTGCCGGCTGGGCCAACTGGATCGCCATCGTCTCGGTGATCCCGGTCGAGGCCGAGGCCTCGGTGCAGTACATGGCGTCCTGGCCATGGGCCTGGGCGCAGGGCTTGTATGTGCAGGCGCCTGGTGGGGCAGGCGAGCTCTCTGTGCCCGGCCTGCTGATTTCCGCGGTGCTGGTGCTGGTGTATTTCTTTCTGAATTTCTGGAGCGTCAAGCTGTTCGCACGCTCCAATACGCTGATCACCGTGTTCAAGCTGGTGGTGCCTGCCGCCACTGGCGTGGCGCTGATCGCCAGCGGCTTCCATAGCGAAAACTTCAGCGTCGGCATCCACGGCGATTCGCATGTGCTCGACCTGGCTGCGGTGCTCACGGCGGTGGCCACCGCCGGCATCGTCTTCAGCTTCAACGGCTTCCAGAGCCCGGTGAATCTGGCTGGCGAGGCGCGTAACCCCGGCCGCAGCATTCCGTTCGCGGTGCTGGGTTCGATCGCGCTGGCCACGGTGGTGTACGTGATCCTGCAGGTGGCCTACATCGGCGCCGTGCCGCCGGATCTGCTGGCCAAGGCCGGCTGGCACGGTATCGATTTCCGCTCGCCGTTCGCCGAGCTGGCCATCATCGTCAACCTGCATTGGCTGGCGATGCTGCTCTACATCGATGCGTTCGTCAGCCCCAGCGGCACCGGCATCACCTATACCGCGACCACTGCACGCATGGTCTACGGCATGGAAAAGAACGGCACCATGCCGGCCGTGCTGGGCAAGCTGCACCCGGTCTGGGGCGTGCCGCGCATGGCGATGTTCTTCAACCTGGCCGTGTCGTTCGTGTTCCTGTTCTTTTTCCGCGGCTGGGGCACGCTGGCGGCCGTGATCTCGGTGGCCACCATCATTTCCTACCTCACCGGCCCGATCAGCGCGATGGCGCTACGCCGGCACGCGCCGGAACTGCACCGCCCGCTGCGTATCGCCGCACTGCCGGTGCTGGCCGGCGTGGCCTTCGTGATGGCCACCGAACTGCTGTATTGGGCACGCTGGCCGCTGACCGGCGAGATCATCCTGCTGATGGTCGTGGCGCTGCCGGTGTACTGCTATTACCAGGCCAAGCAAGGCTGGCCGGATCTGCGCCGCAACCTCAAGGGGGCGGCCTGGATGATCTGCTACCTGCCCACCATTGCACTGGTCTCGTGGGCCGGCAGCACCGATTTCGGTGGACATGGCTACCTCAGCTACGGCACCGATCTGGTCGTGGTCGCAGTCGTGGGCGCGGTGTTCTACGTCTGGGGCGTGCGCAGCGGCTGGCGGACTCCCTCGGTGGAGAAGGCGGTCGCGCAGGCGTGAATGCTCACAGGCGCTAGCCGGCGCCGACTCCCGGCAACCGGCTGGCAGTCACCGCCGGGAATAAACGAGAACGGCCGGTGCAGTGCGCACCGGCCGTTCCTGTTTGTAGCCGAATCATTGCTGCAGGTAGCGTGTTTCTCGGTCGACGCGTCGCTGCATCGCCACGGGGGGCCCTGGTCAGGAATTGACCACCAGCCGTGGCGCGCCATCGAAGCGGTCGAGGTCGCGCAGCAGTTCGGTATAGCGGCGTAGCCGGCCCATTTCGCGCATGTTGACGATGTCTTCGTGGCGCAACTCGCGCTTGGACGTGACCTCCTGCTTGTAGCGCAGCACCTCCGGGTAGCGGCGCGTCATGTCCAGCGCGTCGGCAACGCATTCGACCGAGTCGGCGTCCGGCGTCACCCGCGCGCGGCTGTTGAAGGCGCGTAGCCAGCGTTCGAAACCGGCGCTGTGGTCGAACAGGTCGGCGATGTACCACATCACGAACAGGATCGACGCCCACGAGGTGAAGATGATCACCACCCGGCTAAAGGTCAGGTGGTAGTCGTTCTGCCACAGCTGGTGCGTGATCACGCCCAGCAATATCAGCGAGATCGCCTGCCAGCCGATGATCGAGGCGATCACCCACTGCTTTTTGGCCACCTTGAGCAGCGAGAGCTCTTCGTCGAGCTGCGCGTCGGTCTTGTCGCGCCAGTGAGCCACCTGCTCGTCGAAGGGGAGCCGATGGAGTGCGTTGTCCTGCAATAGCAGGCCTAAACCCTGGAACAAAGCGATCATGACAAGCTCCTGACGGATGGCTGGTACGAACGACTTGCTGCACTGGCCGCGGCCGGTGCCCTGGAGCGTCCGCAAGGTGCTGGCGAAGCAGTGCGTCGACGGACGGGCTTAGTTCTAGCACTTTCGCTGTGCATGGCAATGCCTCAAACGAAGCGCTGGCCGCGCAATTTTGCGCAGACGCGCACAAATTGCTGAATTCAGGCGGATTTGCGGTCATGCCGCCGCCATGTGCCTGCGCGGCGCCTTCGATCTTGCTGCACTGCACACCCGGCGCTGCGGCAATTGCCGGGCTCCAAGGACAGGCAAGCCGGCTTGCCGGACATGCTGGAAGGGTAGGGCGTTCGGCGACGCCGGGCCCGTTGGTAAAAAGCTCAGCGGGCCTGATCGCCCGGATGGTCAGTACCCCACCCAGATGCCAGGTCGCGTTCTTCCGGCCGCGCGGTCACGATGCCCGTCAGCATCTGGTCGCCATCGCCATCGCCATCGCCGCGCTGACGTGCCGAACGAATGCTGGTCAGCGCTACGCTGACCTGGCGTTGCAGATGGGCTGCGTATCATTGCCGCATGTCAGCCGTCCTGCGCACTCTCACTGCCCCCGCCGCCAAACAGATCCATCGCTGGGTGCTCGACGCGTTTCCGCGTGGTCAGAGCACCATCGAATACGATCAGCCGCTGGGCGATCCCGGCATCTTCGGGCCCGACAGCATCACCTGGCGCATCCACTCCGAATTTCCGGGCATGCTGTCCGGCGGCCTGTGCGCATTGATGTTGCAGTTGTTGCATCCGCGGGCGCTGGCCGGGGTCTACGACCATTCCAACTTCCGCACCGATTTGATCGGGCGGCTGCGGCGCACCACCAACTTCGTCGCCGGCACCACCTACGCGCCAGCCGCGGAAGCCGAACAGCTGATTGCGCGCGTGCGCAAGATCCACTCGCAGATTCGCGGCCACACTGCCGACGGCGTGCCTTACGAGGCCAACGACCCGCAGTTGCTCACTTGGGTGCACGTGACCGAGGCCTATGGGTTCTTGCAGGGATGCCGGCGTTATTGCCGCCAGGTGCCTGCTGCCATCGCCGACCGCTACTACGACGAAGCGCGACGCGTGGCCGAGGCGTTGGGCGCAGCCGATGTGCCGGCCAGCGAGGCGCAGGTGGATGCGTATTTCGCATCGGTGCTGGGAGAGTTACGCATGGACGCGCGCTCGCGCGAGGTGCTCGACATCCTCACCAGCATCCAGCTGCCGGTGCCCGCCGCGGGTCTGTCGCGCGGGGTATTTCTCGGCGCCGGCACGGCCTTGTTGCCCGGCTGGGCCAGCGACATGCTCGGCCGCACCACCACCCAACGCGCGCAGGCGCGCGCATCGGCACGGTTGCTGCGCAGCCTGTCGCCGCTGTTCCGCACGGCCTTGCGCGACGGACTGTCTGCGCGCGCATGCAGGCGCATGCAATTGCCGCCGGCGATGTTGCTGGAGTGGCCTGACAGCGTGTAACGGCGGTGGGCCGGGCGGAGCGGGTGTTCTGAGGTGCGCTGGTGGCGCGATAGGCAATCGCTGGTCGTGCCGTTTTTTCGACGGCAACCACGACGTGGGTACTCACGCACTTCGCCATCCCCTGGCATGGCACTGCCGCGCGCCACGACAAACAATGCCGCAGACACCAGCTCCACTGGCGCTGCATCGACCTCGACCAGCACCTACCAGATCCTGACCCGCTGCTCCGGCGCCAGATACAGCTGCTGACCCTGTGTCACATCGAAGGCCGGGTACCAGGCATCCAGGTTACGCACGGTTTGCGCGCGGAAGCGGCCAGGTGCATGCACATCGGTGAGCAGCGCATTGCGCAGTGCCGCGTCGCGATACTTGCCGCGCCAGGCCTGTGCAAAGCCCAGGAAAAAGCGCTGATCCGGGCTGAAACCGTCCAGGGTCCGGGGCTGCTTGCCCTGCAGCGACAGCTGGTAGGCGTCGTATGCAGTGGCCAGGCCTGCAACGTCGGCGATGTTTTCGCCCAGCGTCAGCTTGCCGTTGACCGACAAGTCGTCGAACGGTTGGTAGGCGCTGAACTGCACGGCCAAGGCGTTGCCGGCGCTCTCGAATTTTTTCAGGTCTTGCGGTGTCCACCAGTTATGCAGCTCGCCGTGTTCGTCGAACAGCGCGCCCATGTTGTCGAAGCTGTGGCTGATCTCGTGGCCGATCACCGCGCCGATCGCGCCATAGTTCACCGCATCGTCGGCGGCGGGGTCGAAGAACGGCGGTTGCAGGATCGCCGCCGGGAAGATCAGGCGGTTTTCCAGTGGTACGTTCAGCGCGTTGACCTCCTGCGGCAGCATGTACCACTCGCGATGATCGACCGCCTTGCCCAGCTTAGCCAGGTTGCGGCGGTATTCGAAGACCTCGGCGCGTTGCACGTTGCCGAGCGCATCATCGCGGCGCACGTCCAGCCCGCTGTAGTCGCGCCAGGTGTCCGGGTAGCCGACCGCCACCGTCAGGCCGGCGATTTTCGCCTTGGCATGCTGTTTGGTTTCGGCGCTCATCCACTCCAGTGCGTCGATGCGTTTGCCGAACGCGGTGATGATGTTCTTCACCATCTCTTCGGCACGCGTCTTGGTCTGCGCGCTGACGTACTTCTGCACGTAGCGCTTGCCGACCGCTTCGCCCAATGCGGCGTTGGTCGCGTCGATGCCGCGTTTCCAGCGCTGGCGCTGCTGCGGGGTACCTTCCAGCGTGGTGCCGTAAAACGCGAAGCGCTCGTCGGCGAAGGCCTTGGACAGGTAGGGCGAGGCGCGATCCAGCGCGCGGAAGCTCAGGTAATCCTTCCAGGTCTGCAGCGGCTCGGACTGCACCAACGCCGACAACCCGCTCACCGCGCGCGGCTGCCATACGATGAAATCCTGTTGTGCGTTGAGGCCGGCTGCCTCGAAGAACACCGCCCAGTCCAGGCCGGGCGCATTGCGCGCGAAATCGGACTGCTTCCAGGCATTGGCGCCGGCCTGCACGTTGTTGGTCTGCTCGGGAGTCGCGTGCACGCGTGCCATGGCGATTTCCAGCGCCAGGATGCGCTCGGCCCTGGCGGGCGCATCGTCGATGCCGGCCAGCTCCAGCAAGGTGACGATGTGCGCGCGGTAGGCTTCGCGCAGCTGCGCCATACGCCCGCCGTCCAGGTAGAAACTGCGCTCGGGCATGCCCAGGCCGCCTTGCACCAGATAGGGCACGTAGCGGCCCGGATGATGCAGGTCCTGCGACACCCACAGGCCGAACAGCCGGTCGGTATGGAAATTGGTGGCGTTGAGCAGATCGACATCGGCACGCAGCTGGCCGCCCAAGGTGCGCGCCAGGGCCTGCTTGTCGTCGAGCTGGGCGATCGCTTCCAGTTCCGGTTGCACCGGGCGCACGCCCTTGGCCTCGATGCTGGCTTCGTCCATGTAGGCGGCGTAGTAGTCGCCGATCTGTTTGTCTTCACCGGTGACGCGGTCGTTGGCGGCAGCGCCTTCGATGATGTCGCGACTATGCCGCTCGGTCTCGATGGCGATGGAAACGAAACTGTTGAAGCTGGCGCGATCTTCCGGGATCTGCGTGCGCTTGACCCAGTTGCCGCTGGCGTAATCGAAGAAGTCGTCGCCCGGCGCCACGCTGCGATCCATACCGGCCGCATCGAAGCCGAAATCGCCGAGCTTGGGCTTGCTAGGGGGCGGCGCGGGGTGCGTGCTCGCGGCCGGTGTCGCGCCATCGCGGTGGCATGCGGCGTTGGTCAGCAGCGCGGCAGACATGGCGGCGATGAGGACGGGGCGATGCAAAGAAGCCATGCGGCGCAGCTCGTATAACCAAAACGGACAGCACAGTGTAGTGGCCTGCAGTGCCGGGTGCCGGTTCCAGCGTAGGCTTCGCCGCGGATCGCGGTGATGCGGACACGCTCGGTTCAGCGCCGGCGTTGATACCAGAAGCCGAGCGCGTCGCGGGTCTGCAGCATGCGCCGCCCGCGCCACAGAAACCGCAACAGCAGGCTCAGGTGCTCGCGCTTGGAAAAGCTGCGCAGCTTGCGGTCGGAGGTGTGCACGGTCTGGCGCAAGATCACAAAGCGTCCGCAGCGCGCCAGGGCGCGGCTCAGTGCCACGTCTTCACCGGCGTAGTAGCGCGTGTTGAAGCCCCCTGCACTGACGAAGGCCACCCGCGTGCAAAACAGAAAGCACCCGGGCGCAATGCCGGAAACACGGAAAAACCAGCCAAACACCGCCTGCGCCATGCGCTCGGACCACACCCGCTTGCCCTGCAGATGCACCTGCGCCCCACCGCCTACCGCGCCGGCATCGAGCGCAGCCAGTGCTGCGCCAACGACGTGCGGGTTGATCAGTGTGTCGGCATCCAGAAACAACAGGCGCTCGCCTCGTGCGGCCTGTGCGCCGGCATTGCGCGTGGCGGCGATGTGGCGCAACTGCACCTCCAGCACCTGCGCGCCATGGCTGCGTGCGATGGCTGCCGTGGCGTCTTCGCAGGCATCGGCCACCACGATCACTTCATAGTCCAGCTGCATGGCCTGCGCGCAGGCATGCAGGCACTGCAGCGTGTCGCCGATCAGGGCAGCCTCGTCATGGGCGGGAATCACGAAGGACAGCATGGGGCAATAGGCGTGTGAACTGCAGCCAGTGTGCAAGGGGCTGCGAAGCGGGAGTGTGAGCAGGGGCGGTCAGCATCCAGTACGCGCGATCGACGAGCGCTGCGAAACACACACGCATCTATCGATTGCGGTGTGACAGTTGGATGGCAGCAGTGGCGCGCAGCAAGCTCCACCGGCGCCAACGCAGTGCCGCAGCGCTGGCTGTGCGCTGCGAGGACCCGCGGCATACCGCAAGGCGATTGCGCTCACCGCCATGCGGGCGCGGCCGTGCCCGGAATCGGCATGTGCCACGTTCGTACACGCCGGTTCCAAGTGCGCCGTCCGCAGCCACCTGGCAGCCGCCGCTGCGTGTCAGCCAACCTAGGCCACGCAGCACGGCTCAGCGGTTGACCGCGCCCATCATTGCTTCCGGGTAGCGCGTGCCAGCCGCAGCTTGCGGCGGGAAGATGGCATCGATGCGGGCCAGTTCGTCCGGCATCAGGGCCACATCCAGCGCAGCGATGTTTTCTTCCAGATAGGCCAACCGCTTGGTGCCCGGGATCGGAACCAGGTCCTGGCCTTGCGCCAGCACCCAGGCCAGTGCCAGTTGCCCCGGTGTGATGCCCTTGTCGGCAGCAATGGTCTTGACCTGCTCCACCAGTTGCAGGTTGCGGGTGAAGTTTTCGCCTTGAAAACGCGGCGAATGGCGGCGGTAATCGTCGGCATCGAAATCGTCCGGCGACGAAAACGCGCCGGTCAAAAAACCGCGCCCCAGCGGCGAGTACGGCACGAACCCGATGCCGAGTTCGCGCACCGCGGCGAATACGCCGTTGTCTTCAGGCTCGCGCGACCACAGCGAATATTCGGTCTGCACCGCAGTGATGGGGTGCACCGCGTGCGCACGGCGAATGGTGGCTGCGGCCGCTTCCGATAAACCGAGAAAGCGCACCTTGCCCTGTTCGACCAGGCGCCATCGCGCCTACGGTGTCTTCGATGGGCACGTCGGGGTCGACGCGGTGTTGGTAGTACAGGTCGATATGCTCCACGCCCAGCCGACGCAGGCTGGCTTCGCACGCGGACTGCACATACGCCGGGCTGCCATCGATGCCGCGCACCGACGGGTCGTTGGGGTCGAGCTTGATGCCGAATTTGGTGGCCAGAAACACTTCATGCCGGCGCGAGGCAATCGCCTTGCCGACCAGCACTTCATTGGTGTGCGGGCCGTACATGTCGGCGGTGTCGAGCAAGCTGATGCCACGATCGAGCGCGCGGTGGATCACCGCGATCGAGGCGGCCTCGTCGCTGCGGTCGCCATAGAACGCGCTCATCCCCATGCAGCCAAGGCCCAGGGCCGAAACGGTGGGGCCGGAACGGCCAAGCGTGCGGGTTTGCATGGGGGGGACTCCGTGCAGCAAAAGGTCGGGAGACAATGGCGTGAAAGGCGTTAGCGCGATGTGGCCCACGCGCTAACGCACGGCCCGCGCAGATCGGCAGGCCATGCTGCGATCTGCGCGGGCCGGCGGAGTGTGCAATCAGCCCTTGAGCTTGGCGGCCACTTCGGCCACGCGCTTGCCGAACAGCTTGGCCGTTTCCAGGTCGCCGCGACGCGGCGCTTCGTCCGGCGACGCGTCCGATGGCGAGATCGCCAGTGCACCGCCCCAGCCGCCAGTCCAGTTCACGTCCTGCGGCCCATGCGCCTTGGTGTTGGCCGGCGGCAGCCCGGTGCCGACCCAGATCTGGCCATGCTGTTGCGACAGCGTCCACAAGTACTGGATGGTGGTGGCCTTGTCGCCGTTGGCCGATGCCGAATTGGTGAAGCCGGCAGCGACCTTGTCCTTCCAGGCCTGCGCAAACCACGGCTTGGAGCTGGCATCGGCAAATTTCTTGAACTGCCACGCCGGGCCGCCCATGTAGGTGGGGCTGCCGTAGATGATGGCGTCGGCGGCACTGATGGCATCCCACGCGTCGTCGGGCAGGTTGCCGTCCTGGTCGATGCGGTACAGCGTGGCCTCGCCAACGCTGGCCGCGCCCGCGTGCACGGCTTCGGCCTGCTTGACGGTGTGGCCGTAGCCGCTGAAATACACGATGGCGATCTTGCTCATGGGCACTCCTGTTGAACGGGGAGCCGGATTGTGCGCACACCACACCGGTCGCGACAGCAGAATGACCACGCACGGGACGAACTGTTGCCGCGGTCGTTTGCCGCCGCGGGTGAACCGGGATGCGTTTGTCGAAATGTCGCGTGCTTGCGCGCCCAGTTCCCCGATCCCGCATCCCGGCCGCATTGGCTCACGTGCCGGATCAGCGACCTGTTTCTTGGCGTCGCCGCTGGCTCAACCAGGTCCGGGCTCGGCCATGCATTCGATCAGGTAATCGATGAAGCTGCGCACCTTCGGTGCCAGGTGGCTGCGGCTGGTGTACACCGCAAAGATGCCGATTTCGTCCAGTGCGTAGTCCGGAAGGATGCGCACCAGCCGCCCTGCGGCGAGGTGCGGCTCGGCCAGGAAATCCGGCTGCATCACGATGCCTTGCCCGGCCAGCGCGGCAGCGTTCAGCACATGCCCGTTGTTGGCGCGCAGGCCGCCGCGCAGGCGCACGTCGATATCGCCCTCCGGGCCCTGAAAGCGCACCTCGTCGCCGCTGGGGGAGTAGTGGTAGAGCAGGCATTCGTGGCCGGCCAGATCGGATGGGTGCCGGGGTGTTCCGGCACGCGCCAGATAGGCCGGCGATGCACATGCCAGGATGCGGACCTTGCCCAACTGCCGGGCGATCAACATCGGCGCCGGCTGGCGGGTGATGCGGATGGCGACGTCGAAGCCTTCTTCGACCATGTCCACCAGGCGGTCGGACAGCGACAGGTCCAGTTCCACCTGCGGGTAGCGTGCACGAAAGCCCGGCAGCAATGCGCCCAGGCGCTCGATGCCATAGCTCACCGGCGCGTTCACCCGCAGCACGCCAGCCGGCTCCAGCGCTTGCGCGCCGATGGTGGCCTCCAGGTCGTCCAGATCGGCCAGCAGCTGCAGGCAGCGCTGGTAGTAGGCGCTGCCGGCACTGGTCAGGCTGACCCGGCGGGTGGTGCGGTTGAGCAGGCGGGTGCCGAGCCGCTGTTCAAGCGCGGCGATCTGGCGGGTGACGCTGGCAGTGGAGCGGTCCAATGCATCGGCGGCGGCGCTGAAGCCGCTGCGCTCGGCCACCGCGGCGAACACGCGCATCGCATCGAGGGTATCCATGGAGGTCCGATTGTTACCTTAAGTGAAATAATTTATCTGAAGTAACTGTATTTATCAGAATTCTGTAACGAATAGACTGGTGTGGTGCCTACTGGAGTCCGCCATGACGGCTGGCCTTGCATTTTCGCGCCCCCATCGGCACGCCTGTCTGCATCAGCGTGGGCGTTTGCGGTGCCTGGCATGACCGCGTGATGGCGTGCGCTCCAGCCGGCACTTGCGCGCGCTGCCTGGCGCCCGAAACCCGGGCGGCGACCGGGGACCTGGCGTCATGGGCGGAGTCGGTGATCGCCCGGGCCTTGCCCGACCAGGCGCATTCGCCATGAGGCCGTCGCGCCGATGCTGTTTTCATCGATCAAGGAGCTGTCCATGACCCGCTTGCCCTCCCTGTACATCTCGCACGGCTCGCCGATGACTGCGCTGCAGCCGGGGCAGGTCGGCGAGCGCCTGGCCGACCTGCGGCACGCGTTGCCGCGGCCGCGTGCCATCGTGGTGGCGAGCGCGCACTGGCTGGGCCGTCGCCCGCTGGTCAGCGGTGCGCTGCGGCCGCCGACCATTCACGACTTTGGCGGCTTCCCGGCGCCGTTGTATGCGCTGGACTATCCGGCGCCCGGCGAGCCGGCATTGGCGCAGCAGATCGTGCGCCGGCTGGAGCAGGCCGGCCTGCATCCGCAACTGGACCCGCAGCGCGGCTTCGATCACGGCGTCTGGGTGCCGCTGCGCCTGCTGTATCCGGACGCCGACATCCCGGTGGTGTCGCTATCGATCCAGCCCGAGCTGGGACCGGCGCACCAGTTCGCGGTGGGGTGTGCGCTGGCGCCATTGCGCGATGACGGCGTGCTGGTGGTCGGCTCAGGCAGCATCACCCATAACCTGCACGACTTGCGCCACGGCTACAGCGCCGAGCGGCAAGCGCCGTACGTGCGGCCCTTCATCGAATGGACCGAACGCAAGCTGCTGGACAACGACATCCCCGCGCTGCTGGACTACCGCCGCCAGGCGCCGCATGCCGCACGCGCGCATCCCAGCGACGAGCACTGGCTGCCGCTGTACGTGGCGATGGGGGCGGCCGGCGATGACCGGCTTGGTGCGCAGCGCATCGACGCCGGCATCGATGCGGGTTTGATGGCCATGGATCTGTATCGCTTCGATGGCCCTGCAGCGGCGGCGGACCCGATCGCGGCATAGCGCCGGGGTGCGGACGTGGGCGCATCGGCATGTTTGCGCCAAGTGCTGCAATGCCGATCGGGATGGCGCAATCGCACGGTCGGCAGGGGCGGGGACGCATGCAGTTGCGAGCGGCCGGATCGCGCCAACCCGCAGCGCTCTGAAGCATTCACGATCGGGTGCATGCGAGTCTCATAGGCTGAGACGCCACCGCTGCATGCTGCCCGCGTGAAAATCCTCGACAAGCTCGCCGTCCTCGCCGACGCCGCCAAATACGATGCCTCCTGTGCTTCCAGTGGCGCCAACAAGCGCAACTCGCTGGGCACCGGCGGCATCGGCAGCACCGAGGGCATGGGCATCTGCCACTCGTACACGCCCGATGGCAGATGCGTGTCGCTGTTGAAGATCCTGCTGACCAATTTTTGCATCTTCGACTGCGCGTACTGCGTCAATCGCGTGTCCAGCAATGTGCGCCGTGCGCGCTTCACGCCGGAGGAAGTGGTCACGCTCACGCTGGATTTCTACAAGCGCAACTACATCGAAGGCTTGTTTCTCTCCAGCGGCATCATCCGCAACTCCGACTACACCATGGAGCAACTGGTGGAAGTGGCGCGGCAGCTGCGCGAGGTGCACCATTTCGCCGGTTACATCCATCTCAAGACCATCCCGGATGCGGCCCCGGAGTTGCTGGCAGCGGCCGGACGCTATGCCGATCGCTTGAGCATCAATGTGGAGTTGCCCACCGAACAGGGCCTGACGCTGCTGGCGCCGGAAAAAAGCGTGGGCGGCATTCGCTCGGCGATGGGCGAGTTGCGCTGGCGCATCGAAGAGAACCAGCTCGAACGCAAGGCCGAAACGGTGCGCCGCGCCAAGCCGCCACGCTTTGCACCGGCCGGGCAGAGCACGCAGATGATCGTCGGCGCCGACAATGCCAACGACCGCAGCATTCTGGACACCAGCCACAACCTCTACGGCAATTACCGCATGCGCCGGGTGTATTACTCGGCCTTCAGCCCCATCCCGGACGCCTCGTCCAAGCTGCCGTTGCAGGCGCCGCCCCTGCAGCGCGAGCACCGGCTGTACCAGGCCGACTGGTTGCTGCGTTTCTACGAGTTCAGCGTGGAAGACATTGCGCCGGCGCAGTCCAGCGGCATGCTCGACCTGGACGTGGACCCCAAGCTGGCCTGGGCATTGCGCAATCCCGAGCGGTTTCCGGTGGATCTGAATGCGGCACCGCGCGAAATGCTGCTGCGCGTACCGGGCCTGGGCACGCGCAACGTGGAGCGTCTGTTGTTGTCGCGGCGGCATGCGCGCTTGCGGGTTGGGGATCTGGCACGGCTGCGCGTGCCAATGAAGAAGTTGCTGCCGTTTGTGAGTGTGCTGGATCATCATCCGCGTCAACGCTTGGATGATCCTGTGCGGTTGCGGGCGCAATTGGCACCTGCGCCTAGGCAGGCGGGGTTGTTTGATTAGTGCCTCTGCGATAAGGCCGCACCGGTCCCCTGCGCTCCTTGCCACGCGCGGCACGGCGCCCAAACTCGCTACGCTCAAACAAGGGCGCCTCTTCGGCCACGCATGACTGCGGTGCTCGGCTCGCTTTAAGGCGACGGGGTGAAGCAAGATCCACGGCCACGGCCACGGCCACGGCCACGGCCATAGCAATAGCAATAGCAATAGCAGCGGCGATAGGGTCTTGGTGTTGATGGTGGCGTTAGTCTCTGGGGAGTGCGGTGTGAGCGATGTTCAGCGCTGAGGTGGAGCCGCCATGGAGTTTTGAGGCATGGCGCGCGTTGGCGCGGGCGGGCTGGTGCGCGCAGGTGGAGCCGGACGATGTGGCCTGGAATGGCGGGGCGCAGGGCGGCTTGTTGATGGGGCAGGGCCTGTTGGCGTTGCCGGCTGTGGTGCCACCACCACGGGTCTCTGCAGATTTCATGCAGCTGGCGGCCTCGGTGCTGTGTCACCGCGACCCGCAACGGCATGCCGTGTTGTATCGCTTGCTGTGGCGCGTTGCCTCTGGCGAAAAAGCCTTGCTGGAACGCGCCACCGATGTGGATGTACACCGGCTACGGCAGTGGCAAAAAGCGGTGCAGCGCGATACGCACAAGATGAAGGCCTTCGTGCGCTTTCGCCGCCTGCCCGGGGAAGAAGAAGACTTCGTGTCCTGGTTCGAGCCCGAGCACTGGATCGTGGATCGCGTGGCGCCGTTTTTTGCGCGCCGGTTTGCCGGCATGCGCTGGGCGATCCTGACCCCGTACCGCAGCGTGCGTTGGGATGGGCAGGCGTTGGCCTTTGGCGAAGGCGCGGTGCGCACCCAGGTCCCGGCCGACGATGCGCAGGAGACGCTCTGGCGCACGTACTACGCGCACATCTTCAACCCGGCGCGGCTCAACCCGACCATGATGCGGCAGGAAATGCCGCAGAAATATTGGAAGAACCTGCCCGAAGCCACGCTGTTGCCGGAGCTGATCCGCGAAGCCGGCGTGCGCGTGCGCGAGATGGCCGAGCGCGCGCCCGAGCCGGTACGGCGACGGGTGCCGGCGGCGCCTGCGCCACTGCCGGACGTGGTCACCCAAAGCCTGGCCCAGTTGCGCACTGCCGCACGCGATTGCCGGCGTTGCGAGCTGTGGCAACCAGCAACGCAAACAGTGTTCGGCGAAGGGCCCGACGATGCGTCGGTGATGGTGATCGGCGAGCAGCCTGGCGATGAAGAGGACTTGAGCGGTCGTCCGTTTGTCGGGCCTGCCGGGCGCCTGTTCAACATGGCATTGGGCGAGCTGGGTGTGGACCGAGAGAAGTTTTACGTCACCAATGCGGTCAAGCATTTCCGTTTCGAGCAGCGCGGCAAACGGCGGCTGCATCGCAATCCCGAGCGCACCCATGTACAGGCCTGTAGCGGGTGGTTGCAGGCCGAACGGGCGCAATTGCGTCCGGCCCAGATCGTCTGCCTGGGCGCGACTGCGGCGCAAGCGGTGTTGGGAAGCAGCTTCCGATTGATGCGCGAGCGCGGGCAATGGCAACGCCTGGACGACGGCACGCCGGTGTTGACCACGGTGCATCCGTCCTGGGTGTTGCGCCAGCCATCGACCGATGCGCGCGAAGAAGGGTATCGCGGATTTGTCGAAGATCTCCGTCGATTGCTGGATCCACCGCCGCCGTCCAGCGATCAGTCGAGATAGGGAAACCGCGCGTCGCACGGGCAAAAAAATACGCGTGCAAGGGCACGCGCACGGTGTCGGAGAATCAGGACACCAAGCGGAGCCACCGGCACGCCGGTCACTCCATCACCGCCGCTTGACGGTTTGATTGCGGTCGCTGGAGGCTGGCTCGCGCGACGCACAGCATGTTGAACGAAGACCTGCCTTCGGTAGGACGTTCGCAGATCCACTGCCCTCCACCGTCGATCGGTGGCTTGGAGTTGCTGATCCACTAGCGACAAACAGAACCCACAGGGCAGCCGTCATGCGGTGCCTCTGGTTGCCCGATACCGCACTAGCCGAGACATCTTGTGTGTCGATGTCGCGTAAGGTCTGCGCTTGCTAAACGGTCGCCTCATCGACGGAAACTTCTTCAAGACAGCGCGTCTGAGGCCATGACGCTGCATGAAAGCGCTGCGCCATCGGCGGAAAAACCACGTTCCGCCGATGGCAGCGTGCCTGCGTCAGCCGCGACGCGTCGCAGTGCGACGGCAGGCCATTACGGCATCAGCACCTTGTCCACCACGTGGATCACGCCATTGCTCTGCATGACGTCGGCAATGGTGACGTTGGCGGTATTGCCCTTGACGTCGGTGATGGTGACCTTTTTGCCATTGAGCTTTGCGGTCAGCGGTTCGCCCTGCACGGTGGTCAGCGTGGCGCTGCCGCCGCCGGCCTTGATCTTGGCGATCAGCGAAGCAGCATCCACCTTGCCCGGCACCACGTGATAGGTCAGCACCTTGGTCAGCGTCGCCTTGGATTCGGGCTTCAGCAAGGTGTCGACGGTGCCGGCCGGCAGTGCCGAGAAGGCCGCATTGGTCGGTGCGAACACGGTGAACGGGCCCGGGCCCTTCAGCGTGTCGACCAGGCCGGCGGCTTTGACGGCAGCGACCAGCGTGGTGTGGTCCTTGGAGTTGACCGCGTTGTCGACAATGTCCTTGGTCGCCAGCATCGGCGCGCCGCCAACGGTCGGATTGGACGCAGCATAGGCGGGAGCCATGGCGCTGCTCAGGGCAATGGCGGTGGCAACGGCAAGCGACTGGAATGAAGTCTTCATGAGGCATCGATCCTTTTGGGTTGGCGATTGCCTGGATGGCAACCGTAACGTCAATACGCGCCTGCGAAACGGCCGGATGCATCACGCTGTTTTGACATTCATCAACCACGTTTGGCGTGGTGATGGTGGCGTCACAGGTGGCTGGTGCCCGCGTGGGCCACGACCGACAGCGATACGACAGCGGTCGCTGCACCCGCACGCGCTCGCGCGTCATCCGTGGCTATAGCGCGATGGTTCGTGCCCTTCCAAGAAAGCGGCAAGGCGATGCGCAACGCCCTTCGATGCCGTGGGCGCGACATGCCTTCGGCTCGATCGGATCGAGCGTTCATGCACTGCGGCCGACGCAGACGTGCCTGTGTCCAACATGCCGGCTGCGGTTGCGGAAACGCCTGTGCGTCATTGCATCGTTCGTCACCGATCGAGCCGCAGCCGCTCGCCACCGCGTCGCTGCACGATCGGTTTGCCGCAGGGCGCGCACTTGAAGCGCGTCACCGCGCCTGCCTCCATTCGCCAGCGTATCGGACGCCGGCCGGTTGAACCGATCCGCAACAACCCTGCCGCATCGCCCAACCTGCCAAGGTGCGAGGCAATGCGGTGGTTTTCATCACCGGGTGCAACACGGTATGGTCCGGTAGGTGCGTTGTTGTGCGTCGCAATATGCGATGCCGCGCGTGCGGCCGTTTCTTCATTCCGGGTTTTTCATGCATTCGATCGATGTCGTCCTCGCCATGTTGCTGGCGGTCGCGGCCAGCGGTTACCTCATCCGCATCCTGCCGTTTTCGCTGCCGCTGCCGTTGGTCCAGATCGCGCTGGGCGCGGTGGTCTCCGGCGTCTTCGATGCCGGGCACGAGCTGGAACCGGAGCTGTTCTTCCTGTTGTTCCTGCCGCCACTGCTGTTTCTGGATGGCTGGCGCATTCCCAAGCAGGGCCTGTTCCGCGACAAGGCGGCCATTCTGGAACTGGCGTTGGGGCTGGTCATCTTCACCGTGATTGGTGCCGGCTTCTTCATCCATTGGCTGATACCGGCGATGCCGCTGGCCGTGGCGTTTGCGCTGGCAGCGATCATTTCGCCGACCGACCCGGTGGCGGTGTCCTCGATCGCCTCCAAGGTGCCGATCCCCAAGCGCCTGATGCACATTCTGGAAGGCGAGTCGCTGCTCAACGACGCCTCGGGCCTGGTGTGTTTCCAGTTCGCGGTGGCGGCGGTGCTGACCGGCACCTTCTCGGTGGCGGCCGCTTCGCTGACCTTTCTGTGGGTGGCGCTGGCCGGCCTGGCCTTGGGCGTGGCGACGACCTTTGGGTTGAGCCGCATCCAGGCCTGGATCTGGCGGCATTTCGGCGAGGAGCCCGGTTCGGCGATCCTGGTCAACCTGCTTACCCCATTTGCGGCGTATCTGCTGGCCGAAGCCTTCCATGCCTCCGGCATCCTGGCCGCAGTGGCCGCCGGCATCACCATGAGCTACGTGGAAATGGCCGGCAACGCCCCGGGCAATATGCGCCTGCAGCGTTCGGCGGTGTGGGACACGGTGCAGTTCACCTTCAACGGCATCATCTTCGTGCTGCTGGGCGAGCAGTTGCCGGGCATCCTGGACGGTGCGGTGCGCAGCGTGCAGGAGGCCGGGCACCTCAATCCCTGGTGGCTGGCGGTGTACGTGGCCACCATCAGTCTCAGCCTGATGGCGTTGCGTTTTGTGTGGGTGTTCCTGTCGTTGCGCTGGAATATCTTCAAGGCGCAGCGACGCGGCGAGGCGCATGTCAGCCCGCCGTGGCGCATCGTGGTGGCGGTGTCGCTGGCCGGCGTGCGCGGTGCGATCACCCTGGCCGGCGTGCTCACGCTGCCGTTGATGCTGGAGGACGGCTCGCCCTTCCCGGCCCGTCAGTTGGCGATCTTCCTGGCGGCCTCGGTCATTCTGGTGTCGTTGCTGGTGGCCAGCGTCGCGTTGCCGCGGCTGTTGCGTGGGCTGGAGTTGCCCGAAGAAGAAGACGAGCAGCTCAAGGAAGACCTGGCCGTCAAAGCCGCTTCGCAGGCGGCGCTGGATGCAGTGGAAAAGCTGCGCCAGCGGCTGGTGGAAGACAGCAAGCATGCCGAGCGCTACAACGCGGCGGCCAACCAGGTGAGCCAGCGCTATCAGCGCAAGCTCGGCGCGGTGGACATGGCCGAGACCGATCCGGAAGAGGCGGTTGCTTACGAAAAGGCGCTGCGCCAGTTTCGCCATGCGGCCTTGGTGGCCGAGCGCAATGAGCTGTTCAAGCTTGCGCGACGACGCGAAATTTCCGACGACCTGTCGCGGCGGCTGGTGCGCAATCTGGATCTGATCGAGTCGCGCAAGCGCGCGTGAATCGGGAATCGGGAGTGGGGAATCGCAAGAGCCAAGGCGGTTGCCATGTTTTGGTAGGAGCGCACCTGGGCGCGATGGGGCATTGGCGGGAAAGCCCCATCGCGCTCAGGCGCGCTCCTGCATAGAGATACGCCAACACCGGGGTGCAGCGTGCGTGCGCAGCCCAGTTCGCTCACGCTCCTGCGCGTGTGTCGGGAGACACTATCCCACTCGCACTGCTGCCATTTTCATGGCGCACGGCCTACCCTGTGGCGCTTATCCTCCCGTGCCAGACCCATGACTTCGATCGTCTCCATCCAGGGCTTGAGCAAGACCTACGCCGGCGGTTTCCAGGCGCTCAAACAGGTGGATCTTGAGATCCGGCGCGGCGAGATTTTCGCGCTGCTCGGCCCCAACGGCGCCGGCAAAACCACCTTGATCAGCATCATCTGCGGCTTGATCAACCCCAGCACCGGCACTGTGCTGGCCGACGGGCACGACATCGTGCGCGACTACCGCGCCGCGCGTGCCAGCATCGGCCTGGTGCCGCAGGAACTGGCCACCGATGCGTTCGAAACGGTGTGGGCCACGGTGCGTTTCAGCCGCGGCCTGTTCGGCAAGCCGGCCAATCCGCAGTACCTGGAAACCATCCTGCGCGAGCTGTCGCTGTGGGAGAAACGCAACAACAAGATTTCCACGCTCTCCGGCGGCATGAAGCGGCGTGTGCTGATCGCCAAGGCGCTCGCCCACGAGCCGCGCATCCTGTTCCTGGACGAGCCCACGGCCGGTGTGGACGTGGAGCTGCGTCACGACATGTGGCAGATGGTGCGGCGGCTGCGCGAGCAGGGCACCACCATCATCCTGACCACCCACTACATCGAAGAGGCCGAAGACATGGCCGACCGCGTCGGTGTCATCAATCGCGGCGAGCTGGTGCTGGTGGAAGACAAGCACACGCTGATGCGCAAGCTGGGCAAGAAACAGCTCACGTTGAGCCTGCAGGCGCCGTTGCAGGCGCTGCCCGCCGCGCTGGCCGACCTGCCGCTGGAGTTGGCCGCCGAAGGCAACGCCTTGATCTACACTTTCGATACCCAGGCCGAGCAGACCGGCATCGGTGCGCTGCTGCGCCGGCTCAACGAGCAGGGCATCGACTTCAAGGACCTGCATTCCAGCGAGAGTTCGCTGGAAGAGATCTTCGTCAACCTGGTGCATGGCGCACGTCAGCAGGAGGTGCGCGCATGAACCTGCATGCGATTGCGGCGATCTACCGCTTCGAAATGGCGCGCGCCTTCCGCACGCTGACCCAGTCGATCGCCTCGCCGGTGTTGTCGACCTCGCTGTACTTCGTGGTGTTCGGCGCGGCGATCGGTTCGCGCATGGGCGATATCGACGGCATCAGCTACGGCGCCTTCATCATTCCCGGCCTGGTGATGTTGTCGCTGCTCAACGAGAGCATCTCCAATGCTTCGTTCGGCATCTACATGCCGCGCTGGGCCGGCACCATCTACGAGGTGCTGTCCGCGCCGGTGGCGTGGTGGGAAATCGTGATCGGCTACGTGGGCGCGGCGGCGACCAAATCGGTGATGCTGGGCTTGTTGATCCTGCTGACCGCACGGCTGTTCGTGCCATACGAGATCGCGCACCCGGTGTGGATGCTGGGCTTTCTGGTGCTCACCGCGCTGACCTTCAGCCTGTTCGGTTTCATCATCGGCATCTGGGCCGATGGCTTCGAAAAACTGCAGGTGATTCCGCTGATGGTGGTGACGCCGCTGACCTTCCTGGGCGGCAGTTTCTATTCGATCAACATGCTGCCGCCGTTGTGGCAGAAGGTCACCCTGTTCAACCCGGTGGTGTATCTGATCAGCGGCTTTCGCTGGAGTTTCTACGGCAAGGCCGATGTGCATATCGCGGTGAGCACCGGCATGACGTTCCTGTTCCTGCTGGTGTGCCTGGGCGTGGTGGCGGCGATCTTCCGCAGCGGCTATCGGCTCAAGGCGTGAGTGGTGAAGGCAGTGGTGTTTGTCGCTGCAGTTTGGTGGATGCGGCCGGAGGTCCGGGTCGAACGGTGAGCGAGGCGAGGGCGCGGTGCCCTCGCCGCTCGCGGGACACGCCGCAAGTACGTCCATGTAGGCTCGGTGGCGGCATCCATGCCGCCACACGGTCCCGCAAGCGACAAGGGCACCGCGCTAGAAAGTTGGTCGATTGCTTTGCTTGAACCCTGCGGACCGACACTCTCGACAGGTGCTTGCCCGCCTACCGTCGCCGGACCTTACGCGGCATGGATGCCGCGTAAGAGCTTGTAGGGACGTACTTGCAGCGTGTCCGGCGATGGTGGGCAGGCAAGGAGCCTGCAGCAAACTCGCGCTCAGCAGCTCTGCAATGGAACAGCGTGAAGTCGTTTGGTCAGCCGCTCTTACTCGGCAGCAGGCTTGGCGTCGTGCCTGGTGTCCAGGAAGTAGGCCACCACGTCGCCCTTGATCTTCATCGTCATCGGGTTGCCGCGACGGTCGCGTGCCTTGCCGACCTGCACCTTGATCCAGCCTTCGCTGACCGAGTACTCCTCCACGTTGTCGCGTTCGATACCGTTGAAGCGCACGCCGACGCCGCGGTTGAGGGCATCGGCGTTGTGGAACGGGCTGCGTGCGTCGATGGCCAGGTGATCGGGAGGGGTATCGCTCATGGGAAAGGCGTCATGGCGGCCGGGATAGCCGTCTTCGGCCGCACAGGATACGGGCCTGCGCCGGGAAGACCAGCCCCGGCGACGCAACGACGTGCGCCCATCGGTTTGCTTGCGCGCCGTCAGGCCTCACACTTTATGCCCCTGCACTCCAGCAAACGAGACCGCAATGCCTGACAACAGTGCCGACTACGAAGACGACGAAGGCCTGCAGCCCGAGGGCGACGAAGACGATGTGGATGACCATCCGGCGCGGGTGTGGAACCTGCTGGTGCTGATCAACCCCGGCGACGAGGACACCGCGCTGGCCCAGTTCGACGCCTGGCGCGAAACGCAGGCCGAGACCGATGGCGACGACGGCGACGATGCCTGGTTGTGGGCGCTGAAGGACGTGATCGATTGGCGCTCGGGTTTCTATGTGGACTGGAAGGACGCCGATGCGTTCATCGCCGCCATCGACGAACTCAGTGCGCGCTGGAACCTGCGCGTCGATTGGGGCGGCGACCTGGACGACGAAGACTTCGCCGGCAACCTGGAGGTCCCCGATTTGATGGCGGTGGCATTCGATCGCCTGCGCGAGCACGGCTACTCGCTGTGGAACTGGAACACCGGTGGCGACGCCTACGCCGGCTGGATTGCGCTCAGCCGCGACGACGACGCCATGCTGGCGCTGACCTCGTTGCTGGGGGTGGAAGTGCGGCTCGGGAATGAGGCGTTCTGAGGGTTGGGATTGGGGATTTGGCATTCGGGATTCGCAGGGGCGGTCCCGTGCTTGCTGTCGCGTGAGTCGATCTTTGCGCGCGCTGAATTGCGACAAACGTAAAGCCGCACTCATCAGGCTGTGCGGACGCCGAGCGAGTGCGGCTGTTGCTCGGAATCGGTGGACCACCGCGGCGTTCGCATCCGCCTGACGGCTGTTCACAACGTTTTGTTCGCCACGCTGATGCGCGCACTGGCTGGTCGGAAAGTTTGGGCAAGCGGCAGCAAGACAGATGCGCTGCTTGGTTGGGAGCACGCTTGCCGGCATGACGCGTGATGGAAATGGCCTTGCTCGTGCGTTCAAATCAGGCCTCCCGATGTGCTTATGCGCACGTGATCGACGCAATCGCCCGGCACTTGCGAATCCCGAATCTCCACTCCCCAATCCCGGTTCTCAAGGCGCCTGGCCGCGCGCCTGCGCCCGCGCATTGGCGATCAAGCCCTTGAGCAGCGCGCGGTCGGTGTGGCGGGAGATGGGAATGGCGCCCAGGGCAATGGCCTCAAGGCGTAGCGGCGCGGGCACGTCGTAGTGCGCACCGCTGAGTTTGTTCTGGAAGGCGCGGCGGGGAATGCCCAGCCGCGCCGCCATGGCATGCAGCTCGTCCAGCGTATCGCCGAGCAGGTGCGCCCAGCGCTGGTCGCGCCACAGGTGCACCGCATCGTCGACGTAGACGGCCATCGGCCGGGTCAGGCCTTCTTGGACTTCTTCGGCTTCTTGCCGGCGCTGTCGCCGTCGGGCGCGTCCGCTGCAGCGTCGGAAGCCTCGTCGCTGGCATCTGCAGCGCTGCCGGTGGTGCTGGCAGTGTCGTCTTCAGCCGCGTCGTCAGCACCGGCCTCGGTGCCGGCGTCCTGTGCTGCGTCTTCCGCCTCGCCGTCTTCATCCGCATCGGCGTTCTGGAACTCGGACACCAGCTTGGTCAGGTATTCCTCGGCGGTCTGGCCTTCGTCGGCGGCCAGGTCGTCGATCATCTGCTGCAGCTGGGTCGAATATTCCAGCGAAATGGTCTTGCCTTCGGCTTCCTGCAGGTTGGCCAGGTGCTTGAGCATGGCCAGCATCGGGACCGGGTTGTTGGCGCTGCCCATGGTCTGGCCGCCGATCGACAGCATCCACTCGCTGCCACCCTGCAGGCCGATCGCGGCGACCACGCGGCCATCGGCGTCCTGCAGCACGGCATGGTTGGTGACCTGGGGCGCCTGGCCCAGACGGACGAAGGGGCGCTTGGGCTGCTGCTTCTTGCGCTTGTCGCGCTTGGCCTTGGAATTACGGGACACGGTGTTCTCGACGCTGGGAATGGCCGGCCATTCTAGAGCGTGCGCCGCACGATGCGATGCGTAGCGGAGTTGGCCCGTGGATGCGAACCGGCCGCCGGGGGGGGCACCGTCTCCGCAGGCACCGACCTGAGAGCCGCCACCAGGACGCCCCAAGCCCGAACCGCCGCAGGCCATCTCCCGGTGTCGAGTGCCTGGCGAATCCGGAAAATCCCGGCCCGCGCCACCAAGCCTGCCGGCCTGCGTTACCGCTTCTCCACCGCCGCTTCGGCCGCTTTGGCGAGCGCCGTGGCAGAGGCCACCTGCGCGCTGGACGACATGCGTGGTCCTGCCGGACGCGCAGCAGCAGTTCCTGCCGATGCCAGGGCCGGAGCCGGGGTCGCAGCCGCGGCGGCGGCGACTGGCGGGGCCGCGGCCGGTTTTGCGCTTTCGGCAGGCGTCCCCACGGTGGCGGTGCCGGTGGCCGCGGCGCCGCTCAGATCCGGCACCTGGGTGTCGGCATCGTGCAGCGACTTGCCCAGTGCCACGCCCTGGTCTGCGCCGGCCAGCGCTGCGTTTTCGGCGTCCTGGGTCATCACCACGATACTGATGCGGCGGTTGATCGGGTTCTGCGGATCGGTCTTGTCGAACAGCACCGACGAGGACAGCCCCACCACACGCGTCACCTTGGCATCGGACATGCCCCCGGCCACCAGGGCGCGGCGCGCGGCATTGGCGCGGTCGGCGCTGAGTTCCCAGTTGGTGTAGCCGGCATCGCTGCTGTAGGCGGTGGTGTCGGTATGGCCGGTGATGCTGATGTGGTTGGGCACCTGGTTGATGAAGCTGGACAGCTCGCGCAGGATCGCCACCGTATACGGCTTGAGCTGGTCGCGGCCGATGTCGAACATCGGGCGGTTCTGCTTGTCCACGATCTGGATGCGCAGGCCATCTGGCGTGAGGTCCAGCAGCAGCTGGTCCTTGAACGGCTCCAGCGCCTGGCTCTTGTCGATGGCCTCCTTCAGGTCCTGCATCAGCGCTTCCAGGCGCCTCTTGTCCTTGGCGCGGCTGTCCACGTCGGTATCGGCCGCGTTGTCGCGCTTGCGGCCCATTTCGTCCTTCTGCCCCTTGGCCATGTCGGCGGTACCGCCGAGCTTGATCATCGAGGTGCTGGCGCCACCGGGTCCGTTCATGCCGGGCGAAGGCGCCGGCGATTTGCCGGACAGCGGGCTGGGGTTGCGGAAGTATTCGGAGATCGCCGCGCGCTGTTCCTTGGTGGTGGCCGCCATCAGCCACAGCACCAGGAAGAAGGCCATCATCGCGGTCACGAAGTCGGCAAACGCCACCTTCCAGGCGCCGCCATGATGGCCGCCACCTTGTACCTTCTTGACCCGTCGGATGATGACGGTGGATTTGGCCTCGGCCATGACCGCGGCCCTACTTGATCGTCTTCAGGTGCGTTTCGAAATCGCCGAAGCTCGGACGCACGTTGGAGGGCAGGGTCTTGCGCGCGAATTCCAGCGCGATCTTCGGGTTGTAGCCACGCAGGCAGGCCAGCAGCGCGGTCTTGACCGCTTCGTAGATGCGCCCGTCCTGCTCGGCCCGCGCTTCCATCGCCGCCGACAACGGCGAGACGAAGCCGTAGGCCAGCAGGATGCCGAGGAAGGTGCCCACCAGCGCGGCGCCGACGTGGTGGCCGATCTCCTCGATCGGCCCGCCGATCGAGCCCATGGTGATCACGATGCCGAGCACCGCCGCCACGATGCCGAAGCCGGGCAGGCCGTCGGAGACCTTGCTCAGCGCATGCGACGGCGCCAGGGCTTCGTGATGGTGTTTTTCCAGTTCCAGTTCGAGCAGCGGTTCCAGCTCGTGCGGCTCAATGTTGCTGCCGATCATCAGGCGCAGGCAGTCGGTGATGAAGTCCAGCAGGTGATGGTCGGCCACCACCTTGGGGTAGTTGCCGAAGATGGTGCTGTCCTGCGGCTTTTCGACGTGGTCTTCCAGCGCCATGAAGCCGTCGCGGCGCGCCTTGTTCAGCAGTTCGTAGATCAGGCTCAGGGTGTCCTTGTAGTCCTCGGACTTGTACTGCGGGCCCTTGAACACGCCCATGATGCCGCTGAGGGTTTCCTTGACGATCTTGCCCGGCGTGCTGACCAGGAACGCGCCCAGCGCCGCGCCACCGATGATCATCAGCTCGTACGGCTGCCACAACGCGCCCAGCTTTCCGTGCGACAGCACGTAGCCGCCGAGGACGCTGACGATGACGACGATGAAGCCAACGATGATGAGCATGGCGCAGCCGGAAGCAAACTGGGGTTGCTAGTGGTTTCGGCTTGCGCGGGCGATTCTTGAAGCGCATGGCGTGAAGACGTGCGCTGTAGCTGAATGTCTAACCGATTGTGGTGGCGGTCTCATGCACGCATCTGATCGCCTCGCCGCCTGCCAGCGACAGTGTCGCTTCGCCGGCGTGTTCCCAGAATTGGTTGCCCTGCGCATCGGCAAAGCGCGCCCCGGATGCTGCCTGGGCACTGAGCAGGATCAGCCTGCGGTCGTCGAGGGTCAGCTGCAGGGCATCGGTGGCCGCATCGAAACGTGTCGCGACCGTGCGCGGGCCGCAGCGCCAGGCCACCGTCTGCGCGGGAAGCGCGGGGTCGGCCGCCGCCGCCGCCGCTGGAGCGGGCGTCTTGGCCGGACGCGGCAGCGGGCCGGTCACGCTGGCGTCGGTGCCTGTGGCAAGCGGGCGGGCATCGGTTTGGACACCGGCTGGCTGGGCGTGTGCGGGCTTGCCCGCCTGCGCTGCCGGGGGCGGGCTACCTGCGCTGCAGCCGGCGAGTGCGGCCGCCAGCAGGCCGGTGAGCATCAGGGATGAGGACGTGTGCATCTGCGTACTCCTGCCTGGTTCGGATTGCCGCCGTGTTTGCGGCGGTTGGGACCTGGGCGCCGGCCCGGCGCCCCAAGGGCGTGCATCTTGCGCGCCGGGGCCGGAAGGCCTGCCTATGACTGAACACGCGACCGCTTTACCGCTGGGACCTAGCCTGCATGTGGCCGGCCGTATGGAAATCAAGCCGTATCTGGGTCTCTCGCCGGCGACCGATCTGCACATCGACATTGCCGGCTCGAGTCGCGTGCAGGCGGTGGCTGTCATGGCGCGCAAAAGCGCAGGCAGGCGTTGTTTACTTCCTCCCGGGCACTGCAACGGCGGTGGCCCACAGACGCGGCGCCATCAGGCCGGTTGCGCCTCGGCGCCTTGGCGCTGCAGCGGGTTCGGCAGGGCCTGGCCGTTTTCGGTGAAGCCCAGCGAGACCGAGTTCAGGCAGTGGCGCTCGCCGGTGGGCGGCGGGCCGTCCGGGAACACATGGCCCAGGTGGCTGTCGCAGCGCGCGCAGACGATTTCGGTGCGGATCATGCCGTAGCTGGTGTCGCGGATCTCGCGCACATGGGCCGGGTCGTAGGGCGCAAAGAAGCTCGGCCAGCCGGTGCCGGACTCGAATTTGGCGCTGGAACGGAACAGCGGCAGCCCGCACAGCCGGCAGGTGTAGACACCGTCCAGCTTGTTGTCCAGAAACACCCCGCAGAATGGCGCCTCGGTGCCATGGTGCAGCAGCACGCGCTGTTCCTCGTCGCTGAGCCCGGCGATCAGGGCATCGCGTTGGGCGGGGGAGGGAGGGGTCAGATCGAACTGGCTCATGGGGCTCTCGCATGCGCTCGCCAGCGGGGTGCCGGCGCCTGCTTCCGTGATGTGGGCAGTGTCGGGGTGGTTCAACCGGTGAGACGCAGCCAACGGCCCGCCACTGCGGCGGAGGTCAGCCCTTCTTCGCACCGCAACCACCTTGCGAAAGCGTTCATCCCCCGGCCGGTCGCATGCATTGCCGCAGCGTCCTTGCGCCCCAATCACTGCATGACCCTCGAACACGCAAGGTGCCTGTCATGGCGATCCACGCATCAAGCCGCCGCGTTCTGCTATGCGTTCTACTGACGCTGACCGGCGCGGTGGCGGCGCAGTCGGCCACCACCACGCGCTCATCCACGACCTTGCAGCCCATCACCACGCCGACGCCCGTCCCGCCCACGGTAACGCCGCCGCGCGCGCTGCAGCCGGCGCCTTCGGCCGCACCGGTGCCTTCGCAACTGGGGCAACGCTCGGTCGCGCCGAGCATCCCCACGCATGGGCCGGCACAAATGCCGGTCGCGCCTGCCGGCAGCCAGGTGGCGCCGACCAAGCCGATGGTCTACGACCGCAACGGCCGTCTGCTGCAGGGCATGCAGCCGGCCGGCGCCAACCGGGTGCTGGATACCAAGACCGGCCGCTACCGCGACGCGGTACCGGCGGGCGATGGCATGCGCGTGGTGCGCTGACAGCAGCAGCGCGATCTGATGGCGCCAACCGCCAACCGCCAACCGCCAACCGCCAATCCCGGATCCCGGATCCCCGCCTCAATCGGCGATCGGCAACGCCAGCGTCTCCTTGACCTCTTCCATCACGATGTAGCTCTTGGATTCGCGCACATGCGGCATGGTCAGCAAGGTGCTGCCGAGCAACTTGCGGTAGGACGCCATCTCGCTGATGCGCGCCTTGAGCAGGTAGTCGAAGTCTCCAGAGACCAAGTGGCACTCCAGCACGTTGGGCAGCTTCAGCGCGGCGCGGCGGAATTCTTCGAAGATGTCGCCGGACTTGTAGGCCAGGCTGATCTCCACGAACACCAGCAGGCTGGCCTTGAGATAGTGCGGGTCCAGTCGCGCGTAATAGCCGGTGATGGCGCCGTCGCGCTCCAGCCGGCGCACGCGCTCGGTGCACGGCGTGGTCGACAGGCCGACCCGCTCGCCCAGTTCGGTGAACGAAATCCGCCCCTCCTGCTGCAGGATGCGCAGGATCTTGCGGTCGATCTTGTCCAGCTCGCGGGCGCGGGTGCTCATGGGGTTTGTCTGCGCAGGGTTTGGCAGGAAGTTTCACTGCAAAGCCGTGCCGATTCCAGAAATGGCACTGCCTGGCTCGCAATATACTGCGTCTAACTGTCCCCCTCGGCGTGTGGTTGTGGGGGAATGCCCTTTTCAGGAGAACGACATGCGTGTGCTCATTCTCGGCAGCGGCGTCATCGGCGTGACCAGTGCGTGGTACCTGGCGCAGGCCGGTTGCGAAGTGACCGTGGTCGACCGCCAGCCGGCAGCGGCGCTGGAGACCAGCTACGCCAACGCCGGCCAGCTGTCGTTCGGCTACACCTCGCCGTGGGCGGCGCCCGGCGTGCCCGGCAAAGCGGTGAAATGGCTGTTCGAGCAGCACGCACCGCTGTCGATCCGCCCCACCCGCGACCTGCGCCAGCTGGCCTGGCTGAGCCAGATGCTGCGCAACTGCACCGCCGAACGCTATGCGGTGAACAAGGCGCGCATGGTGCGCATGTCCGACTACAGCCGCGATTGCCTCAACGCCTTGCGCGCCGAGACCGGCATCGAATTCGAAGGCCGCCAGCTTGGCACCACGCAGTTGTTCCGCACCCAGCAGCAGCTGGATGCGGCCGCGCAGGACATCGAGGTGCTGGCCCAGTACGGCGTACCGTACGAGCTGCTGAGCCCGGCGCAGATCGCGCAGTTCGAACCCGGCCTGGCCGGCGGCGGCGCGCAGATGGCCGGCGCGCTGCGCCTGCCCGAAGACCAGACCGGCGACTGCCGGCTGTTTACCCAGCGCCTGGCCGAACTGGCCGCGCAGGCAGGCGTCACGTTCCGCTACGGGCAGCAGATCGAGCGGCTGGAGCACGCTGGCGGCCAGGTCAGCGGCGTGCAGATCGATGGCCGCATGGAAACTGCCGACCGCTACGTGCTGGCGCTGGGCAGCTATTCGGCCGATTTGCTGCTCTCGCTCGGCCTGCACCTGCCGGTGTACCCGCTCAAGGGCTATTCGCTCACCATCCCGATCGTCGATGCGCAGCGCGCGCCGACCTCCACCGTACTGGACGAGAGCTACAAGATCGCGCTCACCCGTTTCGACGACCGCATCCGCGTCGGCGGCATGGCCGAGGTGGCCGGCTTCGATCTGTCGTTGAATCCGCGTCGTCGCGCCACCCTGGAAATGGTCGTCAACGACCTGTTCCCCGGCGGCGGCGATCTGGCCCAGGCCGAGTTCTGGACCGGCCTGCGCCCGGCCACCCCGGACGGCACCCCGGTGGTGGGCGCCACGCCCTATGCCAACCTGTTCCTCAACACCGGGCATGGCACGCTGGGCTGGACCATGGCCTGCGGTTCGGGGCGCTACCTGGCCGACCTCATGCAGGGCCGCACGCCGGAGATCGATACCGAAGGTCTGGACGTGTTCCGCTACCTGTCGCCGCGCAGCGCGCGCGCGCAGCGGGAGGCCGCGTAGTGCGTCCTGCGCAAGCGTCGATCGATCTGGAGGCGTTGCGCCACAACTACCGCCTGGCCAGGCGCCTGGGCGGCAGCAAGGCGCTGGCGGTGGTCAAGGCCGACGCGTACGGGCATGGTGCAGTGCGCTGCGCGCAGGCGCTGGAGCCGGAAGCCGATGGCTTTGCAGTGGCCTGCATCGAAGAGGCGCTGGAACTGCGCCAGGCCGGCATCCGTGCGCCGATCCTGTTGCTGGAGGGATTTTTCGAACACGACGAGTTGCGCCTGATCGCCGAGCACGATCTGTGGACGGTGGCGGCCACGCAGCAGCAGGTGCGCGCGCTGGCCGAGTTCCAGAGCCCGCGGCCGTTGCGGGTGTGGTTGAAGATGGACAGCGGCATGCATCGGCTGGGCCTGTCGCCGGAGGATTTCCGCGCCGCCTGGTTGCGCCTGCGCGGGCTACCGCAGATCGCCTCGCTGGTGCTGATGACCCACCTGGCACGTGCCGACGAGCTGGACTGCAGCCGCACCGACGAGCAGGCGGTGGCCTTTGCGCTCACCGCCGGCGGCATGCGCGCAGAAACCAGCCTGCGCAATTCGCCCGGCCTTCTTGGCTGGCCGGCGCTGCGCAACGATTGGTCGCGCCCCGGGCTGATGTTGTACGGCGCCAACCCGTTCCCGCAGCACACCGAAAACACCGCGCAACTGCGTCCGGTGATGACGCTGCGCTCGCGCATCATTTCGGTGCGCGAGTTGCCGGCCGGCGAGCCGGTGGGCTACGGCGCCCGCTTCGTTGCCGAACGACCCACGCGTGTCGGCGTGGTGGCGATGGGCTATGCCGACGGCTATCCGCAGTTCGCGCCCAACGGCACCCCGGTGCTGGTGGACGGGCAGATCTGCCCGTTGATCGGTCGCGTCTCGATGGACATGCTCACCGTGGACCTCACCGACCACCCGCAGGCCGACATCGGCACGCCGGTGCAGCTGTGGGGCGACGCACCGCAGGTCAGCGCGCTGGCAGCGCAATGCAACGTCAGCGCCTACCAGCTGCTGTGCGGGCTCAAGCGGGTACCGCGGATCTATGTGGGGGAGGCGGCAGTAGGCAAACTTTCAGCATAGGTGCATCCCTTCTCCCCCAGGGAGAAGGTGGCGCGTAGCGCCGGATGAGGGTGCGAGCGAAGCTGCGTGCAGTTTGAATGCCACGCGTGCTGCGCGCGGTACCCTCTCCCCCAACCCCCCCCCGCTCCGCGCGCCGGCCTGCGCCAGCGGCGCAGTCGTACCAAGGCACGCGCGCCAGTGGCGCGCAAGCTGTGCCGTGGCGCCCCGACGGGAGAGGGGCTTCCAGCGGCAACTCACAATCCGGCGGTACTGCGATCGCCACGGAACTGCTTGCGCACCCAATCGTCGATCATCGCCTTCTCGAAGCGCAGCGGATCGCTGTCGGTCAGGCGCGGTCCGCTCATCAGAAAAGCCGAATCCACCAGCTTGCGTTCGCCCTGGTCGATCACGCGGCCATCGGCGCCGGTCAGCGTGTAGGTGAAGCTCAGGCGCGGCGGGTAGATGTCCTTGACCACGCGCACGTCCTGCATGCGCGGCCCGTGCCAGGGCTCGTACTGGCCGGCGCGGCGGATGTCGGTAATGATCACGCTCAGATGCTGGCCATCGGGCAACTGGCGCGCTGCGCTCTTCTGGAAGTGGGTGGCCAGCTGGGTCACCCAATCGCCGCGTTGCGCCTCCCAACGGTTGCCGCTGAAGCGCATCTCGGAGAACTGCGCAGGGTCGGTCCAGCGCACGTCTACCTTGCCGTCGCTGCCAAGCGCGCGCGGCGCATCGGGGTCGGTGACGTTGCGCACCCCGGCCTGCGCACCGGTCGCGGCAAGCACACCGGCCAGCAGCAGGCTGGCGCCGGAAAGATTGGAAAGTTTCATCGAAAGCCTCCAAGCGGAAGGTACGGTGTGTACCGGCTGTTTTCGCAGTGTGGGGGCGCCTCAGAACGCCCGCAACGCGCTGCACGCCTGGGTTCGTCACCACGTTGCCGCGCGGTTAATCCGCTTGCGGAACACCATGACGGCGGGTTCACTGCGCCTGCGCCCGCGCTTCACGGCACAGCCCGGAAGATCGCCAGCATGGACACCCACACTTTCCGCACAAAATCAGCGTCTTTGGCGCCGGCTCACATGCCGTCGGATGTGCGTTTGCAATTCATCGACTGGGCCAAGCAGCACGGGCACAACCCCGCCTCCGGCGCGGCCGCTTTCGTGGCACTGCAGAGCGAGGTCGACCTGGATCTGGCCACGCGCGCGCTGCAGCTGGAGCCCGGTGCCGATCCGCGCGCGGCGCTTCGCGAGCATCTGGCTGCACTGGCGCGCCAGGTGGATGTGGCCGTGCAGTTCCCGCCGGTCTACACCTATACCGCGGCCAATGGCCTGGATTACCGCTACTCGCTGATGCTGGTCATTGCCGAAGATTGCGTGGAGTGGACGGGCCGGGTCTGGCACGACCTGGACTACCAGGGAATGCTCACCGGCCGTGGACAGGGTCCGCGTGCTAACTACACCCAGCTGGCGCGCATGGCGCTGGAACATGAGCTTGATCAGGAGCGTCCCCGTTATGTCCAGGCATGAACTCGAACTGCAATTGCCGGTGGGCGCGCAGATTGCCGGTGGGGAAGACGGCTTCAGCCAGCGCTGCCGCGAGGAATGCGCGCAGATGGGGGTGGCCCGGGTCCGCCTGTTGCTGCTTGACTCCGATTACGCACGGTCCACCGCCTGGCGCGAGGAAGCGCAACGCTGGATGGACGAACAGCTGCGTCGCGAGGGCGAATGGGTGTTTCGCGGCGTGATCGCCGGCATCGTGGTGCTGGCAACCTGCATCGGATTCGCCGCCACCACCTTGTGGTGAACACGTGGCTGGGCGAGGAAAGCGTGAACTTGCCCAGCCCCACGTGCACCCGCTGACGACATCAGGCATGGTTTCATCTGCCCGTCATCCGCTCCGGCAGCATCCGTGGTTTCCGATTTGAGCACTCCTTCTTCCAGCCCTACGCTGGCTGCCGCACTGCCGGCCGCCATCGCCGAGCCGTTTCTGGACCCGGCGATGTATCACGAGATTTTCCACAACATCGATGCCGGGTTTTGCGTCATCGACATGGTATTCGACGGCGAGCAGGCGGTGGACTATGTGATCCGCACCACCAATGGTGCCTTCGAGCGCTACACCGGCCTGTCGCCCAACGCACTGAACGTCTCCATCCGCAACCTGCTCCCCGAGCACGAGCAGGAATGGTTCGACCGCTACGGCCACGTCGCGCGCACCGGCAACCGCATCCACTTCGAAATGCAGGCCAAGGCGCTCAAGCGCTGGTATTCGGTGGATGCGTTCCGGGTCGGGCAGCCGGAGCAGGCACGGGTGGCGATCCTGTTCATGGACATCACCGAGCGCAAACGCGTCGAGCGCGAGCTGGCCGAGAGCGAGGCGCGCTTCAGTGCGCTGGCCGACGGCTTGCCGATGCCGGTCTGGGTGCTGGACGCGCAAGGCGTGGTGCGCTTCGTCAACAGCGCGTATGGCGAATTTTTTGGCCTGGATATTTCCAGCGGTACGGTGTCGGCGTGGAGCGAACTGCTGCATCCGGACGACTTGCCGACGTTCCAGTTCGAGCTGGCCGCATCGCTGCAGGAACAGCGCGGCCTGCGCGCGCTGGTGCGCGCGCGCCGCCATGATGGGCAGTGGCGCTGGATCGAAATGACCGCAACGCCGCGCTATTCGGCCGACGGCCGCTTCATCGGGCTGGCCGGCAGCAGCCCGGACGTGACCGAGCAGCGCGAGATCGAACTGGCGCGCGAGCAATTGCTGGAATCCGAGCGCAGCGCGCGCAACGAGGCCGAAAGCATGGCGCGGTTGAAGGACGAGTTCCTGGCCACGCTGTCGCACGAATTGCGTACCCCGCTGACCACCATCCTGGGCTGGAGCGAGTTGCTGCTGCAGCGGGTCGAAGAAGGCCAGCCGTATTACAAGGGGCTGTCGGTGATCGCCAGCAGCGCACGTGCGCAGAAGCGGCTGATTTCCGACATGCTCGATCTCAGCAGCATGTTGCTGGGCAAGGTGCAGCTGGAAGTCGAATCGCTGGATCTGGTCGAGCAGGTGCGCGAAGCCTTGAACACCCAGGAACTGGCTGCCGAAGGCAAGGACCAGGTCCTGGAGCTGCACGTGCCGCCCACGCCCTGCCTGGTGCTTGGCGATGCCACGCGCCTTCAGCAGGTGTTGTGGAACCTGCTGTCCAACGCAATCAAGTTCACCCCGGCACATGGTCGTATCGACGTCAAAATCGAGCGCGACGATGGGCATCTGGTGGTCTCGGTCTGCGATTCCGGCGATGGCATTGCAGCCGAATTCCTGCCGCACCTGTTCGGTCGTTTCCGCCAGGCCGACGGCACCACCACGCGCCAGCATGGCGGGCTGGGTCTGGGCCTGGCGATCGTGCAGCAGCTGGTGGAAATGCACGGCGGACAGGTCGGCGCCACCAGTGGCGGCCGTGGCAAGGGCGCGACCTTCACCGTGCGGCTGCCGGAACATATTCCCGACCAGGCCAAGCGCCCACGCCGCGAGCTGCGGCGGCGTCTGATGTCCGAACAGATCGTCGAAGCGCGCGCGCTCAATGGCTTGCGCCTGCTGGCGGTCGAAGATCAACCGGACATGCTCGATTATCTGCGGCGTCTGCTCGAAGAGCAGGGCGCCGAAGTGGTGGTCGCCGGCAGCGCCACCGATGCGCTGGCATTGATCGATCATCGTGGCCACGCTCGCTTCGATCTGATGCTGACCGATATCGGCATGCCGGGCATGGACGGTTACGGCTTGATCCGTACCGTGCGCGAAAACCTCGGGCTGGATGCCACCGCGTTGCCGGCCGTGGCAGTCACCGCGCTGGCCCGCGAAGACGACCGCAAGCGCGCGCTGGAGTCCGGGTTTCAGGAACATCTGGCCAAGCCCTACAGCGTGGCGCAACTGGTCACGGCCGTGCGTGCCGCGCGCCAGGCGGTGGAGTAACCGGCGCGCAGCGCACAGCCGCGCAGCGGGTCACCGCAAGGTGGTGAGGCGACGCGTTGGATGCGCAGTAGCGTGTGTGTGGCTTGCGTACCTGGCGTCTTTCCATGAGGCGCCGATCTACCCCAGAACAACCGATCGTCATGCGACGCACAGGTGGTTTCGTGGATGAGCCTTTCACCACCGTTGCAGCGTGGCCGCGCTGGAAGACGGATGCGTGCGCATGCGTGGCGCCAATGCCGCGCCAATGCCGAGCACCGGCACACGACACGTTTTCTGCCTCTTTCACGCATGCTGGCCTAGCGTGGTGCGCTCAGCTCACGGAGATCGCGCAATGCCCAAGCATGCCCCGCACGTGTATTCCGAACAGGTCCAGATCGCCACGCTCGAACATTGGGTGTCCCTGCTCGATGGTCAGGAGCGTGTGCGCATCGAGCTCGACGACGGCAGCATGATCAGCGGCACGGTTGCCGTGCGCCCAAGCCTGCAGACCTATCTGGACGACCACGACAACGAGGGATTGAACGGTCAGCTGCGGCTGGACCAGCTGGATGCATCGCAAGAGCCGCAATGGATCTGGATGGACCGGATCGTGGCGGTGCACCCGTTGTTGCTGGGCGCCGATCCGCAAGTCATGCCGTGACGGTGGTGTGTTGACGGTGTGTTTACTTCTCGCCGTCGCGTTGGCGGCATGATCGCTGGCTGACGCAACCGTCCAGGATTTGCCCGCAATGAATGCATCCCGATTGAAGTTCGCTCGCTGGCCGCTGTCGTTGATGGCGCTGGCCGTCCTCGCCGCGTGCGGCGACACGGCAACATTGGCGATCGAACAGGGAACCGGGCCGGACCCGCAATTGCCCGAGCCGGTGAAGCGTCTGATTCCCACCGTCAAGGTGGCGCCGGTCAAACGCTGGGCAGCCAATGCCAAGCCCATCGCGGCCGACGATCTGCAGGTTGCTGCGTTTGCGCGCGATCTGGATCACCCGCGCTGGGTCTACGTGCTGCCCAATGGCGATGTGTTGGTGGCCGAAACGGCCGAGCCGCCCAAGCCCGAGGATGCCGAAGCGGGCGGTGGGCTGCGCAAGAAAGTGCAGGGCGCGATGATGAAAAAGGCCGGCGCGGCGGTGGCGAGCGCCAATCGCATCACCTTGCTGCGCGAGGCCGACGGCGACGGCGTGGCAGAAGTGCGCACGCAGTTCGTCAGCGGGCTGTTTTCGCCGTTCGGCATGGCGCTGATCGGCGACCGCTTCTATGTCGCCAACGCCGATGCGCTGGTGAGTTTTCCGTACAAGCCCGGCGACACGCATCTCACCGCCAAGCCGACTTTCGTGGCCAATCTGCCCGGCGGCATCAACCATCACTGGACCAAGTCGCTGCTGGCCAGCCCGGACGGCAGCAAGCTCTATGTCGGCGTCGGTTCCAACAGCAACGTGGCCGAAAACGGCATGGAAGCCGAGCTCAATCGTGCGGCGATCCTGGAAATCGACCCGGCCACCGGCAGCAGCCGCGTCTTCGCCGGCGGCTTGCGCAACCCGGTGGGCACCGCATGGGAGCCGCAGAGCAAATCGCTGTGGGTGGTGGTCAACGAGCGCGACGAGATCGGCAGCGACCTGGTGCCGGACTACCTCACCTCGGTGCGCGACGGCGGTTTCTACGGCTGGCCGTACAGCTACTACGGCCAGCATGTGGACGAGCGGGTCAAACCGCAGAATGCCGAACTGGTGGCCAAGGCGATCAAGCCCGATTACGCGCTCGGCCCGCATACCGCATCGCTCGGCCTGAGCTTCGCCAGCGGTACCTTGTTGCCCGAGCGTTTCCGCCAGGGCGCCTTCATCGGCCAGCACGGCTCGTGGAATCGCGACCCGCCCAGCGGCTACAAGGTGTTGTTTGTCCCGTTCGCCGATGGCAAGCCCAACGGCCCGCCGATCACGGTGCTGGATGGATTCCTGGATGCCGAAGGCAATGCGCAGGGCCGCCCGGTGGGTGTGGCATCTGACAGTCGCGGCGCACTGCTGGTGGCCGACGATGTGGGCAATGTGATCTGGCAGGTGACGCCGAAGGCGCGTTGAGCCGACAGCGGGCCGCGTGGCCAAGTGGACTAGCCCCTTCAGCGAGGCACCTCCGGCGAGGCGCAGAAGCGACGCGCATATCCCCTTTCTTCGGCAACGCGCTGGATTTCCTCGTCGGCCAATTCTGGTGCGCCATAGACTGCGTAGGCCACGCTGCCATCGGCGCGCTCGCCGATCTGGTGCAGGCGGTATCGGGGGCGACCTGCGCCGGTATTGGCGGGGTAGTGCATGGGCGGGGGCATGTCGTCCAAGTCCATTTCGCTGTTATCGACCACTCCACCTACGAATAAGGCGCGCGTCATAATGCTTTCTCCGGTGTGTGCCTGACCTCAGCCTAGGTGGAGGAATGTTGCGTGCGCATCAATGGCCTGTGCAGGCGCGGCAACACAGTGGGCGGTGTAACTCCATCGATCCCCTGCAATAGCCGGCCCGCAAGACGGTCTATTGCCAAGTGCTGCGCAAAGTTGACTGAAAGCGCTGACTCTGACGCGATGCTGGGCCTCGCCGGAACTTCTGCAAATATCCCATGCTCCTCTTCCCAAACAAGCGAGAGGAGCTGGCCGACAATTATGCGGAGGAAAAGAAATCAGAAAGGCTGACGCGGGTTGTCGTTGTCGCCTTTACTTGTCGGGGCACTGAATTGATAGCCTGTCAGTTGCCATGATCCACCTGACTGACCAGCCCATTCGTAATCCCATTGTTCAAATGCCCCGCCAGGAAATTCGTTACGGATTGTAATTTTCTCGCCAGGGACGCCGCTGGCGGGCAAAGGAACCGGTGGACCATCCGGCCCGGACTGAATACTAATCAATCCGGTCGAGACTATGCTGCGGGAGACACTCAGGCTACTCGTCGGTAACAGCGGCGGATACTTTGGTGAGTGCTGCTTGATCCAAGCGACGATGGATTGCGATTCGTTAGATCCGGCGCGATATAAACTTTTCTGCGTTGTTACCAGCGAGCTGGATGGCGTCGTCGCCGCACGATAATTCTGACCATATGCGGACGTCGCCAAAAATAGTGTTGCGGAAAACAGTCCGAAATATTTCCTATATCTCATATCCAGTATTCCTATTGATGATCGGCAGGTCTTCCTGCGAGCTCAAGCGTGGGCCTTTGCTCTGCCGCTGTCAATGCGCTCATTAAAGAAGCCATCCAAGCCTCGGTAAGCCATTCGAAGGCAGCCTGTGGATGAGATTGAATCACGTGATCGCTATCGCATTATCACTTTGCGCTCAACACCATATTTGTTACTTATCAGTCAAATGGAATCATCTGGATGCCACGCAAGCCTCCCCCTTCTGTTCCGGACAGTCAGTATGCAACCGCAGCGGGCGTCACACCGCCACCGCTCCCTTACAATGGCCGCCCATTTCCGCTCCGACGACCAATGGCTGGCCCGCACGACGCCCCGCTTCAAGCCCTGTTCCTGCCTTTTGCCCAAGGCGCGCTGCCATGGCCGGAAGGACCGGTGTTGTTCCTGCGCGCGCGCGACGGTTTTCCGCTGCGCGAGCAGGCAAGCCCCCAGACGCTGACCTGCGAGCAGAGCTTCCGTCCGTTCGCCGAAGCGCTGGAGCGCAATGGGTGGAACGTGCGCGAAGAAAGCGAGATTGAGGCCGACAGTACGCGCTATGCCCTGGTGCTGGTGCTGCCTCCGCGGCAGCGCGAGGAGGCGCGCGCGCTGTTCGCACGTGCGGTGGCGCTGACTGCGCCCGGTGGCCGTGTGGTGGCCTGCCAGTCCAACAACGAAGGCGCGCGCTCGGGAGAAGCCGATCTGCGCCAGCTCACCGGGCTGGCCGGCAGCCTGACCAAGTACCACTGCCGCACCTATTGGAGCGCGCCGCTGCCGGCCGACACCGATGCCGCGCTGCAGGCGCGCTGGGCCGCGCTGGATGCGCCACGCAAGATTCTGGACGGCCGCTTTGTCAGCCGTCCCGGCGTCTTCGCCTGGGATCGCATCGACCCGGCGTCCGCGCTGCTGGTCGAGCATCTGCCGACCACGCTGGCCGGCCATGGCGCCGATCTGGGCGCGGGTTTTGGTTATCTGTCGGCCGAAGTGCTGGCGCGTTGTCCCAAGGTCACCGCGCTGGATCTGTACGAAGCCGAGGCGCGCGCATTGACGCTGGCGCGGCGCAACCTGCAGGACATCGCGCATCCGGCGCAGCTGCACTACCACTGGCGCGATGTCACCGCCGGGCTGGTGGCGCAATACGATTTCATCGTCAGCAACCCGCCGTTCCATACGCCGTCGCGTGCCGACCGCCCGGACATCGGACAGCGCTTCATTGCGGTGGCCGCACAGGCACTGCGCCCGGGCGGGCAATTGATACTGGTCGCCAACCGGCACCTACCTTACGAACAGGTGCTCAACGACAGTTTCGGACAGGTCCGCGTGGCTGCCGAACGCGATGGGTTCAAGCTGATCGCGGCGATCCGCGGCCGCGGAGCGCGCCCATGAAGCTGGTCAAACACATCGCCAATCTCGGCTACGGCAGCCGCAAGCAGGTCACCCAGCTGTTCCGGCAGGGCGCGATCACCGATGCGCAAGGCGAGGTGCTGTATGCCGACGACCAGGTGGAGCACGACGCCATCCGCATCGATGGCGAACCGCTCGACCCGCCAGCGGGCTTGAGCCTGTTGCTGCATAAACCCAGCGGCTACACCTGCTCGACCAAGGACACCGGCCGGCTGATCTACGAATTGCTGCCGCCACGTTTCCGCCTGCGCGCGCCGGTGTTGGCGCCAGTGGGTCGGTTGGACCGCGAGACCAGCGGCATGCTGTTGATGACCGACGACGGCGCGCTGCTGCACCGGATCATTTCGCCCAAATCGGCCCTGGACAAGGTGTATGACATCACCCTGGCCGAGGACCTGCGTGGCGAGGAGGCCGCGCTGTTCGCCAGCGGCAGCTTGCTGTTGGACGGCGAAACCAAGCCGCTGCTGCCGGCCGAGCTGGAGGTGCTTGGCCCACGCCAGGCGCGGCTGACCTTGCACGAAGGCCGCTATCACCAGGTGCGGCGCATGTTCGCTGCCGCCGGTAACCACGTGGTCGCGCTGCACCGCAGCCGCATCGGCGGCCTGTCGCTGGATGGATTGTCGTCGGGGCAATGGCGTGCGCTGGAAGCGAACGATCTTGAGGTGTTGTTCAGCCGCGGCGCTCCGGCATGACCCACAGTGCAGCGCTGCCGTTTCGCCCGCAGGCGGTGATCTTCGACATGGATGGCTTGATGCTCGATAGCGAGCGCGCCATCACGGCCTGTCTGGCGCAGGCCGCCGACGACCAGGGTCTGCAGATCGAACCGGCCTTCTGGTTGCGCATGGTGGGCACCGGCGATGCGGCCTGCCGCCGGCTGCTCGGCGAACGGATCGGCGAGGCCGCGGCCGACACCATGCTGGCGCATGCGCAACGGCTGTATGCCGCTGCGGTCGAGCGCGGCATCCCGCATCGGCCCGGCATCGTTGCGCTGTTGGACTATCTGGCAGCCCAGCGCATGCCGCGCGCGGTGGCCACCTCCACCCAGCGCCCGCTGGCGCTGCGCAAGCTGGAAGCGGCCGATCTGTTGTGGCGCTTCGATGCCGTGTGCACGGCCAGCGACGTGGTCCATCCGAAACCTGCGCCGGATATCTACCTGCTGGCTGCGCGCACCTTGGCGGTAGACCCTGCGCACTGCCTGGTGCTGGAAGACTCGCCCACCGGCGTGCGTGCAGCATTGGCGGCCGGCATGACACCGATCCAGATTCCGGACCTGCTCGAGCCCGACGCCACCGTGCGCGCGCTCGGCCACCGCATCCTGCCCTCGCTGAGTGATGCACAACGCTTGCTGGAAGCACGCTTGTCGGGGTGACGGGTTCGAGTGGATACGTCGCGGGGCCAGTTCATGCGCCAGCCCGGCTGATCATGCAGGTGCTGCCGACCGCCTCGCTGCGCTGCTCTTAGAGCGTGTTATGCACTTTGAGATGAGATGCGCTGGCCGCCAGCGGTGCGGAGCGGGTGCTGCGTGGCGCCGGCTTGGCTGGCGCCAAGGCAAGCCGCACGCCTTGTCTCGACGCGCCACAGCACGCTTCGCACTCACCTCAACGTACATCACACGCTCTACGCGTAGTGCATCTTGCGCGACATGCCACCGTCGACGATGAAATCCTGCCCGGTGACGAAACCGGACAGCTGCGGCGCAAGCAGATACACCGCCAGCTGCGCAATGTCTTCGGGCGTGCCCACGCGCCCGGCCGGGTGCTGTGCATGGTCGCGACGCGACAATTTCGGCGCCCGCCGGCGCTGCGGCGCGCGCCACGCGTCGGTGCTGATCCACCCCGGGCTGATGCTGTTGACGCGCACATGCGGTCCTTCGCTCAGCGCCAGCGCGTGGGTAAAGGCCACCAGGCCGCCCTTGGCTGCGGCGTACGCTTCGCTGTGCGGCTCCGATTGCCAGGCGCGGGTGGAGGCGATGTTGACGATCGCCCCACCGGCTGGCGCCTGCCTGAGCGCGGGCAGCGCCTGCTTGCTGCACAGGAAGGCGCCGTGCAGGCTGGACAGCCGGCTGTTCCAGGTGTCCCAGTCCAGTTGCGGCAGTGCTGCGATATGCGGATCGGGCACGCCGGCATTGTTGACCAGCCCATCGATGCGCCCGAAGCGCTTGAGCGCTGTGGCGACCAGGCGCGTGGCCTGCGCCTGGCGCGCGGCATCGCAGCGGACGAAAGCGCTACGGCGCGGCAGTGCCCACTCCTGCAGGCAGGCCTTGCCGGCATCGGCATCCAGATCGCCAATCACCACGCTGCCGCCCGCGCCCAGCACCGCCTGGGCAATGCCGCGGCCGATACCTTGCGCCCCACCGGTGACCACCACCACGCGGTCCTGTAGCGGCGACGGGTTCCATGCGGAAACTGCGGGGATCAAGGCCATGGCATGCGGCACGTGGGTGAGGGTGGCGGCACTGTAGCGCGCGGGCTGTCGTCGTCGCAGCAACGTGGAGCGCGGATGAGGATTGGGGCGCACGTGCCACGCGTGCGCTCGATGTCATCCGCATTGAACCTGACGGATGCAGGCTGATCCGGGCAGCTGCCCGGGCCGCGTGCGTTCCGCAATGTCCCGGTGCCGCCAGTGCTGCTGCGCTTGCACTCGATCACACGATTGCCCGGTGCCACGCGTGTGCAGCGTGCCCGGCGGCATGCGGCGCTCGACCGGTTCGACACCGAGCACGTGATCCGCATGCGGCTGATGAACTTCCGCCCTGTTTTTTATGCCGACGACCTGCGGGCGCAGGTGGCGAAAATCGCACTCGCCTGCCGTCCCGGACGGCAGGTGCAGCACTCAGTGCTCTGCACCGTTGAGCACGCGCTCCCAGCCATCGCTGCCCAGGCGTTGGAGCGTCTGGATATTGCGTTCCACAATCACATCCGGATCCGGGAACGCCGCCACCGCACGCTCCACGCTGTCTTCGCGCAACAGGTGCAAGGTTGGGAAGGGCGAGCGGTTGGTGAAGTTGGCCACATCGTCCAGCGCCGCGCCTGCGAACTGGTAATCCGGATGGAAGCTGGCCACCTGCAACACGCCTTGCAGGTCCAGCGCTTCCACTGCCGCATCGGCGTTGTCGAGAAAGTCGTTGTAGTCCAGGAAGTCGGTGAGAACGTCCGGATGCACGATCAGCGTGGTGTCGATCTGTTCGGCCGGCGTATCGCGCAGCAGCACCAGTTCCTCGGCCAGTTGTTCCAGCAAGGCTTCGGGCGTGCTGGCATCGCTGAGCACCAGCCGCACCTGTTCCTTGACGTACACCGCCTTGGCGAACGGGCACAGGTTCAATCCGATCACTGCACGTTCGATCCATTTGCGGGTGTCGGCGATCGGATCGGAGGTTGCGGGCGTGGTGGTCATCGTGGCGGCAGCGGGCTGGCGCGCCAGTGTATGCGATCGCCATGCAGCGGACCGCGCGCGTGGTTGCGGGTGGCAGCGGGCGCTAGCGGGGCACCATCGCGACACTGCCAGTGAGGCGGCAGGTTTCTTCCGCCGCGCGCGCAGACCAGCTTGCGCTCACGCATTTAGGCCGTGCGGCGCAGCACGGAGCTGCGCCTGCAAGAACGCGATGGACGCCTGCGCGACGGCGCCGGCCAGCGGGGTCTTGTGCGGCGACCCGATCGCATGCGCGCCGGTGTCGAAGGCCAGCGCATGCCTGTGTGCCGGCGCAGTGCCCAACGCTGCAAACATCTGCAGCATCGCCGGCACCGAGGCCACGCCGTCTTCGCGGCCGTCGGCAGCGCGGTAATAGCCTAGAAACACCGGGCAGCGCACGCGTGGCCACGGCGGGTCGGCGGCGATGAGCGCAAACAGGTCACGCAAGGCGCGAAATCCGTCCGGATGGATCGTCTCCGACCAGAACGCACGCGCGGCAGGCGTGCGCGTGCGCGGGTCGATCAACGGCGCCTGCGCGGCGCAGACCTGTTCGAGCAATGCCGGGTCGGCAGGCCGGATGCCGGGCGACCAGGCAACCACGCCGGCCACCACGTCCGGGTACTGCGCGGCCAGCCACAAACCCAGTGTCGCGCCCATCGACGAGCCGACAATCGCAACCCGCTCGCCCATGCGTTGGCCCTGGGCCAGTGCCTCCAGCGCCGAGGCCTGCAACACCGCCGGTGTAAGCCCCTGCATTGCATCGGCGGCGGTGAGCCCGTGCCCGGGCCAGCGATGCACGTAGCCGTTGGCGGCCAGCGCATCGGCCATCTGTTCGGGTAGCGCGCCTGCTTCGCCCGGGCTGGCGCTGAAGCCGTGCAGGTACAGCACCACCAGCGGCGTGCCGGCATGCGCGGCATGATGCCAGTAGGCACGTGCGGCGTTGCCCGGCTTGAGCTCAGGGGCGTGCATGGCTGGCGTGCCGGGCGAGCAGTGCCAGCAACTCGTGCGCATTGATCGGCTTGGGCAGATAGCCGGCCACGCCCGCCGCGCTGGCGTCGCGCATCGAATCGGTCCGCGTGTCGGCGGTCAGCACGATGATCGGCGGCAGCGCCGACATCGCATCGCGCGCCTGCCGCAGCGCATCCCAGCCGGACGTGCCCGGCATGTGCAGATCCAGGAACACCAGGTCCGGCGCTGCCTCGCGGATGCGCTGCACCGCGTCGGTGCCATCGACCTGGAAGCTCACCCGATGCCCGGCGCGGGTCAGCAGATTGCCGATCACCAGACGATTGGTATCCATGTCTTCAAAGACCAGGCAATGCAGGGAGGGCACGTTTTCTGCGTGCTGGGCCAGCGCATCGCGCAGCGCGAGCGTATGGCTGCCGGCCGCGGCGCCGGGCAGTTCGAACATCCAGCGGAAGATGCTGCCACCGGCGGGGTTGTCGCTCACGGTCAGGCTGCCGCCCATCGCATCGGAAACGGAAAGCGCGATGTACAGCCCCAGGCCCACGCCGCCTTCGACGCGACTGAAGCCGGTACTGAGCTGAGTGAACGGAGTGAAGATGTAGGCCTTCTGATCGTCCGGTACGCCGATACCGGTGTCGGTGACGGTCACCGCGATGCTCCAGCGCTCCTGCACCTGGGTCGCGTCGATCAGCAGATCCACCGTGCCGCCGGCCGGGGTGAACTTGATCGCGTTGATCACTAGGTTGCTGATCACCTGTTCGATGCGGCCTTCGTCGCCCATCACGTGCGGCGCTTGCGGGCTATCGACACGCACATCGAGCGTGACGCCCTTGCTGGACGCCGCGGTGGCGCAGACCGCTTTCACTGTGGTGACCACGTCCAGCAGGTTCAAGGGCTTGCGATGCAGCTGCAGGCGTCCGCCATCGATGCTGGCCACATCCAGCACCTCGTTGACACGATGGCGCAGCGCGGTCGCATTGACGGTCACCGAGTGCAGCAACTCGCGTTGCTGTGCCGGCATTTGCTCGGTTTCGATCAATTGGGCGCAGTTGATCACCGCATTCAGCGGCGTGCGCAATTCGTGACTCATGGTGCTGATGAAACGGCTTTGCGCATCGCGCGAGGCCAGTGCCTGCAGTGCCACTTCCTGCATCGCAAGCACGATCCGCGCCACCAGCAACGGCAGCACGATGATCAGCGCCACGGCATAGACGAAATACGCCGGACGCGACAGCCAATAGCCTGACGGTGCGGTCAACAGCATCAGCACGAAGGTGCTGAGCAACACCGGAAATATCGCGCGTTGCCCGTAACGCGCCACCGCCGCGATGGTGATGAACGGCAAAAATGCATTCAACGACATCAACAGGATGAAGGCCAGGTAGGTCTGGATGCCGATGAACAGCAGGTTCATCGCAAAGCCCATCGCATCGAGCCATTCGCTGGGCGCAATGACACGGCGACGTACCAGCAGCATCCACACCACCGACAGCACCCACAGGCCGACCGCGGTGGGAAAGACATGGTGCGCGTCGGCCACCAGCACCGGTTGCGGCCCGTACAGCCAGCCCAGGCACCACGCGGTGACGATGCTCTGCACGATCACGCGGCCGACGCAGGCGCGATATTCCAGGAACGACTCGAACAGCCGCACCAGTCTGTCGTTGCGCAACTGCCTGGCGGCCAGGATCAGGCCGGGCGCTGCGCGGTTGGGAGTGCTACGCATGAGGGTCCGCATCGTCGGAGGGAAGGGTACGCCGGTACTGCTTGACCAGCAGGCCAGCCGCGTTCGCCACCGCAGTGAAACGCTGCGCAAGCGTTTCGCCCAGCGCGCCATGGCTTGCGGCATCGCGCAACTGGTCGCAGGCCTTCAGCAGTTGCTGCGAGCCGGTCAGCGAGATGGTGTTTTTCAACGATTGGATCTGCTGCAGCGCCTGCGCCTGCGGCGTGCCGGCATCGCCGAGCGTGCAGGTGGCGATGGCATGTTCGATCTCCACCAGGAAGGCATCGGCAAACGCCGCTGCCGCCACCGGATCCAGGTCGGCCATGGTGTGCAGCGTCGAGCCGGTCTCGATGCGTGGTTGCGCATGGGCGGCGGCGTGCCGGGCATGTTCGCCCGCTGCGTTGGCCGGCCCGTGCATGCGCAGGCGTTGCAACAGGCTGGCGAACAGGTCGCGCATGCTCGCAGGCTAGGCCAGTGCGGCGAGGTGACGGGCGCCACCGCGCCGCGCGCAGGCCGCAGGCGCCACTCCGGCTCACCCGGCCGCACGGCGCGCACGCGCAGCGCCGTCCCGATCGTTGCGGTCACCCCGCCGCACTCAATCGCGGAAGTTGTCGAACTGCAGCGGCAGTTCGAAGTCGGCCTTTTTGAGCAGCGCGATCGCGTCCTGCAGATCGTCGCGCTTCTTGCCGGTGACGCGCAGCTTGTCGCCATTGATCTGCGCTTCGACCTTGAGCTTGGCTTCCTTCAACTTGGCCACCAGCTGCTTGGCCTGCTTCTGCTCGATGCCTTGCTTGACGGTCACTTTCTGCCGCGCGCCGGCCAGGTTGGTTTCCACCTCGCCAAACTCCAGGCAGCGGATGTCGATGCCGCGCGCCAGCAACCGCGCGCGCAGGATGTCGGTCATCTGCTTGATCTGGAAATCGCTGGGCGCGGACTGGTTGATCACCTTGCCGTCTTCCAGCTCGAACTTGGCCTGGACTCCCTTGAAGTCGAAACGTGTGTCCAGCTCGCGGTTGGCCTGATCCACCGCATTGGTCAGTTCGTGCTTGTCCACTTCGGACACAACGTCGAAGGAAGGCATGCAAAGCTCCTGCAATTGAAAAACAGCCGCCATTCTAGGCCATCGTGCCGGCCCGGCCGTCATGCGGGCATTGGCGGGCGTGCCAGTGCCGCGGCGATAATGCGTGCATGCCCACCACCCGCTCCCCGCTTCCCGCCATCGCCTGGATGGTGGCCGCCGTGGCCTGTTTCTCGCTGATGGACGCGGGAATGAAGCTGCTCTCGGCGCATTACCCGCCGCTGCAGGTCACCTTGTTGCGCGGCGCCGCCTCGTTGCCGTTCGTGCTGGTGTGGGTGTTCGCCACTGCCGGGCCGCGCGCGATCGTGCCGGTGCGCTGGGGCCTGCATCTGCTGCGCGGGGTGCTGGGCATGGTGATGATCGGCTGCTTCGTCTTCGGCATCAAACGCATGCCGTTGTCCACCGCCTACACCCTGTATTTCGTGGCGCCGCTACTGGTGGCCGCGCTGTCGGTGCCGCTGCTGGGCGAGCACGTCGGCCCGCGCCGTTGGACCGCGATCGGCATTGGCCTGGTCGGGGTGATCGTGGTGCTGCGCCCGGGCGTGGACGGGCTGATCTCGCTGCCCGGGCTGATGGTGCTGCTGGCCGCCACCGCCTATGCCGTCGCGGCGATCACCGCGAGCCTGCTGACCCGCACCGACACCCCGCAGGCCATGGTGGTGTGGTTCTTGCTGTTCATGGCGATCGGCGCCGGGTTGCTGGCCATCCCCGGCTGGGTGCCCCTACAGGCCGGGCACGCCGGGCTGATTGCCGGCATGGGCCTGGCCGGTGCGCTCGGCCAGGTTGCGCTGACCCAGGCCTTCATGCGCGGCGAGGCCTCGATGATCGCCCCGCTGGAATACACCGGTCTGGTCTGGGTGATCGGCTGGGACTGGGTGCTGTGGCAGACCCTGCCCGGCAGTTGGACCTGGACCGGCGCCGGCATCATCGTCGCCAGCGGGCTGTATTTGTTGCGCCGGGAGCGGATACGCCAGGCGGACAGGCCGTTGCCGCTTGAGAGGCCGTGAGGACGGGATTCGGGATTCGGGATTCGGGATTTGGGATTTGGGATTCGGGATTTGGGATTCGGGATTCGGGATTCGGGATTCGGGATTCGGGATTCGCAACAGCCGAAGCGCCGTGGCCTTTGCGAATCCCTGGCGGCCGTGATTCGGGATTCGCGATTCGGGATTGGCAACAGCGGGGCCGCCGTGGCCTTTGCCAATCCCCAATCCCCAATCCCGATGGTAGGCTTCACGACCCCCCAACCGGCCACGCGCGGTGATCCAGTTTCAGCGCCTGCACAAGTCCTATTCCGTCGACGGTCGCCAGATCGTGGCGCTGCATCCGCTCGATCTGCGGATCGGCCCGGGTGAGGTGTTCGGCATCATCGGCCATTCCGGTGCCGGCAAATCCACGCTGATCCGGCTGATCAACCGGCTGGAAGAGCCCAGCGGCGGTCGTCTGCTGATCGGCGACGAGGACGTGACCGCGCTGGACGGCCAGGGCCTGCGCGCCTTGCGCCGCCGCATCGGCATGATTTTCCAGCACTTCAACCTGCTGTCCTCGCGCACCGTGGCCGGCAATGTCGCCTTCCCGCTGGAACTGGCCGGCACGCCGCGTGCCGAGATCGATGCGCGCGTGGCCGAGCTGCTGGCCCGGGTCGGGCTGCAGGAGCACGCCAACAAGTATCCGGCGCAACTATCGGGCGGGCAGAAGCAGCGCGTGGGCATTGCGCGCGCGCTGGCCACCCGCCCGCAGATCCTGCTGTGCGACGAGGCCACCAGCGCGCTGGACCCGCAGACCACCGCCTCGGTGCTGCAGCTGCTGGCGCAGATCAATCGCGAGCTCGGCCTGACCATCGTGCTGATCACCCACGAGATGGATGTGATCCGCCGTGTCTGCGACCGCGTCGCGGTGCTGGACGCCGGCAAGCTGGTGGAAACCGGCCCGGTGACCGAGGTGTTCCTGCATCCCAAACACGCCACCACCCGGCGCTTCGTTTCCGAAGCCGAACATGTGGACGAAGCCGAGCTGCATCGCGATTTCGCCGCAGTCGGCGGACGCATCGTGCGGCTGACCTTCCTGGGCAACGGTACCTACGAACCGGTTCTGGGCCGCATCGCCCGCGAAACCGGGGTGGACTACAACATTCTGTCCGGGCGGGTGGATCGCATCAAGGACACGCCCTACGGCCAGCTCATCGTCGCCCTGACCGGCGGCGACCAGAACGCTGCACGCGCCGGTTTCGTCGCCGCCGGCGTGCAGGTGGAGGATCTGCGCGTATGACCCCGATCGTTGCTGCCGCCGGCGGTTTCTTCCGCAATCTCGATGCCGCCAAGTGGAGCGACATCGGCCAGGCCACCCTCGATACCTTGCTGATGCTGGCCGGTGCGTTGCCGCTGACATTGCTGATCGGCCTGCCGCTGGGCGTTGCGCTGTTCCTGTGCGGCGCGCCGCAGTTGCGCCGGCGCCCGGTGCTGTACGGCGCGCTCGCGGCGCTGATCAACCTGCTGCGCTCGGTGCCCTTCATCATTTTGATGATCGCGATGATCCCGCTCACGCTGATGCTGATGGGCACTTCGCTGGGCGTGCGCGGCGCGATCCTGCCGCTGGTGGTCGGCGCCGCGCCGTTTTACGCACGCCTGGTGGAAACCGCGCTGCGCGAAGTCGACCGCGGGATCATCGAAGCCAGCCAGGCAATGGGCGCCACTACCCGGCAACTGGTGCTGCGGGTGCTGTTGCCCGAAGCGCGCCCCGGCCTGATCGCCGGCGCCACAGTGACCACCATCGCGCTGATCGGCTTCACCGCGATGGGCGGTGCGATCGGTTCCGGCGGCCTGGGCGATGTGGCCTATCGCGAGGGCTACCTGCGCTCGCACTCGGACGTGGCACTGATCACCGTCATCGCCTTGCTGGTACTGGTGCAGGTGCTGCAGATGCTGGGCGACCGCCTGGTGGCGCATTACAGCCGGCGCTGAGCCGGTGCGCGGCCGTTGGGGCGCACGTGACCCAACAGCTGCATCGCCGCCCCGTCCGCACCGCGCGGTGCATCGCTGCCACACGCCGTGTCTGGTAGGTTGAGCGCCTGCGGCAGGTCCGCATTCCTCCTCCCACGGATCCCTACATGAGCACATTCGCGTTTCGTTCCCTCCTGGCGGCAGCCACGCTGGCATTGGCGTCCTGTGGTGGCGGTGGCGGCAGCGGCGGCGACACCCTGACCGTGGCCGCCACGGCCGTGCCGCATGCCGAAATCCTGGAAGTGGTCGAACCGCTGCTGGCCAAGCAGGGCGTCAAGCTCGATGTACGGGTGTTCAACGACTACGTGCAGCCCAACGACCAGGTCGTGCAGAAGCAGATCGACGTCAACTACTTCCAGACCGAGCCCTATCTGGATGCGTACAACCGCGACCGCAAGAGCCAGCTGGTCACCGTCGTCGGCGTGCATATCGAGCCCTTCGGTGCCTATTCGCGCCGCTTCAAGGCGCTGGCCGAGCTACCTACCGGCGCCGATGTGGTGATCCCTAACGACCCGAGCAACAACAGCCGCGCGCTGATCCTGCTCGACAAGGCCGGGGTGATCAAACTCAAGGACCCGAGCAACGCCCTGTCCAGCCAGCGCGACATCGTCGAAAACCCCAAGCAACTCAAATTTCGCGAACTCGATTCGGCCATGCTGCCGCGCGTCCTGGACCAGGTCGATCTGGCGCTGATCAACACCAATTACGCGCTCGACGCCGGGCTTAATCCCACCCGCGATGCGCTGGCGATCGAAAGCAAGGACTCGCCGTACGTCAACTTCCTGGTGGCGCGCGCCGACAATAAGGACGATGCGCGCGTGCAGAAACTGGCCAAAGCGCTGACCAGCCCGGAAGTGAAAGCCTTTATCGAGCAGAAGTACAAGGGCGCGGTGCTGCCGGCGTTTTGAGTGCGGGCAGCGGCGCTTTTACACCCAGGCGTCTTCACCACGACTTGTAGTAATAGATGCCATCGGCCGTCATGCCCAGGTTGATGGCATTCTCCTCGCCGTTGCGATCGCTCATGCTGGGGTGCAGCTTGGCGCCTACGATATTGAAGTCGTGCCCGAGCGCCAGCAGGTCTCTCTCGATTTCGAAGCTGCCCAGCTCGTCTTGGTTGGAGATCATGCCGCCTACCAGGAATATGTCGGGCTTACGCACGCCTTCTTCGCGCATATCGTCGCGGATTTCGGAAAGTGCGTCTTGTGCATCCTGTATCCCCGAATAATGCAGCAGGCCCAGGATGTCGTGGCCGCGAGGATTCTTTCCTTTTGCACAAATGCAGACGCATGAAGACAAACCGTGCGTGCCGATCGAATCAAATCCATCTTGCGCAAGATTGATGACGACACATGCGTCCATATCCACATCCATTGTCCGGCTGGCTTGGATATCGCGTGCAGACCGGACGGCGCGGATGTGGGACGTGCAAAAGAGTGCGGCGTATTGTCGTTCCAGATCGTGAAATGGTTGGATCTGCTCCCGGGTAAAGCCGTCCGGGATGGCGAATGCGTCGCTGCCGCATGGGCGCGCACGGCTGCCGGCCCGTGCGCCATCGCCATCGCCCGCGGTGTCGGCAACACGCTTTCTGGGTCGTTGGCGTGGCAACCCCTGGCAGTCGGGATGGGGCGCAGGCCACTGCGCAATCCCGTCGGCTGGATCGGCCGAAGGCGGCGGCTCCGCGGTGTAAGCGGTGCTGGTGGATGTGTCGGGTCTGATGGAAGCCGGCTTCATGGAGTCAGGACCGCCCGCGATACACGTCTGGATCCTCGCATCGCTCCTGCACGAGGGCACGCCCCCTGCCGAACCGATGGGACTGGAAAACGAAGTGTTCTGCTTGGACGAAAACGGATGCGCGAGGCCTGCTTCTTCGAACATCGCGTCTTGATCGCCTGGAAGCGCGCCGGTACCGGGATCAACAGCCCAACGATCCAGTTGCAGCTCGCCCGGCGGGTGTCCCGTTCTTGCCAAACGGGGCGCCCAGCTCGCAGCTCTGCGGCAACATTGCCGACGATGTCTCCGTGGTCGCTGCCGAGCTTCGGCAGGACGCGCTCGATCGTTCCCGATGCGTATCACGTTGGCGCGTTCGCCCCGAGCCGAGCGCGTTCGCCGTGCTGCAGATGTGCGCAATTGGCACCGAACACGCGCTGCTGCATGTATATGTAGTAGTCGCCCCTGAAAAACCTCCAAACCGCATCCATTGCGCGGTATCACCTGCTTGTTCGGCGTGCTGGAATTGCCAGTCTTCGTTACTCCACGTACTGGTTTCTGCAGTTTTCGCCCATGCGTATACGCCGTCCTGCCGCCGAGCAGTTGCCTGCCGATGAACTGTTTCGTTCGCGTCTGGTTGCCCCAGATGCTCGAACAGCCATCACGTTCGGATTGAGGCCTGGCAACGCACATGGCGCACCAGCAGGCTGTGCATTGCTTGAACACTAGGGCAAGTGGAGCGGCCGATTCATCCGCTAATGGATCGCGCTTACTAAGGCAATGAAACCCGCCAGTTGGCGCTCGATCCTGGTTTCGTGCCAGTGGTCCCATCCAAGTTCAATCGGGTCGATCCTTTGCTTTGGAGTCCTCAGCTTGTGCTCACCGTTGATGGGCTTCGAATGTGTTAACAGGCCTAGCTAGCTGTCAGCAAAAGTTTTTACACGAATTCCTGCCAGCCCTCGGGAACAGCCGCGGCCACCGCACTCCGTGGCGAATAGAAAAAGACCATTGCAGCAGTGCAACGCCAGGAGGCTGATGCTCAGCCTGTTGGGGAAGGTATGGGTCATCCTCCGCGTCAATGCCTTCGTCGTCCCAGCCAGGACTTCGGTAAAGCAAAGCGCTCCCCTCAAACTTGCTTCTACAGTCACCGCAAGAAATCGACAAGATACCAAGGCGACTGTCATGGCTCGGTCCCTGATCGGCATGGCGCGCTGATTTGTGGGTCCTGGCCGCTCTAGTCGAGACGTGGTCGCCCCAGTCGAGCGTGAGCAGGCTTTTTTTTGTAACCGGATTTTGGTTACAGCGGGGGGATCCGCCCCTCGAACTGGATCGTAAAGCGGTTCAATGCGGCCTTCCAATCGCGGATCAGCTGCGGGCGCGCTCGACGTCTTCTTCCTCGCAAGGACTACATCATGCAGATCAAAACCGCAGGCCTTGGCCCTAACGCGCATCCGCACGGCCCGGTTTCGGGCGACGGATCGTCACCCGCAGACCGCAGCATCGAGATCGAAGCGGGACACGGCAGCGACACTCTGTCACGCGCGTGCCCGCAACCGGCTTCGGAAACCACGATGGGCCTCGCGGACCTGTTGTCGATCTCCAGTCAGCGGCCTTCGAGGCCCGAAGTCATGCCGGCCATTACGCCAGCCGGGGACGATGAAGGCGTCCCGGATTTGCGTTCGCAACCGGCCCGTTCCGGGGCGAGCCAGCCGTGCCCGGCCAATCCCGGCGAAGCGAGGGACGTCGAGAGCGGGTTGCTCATGCGTGATTGCTCGTCGCGGATCGCCGCCTTCCTGGGCAACCTGTCGGTCGTCCAGGAGCTTCGGCAGTTCGATGACAGCGAATTCGTGGACAAGCTGCGTAACGAGCTGGTCACCGAGCCCGGATGTCGAGAGCCGAAGACGCTGCTGGCCGCCATGGGCGAGAGGGTCAATGAACTGCGGTCGCACCTGAACAAGCAGGCGTCGACGCGAGAGGAGGCGGAGTTCCTGGCCGAGGCCCGGCGCTATCTCGAGCCGGTCATGACCAGCTTCGAGACCGACATCCACACTTTGCAGCACGACGCGAGTGCCGCGAAGCGGATATATCAGGGAGCGATGACGCTTCTGCTGTATCCCTTGCCGCTCGCCACACTGTTCACCCAGAAGACTGGCACCTACGCTGCGTTCAACATTGCTTCCTACACCTACACGGCGATACAGCTGGTCTCGCTTATGCGACGCCCGACAACCGACGCCAAGCTGTTCATGAAGCACGCCATCAACCGGCACAGCCTCGTCTTCTTCATCTCGCTGATCTATGCCGTACCCACCTTCTACGCCAAGGCCGCGCCGCTGCAGCGCAATGCCGGCTTCGTCGCCGGCGCGGCGATGGCGCAAGGGATGATGATGTTCGGCCTGCGGCTGGGGCAGGACCTGATGGACTCGATGCGGCTGCGCTTCAACGGCGCATTCAACCGCAGGCGTGATCTTCCCGATGGCTTCAGGGACGCCATTGAGGGAGTCGTGGGCGATCTGCGCGCGGGTCTGAGCAACGTCAACCGCTCCGTCGGCGAATTCCAGCAGGACCGGCGGATCACGCCGCACATGGATCGGCAGCTCACCTTCTTCAAGCAGGACCTGTCCAGAATCGTGACGGGCCTTGAGCGGCTCGTTGCGACCGGGACGCGGCAGGAGAGCCCGCTCGCCGCAAGCGATGACCCACCAGGACCCCTAGAGGCGGTGCGCCGGACCCTGGAAGCATCGTTCGCAAACAACCCCGACCTGAAGGGAAAGCTCGCGCTGGCGACCGTAGCCTTCGCCGTCCTCGGGTCAAACATCGCCCTGATGCGCAACAACGGGCTGGCCCTACCTGACTTCATCGCCGATGCGGTCGTCTCGTCGACGTTCCTGCTCCGTGAAGCGCTAAGCCCGCATGTCACGCATGCGGGGATGAACGATAGCGTGAGCGATACGGTCGGCGGTATGACGATCGGCCTGCCTTTCTCCGTCGCCACTGTGATGAGCGGCTACATGGACGACCCCAGGGCCAACCCATCGGGCTTCATCGCCGGCACCGTCGGCTACACGGCGGCCTACCTGCTTTTCGGCCGGGTGGCCGGCGACGTCCTGTCCAAGGGCCTCATGGCTACGAGCGGAGCGCTCGGCTGGGGCCAACAACAGGCGATCCGACTCGGCCGGAGCGCAATGGCCTTGGGTTTCGAATTGGTCGCCGGGCACCGCTCGCCGGCTGCAGCGGATGTGCACGACTTAGCCGGGATCGAGATGGCGGATGTGCCGCTTGAGCCGCTTTGCTTCAGCCCATCACAGCGGGCGTCCGCCGAACGTACCCTGGTCGGCACGCTTGAGCAGATCGGTGACGAGTGGTACGACGCGCGCGACGAATGGGAAGGCGAATCGGAGGGGACGGCGGGTAGGGACGCCCCCTGGGTCGATGCACCGGCGGAGCTGCCCGTGCAGCCAGTGCCTCAGTCGGAATAAACAGCCCTGCACGCGTATGGGGTCGGCCGGGATTCCTGAGCGGGAGGGCCGGTAGGGATTCATGTAAGCAACCTTTACTCACAGCGAGTTAGCTCACTTTTGGCTGTTTTTTACACGAATCCCTACCCAACTCCAGTGTCCCTCCATTCCACCATGCGTCGATTATGAGATCAGCGCTTGCGCTGGATCGTCTTTTTGTTTGCCTGGTTGCAGGTGATGCGGGCGTGCCCTCACCGTCCTCAAGCATCATGCGGTCAGCAAATATCGCGCTTTGTGCTTGAGAGAGGTTCTTCAGGGGCGATGTAGTAGTGTCATCGGCGATCTTTCTACGGCAGTCTCCCGATGCCTTTGCTGCTTGCCATTCCGCTGGCTGTGATCATTGCCCTGGCAGTGTTCGTGGTGGTGTTCCCGTTGTCGCTGCTGCAGCGCTTCCGCATGGGTCCTGCACGTCGTCAGGCGCGTGGATGGCTGCTGCTGATCAACCTGGTGTCGGCGGGCATCTCCAGCGTGCTGTTTGTGATCTTCAGCTTGATCGCGGCGGCGTTCTGGCCCGGCGCGATCAGCCATGCCGCATTCGGCTGGGCCTGCGGGTTGGCGCTGGGCGCGTTGGCGTTGCGCCTGACACGCTTCGAACGCACCACGCAAGGCCTGTTTTACCGGCCCAATCTGTGGCTGGTGCTGGGCTTGACCGCGTTGGTCGTGGTCCGGGTGATCGCCGGGATGGTGCAGGGCTGGCGTAGCGCCTGGCAGGGGGTGGCCTGGCCAACCGACGGGTGGCTCAGTCATGCCAGCCTGCTCGGCGCTGCCGGCGTCTTGCTCGGTTATGCGCTCGCCTATGCCACCTTGCTGTGGTGGCGCTGGCGCAGCGCACGTTTGCGCGGCAGCGTTTATTGGCGGTGATCCTGTTACTGCCAGCCCTCTCGGTGCTGGCAGTAACAATTTAAAGTGCTCCTAATTAATTAATTGCTTCCGCAGCTTTAAGCGTTTGCGGGTCTGCTGGTGCTAGGCGAATGGAGCTTAGGCAATCTGGAGAGGTCTCCGGGAAGGAAAACTCCATCTTCTCCTGATTTTTAACAACGGCCAAAGTCAATGTCTCTGAGCTACTCTGTCCCCTCGGAATATTTGAAATCAGATAATTCGGATATCGACTCTTGAAATCCTGACGAGAGACGCAGGAGCCTTCCAGATTCAGTGAGACTGATTCGATATTTTTTTTATCTGCTGATATTGATATGGAAGAGTTCTTGGCAGTCAGATGGTCGCCTATTTTTAATATTCCTCCGCTAACCTTATACGTTCCTTCGTTTTTCAGATTCGGCGTCGAAATTCTGGCCCCAGGCCATGAATTAATAAATTCAGAGGGTGATTTTTTGAGATTTCTCGAAATTTCTTCGGCTAGTTCAAACGTACGGGCAGCATCCGCTGCTGTCGCTGCTGAAATTTTATTTGCATATACTGAAGGTGCAATCAGGGCAGCAAGTAGCGTTATTGCAAGGCGGAAATATGATGATCTGTTAAGGAAGTTTGTCATACTGCTCTCCGTAATATACGTTATAGTTCTGTCCTGTGGTTGAGGTTACGTTATTCGCGCAAAAGGATTTTCCAACGTTTGAGGCAACATTGGGTCCTCCAGCATAGTAAATCCCGAAAAGCTGATCGGGATTTGATGCTGCAAGGTTAATGTCTATGCTATTTTGAGTGGAACTCCATATTTCATTCCTTGCAACTATGTTATTTGTTACGGCAAGTCCTTCCATCTTGCATGCTTCATCTATATATGCTTGTCGAGTCGTTTTGGCAAACGAATAGTTGAATTTCACATGACCAAACTCATGGGCTAGGGCTGAGACTGTAAAATACATGCCCGGCATATCTTGACTCTCGCAGCTATAATTTTGGATATACACAGCTTTATTTGGCATGTCCGTATAGCTGGCCGAGCCGTAAGCGATTGTAAAATTAGGGCTGCTGTTTATCTGTTCAGTAAGTGTCGTTGACTGGGAAGTTATGAAGTCAATGCAGGTTCCAAGTCCTGTGGTAGGGACAGTTGTCTGAGCCTGAGTTCCAAAGGAAACGAACGAGAGAAGAAATATCGCGGCGGCTACATGGCATCTTATGCTCATGGTATCTCCATATTTAATTGAAGAAGTCGTGCTGATTTCTACACGATCTATCCCCCCTTCCGCGAAATCCTAAACGTAAAATTCCCTTTAAACTGAGGTTTTGATCAAAAAAACAGGCCCTTGCGGGCCTGTTTGGTGGAAGTGCTTAGTCAATCGCTCTGCTTAGAATCGCGCACCAATGCCGAAGCCAACGGTCCACGGATCCAGTTCCAGCTCGCTGCCGGTACCCTGGCCACCCACGCGCAGTTCCGGACGCGAACGCATGTAGCGGGCGTCGGCGCGTGCGAACCAGGTGGAGTTGATGTTCATGTCCACACCAACGGTGCCGATGACGCCCTTGGCGGTGCTCAGGCCCACGTGGTCGCCGGTGGTCGACGCCGCGTCGATCTTTTCGTTGCTGAAGTTCGACTCGTAGTAGCCCACGCCCACGAACGGACGGAACACGTTGTCCGCTTCGCCGAAGTGATACTGACCGCTGATGGCGATCGGCTGCTGCTCGACGGTACCGACCTTGCCCACGCCATCGGCGTTGACGCGGTGGTTGAACTTGTCGGCGGCGCCCCACAGTTCAACGGCCCAGTTGTCGTTGATGTAGTAGCTGGCGCTCAGCGTCGGTGCCGGGCCGCCATCGACGTCCAGGCCCGGCGCCGCGTTGTTCTTGGGGTTCAGCAGCGCCACGCCACCGACCACGGCCCAATGCTTGCCAGAAGCGGTATCGCCGCTGGTGGACATCGTGCTGGAAGAAGTCGAGGAGGTGTCGCCGGTATAGGTGGTGTCCTGCGCGAACGCGGACGGTGCAATCGCAAGTGCAGATACAGCAGCCAGGCTCAGGATGGAAATGGAACGCATGAGGGTCTCCTCGTCTTGTTGTTGGGCCCGTGGAGTGGGCCGCGCCAAAACTATTCCTAAAAATCTGAATCCACGCCCACCTGCGGCCCGCTAAAATTTCGTTTGTTCAGGAATTCCCCCAAGAAGGCCGTCGTTACGTCATGCAGTCTGAAAAAGACATTCACGCAGATGCGATTGCCGTGACGAAAAAACACCTCAGCCAAGGCTTGCCAGCGCACGTTCGCAGCGATTGCAGGGTGTTGCTGCTTGGTTCGATGCCCGGTGTCGCGTCACTGGAAGCCGCGCGTTACTACGCGCATCCACGCAATCGTTTCTGGCCGCTGATGCATGCCCTATTGGGCATTGATGCGGCCGCAAGCTATGCATTGCGCTTGCAAGCATTGCTCGACCATCGCGTGGGCCTGTGGGACGTCATCGGCCAATGCGAGCGGCGCGGCAGTCTGGATACGTCCATTGTGGCGGCGAGCATCGTGGTCAATCCGCTGCCCGCGTTGCTGGCCACGCTGCCGCAGCTGCGCATGGTGGCCTGCAATGGCGCTGCGGCAGCACAGGCCTGGCGCCGGCATGTACAGCCGCGGCTATCGGCGCAGCTTTGCGCGCTGCCAGTCGTCGCGTTGCCATCCACCAGCCCGGCCAATGCGGCCTGGTCGCTGCCGCGGCTGGCCGCGGCCTGGCAGCCGCTGTGCGATGCGCTGCGCTAGCCAAGGTGAGATGCCGCGAGGTCGATATGGAATGCCAGCGTCGCAGTGACCGCGCCGCCGTCGCGGTGCCCCCGCACTGATCGTTGACGCACGCTGCCTGCCTGCGGTCGACACCGCGCTGCGCGCGTGGCGGCCATTGGCCAGAAGTCATGCCAGCCTCCGGCACAGGTCTGCGTGCCACAGGCGCAGGCATGCTGCAACCGGTCCGCAACGGAGTGGCGAGATGGCGATCAAACACGCAATCACGGTGGCAGCAGCTGCGCTGTTCGCGCTGTTGAGCGGCGCAGGGGTGGCCGCTGCCAAGGACCAGGACCTGCACTGCGAGGTCAGCAGCGATTACGACCTCACGCTCAACGCCCGCAGCCTGATCCTGATCCGCGAATCCGGCACGCCGCAGCGGCTGGTGATGCGCCAGGGCGCCCTGTTCGTCGACGACCGCTGGGTGGCATTGAGCGCAGACGATCGCGCCCGCCTGGTCCAGTTCGAGCGCCAGACCCGCGAGGTGGTGCCGCTGGCGCAGGCAGTCGGGCGCGAAGCGGCCGATATCGCAGTCACTGCATTGGGCGAGGTGGCCGCCGGCTTCAGTCGCAGCCCCGACGCCACGCGCGCGCAGTTGGCAAACGTGCGCGAGAAGATCGATGTGCGCTTGAAGCAGAGCTTCGGCAAGAGCCAGCTGACCCCGATCGATATCGACGACGACATCGGCGCGCTGGTGGCCGAGTTGCTGCCGCAGCTGATCGGCGATGTGGTGGCCGGTGCGGTGCAGTCCGCGATCACCGGGAATGACGTGCAGCTGCGTTCGCTCGATGGCATGGAGGCGCGCATCGAGCGCCTGGTCGAGCCGCAGGCGCGTGCATTGCGGCCACGCGCGCACCAGTTGTGCCAGCGCCTGGAAGCGCTCGATGCGCTGGACAATGCGCTGGCGTATCGTTTGCCGTCGGGCGAGCCGCTGCAACTGTTGCGGGTCGATCGGCGCGCGGCGAAATGATCGGCGTACGCACGCATGCGGACGCTGCATCCCGCCGGGCGCGCGATTTTTTGCACGGCAATGGTTGGCGCTGCGGCCCGCAGCCGGCCACAATAGCGGTTTCCCCATTCTGTTGCCGGAGTTCCCCGTATGGCCGAAATCAAGGAAGCACTTGTCCCCGATATCGGTGACTACAGCGACGTCCCGGTAATCGAGGTGCTGGTGTCCGTCGGCGATACGGTCAGCAAGGACCAGAGCCTGGTCACGCTGGAATCTGACAAGGCCACCATGGAAGTGCCTTCGTCGGTGGCGGGCGTGGTCAAGGAACTCAAGGTCAAGGTCGGCGATTCGCTCTCGCAGGGCGCGCTGGTGGCGTTGATCGAAGTGGCCGATGCCGGCGCCGAGACCGCCAAGCCCGCCGCCGCCGCACCGGCCAAGGCGGCGCCCGCCGCCGCCCCGGCACCGGCCGCCAAGGCCGAATCTGCTGCGCCAGCGGCTTCCTCGGACGGCGGCCTGATCGAAGCGCGCGTGCCCGATATCGGCGACTACACCGACATCCCGGTGATCGAGGTGCTGGTGGCCGTGGGCGATACCGTCGCCAAGGACCAGAGCCTGGTCACGCTGGAATCGGACAAGGCCACGATGGAAGTCCCGTCCTCGGCCGCCGGCGTGGTCAAGGAACTCAAGGTCAAGGTCGGCGACACGCTCTCGCAGGGCAATGTGGTGGCGATCATCGCGGCCAGCGATGGCGGCACCGGTGCGGCGCAGTCGCCGGCCAAGCCCACCACCGACACCGCCGAAACCGCGGGCAAGGTCGAGCCGGTTGCCGTCCCGGCCGAGCCGGACAAGCTGGCCCAGCGCGAAATCGCGCAGGTGCAGGGCGCGCGTTCCGGCGCCGGCACGCAGGCAGCGCAAGGCGGCCAGCCGTCCGCGGGCAACCCGAGCAGCCCGCCGGTGACCTTCGATGCCGACAGCGTGCTGCCGTCCAAGGTGCCGTACGCCAGCCCGGTGGTGCGCGTGTTCGCACGCGAACTGGGCGTGGACCTGAACCAGCTCAAGGGCAGCGAAAAGGGCGGCCGCATCACCCGTGAAGACGTGCAGCGGTATGTGAAGGCTGCACTCAGCGGTGGCGCACCGGCCGCAGCCGGCGCTGCGCCTGCCGGTGGCGGCAACGGCCTGAACCTGCTGGCCTGGCCGAAGGTGGACTTCAGCAAGTTCGGCGAGACCGAAACCCAGCCGCTGTCGCGCATCAAGAAGATTTCCGGTGCCAACCTGGCACGCAACTGGGCAATGATTCCGCACGTCACCCAGTTCGAGTCGGCCGACATCACCGACCTGGAAGCCCTGCGCGTGGCCCTCAACAAGGAAAACGAGAAGGCCGGCATCAAGCTGACCATGCTCGCCTTCCTGATCAAGGCCAGCGCCGCGGCGCTGAAGAAGTTCCCCGAGTTCAACGCCTCGCTGGATGCGGCCGGCGAGAACCTCACCCTGAAGAAGTACTTCCACATCGGGTTTGCGGCCGATACGCCCAACGGCCTGGTGGTGCCGGTGATTCGCGATGTCGACAAGAAGGGCGTGCTGCAGATCGCGCAGGAAAGCGGCGAGCTGGCCAAGAAGGCGCGCGACGGCAAGCTGGGCCCGGCCGACATGAGCGGCGGCTGCTTCTCGATCAGCTCGCTCGGCGGTATCGGCGGCATCGCGTTCACGCCGATCATCAATGCGCCGGAAGTGGCGATCCTGGGCGTGTCCAAGTCGGCGATGCAGCCGGTGTGGAACGGCAAGGAGTTCGCGCCGAAGCTGATGCTGCCGTTGTCGCTGAGCTACGACCACCGCGTCATCGACGGCGCATTGGCAGCCCGTTTCACCACCTACCTCAGCCAGGTGCTGGCCGACATGCGTCGCGTCCTGCTGTGAGGGCCGCGCTGCTGACCATTGCCGTGCTCGGCGTGCTGCCGTGGGCAAACGCGGCCGCACGCGAATGCGAGAGCACGCTCGGCCGCGGCTGGCCGCCGGCCGTGGGCAACTACGGCACTGCCGTGACCACGTTGCTGGATGGCGGCACCAAGCCGGCCTTGTCGTTGCTGACGCTGCCCACACGTGGGGTAGAGAGCGCGGTGTCGCTGGTGCCGGGCAAGGAAGGCGCCGACTGGACCCTGCGGCATAGCCGCGCCGACGAGCGCGTCTACAGCTGGGTCAGCCAGACCGACCGCGGCAGCGTGCAGTTCCGCACCGAGCAGACCCCGGAAACGGTCGAGGTCCCGATCCCGGCGCCGTTGGCCAAGCGCCTGGTCAGCAACTGGACCAACACGCTGACCCAGCTCGCACCGAACGGACGCACCGCGCCGGTGAGCGAGGGCGAAGTGCTCTCGTTCCAGGTCGATGGCGTGCGCTACAGCGGCGCGCGCCCCAGCTGCGGTGCCGGCGAGTTGCTGCTGAAACAGGCCGCGCTGCTGATCGAAGCCAGCGAAGGCAAGGAAAAGAAGCGCGACAAGCGCTGGACCCAAATCGAATCGTCGCTGGATGAACTCCAGCAGACGCTTGCCGGCACGGCCGGTTGAGCTACAGGAGAAGCAAATGGCGGTCATTGAAATCAAGGTTCCCGACATCGGCGATTACAGCGATGTCCCCGTCATCGAAGTGCTGGTCGCCGTCGGCGACAGCGTGGCCAAGGACCAGGGCCTGGTAACGCTGGAATCGGACAAGGCCACGCTGGAAGTGCCGTCCTCGGCGGCCGGTGTGGTCAAGGAACTCAAGGTCAAGGTCGGCGACACCCTGTCCGAAGGCGCGCTCGTGCTGCTGCTCGAAACCGAAGGCGAGGCTGCCGCGCCGGCCAAGGCCGAACCCAAGGCTGCCCCGGCCGCTGCAGCGCCTGCCGCCGCACCGGGCAGCAAGCCGCCGGTGACGCCGTCGCACCGTGCCCCGGCCGAGCCGGCCGCGCCCAAGCCGGCGCTGGCCAGCGGCAAGCCGGCCGACATCGAATGCAAGATGGTGGTGCTCGGCGCCGGCCCCGGCGGCTACACCGCTGCCTTCCGCGCGGCCGATCTGGGCCTGGAGACGGTGCTGATCGAGCGCTACGCCAGCCTGGGCGGTGTCTGTCTCAACGTCGGCTGCATCCCGTCCAAGGCGCTGCTGCATGCCGCCGCGGTGATCGATGAAGTGGCCCATGCCGGCGACTTCGGCGTGGACTTCGGCCAGCCCAAGATCGCCCTGGACAAGCTGCGCGAGTACAAGGAAAAAGTGGTCGGCAAGCTCACCGGCGGCCTGGCCAGCATGGCCAAGCAGCGCAAGGTGCGCACCGTCACCGGCGTGGCCAGCTTCGTCTCGCCCAACGAGCTGGAAATCGTCGGCGACGACGGCAAGACCCAACTGCTGCGCTTTGAGCACTGCATCATCGCCGCCGGCTCGCAGGCGGTGAAGCTGCCCAACTTCCCATGGGACGACAAGCGCGTGATGGACTCCACCGACGCGCTGGAGTTGCACGACATTCCCAAGACCCTGCTGGTGGTCGGCGGCGGCATCATCGGCCTGGAAATGGCCACGGTGTACAGCGCGCTCGGCAGCAAGGTCACCGTGGTGGAGTTCATGGACCAGCTGATGCCGGGCGCCGACAAGGACCTGGTCAAGCCGCTGGCCGATCGCCTGAAAAAGCAGGGCGTCGAGGTTCATCTCAAGACCAAGGCCACCGACGTCAAGGCCGACAAGGCCGGCATCACCGTGTCCTTCGAAGCGGCTGTGGAAGGCGAAAAGCCCGGCCTGCAGGCCACCACGTACGACCGCGTGCTGGTTGCCGTGGGCCGTAGCCCGAACGGCAAGAAGATCGGTGCGGAAAAGGCCGGCGTCACCGTCACCGAGCGCGGCTTCATTCCGGTCGATCGGCAGATGCGCACCAACGTGCCGCACATCTTCGCCATCGGCGACATCGTCGGTAACCCGATGCTGGCGCACAAGGCCACCCACGAAGGCAAGCTGGCTGCCGAAGTGGCTGCCGGCGAGAAGAAGGAATGGGTGGCGCGGGTGATCCCGTCGGTGGCCTACACCAACCCGGAAATCGCCTGGGTCGGCGTCACCGAGACCGAAGCCAAGGCCAAGGGCCTGAAGGTGGGCGTGGCCAAGTTCCCGTGGGCCGCCAGCGGCCGCGCGATCGGCATCGGCCGTACCGAAGGTTTCACCAAGTTGATCTTCGATGAACAGACGCATCGCGTGATCGGTGGCGCCATCGTCGGCGTGCATGCCGGCGACCTGCTGGCTGAAATTGGCCTGGCGATCGAAATGGGTGCCGAGGCCGAAGACATCGGCCACACCATCCACGCGCACCCGACCCTGAGCGAGTCGGTCGGCATGGCCGCCGAGGTCTACGACGGCACCATCACCGATCTGTACATTCCCAAGAAGAAGTGACGCCGCTCCGCACGACCGTGCCGCCACGCACGGAGGTCGCCGTGGGGCAGGGCAATCTGTGTCCCGAACTGCAGGCGCTGCTGCAGCGCGAATTGGCCGGAGGCAACCGTATCGCCGAGCCGCCGCGGAGGACCGACTGGCCCCATCCGGGCTCGGTGTTCGTCTCGCTGAAGCGCGACTTGCGCAGCGACGTGGCGTCGCTGCCGGCGACGGTGCAGCATGCGATCTGCACCGATCCGCACTACGGGTGGCACGACGAGTGCTACTGCGTCACGCACCAGCATCTGTTGGTAGCGGGTGCGACCAAGCCGCCCTGAGCCTGTGTCCGCTGCTGCCCTGCGGCCGGCGCCGTGTCGGTGACGTGCCACGCACCCGTCAAACAACAAAACCCCGCATCGCTGCGGGGTTCTGCATGAAGCTGCTTTTCGGGTCCCGGGTCCCGGGGCCCGAGAAGATCAGAACGCGAACGTCACGCCTGCCACCGGGCCCTTGAACTCCTGCTTCAGGCCGACCAGGCCGTCGCTGCCCTCGCGGTCCACGTCCAGCTTGAACCAGTCATAGCCGGCGAAAATGCCGAAGTTCTTGGTGAAGCGGTATTCGGCAATCGCGTTGGCGCGGCTCAGGTCGCCGTCGTAGTCGCCGAAGTCGCCCCAACTGGTGTTGAGGTACTGGCCCTGCACATTGAACAGCCAGTGTTCGCTGGGACGCGCGGTGAAGCGGATACCGACGACCGGCGCAACGCCGTCTTCGCTTTCGTCCAAGACGTCGCCACTGAACAGCGTGCCCAGATCGGCGTAGGCATTGGCCTCGACCTTGGCGTACTCGGCGCCAATCTGCAGGCCCAGGCTGAATTCCGGAGAATCGATCACCGAGTAGTCGTACACGAAAGTGGCGACCTGGTACTTCAGCTCGCCCTTGATGAAGCTGCCGGACGGCACGGTCACGCCGCCGGCGCTCAGATCTTGGCTCAGGGTCTCGCGGCGATCCTTGTCGTACTTGAAGTAGTCGAAGATCAGGCGCTGGCGCGTGCTGATGCGGAACACGCCATCCACGCGCGGCTCCCATTCCTTGCCGCCCAACTTGAAATCTTCGTTGACCGAAACATTGTTGCCGGCCAGCAGGGTGTTGCCGCGCAGCGTGTTGTCGTTGTCGACATTCATCGCGCCAAGGCGGAGCTGGAAGCGATCATCGGTGTCTTCGGCGTGTGCGGGCGCGACATAGGCGACGGCCAGGACGCACGGGATCGCCAGTGCGAGGAGGTGTTTCATGGGGGCTCCGAATTCTTGGAATGGTCAGGCGGTTCGGCCTGTGCAGCGCATAGTCGATAAGCGCGCGTCTTTCAAAAGTGAAGGGGCCGTCCAGTGGGCGTGAAGGCGGCCGTAGCAATCGGACAAAACGGTCCGCTCTGCGAATTCTTTGGTGGAGTCACGGAACGTGTGCAGCGGCGCTGCCAAGGGTCGTTCGGAGGCAACGCAAGCCGGGAAATCGATTGGACCGCCGATGGGAAGGTCGCAGGTGCGACAAAATGCGTACAAAAGCAGGAGCCCCGGTCTCCCAGGGCTCCCAGACGCGGCCTGCGGCGCTACCTTTCGACGAGGATGTGCAGGCCTCGCAAGTTCTGACCGCCGGTTTGTGGCAAAGTTCCCACCCGCGACGGGGGCAGCCATGTGGTGCGTTGCAGCAAGCGATGACCTCTGCCGGTTGTCTCGCAATTTGTCCCATTGCTATACTTTCGCGGCTCGACGAGGCGCAACTGCGCTTCCCACTCATTCACACGTAAGGTAACCGTAGTGCTGAACTCCGTTGACGCGGGTCGGCGGTTGATGCTGCGCGCTGCGGTATATCCGCTCGCCGCCGTAGCTATAACCAGTCTGGGGTTGCTGTTGGTCGGTCCCCGTTACGCTGCCGGTCTGGCATTGACCGGATTTGCGACGGTGCTGGGCGGTTGGGTTGCGGCACGTATCGCGCTAGGTGGCGGTATCCAGGCAGCGGGCATCGCCATGGTGCGGCTGATCCTGGCGATGGTGCTGAAGTGGGTGTTGGTTTTCGTGGCGCTGGCGCTGGGCTTCGGCCTGTGGCGGCTGCCTCCTCTGGCTTTGTTGGCGGGTATCGCCATCGGGCTGATTTTTCAGGTTCTGGCTCTGGCCAGGCGTTGATTCGAACTTAAAGGGCTCCGGACACATGGCGGGCGAGGCAGCAACACCTACCTCCTATATCCAGCATCACTTGCAGAACCTGATCGTTCCGGTTCGCGATGGTGGCGGCACGTTTTGGACCATCCACCTCGACACCCTGATCATGGCGGTGTTGATGGGCCTGGTCATGGTCCTGGCGTTCTGGACGGCGACCCGCAATGCCACGGCCGGCGTGCCGGGCAAGTGGCAGGCATTTGTGGAAATCTGCCTGGAGTTCGTCGACCGCCAGGCCAAGGACACCTACCACGGCAGCAGCAAGCTGGTGACGCCGATCGCGATCACCATCTTCTTCTGGATCCTGTTGATGAACCTCATCAAGATGATCCCGGCCGATTTCATCGCCATTCCGCTGGGTTGGGCCGGCGTGCACGCCTGGAAGCCGGTGCCGACCGCCGACGTCAACGCCACCTTGGGCATGTCGATCAGCGTGTTCTTCCTGATGATCGTGTTCTCGCTGCGCTCCAAGGGCGTGGGCGGCATGACCAAGGAATTCCTGACGGCGCCGTTTGGCAAGTGGATGATGCCGTTCAACCTGCTTTTGAACATCGTCGAGTGGCTAAGCAAGCCGATTTCGTTGGCGATGCGACTGTTCGGCAACATGTTCGGCGGCGAGATCGTCTTCCTGCTGATCTGGGTGCTGGGCGGTGCAGGCATCGCCGGCATGGTTGCTGGCGGCGCATTCGGCCTGGGCTGGATGCTGTTCCACCTGCTGGTGATTCCGCTGCAGGCCTTCATTTTCATGATGCTGTCGATCGTGTACCTGAGCCTGGCTGAAGACAGTCACTGAGTTTGCGTCACCCTTCATCTGCTTTATTCCGCTTCATCCATCACCCTTAGAAACTTTCGTTCGGAGATCACCATGTACCTCGCCGTCCTGACCAACCTCGCTCAAGTCCAGAGCTCCACCGTCCTCGCCGTCGGCATCATGATCGGCCTGGCCGCGCTGGGTGCCGGCCTCGGTCTGGCCATCATGGCTGGCAAGTTCCTGGAATCGGCTGCGCGCCAGCCGGAACTGATCCCGGTGCTGCAGGTTCGTATGTTCATCACCGCCGGCCTGATCGACGCCGCGTTCATCATCAGCGTCGCCGTCGGCCTGCTGTTCGCCTTCGCCAACCCGCTGGCCCAGGTGTTCATCGAGCGTCTGTCGCAGGCTGCCGGCTGATCCAGCGGTAGCAGGATGTGGATGCGGCCCTTGGCGGTTGCATCCGCGGATGAAGGTCGGAAAGCGCCGCCCGCGCGGTGGCGCTTTCACCCCTAAACAGCGATTGAGCGACCCATGGATATCACCCTTACCATCTTTGCCCAGGCGCTGGCCTTCGCCGGTCTGATCTGGATCGTCGCGACCAAGATCTGGCCGCCGCTGCTGCAGGCGATCGAAGAGCGTCAGCAAAAGATTGCTGAAGGTCTGGCTGCGGCCGACCGGAGTCAGAAGGACCTGGCGCAGGCGCAGGAAAAGGTCAACGAAGCACTGAAGGACGCACGCACCAAGGCCAACGAGATCATCGATCAGGCCCATGCGCGCGCCAACCAGATCATCGAAGCGGCCAAGCTGGAGGCAATTGCCGAAGCCAACCGTCAGAAGGATCTGGCGCAGACCGAAATCGACGCATCCGCCACGCGTGCCCGCGAGGAGCTGCGCAAGCAGGTCTCGGTGCTGGCCGTCAGCGGTGCAGAAAAGCTGCTCAAGCGCGAAATCGATGCCAACGCCCACAAGGCGCTGCTCGACGAGCTGGCGGCGGAGATTTAAGCGATGAGTCAGGCCCTCACCCTTGCCCGTCCCTACGGCCGTGCCGCGTTTGCGATCGCGCGTGAGGGCGGCAACTTCGCGCCCTGGTCCGATGCGCTGGCGTTTTCGGCGCAGGTGGCCGGCGACCCGCGCGTGGCCGCATTGCTGCTCAACCCGGCCCTTGGCCAGGAACAGGCAGTGACGCTGCTGGCCCCGCCGCAGGCGGGCGAGGACTATCTGCGTTTCCTCGGCGTGCTTGCCGATGCGCAGCGGCTGTCGCTGCTGCCGGAAGTGGCAGGCTTGTACGAACAACTGCGTGCCGAGGCCGAACATGTCGTCAAGGCGACGGTGACCTCGGCCGCTGCAATGAGCCAGACCGAACTCGACACGATCGCTGCTGCGCTGAAGAAGCGCTTCGGCCGCGATGTGGACATCACCACCGCAGTCGATGCGTCGCTGATCGGCGGCGCGGTGATCGACACCGGCGACGTGGTCATCGACGGCTCGCTGAAGGGCAAGCTTGCGCGTCTGCAAAGCTCGCTCGCCCACTGAATTCACATAAACGCACGGCCCTCGCGGCCGGCACCTAGGACTGAACGATGGCAACCACGCTCAACCCCTCCGAAATCAGCGACCTGATCAAGACCCGCATCGAAGCGGTCAAGCTGTCCGCAGAGTCGCGCAACGAAGGCTCCGTGACCAGCGTGTCCGACGGCATCGTGCGCATCTTCGGCCTGGCCGACGTGATGCAGGGCGAAATGATCGAACTGCCGAACAACACCTTCGCGCTGGCACTGAACCTGGAGCGCGATTCGGTCGGCGCCGTGGTGCTGGGCGACTACGAAAGCCTGCGCGAAGGCGACGTGGCCAAGACCACCGGCCGCATCCTGGAAGTGCCGGTGGGTCCGGAACTGCTGGGTCGCGTGGTCAACGCACTGGGCGAGCCGATCGACGGCAAGGGCCCGCTGGGCGCCACCCAGACCGCACCGGTGGAGCGCGTTGCGCCCGGCGTGATCTGGCGCAAGTCGGTCGACCAGCCGGTGCAGACCGGTTACAAGTCGGTCGATGCGATGATTCCGATCGGCCGTGGCCAGCGCGAGCTGGTCATCGGTGACCGTCAGACCGGCAAGACCGCGCTGGCGATCGACGCGGTGATCAACCAGAAGGGCACCGGCATCAAGTGCGTGTACGTGGCGATCGGCCAGAAGGCCTCGACCGTTGCCAACATCGTGCGCAAGCTGGAAGAAAACGGCGCGCTGGCGCACACCGTGGTGGTGGCTGCCACCGCGTCCGAATCGGCCGCGATGCAATACATCAGCCCCTACGCCGGTTGCACCATGGGCGAGTACTTCATGGACCGCGGCGAAGACGCGCTGATCGTGTACGACGATCTGTCCAAGCAGGCCGTGGCCTACCGCCAGATCTCGCTGCTGCTCAAGCGCCCGCCGGGTCGCGAAGCCTATCCGGGCGACGTGTTCTATCTGCACTCCCGCTTGCTCGAGCGCGCCGCACGCGTGTCCGAGGAATACGTGGAGAAGTTCACCAACGGTGCGGTGACCGGCAAGACCGGCTCGCTGACCGCGCTGCCGATCATCGAAACGCAGGCCGGCGACGTGTCCGCGTTCGTGCCGACCAACGTGATCTCGATCACCGACGGCCAGATCTTTCTGGAAACCGACCTGTTCAACGCCGGTATCCGTCCGGCCGTCAACGCCGGTATCTCGGTGTCGCGCGTCGGTGGCGCCGCCCAGACCAAGATCATCAAGAAGCTGTCCGGCGGCATCCGTATCTCGCTGGCGCAGTACCGCGAGCTGGCGGCGTTCGCGCAGTTCGCCTCGGACCTGGACGAAGCTACCCGCAAGCAGCTCGAGCGCGGTCAGCGCGTCACCGAGCTGATGAAGCAGAAGCAGTACGCGCCGATGTCCATCGCCAACCAGGCGCTGTCGATCTACGCCGTCAACGAGGGCTACCTCGACGACGTGCCGGTCAACAAGCTGCTGGCGTTCGAGGAAGGCCTGCACGCGCACTTCGCCAACACCCAGGGCGAGCTGGTCTCCAAGATCAACAGCACCGGCGGTTGGGACAACGACATCGAAGCCAGCTTCAAGAAGGGCATCGAAGAGTTCAAGACCACGGGCAGCTGGTAAGCCAGTCGCCGGGATTTGGGATTGGGCATTCGGGATTCGTAGGAGCGATGGTTCGGGGCGTTGGCCGATTTCGAATCGTTGTTCCCATATCCCAGAAGTTAGGCATCCGGGGTTCGCGGAAGCGGTGAGGTAGGGAGGCTGTTGCCAATCCCCAATCCCGATTCCCGAATCTCACTAAGCGAGCGAAGCGAGCGAGTATGGCAGGCGGACGCGAAATCAAAACCAAGATCAAGAGCGTGCAGAACACCCGCAAGGTGACGCGCGCGCTCGAAATGGTCTCGGCCTCCAAGATCCGCAAGGCGCAGGAGCGCATGAAGACCTCGCGTCCGTATGCGCAGGCGATGAAGCAGGTGATCGGGCATCTGGCGCAGGCCAGCACCGATTTCCAGCATCCGTTCCTGGTCGAGCGCGAACAGGTCAAGCGGGTCGGCTATATCGTGATCTCGTCCGACCGCGGCCTGGCCGGCGGTCTGAACAACAACCTGTTCCGCAAGATGCTGGGCGAAGTACGCCCGTGGCAGGACACCGGTGCCGAGATCGACGTGGTGACCATCGGCCAGAAGGCCTCGGCGTTCTTCCGTCGCATCAAGGTCAACATGGTCGGCAGCGTGACCCACCTGGGCGACAGCCCGCAGGTGGAGCAGCTGATCGGCGTGATCAAGGTGATGATCGATGCCTTCATCGAAGGCAAGGTGGACCGCGTCTACCTGGTCTACAACCGCTTCGTGAACACCATGACGCAGAAGGCCAGCTTCGATCAGCTGCTGCCGCTGCCGGCCGCCGAACACAAGGTGGCGCACCACGATTGGGACTACCTGTACGAACCCGATGCCGCCACCGTGCTGGAGCACGTGATGACGCGCTACATCGAGTCGCTGGTGTACCAGGCCGTGCTGGAAAACGTTGCGTCCGAACATGCCGCGCGCATGGTGGCGATGAAGGCCGCCAGCGACAACGCCAACAAGATGATCGGCACCTTGCAACTGGTCTACAACAAGGCACGTCAGGCGGCGATTACCCAGGAAATTTCGGAAATCGTCAGCGGCGCAGCGGCTGTATAAGTACGCCGGGATTGGGGATTCGGGATTGGTTGGAGCGCAGCGAAGTGCGCCCTTGCGAATCCCCAATCACGAATCCCAAATCACAAATTCCACGAGATGGCATCGGCCACTCGGACAGAACAAAGCTAACCGGAGCAGCAAAATGAGTCAGGGCAAGATCGTTCAGATCATCGGCGCGGTCGTCGACGTCGAGTTCCAGCGCAATGAAGTGCCGAAGGTGTACGACGCGCTGAAGGTCGAAGGCACCGCCATCACCCTGGAAGTGCAGCAGCAGCTGGGCGACGGCGTCGTGCGCACCATTGCGCTCGGTTCCACCGACGGCCTCAAGCGCAACCTGGTCGCCACCAACACCGAACGCGCCATCTCGGTGCCGGTCGGCGCCGGTACCCTGGGCCGCATCATGGACGTGCTGGGTCGCCCGATCGACGAGGCCGGCGACGTGCAGGCGTCCGATCATTGGGAAATCCACCGTAGCGCCCCGTCCTACGAGGACCAGGCGTCGACCACCGGACTGCTGGAAACCGGCATCAAGGTGATCGACCTGATGTGCCCGTTCGCCAAGGGCGGCAAGGTCGGCCTGTTCGGCGGCGCCGGCGTCGGCAAGACCGTCAACATGATGGAACTGATCAACAACATCGCCAAGGCGCACTCGGGTCTGTCGGTGTTCGCCGGCGTGGGCGAGCGTACCCGCGAGGGCAACGACTTCTACCACGAGATGAAGGACTCCAACGTCCTGGACAAGGTGGCGATGGTGTACGGCCAGATGAACGAGCCGCCGGGCAACCGTCTGCGCGTGGCGTTGACCGGCCTGACCATGGCCGAGTACTTCCGCGACGAGAAGGATGCCAGCGGCAAGGGCAAGGACGTGCTGCTGTTCGTGGACAACATCTACCGCTACACGCTGGCCGGTACCGAAGTGTCGGCGCTGCTCGGCCGCATGCCGTCGGCGGTGGGCTACCAGCCGACCCTGGCCGAGGAAATGGGCGTGCTGCAGGAGCGCATCACCTCGACCAAGAGCGGTTCGATCACCTCGATCCAGGCCGTGTACGTGCCTGCGGACGACCTGACCGACCCGTCGCCGGCGACCACCTTCGCCCACCTGGATTCCACCGTCACGCTGAGCCGTAACATCGCCTCGCTGGGTATCTACCCGGCGGTGGATCCGCTGGACTCGACCAGCCGCCAGATGGATCCGCTGGTGATCGGCCACGAGCATTACGACACCGCCCAGCGCGTCCAGCAGACCTTGCAGAAGTACAAGGAACTGAAGGACATCATCGCCATCCTGGGCATGGACGAGCTGAGCGAAGAAGACAAGCAGTCGGTGTCGCGCGCGCGCAAGATCGAGCGCTTCTTCAGCCAGCCTTTCCACGTGGCCGAAGTGTTCACCGGTTCGCCGGGCAAGTACGTGTCGCTGAAGGACACCATCCGCGGCTTCAAGGCGATCTGCGACGGCGAATACGACCACCTGCCGGAGCAGGCGTTCTACATGGTCGGCAGCATCGAAGAAGCGGTCGAGAAAGCCAACAAGATGAGCGCCAAGGCGTAAGAGCCGGGATTTGGCATTCGGGATTCGGGATTTGGTACGGCGGTAATTGGGGAGCGGAAACGAGGTGAGTGACCACAGTGAAAGCTGCGGTTGCCAATCCCGAATCCCGCATCCCCAATCCCCGCCTCACAAAGTGAGGCAGCATGAGCACTATCCGTTGCGACATCGTCAGCGCCGAGAAGGAAATCTTCCACGGTGAGGCGACGCTGGTCGTGGCTACCGGCGAGTTGGGCGAGCTGGGCATTGCGCCCAAGCACGCGCCGCTGATCACACGCCTGAAGCCGGGCAAGGTGGTGGTGACCACCGCCAATGGCGAACAGCTGGATTTCGCCATTTCCGGCGGCATCCTGGAAGTGCAGCCGCAGGTGGTGACCATCCTGGTCGACACCGCGGTGCGTGCGCAGGACATCGACGAGGCGGCCGTGCGCAAGGTCAAGGAAGAGGCCGAGCGGCTGCTGGCCAACCGTGGCAACACGGTGGACGTGGCCGAGGCACAGCGTCAGCTGGCCGAAGCGACAGTACAGCTGCAGGCGCTGGAGCGCTTGCGTCGCAACCTCAAGCACTAAGCGGTGGGCTGCCCACCTCCAGGGTGGGCGTGCACGTCCGACTGCTGCAAGTTCGTCTGCAGATATGAAGTTCGAAACGCCGACCATCGTGTCGGCGTTTTCGTTTTTGGAGCGCCGCGTGCGGGTGCGTGAATCCGCGGTGGCGCGCGGCAGGCACACTGCGTGCCTTGGCGCACCGCTGCACCGCTGCACCGCAGCGCTGCATGGCAAGCTTATCCCGGCACGTTGAGGAAGATGGCATGACCCGTTCGATCGATGGCATTCGCGCTTACATGGTGAGCGGCCTGTTGGCCGCCGGACTGCTGGGGTGCGCATGGCCGGCGCGCAGCCAGCCGCCGTTGGATCTGCTGATGGATCGCATCGTGCAGCGCAATGCCATTGGCGATGCGGTAGCGCTAAGCAAGTGGGACAGCGGCAAGCCGGTGCTGGATCAGGCGCGCGAGGCGGCGGTGCTGCAGAGCGTGCGCGATCAGGCGCCGGCGCATGGGCTGGATGCCGACGACGCGGCGCGTTTCTTCGGCGCGCAAATCGAGGCCAACAAGTCGGTGCAGTACGCGCTGCTCAGCCATTGGCACGAGCGCGGACATGCGCCGAACACCGCACGTCCGGATCTCACCGCGCTGCGCGCTCGCCTGGATCAACTGCAGGGCGAACTGCTCGATGCGCTGGCCGATGTGGCCTCGACGCGCAGCGCGCCCGACTGCCCGGCCAGCACCGCGCGCGCCGCTGCGCATTACGCAGAGCAGTGGCAGCTGGATGCGCTGCATCGTGCGGCACTGGTGCGCGGCCTGGGCGATTTTTGCCACTGATCCATAGCGGCAAGGTGTCTGCGAGACCAACTCGCTGTCATGCGGTTGGAGCGGCCGACAACACGTGTGCGCGTTCGCTTGGTGGCGATTGCAGCGTTTTGTCGGCCGCATCCTGGTGGATGCAGTCAGGCGTTCAGATCGAACGCTGAGCGTGTCCAAGGCGCGGTGCACTCGCGCTCGCCAGGCGCGCCCTCAACCCGTCCTGGAGAGGCGATGACGGCATCCATGCCGTCAACTGTCATGCAATCGGCGAGGACGCTGCACGAGAAAGGTCGCTGGCAGCCTGGCTGAATGCCACGCACACCGGCCGACGCGACTGGTTTTTGTTCCCCGACCGGGTGTGGACCCGATGCAGCATGGATGCCGCATAAGAGCGACAAGGACATCCGCGCGATCGATCAGCACTGGAACAGATGCCGCGCCTGTGCTGCGCGATGTCTGCGCGCAAGCGGTGTCCCCTTTTGCGTCGTATCGCCACACGATCGAGCAATCGCTCGGCGCCTGCGCATGCCTCGATCAGCGATACACCACATGCCGGCCCAGGAAGAACGACACGACCGCCAGCCCGCCTTCGACCAGCGGTTTCGCCAGCCATGCCTGACGCAGGCCGAGTAGGTCTACCGTGGTCGAGAGCAGCCAGGTGCTGATCAGCGTGAGCGTCAGCCACATCACCGCAAAGCGGCCGAAGCGTCGCCAACCCAGTCGCGCATCGCCTTGCTGGGCGAAGGTGTAGCGGCCGTTGAGCCAGAAGCCGAGCATGGCGCCGCCGATGCGTCCGAGCAGATTGGCGGGCACCGCGGGCATGCCTGCGGCGGTTGCGGCGATGAAGATGCCGCAATCGACGACGAGCTGCAGGGCGCCAATGATCATGAACTGGCTGCCTTGGCGGAACAGACTCATGCGTGCGGGGCAAAGGAAAGGGGCGCCCATCCTAGCGGCAGCGAGGCGCAAACGTTGTTAGTGCGGGCGAACGCTGCATCCGGGCAACGACGCGAGGGGGCGCAGCGACTAGAATTTGGACATCCCTATGCCTGGAATGTCTTGATGACCCTGCCCCTGCACGTTGTGATCCTGGCCGCAGGCGAAGGCAAGCGCATGCGCTCGTCCCTGCCCAAGGTGCTGCAGCCGCTGGCGGGCCAGCCGATGCTGGCGCATGTGATCGCCACTGCGCGGCAGCTGCAGCCGGCGGCGATCCATATCGTGTACGGGCATGGTGGCGATCAGGTGCAGGCAGCCTTCGCCGATCAAGGCGATCTGCAGTGGGCCGAACAGCGCGAGCAGTTGGGCACCGGACATGCCGTGCAGCAGGCAATGCCTGCGATTCCCGATGCGGCAACGGTGCTGGTGTTGTATGGCGATGTGCCGCTGATCCGCAGCGAAAGCCTGTTGCAGTTGCTGCATGCACCGGGCCGCATGGCGGTGCTGGTTGCCGAACTGGCCAATCCCACCGGCTATGGGCGCATCCTGCGCGATGCCGAGGGCAAGGTGGCCGCGATCGTCGAGCAGAAGGACGCCAATGACGAGCAGCGCCGCATTCGTACCATCAATACCGGCATCCTCACCGCTGAATCCACTGCGCTGCGCCGTTGGCTGGCTGGTTTGTCCAAAGACAATGCGCAGGGCGAGTTCTATCTCACCGACGTGTTCGCCAGCGCCGCAGCCGATTTCACGCCGGCCGACATGGTGCACGTGGCCGACCCGCAGCACGTGGAGGGTGCCAACGACCCGTGGCAACTCGCCCAGCTCGAACGTGCCTGGCAACTGCGCGCCGCGCGCACGCTTTGCCTGCAGGGCGTGCGCATGGCCGACCCGGCGCGTGTGGAGCAGCGCGGCAGCGTGCAGGTGGGGCGCGATGTGCAGCTGGATATCGATGTGATCCTGGAAGGCAATGTGACGCTGGGCGATGATGTGGTGATCGGCCCGTTCGTGCGCTTGCGCGACGTCACGCTCGGTGCCGGCACGCACGTGCGTGCGCACAGCGATCTGGAAGGCGTGGTCACCGAAGGCGCGGTGCAGATCGGCCCGTTCGCGCGTTTGCGCCCCGGCACCGTGTTGGCCGATGGCGTGCATATCGGCAATTTCGTGGAGACCAAAAAGGTCACCATGGGCGTCGGCAGCAAGGCCAACCATCTGACCTATCTGGGCGATGCGGTGATCGGCAGCAAGGTCAACATCGGCGCCGGCACCATCACCTGCAACTACGACGGGGTGAACAAGTCGCAGACCACCATCGGCGATGGTGCGTTTGTCGGCTCCAACAGCGCGTTGGTGGCACCGATCGAGATTGGCGCCAATTCCACCATCGGTGCCGGTTCGGTGATCACGAGCGATGCGCCGGCGGGCCAGCTCAGTGTGACGCGTGCGCGGCAGACCGTGATCGAAGGCTGGAAGCGGCCGACCAAGAAATAGGCTGCGGTGCACGCTGGATCGCAGGGAACAGCGCCGCATCGGCGCTGATTGCGCTTGGTGGCCCGATGCATCGGAAGCGCGCAACAGCTCCGCCGTTCTCGGCGCGACGCGTCAAGGCTGCTTGCGGGCCCAGGCGGCTGGGCCGCTGGCGGAGCGCTGAACGTGCGGGAGCGCCCCTGGGCGCGACCGGCCGTCCATCGCGCCCAGGGGCGCTGCCATGACATGCGCGGGGCGCGTGCGCTGACGGAAGGCGTGATGCAACGCATGGATGGCATCGCAAGTCCTGCAAGCCTTGCTGCGTTCAAGCCGCCAATGGCAACAGCAAGGTCACGCACAGTCCGCCGTGTTCGCGGTTGTGCAGCGAGATGCGGCCGCCATGCGCTTCGGCGATTTCGCGGGTGAGGGCAAGCCCAAGACCTGTGCCATTGCGCTTGGTCGAATAGAACGGCATCAGTGCGTTGTGCAGCACCGCTTCGTTCATGCCGTTGCCGCGGTCGAGCACTTCGATGCGTAGCCACTGCGGCACGCGCGTGACGCGCAGGGCGACATCGCTATTGGGCGGCTGTGCTTCGCTGCAGGCCTCGTGGGCATTTTTCAGCAGATTGAGCAGCGCCTGCTCGATCTGCGCTGCATCGATCCGGCTTGAGACATCGGTCAGCGTGCCCTGTACCTGGAACGGAATCTGCTGCTGCAAGCGCTGCAAAAACGGCGCCCATTCGATGGTCTGCAGCTGCGGTTGCGGCAATTTGGCAAAGCGCGCATAGCCGCGGATAAAGCCTTCCAGGTGACGCGCGCGCTCTTCGATGGTCTCGAACACCGTACCCAGGCGATCGGTGCGTTCGCGGCGCAGCAGCTCGGCGCCCGAATGCGCCAGCGAGGCGATCGGTGCCAGCGAATTGTTCAATTCGTGGCTGATCACGCGGATGACTTTTTTCCAGGTCTGCACTTCCTGGCGGCGTAACTCGGTGGTCAAGGTGCGGATCAACAACAGCTCGTGCCCGCGCCCGTTGATGTGAAAGCTACGCCGCGACAGGTGATAGATCTGCTCGTCTTCTTCGTCGTCGCCATCTTCGCGTACCGCGAACAGGTAATCCCCGCCACGTGCCAGGGCGTCGCGCAATTCGGCCGGCATGCGGCCGAGCACATCGTCCAGATGCTGGCCTTCCAGCTTGCGTCCTTCGTACAGCAGCTTGCGTGCGGCATTGTTGGAAAACCCGATCCGCCGCAGGCCATCGCCGCCGGCGACCACCAGCAGCATGGCCACCGGTGTGTTCTGCAGCATGGTGTCGAGCATCAGCTCGCGCTGTACCAGATGGCTACGCTGCGCACGCAGCACATCGCCAAGCTCGGCATGCGCCTGCACCAGTTGCGCCAGTTCGTCGTTGCCGCGCCAATACACACCGAAGTTGTATTCGCCATCGCGGTAGCTGCTGGTGGTGCCGGCCAGCGCACGAAACAGCGAGCGCATCGGTGCGGTGGCGCGGTTGAGGCTGAACCACATCGCTGCCAGCAGGACGAGGACCGAAATCGCCGCCACCTGCCAGCCGTGGTCCAGCCAGTACGCCATGAACCATGGCAATGCAGCCGCCAGCGCAAGCACTGGCAGCAAGCGTAAAAACAGCGAAAACGTGAAAGAGCGGTTCCGCATGCGAAGGTTCATTCCGAGCTGATGCCGTAGCGGTCCATGCGCCGATACAGCGCCTGGCGGCTCAACCCCAGCTCGGCGGCCGCTTGTGCGATCACGCCTTGCGCGCGTGCCAGCGCCTGTTCGATACGCACGCGATCCGGCTCGCCTGCAGCCGGCGTCGCCGGCCGTGGCGCGGCTGCACGCGGCAGGTTCAGATCGCCCGCTTCGATGCGCGCGCCCTGCGCGAGCAAGGCGGCGCGTTGCAGCACGTTGCGTAGCTCGCGCACGTTGCCGGGCCAGGCATGCCGTTGCAAGGCATCGCGCGCCTGCGCGGATAGCGGCTTTTCACCGGCAAGGAAGTGCTCGGCCAGCGGGCCGATATCGCCGGGGCGTTCGGCTAGTGCGGGCAGTGCGATTTCCACCGTGTTGAGCCGGTAATACAGATCCTCGCGAAAACTGCCGTCGCGGATCATCGCCGGCAGATCTGAATTGGTGGCGCTGATCACGCGCACCTTGGCGTGGCGTTCGCGGTTGGAACCCAGCCGCTCGTAACGGCCGGTTTCCAGCACGCGCAGCAACTTCATTTGACCCGCCAGCGGCAGGTTGCCGATCTCGTCGAGAAACAGCGTGCCGCCATCGGCCGCTTCGAACTTGCCCTCGCGCGCTTTGTTGGCGCCGGTGTAGGCGCCGGCTTCGGCCCCGAATAATTCGGCTTCGATCAATTCACCTGGCAAGGCGCCGCAGTTGAGTGCAATGAACGGGCCATGTTTGGTGGCCGAATTGGCCTGGATAATCTCGGCAATCTTTTCCTTGCCGCTGCCATTGGGGCCGGTGATCAGCACCGGCAAGTCCGAGCGTGCGACCTGGCAGGCCAGGGCGATTGCGCGCTCGCTGGCCGGATCGGCGAACACCGCGCCGCGCAGGTCGTAGCGCTGGGTCAGCTGCTCGCGGCCGCGGCGTTCGCGTTCGCGACGACGTTCCAGTTCGCGGCGTGCTTCGGACAGTTCCAGCAGGTTGTTGACCGTGGTCAGCAGCTTGGTGTCGTCCCAGGGCTTGGCGATGTAATCGGCCGCACCGGCCTTGACCAGGCCCACCGCGCTGCCCAGGTGTGTCCAGGCGGTGAGCAGGATCACCGGCAGGTCCGGATGACGTTGACGCAGTTGCGTAAACAGCGCCTCGCCTTCTTCGCCGGAGGTGGTGTCGGCGGTGAAATTCATGTCCTGGATCACCAGATCGAACGCCTGCTCGTCCAGCAGCGCCAGCCCGGCCTGCGGCGAATGCGCGTGCCGCGCCTCGATGTCGTGCAACGAAAACAGCACTTCCAATGCAGTGGCCACGGCCGTGTTGTCGTCGATGATCAGGATGTGCGGCATCGCATTGCTCAAGAAGGCGCGGGATGGGATCGGCACAGAATACTGGCAACACGCAGCGACAACGCGCCGCTCGGCGGGGGCGGCAGATCGCCGGGCGGCAAGGTCGGCGGACTCAAGCGGCCGATGCAGGGTGCATCGGCTGTTGCCGGCACGGCGCTGGTTATGGAGCCGCGGGCGGCAACAGCGGTGTGTACGTGGCCGCTGTCCAGATCAGGTGCACCTGCACACCATCGCGCATGACATCCACGGCGATGGGGTTGCCTGCAGCAGCCTGCAGTGCGGCCAGCAATGTTGCGATTGTGGTGATCTGGGTTCGGCCCGCCGTGCGCACGCGGTCGCCGCGTTGCAACTGCAGGCTGAGCGACGCGCTGGCCTGGGTCACCAGCAATCCGTCGCTACTGGCGACGAGTTCCAGAACTTGATCGTCATGGCGCCAGTTCAGCCGGGTGTCGTCGATGGCGAGCACCTCTTGCGTCGAAGTGCTGGACGAGGCCGACGCCGCGTGCGCCCGCGTTGCCGCATCGGCCTGGCCGGGGTGAAGGAGGCAGCAGGCGGTCAGGGCGATCAATGCCGATGATGCAAGAGAGCAAGGCATGAGGGAATCCGGTTCGTAACGATGGTGGAAACGCGCGGTGGATGGCGAGCCGGGTTGCTTCCCCACTGCCAAGCGACGGGGAAGCAACGCCTGCCATCATGCACTGCGGGTGGCAACAGCCGGGGGCACTGCGGCTGCGCGGCGGGCCGGCCAGAACACCGCCAGCTGGCCGAGCATCCATAGCAGCAGCGCGCCAATCGGCAGGTAGATTGCCGGCAGTCGCGGCAATTCATAGCGTGCCATCAGCCAGACGTTGATCGAGTAGGCCATCAGCATGCCGAGCACGATGCCGACCGAGGCGAGCAGGAAATTCTCGATCTGGAAGTAGCGCAGGATCTGGCTGCGCGTTGCACCCAGCGCACGGCGGATACCGATCTGCTTGGTGCGTTGCTGCACCCAGAAACTCGCTAGGCCGACGATGCCCAAGGCGGTCACAATCAGCAGGGCGACGCACACTGCTCCAAGCAGCCAGATCATGGCGCGATCATTGCGGAAATACTTTTCGCGGATTTCGGTGTAGGTCTCTTGTTTCAGCACCAACCGGCTGTTGTCCACTTTCATCAAGGCCGCCACTGCCGCCTTCAGCACTTCCGCCCGACGCAAGGGATCGGTGACACGTACGATGTATTGCCCGTTGTTATACGGTGGACGGATGGGCAGCAGCATCGAATAGTCCTTTGCCGACAGTCCATTGACATTGTTCGGCCGCGCCAGGGTGCGCACGATTCCGACGATACGCAGCGGGACATCGCCAGAGTAGATGGTCTTGCCGAGCGCGCTGTGGTTAGGGAACATCTTGTCCGCCGCCCCCTGCGTCAGAATGACCGCCGCACCCTTCTTGCGGACTTCATCGTCGTTATCAGCCTTTTCCTGGCTGATGTATTCGTCGGGGCTGAAGTCGCGGCCGGCATTCAATTGCAGGCCAAGTGCATCCAGGCTGCCTTCGCTGACCAGATACTGCGCGGCATTGAGCGTGGGGCGTTCCTGCTCCGGGGTCAGGGTCAGCCCCGTGTTGGACGAGTAATTGACGAAGGGGATCTGATTGGTGATGACTGCATTGCGCACGCCGGGTACCGCGCGCAGCGCTGCCAGATCCTCCCGGGTACGTGCATCGGCATTGGCCTGTGGGCCGATGCCGTCCAGCTGGATACTGAGCAACTCCTGTTCGGCGATGCCGCTTGGAGTCCGGAGCGTGTCCAGGCGATTGCCGATCAAAAACAGCGAATTGCAGATGATGGCGCAAGCCAGTGCGATCTCGAGCACGATCAGTGCGGCGGCCGTCTTACGGCGGCGCAAGGTGGAGATGATGGGTCGGATGTCCATGGGCTGACCTTGAAGATAGGAAGCGTGGCTCGCCGCGATGCGGCGGGCAGGAGGTTCAGGACGACTTCAACTGCAGTGCCGGTGCGACCTGGATGGCGCGCCAGGACGGCAGGATGCCGGCGAGCAGGCTCGCGGCGATCGCAATGGCGAATGTCAGCAGCAGCATCGTGATATCCAGGTGCGCCAGCGCGGCGTAATCCACCGGTTGCTGACGCACGGCCCACAGCCCCAGCCACGCCAGCCCAAGTCCGCCGATGCCGCCGGCCAGGCCGATGGTCCCTGCCTCCACCAGGCACTGCGCAAAGATTGCGCCGCGCGACGCGCCAAGCGCACGCCGCACGCCAATCTCTCCGCTGCGGCGCAGGAATTTCGCCAGCAACAGGCCGACCGTGTTGAGCAGGCACACCAGCAGAAAGCCCATGGCCAGCCACAACTGCAGACGGACGTCGCTGGGAACCACCTTGTTGTAGTCCAGCCACTGCATCACGTTGCGCAGGCGCACATTGTTGGGCCGGGTAAAGCGCCCGGCGGCACGTTGTTGATCGGAATAGTTTTCGAGGTAGGCCTTGTAGTCGCCCGCCTGCTTGGCATTTTCCAGCTCCACCCAGTACTGCACCCAGGTGCAGGGCGCATTCAGCGCGGTGGTGTCGCCTGCCTCGACCTTGCCGGAGCAGTTGGTCCCGCCGGCGTGGGTCAATTTCAGATCCATCGCCGTACTGAACGGCACATACAGCTGTTCGTTCGAGCCGTAGGTGTCTGTGATGTCGTAGAAGCGTGGGTCGATCTTCCAGGTATCCAGGACGCCGACGATACGGAAGGTGTTCTTGTCCACGCGCACTTCGCGCCCGACGCTGTTGCCACCGTCGAACAGCTTTTCGTTCAGCGACTTGCTGATCACCGCGACACGTTCGTGCCGCTCGTCGCTTGTGCCGGACCACGCTTGGCCGTAGAGCAAGGGCACGTCGAACATCGCAAAGAAATCGGCCGAAGTGAAACGAGCGTTTAGCTTGAAAGGGCTCAATCCACTGCGCTGTGGCTCGATCGCGACACTTCCGCCTGACATCATCGCCTGACGCATGGCGCGCTTCTCACGCAGCAGCGCCTCGGCGTCGAAGCGGGTGGACTGGTAATCGGGCTCGTCTCCCGGCTGATAGCCGGACTTCGGTTCCGCATCCACCTGCACATAGAACAACCGATCGCTCTTTTGCGGAATCGGGTCGCCCGACAACACATGGAACACCGTCAGCGTGGTCATGCTGGCGCCGATACCCAGCGCGATGGCCAGCACCATCAGTGCGGTCAGCACCTTGTTGCGGCGGAAGCTGCGTACCGCGAGATTGAAGTAGTAGCCGAACATGGGTGGGCTCCTCAGTCGGCCAGGGTTGCAACGGCGGCAGGCGTGCGCATCAGGCTGGGATTGCGTTCCAGGTCGGTGGCCTGCCCGTCGACGATGTGCACGTTGCGCTGCGCGCGTGCGGCCAGTTCCGGGTCGTGGGTGACCATGACGATGGTGGTGCCCTGGCTGTTGATCTCTTCCAGCAGTTCCATCACCCCGCGCGCCATTTGCGAATCGAGGTTGCCGGTGGGTTCGTCGGCCAGCAGCAAGCGTGGACTGCCGGCCAGTGCGCGCGCAATCGCAGCGCGCTGCTGTTGCCCACCGGAGAGTTCGGTGGGGTAGTGACGCAGGCGCGAGCCCAGGCCGACCTTGGTCAATGCCTCTTCGATGCGCTGCTTGCGCTCGGCTGCCGCCATGCCGCGATACCGCAGCGGCACATCGACGTTGTCGAACAGGTTGAGGTCGGGAATCAGATTGAAGCCCTGGAAGATGAAGCCGATCTTGCGGTTGCGCAGGCGCGAACGTGCATCGTCGGACAGATGGCTGACGTCTTCGCCATCGAGCAAATACTGCCCGCTGGTGAAGGTTTCCAGCAGCCCGGCCAGGTTGAGGAAGGTGGTCTTGCCCGAGCCGGAGGGGCCGGTGACCGCGACGAACTCGCCTTCGCGCACATGCAGGTCCAGCGACCGCAGCGCATGCGTTTCCACCTGTTCGGTGCGGAAGACCTTGGAGACCGCTTGCATCTTGAGCATTGCCGATTCCTTTGCGAAGAGAGTGTGCGACGAGTGGGAATGAGTGAATCAGTGGACGGTGACGCGCGGTGCGTCGCCAAAGTTGTCTGCACCGGAGACCACCACGCGGTCGCCGACCTGTAGCCCGGAGAGCACCTGCACTTCGCCCAGGCTGCTGACACCGAGCGTGACCGGGCGCCGCGCGGCGGTGTTGCCATCCATCACATAGGCATAGCTGCCGCCAGATTGTTCGACAAACGGGCCGCGTTCGACCTTGAGCACGTTGCGGCGCGTGTCCATCAGCACGCGTGCGCTCATGCGCTGGCTCTGGCGCAGGCCTGGCGGCTGCTTGTCGGTGAAGCGGATGCGCGCGGTGACTTCGCCATTGACCACTTCCGGCGACACCGCCGAGATGGCGCCGGCGAACGGTTGGCCGCTGCCGCTGGTGAGCTGGGCCGGCATGCCGATCGCCAGATCGCGGGCGAAACTCTCCGGCACCTTGATCTCCACTTCGAACTTGGACAGATCCACCACGCCCAGAATCGGCGCGTTCGCCGCCACCTGGGTGTGCTGCACCGCCTGCACCTGGCCGACCTGGCCATCGAAGGGCGAGCGCAGCGTGAGCGCGTCCACCTGGCGCTGCACTTCGGCCACCACGGCGCGTTGGCGGTCTGCCAGCAGGCGCTTGTTGCGCGAATCCAGGTCCGCACCCTGGCTCTTCAACGCGGCATCGCGCTGGGCGTGCTGCAGGTCGATATCGGTCTTCTTCAAGGTGTCCTGCGCCTTGGCCAGTTCCACCTGCGGCACGGCGCCACCGTCGTAGCCGCGTTGGTAGCGCTCCAGGTCGCGCGCGGCAGCCTGCTTGTCGATCTGGGCCTGGTCGGTGAGCTTGCTGGCGTTGGCACGCGCCAGGGTGGCATCCAGGGCCGCGCGGCTGGATTCGGCCTCCAGGCCGGCCAGGGTGGCCTGCTCCTGCGCCAGCTTGCTGCGCAGCTCGGGGCTGTCGATGCGCGCCAGTTCCTGGCCCTGCTTGACGACGTCGCCAGCCACCACGCTCAGCGTCACCGTGCCGGCAGAGATGGCGTACAGCACCGGGCTGTTGGCGGCGATCACGCGGCCGTCGGCGGCGATGTCGCGTACCAGGTCGCCTCGGGTGACGGTGGCAATGCGCACGCGGCTGGCGTCGAACGAGCGGCTGCCGGCGCTCCACGCAGTCACGGCCCAGCCGATCCCGGCCAGCACCGTCACCGCGGCGACGCCAGGCCACAGCCAGCGGCGCCACGGCGCGCGCTGGGCGGGTGTGCGGAGAACCTGGTCCTGGGCAGAGGTATCGCGAATCATGGTCGGCTGGCTCGGTGGCGTCACTGCGATAAAGCAGGACCCGTGCCAACGTTCAAGTCATTGAAATGGATGGTTTTGTTGGCGTGGCGACCGGTGTCCGCAGTGTCCGCGGACACTGGGGGCGGACACGCTGTCCGGGCACGGTCATGCAGCGGACAAGAGCGGACACGCTAAAATGTCCGACTTCTTTTGCGAGAGCTGTCCTATGTGCGGCATTGTCGGAGCGATCGCCGGGCGCGATGTGGTCCCGGTCCTGATCGAAGGACTCAAGCGCCTGGAATACCGCGGCTACGATTCCTCCGGCATTGCGGTGCTCGACGGCGTGCAGGTGCGCCGGGTGCGTCGCACCGGGCGTGTGGCCGAGATGGCGCAGGCCGCGCAGGCCGAACAGTTCGGCGCCACGCTGGGGATCGGGCACACCCGCTGGGCCACCCATGGCGGCGTCACCGAAGCCAACGCGCACCCGCACATTAGCGCCGGCGTGGCGCTGGTGCATAACGGCATCATCGAAAACCACGAGGAGCAGCGCGAAAAATTGCGCGCGCTTGGCTATACCTTCGAGTCGCAGACCGACACCGAGGTTATCGCGCATCTGATCCATCATCATCTGGGCAGCGCCGGCGACCTGCTCACCGCGCTGCAGCGCACCGTCAAGGAACTCACCGGTGCCTATGCGCTGGCGGTGATGAGCCAGGCCGAACCGGAACGCTTCGTCTGCGCGCGCATGGGCTGCCCCTTGCTGATCGGGGTGGGTGAGGGGGAAAACTTCGTCGCTTCCGACGTGTCGGCGATCGTGCAGGCCACGCGCCAGGTGATCTTCCTCGAAGAAGGCGACACCGCCGAATTGCACCGCGATGGCGTGCGCATCTTCGACGGCAATGATGCACCGGTGGAGCGCCCGCTGCACCTGTCGGACGTGTCGCTGGCCTCGCTGGAACTGGGCCCGTTCCGGCATTTCATGCAGAAGGAAATCCACGAGCAGCCGCGCGCCTTGGCCGACACCATCGAGGCGGCGATCGATGCCAAGGGTTTCCCGGCATCGCTGTTCGGCGCCAACGCAGAAGCGGTGTTGCGCGACATCGAAGGCGTGCAGATCCTGGCCTGCGGCACCAGCTACTACGCCGGCATGACCGCCCGTTACTGGATCGAAGCCATTGCGGGGCTGCCGTGCAGCGTGGAGATCGCCAGCGAATACCGCTACCGCGCCGCGTATGCCAACCCGAAGCATCTGATCGTGACCATCTCCCAGTCCGGCGAAACGCTGGACACGATGGAAGCGCTGAAATACGCCAAATCGCTGGGGCATTTGCACACGCTGTCGATCTGCAATGTGCCGGAAAGTGCGATCCCGCGCGCTAGCGAGCTGGTCTGCTACACGCGTGCCGGCGCCGAGATCGGCGTGGCCTCGACCAAGGCCTTCACCACCCAGCTGGCGGTGTTGTTCCAGCTCACCATGGTGCTGGGGAAGTTGCAGGGCCGCATCAGTGACGCCGAAGAAGCCGAGTATCTGGAGCAGCTGCGCTTTTTGCCCGGCAGCGTGCAGCATGCATTGAATCTTGAACCGCAGATCATGGCCTGGGCCGAACGATTTTCGCCGAAGGAGAATGCGCTGTTCCTCGGTCGCGGCCTGCATTATCCGATTGCATTGGAAGGCGCGCTCAAGCTCAAGGAAATCTCCTATATCCACGCCGAAGCGTATCCGGCCGGCGAGTTGAAGCATGGGCCGCTGGCACTGGTGGATGCGGCGATGCCGGTGGTGGTGATCGCACCGAACGACCGCCTGCTGGAGAAGGTCAAATCCAACATGCAGGAAGTGCGCGCACGCGGCGGCGAGCTGTTCGTGTTCGCCGACCAGGACAGCCACTTCAGCGACTCCGAAGGCGTGCATGTCATCCGCACCCCACGCCATGCCGGCGTGCTGTCGCCGGTGATCCACACCATCCCGGTGCAGCTGCTGGCTTACCACACCGCCCTGGCACGCGGCACCGATGTGGACAAGCCGCGCAATCTGGCCAAATCGGTGACGGTGGAGTAAGCGCTGCCGCGGTGTCGTCTGCGCGCACTGCCAGCTGCATGCAGTCGGTGCATGCACGCAGTGCATGTTCGGCTCTGTCGCTGTCATGTTCCAGGATGGCGATTGCGTGCAACGTCGTGCTGGTTGCGCTGACGCGCAACGCGCGAGATTCAGCTCCTCGCAAAGCAGTCGCCGACGTCCTGCCTATGCACGTGGCGATGCCGCTTCCAGGAGTGGCCGTATCCGTCTGGCGAAGGCGCGGTCGCACTGCCAGCGGCCGGTCCTTAGCGCTCCACCACAACCTCTGCCAACGCAGTGGCCCAAGTTATGCATAAGCTCCTGGCGAGGGTCCACACCACGCAGGAGGACGTATGCACGAGTCTTTCAAACAGGGGGCGCCGGCCGAGTTGTGGCAGGCGTTGGTGCGCGAGGCGGGGCAGCGGATTGCGCGTCCGCTGGACGAATCGCGCGAGCATTATCTGGTGTTCGTGTTGCTGCGCTTCCAGCGCGATGCGCATCTGCTTTCGCGCACGCAGGCGCTGGCATGGCTGCATGCGCAGGACCAGATCGGTAGCGTGCGGGCCGACGCATTGCGTGACGTGGGAGACGGTTGCCTGCTGATTGCAGGCCTGTTTCCGGGCGTGGCGCAACGCCGGCGCCTCAGTGTGGATTACTTCATCGATCTGGGCAGGGGCGCGTATTCCGAAGTGGCCGACACCCGCTGCAGCGATGCAGGTCTGTTCGCGCAACTGGCCCAGAGCTATCGCGAGCTGGTGCGTATATTGGCCGCATTGCGCACGCCACGCGATTGGCAACCAGGCCCAGGCGGAATCTTGCATGCCTAAGCAGTGAGCATCTGAGGGGCGGTCCCCACACATGCGTGGGGACCGCCCCGACTGCGATGGCTGCCGTGTGCGGGCACACTATCCCTGCAGGACGAACGGCCGGGTGCGTTGTGCCATTACCCGTCGATCAGCGCCCTGCATGTGGGAAGCCGTCGTGTGCGAGCGGTGGCGCATCGGTCGCGCTGCATGGGGGACATGCAGCGCGTCGCACTTATCCATAGGGACAGGGATTCATGAAGACGTGTATCGCGGCGGTGCTATTGGCACTGCCGGGGCTTGCTGTTGCGCAAGACGTGCCGCTGGGCTATGCCGGACAGGGCGGAATGACGCTGCAGGAGATCGACCCTGCCATTTATGCGTATCACTACGACCACGGATTCGTGGGCGAAGATGCGATGGGCTGGGATCCTGCGCTGCAATTCGCCTGGTCGCGCATCGCAGCTGCCAAGGTCTGCGAACAGCAATCGCCGTCCGATGCATTGATCGGCAAGCTGGTGGAGCAGTACGGCAAGGATGCCGGCGTGCACCAGATCAACGGCATTGACTTCCATGAGGCGCAGATGCGGGCGGCTGGTACCTTCTGTACCGCTGCGCGCGTGACCGAAGCCACTGCGGTGGTGCCTGCGTTTGCAGGCGGAGATTTCTCCACGGCAACTGCCTATGCGGCTGCTGCAGTTGCAGGCACTGTGGCGGTTGCCGCAACACAGGCGCAACCAAGTCCGCAGTCCGATGCAGGCGTTGCCATGACGCCCTCGGCAGATTGGGCCTTGCAGCTCCCATTGCATTCGAGCATGCGGGTGGGCTCGAACGGCCTGCCCAACGGCGACGAAATGCTGCGTGTCGTCCGCCGCGGACATACCGGGATGGTCGTCGGTTTGCAGATTGCCACCAGCCTGTTCGCGCGCGGTGTTGCGGTCTCTGCCTTCGGAAAAGATCAGCTGAAAGGCGAAAAGATGGAGGCCCTGGGGAATCCCGGCTATCAATTGCAGCGCGATGCGGTCAACGCGCATTTGAAGACCTACTTCACCGGGCATCCGCGGGCCGTACCCGCAGAACCGTTCCCGTTGCAGGTGTTGATGTCGGACTGGCTGCTGGTGTATCAGAGCCTGGCCGATACCAAGTCGCCTTACGAGCTGCGCTACGCAGTGACGATCGGTGGGGAGCGCAGCGGCTTCTTGAAGCACAAGGCGAGCCCGGTCAGTCTGGACTGCGCGCCGACACCGCGTACTGCCTCGCTGGAAGAATGGGAAGCCAACGATTACGCGTTGGTCAAAGCAGCCGCACAAGCCTACAGCGACGAATGCGCAGCGAAATTCGCCGAGCAGTTGCCGCAGTGGTTCCCTGACAGAGAAGCTGTTGCGACGTCCAACTGACGGACCAGTGCTGGTGGCGCCGGATATCCGGCGCCCGATGTGATGGGAAACAGCGCGTAATGCAGGCGTAAACCAGAAGAGGCACCGATCCATCGATCGGTGCCTCTTCTGTGTTTGTGTTGCGCGACGATCAACCGACGCTGCGCCCCTGGCTGCGTTGTTGCTCGTGCTGATCTTGAACCTGCGTCTGCGTCTGCGCTTCCTGCCGCACAGCATTGCTGCTCTGCTCCAGCGGCCGTTCCGCAGCGGTTGCCTTGTCGGTGTAGATCCGCTGATGCGCCGGGTCGGTTGGCTGACCCTGCACGGCAAACAGTCCGTTGCCGTCCTTGCTTTGCGCCACCATGTCGATGCGTTGCATGCCGCTGACCTTGGCTTCGAAGGTCATGTGGCCGGCCGCATTTACCAACTGCTGCCGATTGGCGAAGGCATTCGGACCGAGCTGCTCCAGCTTGTTGACGGCCTGATTGAACAGCGGGTGGTCGGGATTGGTTTTCTCCGAGAGCAGGGGCGTCTTTTCCGCCTGCTTCAACGCAGCCTGCGTATCGCGGCCAACCACGCCATCGTCCTGCAGCCCATGCGCACGCTGGAATGCCTTGACCGCCTCGCTGGTCCGTTGGCCATAGGCGCCGTCAGCCTTGAGTTCGTTACCGCCTGCGTCCTTGTAACCCAGTTGCTGCAGCGTCTGCTGCAATGTGCGCACTTCTGCGCCACGCGCATTTTCGCGCAGGACACCCGGCGCATCAGCGGCGGCGTGTGCCTGGCTGGGTTTGTGCTCGGTCGCTGCGTGAGATTGCTGCTTGTTCTGGCTGCGCTCCTGCAGCAGGTCGCGCGCCTCAGACAGCGGGTCGCTCGCATACAGCTTGACGCCCTTGGCGTGCTTGCGCTCGAGGTAGGAATCCAGCGAACTGAGCTCGACACCCTCGCCGCCACGGGATTGGCTGATCTTGAGCTGGCCATCCTTGGGGTCACGCACCACCATCGTGATGTGGTCGATGCCCTTGTAGCGTCCCTTGTCCCAACTCTGCGGGCCATTGTCCTCGCCGATGATCATGCCTTCCTTGAGGGTCTGGGCAGTCACATCCTTGCCTTGGATCAGCACGCCGGAGCGCAGCTCGGCCTTGCGCAGCAGTTCGGATGCACTGTCGAAACCAGGACTGAACTTTTCGTCCTTGGTGAAGATGGCCTTGCCGGCGCCCTTGTTGATCTCGTCCATGGTCGCGTTCTGCATCTCGACCACCCAGCCAGAACAATCGACCCTGCCTTTGTCGGGATCTTTCGCGCCCAGGCCGTATTTGACGTGATCGTATTTGTTGGTGAGGTCATAGGCTGCGTGAAGCGCAATGCCTTGCGCTGCGGGTTTTTCCGGCTGGGCAGGCGCAGAGTGCGCTGGCGCAGCGTGCGAGGGTGCCTGCTGCGTGGTCGAAATCGGCTCGATGCCTTTTTCAGGAATCCGGATACGGTCCATCTTCGTATCCCAGTACTGCACGAAGGTCTGTGCCATGTCCTTGTCGGACATGCGCCGGAACGTCGCCGAATCGACGCCGGTCAGGGACTTCAGCTCTTTCTCGCCGACATTGTTGAGAATGTTGGCGCGTGTGCTTTCCAGGCCAAAAGATCCCGTGGCGATCGCGGTCTGCAAAGAGCGATAGCCACCGGCGCCTTGCTGATGGGCCAGATACATATCCAGGCCATCGGGCTCGGGCTTGCCCGAAAGGTACGGCCGCCCATCGCGTTCGTGCCGATTGACCAGGCTCGTCCGGTTGTCCAGATACAGCCGCGCTGCTGCGTCGGTATTGGCCACCGCGTCCAGCTCGCGTCCGGCAATGCCGTACTGCTGGGCAGTTGGCGGCGTGAACTGGAATAGTCCTTTCGCACCGCCGGGGCCGCGACTGGCCAACTCGTCGAAGGCGCCGCCAGTCTCTACGTGGGCAAAACGCAGGAAGTCGTCACGCGGAATATTCCGCTCGGCCGCTTCGCGTTCGATGATGTCGAGCACTTGGGCTCGTGAGTAGTTCGTCGGCATCGCTCAAGGTCCTTGATTGAGTGCTGCAGCCACGCGGCTGCAGCGGTACGCCGCCCGAACCAATTCCTTTGGTCCTGTATCAAGGGGTCGGCAAATACGATTTGCTGGCGGCATCGTAGCGGTATTCAACCGTCGCGTCACCCCCGCTCGTCGGGGGAACGGCAGAGACCGTTACCCGCAATGCGGGCAGTCCTGGCTGCTTCACGAACGCAAACGTGCTGGTGTTCTTGACGCAGGCAATCTTGCCGGGCGCATCTTCGCCACAGTTGGCGCTGTTGTCCTCACCCGCCGGAATGTTGCCGATATAGGTCCAATGCTTGTCGTTGACGTTATCGGTTTCTTTCGGGTTGAACACGAGTGCGTCGTAGGAAAGGATGCGCACGCCCGACTGCAGGCTCCACGTCGGCACGGCCAGCACCAGCCTGCCGTCATCGGTGACAAAGGTCTGTGGTTGACGCGTCGTGTCGACGGTGTTGCCCTGCTCCATGCCGCCGAATTCGCCGATGTAAGGCTCTGCGCCAAGCAGCTTCCATGGAGACTTGCTCCCCGGTTCGCTGGCCACAAACGTGGCGTGAGCAAGCGTCACCTTGGTACCAGGGGCAGCATCGTGATTCTCGCGCTCGGCGCCATAGAGCTCGGGCGTTTCCCAGGCGAAGCCGGTGTAATACCGGGTACCGCCGAGTTCGAACTGAAAGCCGTACCAATAATTGATCCAGCTGCCATTGGCGACCTCGTAGGAGGTTGCGCCATCGCCGTCCACGTTGCTGATGAAATACAACACGCTGTCGGTCCGCGGCGGCTGCAATTGCTGGGTCGATCCCTGGGTTGCGTCCTGCATGGGAGGTGCATCCTTTTCTGACGGTTTTGGAGGAGTGCCGGCCGCGGCCGCGGCGGTCTTCGGAGCGGTGGCGTCCGGTGTCGCCTGTGTGCAGGCGGCGATCGTTGCTAGCGCAAGGACAAGTGAAATCTTCCTGACGAGCATTGGGGTGCATCCATTGCGGAGGGCGGCGAAAGTCTACTCCAGCCCGCCGTTGTGTCCAGTCGTTGCACCGGGCCTGGCGGCTCCCGCACGTCGTTGCGGCGCGGGGCTTCGACGTCGCGGATGCGCCGCGTTCGGCCTGTGCATTCGCTGACGCGCCAGCTTGCCGCTGAGCGGCGGACTTACGCCAAGGGCGTATTGGAAATGATCTCCACCCAGTAACCGTCCGGGTCCTTGATGAAGGCCAGGTGCTTCATGCGGCCGTCTTCCAGGCGTTTCTGATACGGCACGTTGAGGCTGTCGAAGCGTGCGCAGGCAGCATGGATGTCCGGCACCGAGATACAGATATGGCCGAAGCCGCGTGGGTCGCTGTTGCCGTCGTGATAGACCGGGCCATCCTGGGTTTCGGTGCCATGGTTGTGGGTGAGTTCGAGCACGCCGGGGATGCCGGCCATCCACAGGCGACGCTGCGCGTCGTCATCGGGAATGGCCGTGCCTTCGGGCAGCAGCGCGAGAAAATACAGGCTGAATTTTGCGTCGGCAAAATCGCGTGCGTCGAGCAGGCGGAAGCCCAGGACACGGGTATAGAAATCCAGCGACTGTGTTGCGTCCTTGACGCGCAGCATGGTGTGGTTGAACACGAAGCCGTGCGTGTCGGCGGGCGCGGCATTGGCGCCTGGCACGTGTTGCAGATCGTTCAAAGGCATGGCGGTCTCCTGGTGTGGATTGCGGGTGGGGGGTGTTGCGCGAAGGGGGATGGTAGCCAGGGCAGGGTTGTCGGCGTGTCATGGCGAAAGGGCAGCGGTTCGAATGCGCTGGCGTTGGAGGAGAGGGCCAACTGCATCTGCCCGTGCACGATGCCATCGCCTCAAAACCACACGCGCACACCGGCAACAAAGCGGCTGTCGCGTGCGGGGGCATCGTCCATCGCGGCGCGTTGTGCGCTATCGCCGAAGCTGCGGCTGTGCACCCAGCCGATGTACGGCGCGAAGCGGCGGGTAATCTCGTAGCGCAGGCGCAAGCCAAGTTCCACCGCTTCCAGACCGCTGCCAATGCCGCGGCGGTTGTCGTCGGTAAGCGCGATGTCGGCTTCCGCACGCGGCTGCAGGATCAGACGGTTGGTCAGCAGTACCTCGTATTCGCCTTCCAGCCGCAGCGCCGCGCGGCTGCCAGTGCCCACATACAGCGTGGCTTCGGTTTCGAACTTGTAGGGCGCCAGGCCTTGCACGCCGAAAGCGGCCCAGCTGCGATGTTCGCCTGCGCCGATGTCCTGGCGCGCGCCGATGAGTACATCCCACCATGGCGAAATGGCATGGCCATAGAACGCCTCCAGCGAGGCAGGTTCGGTGCGCCCGTCGTGCCGTTCGCCCTCGCTGCGCAGCCAGAGCCGGTCGATGTCGCCGCCGATCCATGCGCGCGATTCCCAGGCCTGGCCGCTACCGCGATGCGTGTTGGACGCTTCAAGCCGATCGAGCAGGACATAGTGGTTGATACCTGCCGAGTGCATCGTATGCGTGTGCAATGGTGCGAATGCGGCGGCGATGTCGTCCGCCGTGGGTGGGGGAATGGGGTCGCGAGGGAGTGGGTGACTGCGTGTCTCGGCGGGTGATGCAGGAGTTTGTGCAGCGTGTGTGGGCTGCGTGTGGTGCATCTTGGAGTGATCCATCGACGCGTGATCCATCGCCTGGTGGTGCATGGATGCATCGCCCATGGATCCATGCTTCATCGATTCATCGTCCATGGGGCCGGTACCCGTGTCAGCGTGCGCCATGTGAGCGTGGTCCATGTGAGCGGCCTGAGATGAGGCAGGGGTCGTCTGCATGCCATCGGTCACTTGCATCGCATGGTCCTGCATGTCCTGCGGTGCGTCCTCCAGCGCATCGTGCTGATGCTCCTGCGCAAGTGCAGATGCGCTCGCCAGGAACGCAGCAGCCAACCAGGCCTGTGTGCGAAAGCGACTCATGCCTCCACCCGCACTTCGCGCATCATTCCTGCTTCCATGTGGTACAGCAGATGACAGTGATAGGCCCAGCGGCCGAGCGCATCGGCACGCACGCGGTAGGTGCGGCGGGTGCCCGGCGGCATGTCGATGGTGTGCTTGCGTACCTGGAAGTTGCCGTGTGCATCTTCCAGGTCGCTCCACATGCCATGCAGGTGAATCGGGTGCTGCATCATGGTGTCGTTGACCAGCACGATACGCAGCCGCTCGCCGTATTGCAGACGCAAGGGTTGCGCGGAAGCGAACGCGATGCCATCGAAGGACCAGGCGAATTTTTCCATGTGCCCGGTCAGATGCAGCTCGATGTCGCGCCCGGGTTCGCGCCCATCCGGATCCTCGAACACGCTATGCAGATCGGCGTAGCACAGCACGCGGCGGCCGTTGTCGCGCAGGCCCACGCCGGGGTCGTCCAGGCGCGGTGCGGTGGCATTGCTGCGCATGTCGATCAGCGGGTTGCCGGTTTCGCTGGCGGGATGATGCGGCGCCTTGTCGTGTGCCTGGGCATCGTCGTGCGAGTGCATGGTGTGCGTCCCATGCGCCGCCAACATCCCGGGCGCGCCGTGCATTGCGGGTAGCGCGTGGTGCATCCCATCGCCATGTCCCATGTCCTGCATGGTCAGGATGGCGCGCCGATCCAGTGCGGGAATCGGCGCCTGCAAGCCGTGTTGCACTGCCAGCGTGCCACAGGCAAAGCCGGTGCGGCCCATGTCCTGCGCGAATAACGTAAACGCATCCTGGCCGAGCGGTTCGACGATCACGTCGAAGGTCTCGGCCGCGGCGATGCGCAGTTCGTCCACGCTGACCGGATGCACGTACTGCCCGTCGGCGGCCACCACGGTCATGCGCAGGCCGGGAATACGGATGTCGAAGTAGGTCATCGACGAGCCGTTGATGAAACGCAGCAACACCTTTTCGCCTGGCTTGAACAACCCGGTCCAGTTGCCGGCCGGCGCCACGCCGTTGAGCAGGTAGGTGTAGGTGTTGGCGTTGACGTCGGACAGGTCGGTCGGGATCATGCGCATGCGCCCCCACATGCCGCGGTCGGCCAGCGTGGCGCGCAGGCCGTCGTCGCGCGCATCGCGCAGGAAATCGACGACCGTGCGCTGCGCGTAATTGTCGTGGCTGGGCATCTGCTTGAGCCGGCGGAACAGGGCGGCCGGGTCCAGGTCGGTCCAGTCCGAGAGCAGCACCACATGCTCGCGATCGTGCCGGTACGGCGGCGGCGTCAGCGGGTCGATGACGATGGCGCCATACAGCCCGGACTGCTCCTGAAACATCGAATGGCTGTGGTACCAGTAGGTGCCGGACTGGCGCAGCGTGAAGCGGTAGTGATACTCCTGGCCCGGCGCGATGCCGTCGAAACTCATCCCCGGCACGCCGTCCATGTTGGCCGGCAGCAACAGGCCATGCCAATGCACCGAGGTGGCTTGGTCGGCCAGCGCGTTACGCACGCGCACGCCCACCGTGTCGCCCTCGCGCCAGCGCAGGGTAGGCGCCGGCAGGCTCTGGTTGACCGTGATTGCGGAGCGGGTGTGTCCGGTGAAGTTCACCGGCAGGCGGCCGATCTGCAGCGACTGGCTGCTTCCACGTAGCACCGGCGTGGTGGCCTGGGCGGCGGCGCGCGCGTCGTAGCGCCACAGGCCGCTGGCTGCGGCGACGCCGCCCAGGGCCAGGCCCTGGACGAAGCGGCGCCGGCTCAGACCGCTGGCGGTTGAGCCGTGGGAAAACGGGGGATCGAAAGACATGACATCTCCTGCGCGCTCCATCGGCAAGATGGAGCGCAGCGCAAAACTGAGGAAACCCGCGCAAGCACGCGCGGGGCCGAGGACGGCCAAGGCAGGGCCGTCGGCGCTCAGGCGATGGGAGGTCGTACCGGTTGGTCGGGCAGCGGGCTGCTGCGCCCCTCGGTCAGGGTGTCCGGCACCGCCGGGTGGCCGAGCAGGCCGGCGGCTACGGCAGGCAAGGTCAACAAGGCGAGGCTGGCGTGCTGCAGGCAATCGCAGCTGCCCAGCTTGCAGCAGTCAGGCGCGTGCGCATGCGTGGCCTTGTCGTGCTGCCACTGCATGGCTGTCGGCGGAGGCATCGCGTCATGGCACGGCACGGCTGCCGGTAACTCGCTCTGGGTCGCGGCGGTGCCTCCCGCCATGGTCGCGGCGGGCATCGCGCCCGACGCCATTGCCGGCATGGCCATGCCCACCGACGCCCACGCGCCGGTGGCCGTATTGGCAACCAGGCTCAGGCACAGCAGCAGGCGGAGCAGGCGATGCAGCACAAGTAGTCGCGGCAGTGACAGGTGCAGCGAGCATAGCATCGGCCCCCAGCTGTCCGCCCGATGCGCTGGGTGCGTAAGCGGGCAGGTGGGGGCGGTAGAATTGAGGCTACTTTCGCAGCCAAGTCCTGCCATGTCGCAGCGCCAGTGGGTGGCCGCCGCCATCCGGAAGATCGAGGCCGATTTCAATCGTTCGGCCGACACCCACCTGATTCCGATGGAACTGCCGGGCTATCCAGGCATCGACCTGTACTTCAAGGACGAGTCCAGCCACCCGACCGGCAGCCTCAAGCACCGCCTGGCGCGCTCGCTGTTCCTGTACGCGCTCACCAATGGCTGGCTGCGCGCCGGGCGCCCGGTGATCGAGGCGTCCAGTGGCTCCACGGCCATTTCCGAAGCATATTTCGCGCGCCTGCTGGGCGTGCCCTTCATCGCGGTGATGCCCGCCTCGACCTCGCCGGAGAAGATCGCCGCGATTCAATTCCAGGGCGGCCGCTGCCACCTGGTCGAACGCGCCTGCGACCTGGACAGCGCCTCGCACCAGCTCGCACGCGAGACCGGCGGGCACTTCATGGACCAGTTCACCTATGCCGAGCGTGCCACTGACTGGCGCGCCAACAACAACATCGCCGAATCGATCTTCAAGCAACTGGCCGAAGAGCCGCACCCGATCCCGGACTGGATCGTCTGCAGCCCCGGCACCGGCGGTACCAGCGCCACCCTGGGCCGCTACGTGCGCTATCGGCGCCATGCCACCCGCATCCTGTGCGCCGACCCGGAAGTGTCGGTGTTCTTCGACGGCTATTGCCGCGCAGTGGACGGCCAATGCCCCAAGGAGCTGGCCATCACCGGCGGTTCGCGCATCGAAGGCATCGGCCGCCCGCGGGTGGAATCGAGCTTCATTGCCAGCTGCGTGGATGTGATGATCAAGGTGCCCGATGCGCTGAGCCTGGCGGCCATGCGCCACGTCAGCGCCACGCTGGGCCGCCGCGTGGGCGGCTCCACCGGCACCAACTTCGTCGGCGTGCTGCAGGCTGCCCGGCGCATGCGCGACGAAGGCCGGCAGGGCTCCATCGTCACCATCCTGTGCGATGCCGGCGAACGATACGCGCACAGTTATTACGACCCGGCCTGGTACCAGGCGCGCGCGATCGATGTCAGCGACAGCGATACAGCCATTGCGCTGGCCGTGAACGGCGGCGATTTGCCTGCCTTGCCTTGTGCGGCGCTGGAATGACCGCCATATCCGGGACGTAGGCATCAAGGCGCTGCGCTCACCGCCACGCCCGTGCGATCGGTGTCCGCAGTCGGCAGGTCCAGGCGCGCACCGTGCCCTCGGTGCCGTGCTCACCTGCTGACGGTTGCGTGCCACGGTGTGCCTGCCACGTTTGCCGATCCTTGAATCCACTCATCCAGTCCATTGCCGGAGCGCTCCATGACCAACCCGCTGCTCGATCTGTCCGGACTGCCGTCCTTCGATGCGATCGGCCCCGAACACGTGGGCCCGGCGATCGACCAACTGCTCGCCGAGGCCGAGGCGGCGGTGAAGGCGGCCGAGCAGGTCAGCCCGGTGTGCTGGGACAGCTTCGTCACGCCGCTGGACGATGCCACCGAGCGGCTATGGCGTGCGTGGGGGCAGGTGGGGCACCTGCAGGCGGTGGTCAACACGCCCGAGCTGCGCGAGGCCTATAACTGCAATCTGCCCAAGGTGAGCCGCTTCGGCAGCGCGCTGGCGCAGAATCTGGCGCTGTATGCGCAATACAAGGCGCTGGCGCAATCGCCGGAAGCCGCACACTTCGATGAGGCGCGTCGCAAGGTGCTGGAAAACGCGCTACGCGATTTCCGCTTGGGCGGTGCAGAACTCGATGATGCCGCCAAGGCGCGGTTCGCACAGATCCAGGAAGAACTCTCAGCGTTGGCAGCCAAATTCTCGCAGAACGTACTCGACGCCACCGATGCGTGGTCGTACGTGACCGAAGACCAGACCCAGCTGTCGGGCCTGCCGGCAGAAGTGATTGCCGCCGCGCGCGCCGCCGCCGAAAAGGACGGCGTGCCGGGCTGGAAATTCACCTTGCAGATGCCGTGCTATCTGCCGGTGCAGAGCGATGCCGACAGCCGCGACCTGCGCGCGCGGCTGTATCGCGCCAATGCCGAGCGCGCGTCCGAATTCGGCGATGCCACGCTGGACAACAGCGCCAACATCGATCGCATCCTGGCCCTGCGCGCCGAGTTGGCGCAGCTGCTCGGCTTTGCCAGTTACGCCGACTATTCGGTTGCCACCAAGATGGCGCAGAGCCCCGACGAGGTGATGGGCTTCCTGCGCGATCTGGCCGCGCGCGCCAAGCCGCATGCACAGCGCGACCGCGCCGAGCTGGAAGCCTTTGCGCGCGACGAGTTGGGTCTGGATGAACTGCAGGCCTGGGACCTGGCCTACGCCTCGGAAAAACTCAAGCAGGCGCGTTACAGCTTTTCCGAGCAGGAGGTGAAGCAGTACTTCACCGAACCGAAGGTACTGGCCGGCCTGTTCGATGTGATCCACAGCCTGTACGGGCTCACCGTCAAACCCGACAGCGCGCCGGTGTGGCACCCGGACGTGCGGTTCTACCGGTTGGAAGATGCGCAAGGCACCCTGGTTGGCCAGTTCTATCTGGACTTGTACGCGCGCGAAGGCAAACGCGGCGGCGCGTGGATGGACGATTGCCGCAATCGCCGCAACACCGCCAACGGTGTGCAGACGCCGCTGGTGTATCTGGTGTGCAACTTCGGGCGTGGCAGCGGCGATGCACCGGCCACCTTCCGCCACGGCGAAGTCACCACGCTGTTCCATGAAATGGGCCACGGCCTGCATCAGTTGCTCACGCAGATTGGCGAGCTGGGCGTGGCCGGCATCAATGGCGTGGAATGGGACGCGGTAGAGCTGCCCAGCCAGTTCATGGAAAACTTCTGCTGGGAGTGGGAGCGCGTGCAGGCGATGACCGCGCACGTTCAGACCGGCGAACCGCTGCCGCGGAATCTGTTCGATCGCCTGCTGGCGGCGCGCAATTTCCAGAGCGGCATGTTCACCGTGCGTCAGCTGGAATTCGCCTTGTTCGACATGCAACTGCACAGCACCTACGACCCCTCGCAGGACAGCGTGCTGCAATTGATCGAGCGCGTGCGCGACGAAGTGGCGGTCAATCGGCCGCCGGCATGGAATCGCTTCCCGCATCAGTTCAGCCATATTTTTGCAGGTGGCTATGCGGCCGGCTATTACAGCTACAAGTGGGCCGAAGTGCTCAGCGCCGATGCCTATGCCGCATTCGAAGAGGCGCCCGATCAACTGGAGCAGACCGGCGCACGGTTCCGCGCCGAGGTGCTTGCGCGTGGCGGCAGTCGTCCGGCGGCGGAGAACTTCCGCGCGTTCCGCGGTCGGGCCCCGACCATCGATGCGCTGCTACGGCATAACGGCATGGCGGGCTGACGGCGCCGATGGCGCAGTCGTCATCTGCTACCGTCGCCACGGCGTTCGCATTGCATTGAGGTGAGCTGTCCTATAACCGCGACCTGGCGCCTCTTCGGGGGCGAAGCATGCGGCGGGATAGGGCACAAGGAGAGCGCAATGCAGCGACGTTTTTCATGGAGTGCGCTATGGCTGATGGCCGTGGCCCTGCCGGTTTGGGCGCAGCACACCGGCCACGCCAACAGTCTGGTTGGCCTGCGCGCCGGACCTTCCGAAGAGTACCGGCGCGTGGGCGAAGTTCAGCCCGGCGGTACGCTGCAGGTCTATGGCTGTCTCGACAGCGGCGCTTGGTGCGATGTGCGTTCACCGGAGGCACGTGGCTGGCTTCCTGCGGCCTCGATCGTGCTCGCTCACGGCGCCTTGAATCAGGTGGTGCCGAAGCTGACGTTTTCGCTGGATGCCTACTGGGACACGCATTATCGCGGCCGCGAATGGACCGTCGAGAGCGAGCGCGCCTACTGGCGCGATCACACTCCAGGGGACTCGCTGCCACTAGAGCTGCTGGCACCTGGCGGGGGCGTGACGGCGGACGGAGTACAGTCCCTGGCAAGGCGCGCCAAGGCCGAAACACGCGCAGAAACCGAGCGCACCCAGCGCGAGCGGGCCGTGATCGACCGGGCTGCGCTGAATCGGATAGATGCCGACAGGCGGGACGACAAGATACATCGATGCGAACGCTCGGGAAGTCAGGACGACACCGTGCAGAGCTGTATCTCCCAGGCACGCAGCGATTACGAGCAATCGGTTCGGCAACGGTGCGAAAATTCACGCAACCAGGATGACGCGCTACCGCGTTGCATCGATTAGGCACGCATCGAGTGCGACAAATTGCCTCGGCAATGGAAATTGGTGGCCGTCACGATTGCCAGCCAACCGCTCGTCGAACCGGGCCCGGCGTGCACTAGGAGGATACGCGCGGCTGGTCCCCGGGCCGGCACCAGCGGCGCAAGCGTGCGCTTGCTACGGCAGGCCTGACGCTTCGGCTGAGTGCCTGCAAGACCCTGGCAGCATTGCGTGATCTACGCGCGCGTTGCCGCATCGCAGGCGAGCCACCGCAGCGTGATCGCGGCGGTGGCGCCAGTGGTTACACCCGGCCGAAGACCAGTGCCGCGTTGGTGCCACCGAAGCCGAAACTGTTGGACATCACCGTGTTCAAGGTCGCGTCCTGTGTCTGCCGCAGGATAGGAAAGCCTTCGGCACTCGGGTCGAGTTCGTCGATATGCGCCGAGCCGGCCATGAAGCCATCGCGCAGCATCAGCAGGCTGTAGATCGCCTCGTGCACGCTGGCCGCGCCCAGCGAGTGCCCGGAGAGCCCCTTGGTCGAAGACAGCGGCGGCACGTAGTCGCCGAATACCTCGCGCACCGCGCCCAGTTCGGTGACATCGCCCAACGGCGTGGACGTGCCATGCGTGTTGAGGTAATCGATCGGGCGCTGCAAGCCCTGCATGGCCATGTGCATGCAGCGCACGGCGCCTTCGCCGCTGGGCGCGACCATGTCGGCACCGTCGGAGGTCACGCCATAGCCGAGCAGTTCGGCATGGATGCGTGCGCCACGCGCGATGGCGTGTTCGTAGTCTTCCAGCACCAGCATGCCGCCGCCGCTGCCGATGACGAAGCCATCGCGCTGCGCATCGTACGGGCGCGAGGCCACGGCAGGGCGATCGTTGAAGCCGGTGGACAGCGCGCCCATCGCATCGAACATGACGCTCATGGTCCAGTGCAGTTCTTCGCCGCCACCGGCGAACATCACGTCCTGCGCGCCATGCCGGATCAGATCTGCCGCCGCACCGATGCAATGCGCAGACGTCGCGCACGCGGCCGACAGCGAGTAGCTCAGCCCGCGTATTTTGAACGCGGTGGCCAGCGATGCGGACACCGACGAACACATCGTGCGCGGCACCATGTATGGGCCTACTTTGCGCACGCCACGGTTGCGCAGCAGATCGGCGGTTTCCACCTGCCATTGGCTGGAGCCGCCACCGGAGCCGGCAATCACGCCGGTGCGCAGGCCGCTGACCTGCTCGGCATCCAGGCCCGCATCGGCGATCGCATCGCGCATTGCCAGGTATGCGTAGGCCGAGGCATCGCCCATGAAGCGTTTGAGCTTACGGTCGATCAGGCTGTCCAGATCCAGCGCCACCGCACCGCCGACCTGGCTCCGCAGGCCTGCTTCGGCGTGATCGGGCAGCGCGGTGATACCGGAGCGGCTCACGCGCAGTGCACTGGAGACGGTGTCCAGATCGTTGCCCAGGCATGAGGTGATGCCCATTCCGGTAATGACGACGCGACGCATCAGAAATTCTCCGTTGAAGTGAACATGCCCACACGCAGATCCTTGGCGGTGTAGATCTCGCGCCCATCCACCAGCATGCGTGCATCGGTCTGCGCCATCACCAGCTTGCGGTTGATGACGCGGCTGACATCGACCTCGTAGCGCACCAGCCTGGCGCTGGGCAGCACCTGGCCGGTGAACTTGACCTCGCCGCAGCCCAACGCGCGGCCACGGCCCGGCGCGCCGATCCATGTGAGGAAAAAGCCGGTCAGTTGCCACATCGCATCCAGGCCCAGGCAGCCTGGCATCACCGGGTCGCCGATGAAGTGGCAGCCGAAGAACCACAGGTCCGGGCGGATATCCAGTTCGGCACGAATCAGCCCCTTGCCATGTGTACCGCCGGCGTCGCTGATCTCGGTGATGCGGTCGAACATCAGCATCGGATCGTTGGGCAGACGGCCGCTGTCGGGCGCAAACAATTCCCCACGCGCGCTGGCCAGCAATTGGTCGCGCGAGTACGTACTTTGACGAGTCATGACGAACGTGTCCTGCAAGGAGCGAGAGGCGAGGCGGGGAAGGGTGCATGAGGTCGCGCGGTTCAATCAAACGTTTTATCCGTACGCATGCGTGCTGTTTTCCGCTGAGTGCGCAGTGCGCAGATGCACTGTTGCAGGCGAAGTCGCGGTGCTCGGGACCGCCGTCGGCACATACGTGGCAGGCCTGCATGGTTGGCCGTGCAGGCGCTGTCGTCGGATGCGTTACCTTGCTATTGAGTACGCGCTCGTGTTCGCTTTGCCAATCCGTGGCGATGTCTCTCGACGCAAGGGGTGAGACGGCGCTGGCTTATCATGGGCGCAGACCTGCGACAGAGAACCCCGCTTGATGCGCAAGATCGTGCACGTGGACATGGATGCGTTCTACGCGTCCGTGGAGCAGCGTGACGATCCGGGCCTGCGCGGCAAGCCGGTAGTGGTGGCCTGGCGCGGCGCGCGCTCGGTGGTGTGCGCGGCCTCCTACGAAGCGCGGACCTTCGGTATTCGCTCGGCGATGCCGGCCGTGCGTGCCGAGCGCCTGTGCCCGGACGCGATCTTCGTGCCGCCGGATTTTGCGCGCTACAAGGCGGTGTCGCGGCAAGTACGCGAGATTTTCCATCGTCATACCGACTTGGTGGAGCCGTTGTCGCTGGACGAGGCCTATCTGGACGTCACGCACGCCAAAACCGGCATGCAGTTGGCCACCGAGGTCGCGCAGTTGATCCGTACGCAGATCCGCGAGGAAACCCAGCTCACCGCATCGGCCGGCATCGCGCCGAACAAGTTCCTGGCCAAGATTGCGTCGGATTGGCGCAAACCCGATGGCCAGTTCGTGATTGCGCCCAGCCGCGTGGATGCATTTTTGCTGCCGCTCAAGGTCAATCGCATTCCCGGCGTAGGCAAGGTGATGGATGGCAAGTTGGCGGCGCTGGGCATCGTCACTGTGGCCGATCTGCGCCAGCGGCCATTGGAGGAACTGCAGGCGCATTTCGGCAGTTTCGGTCAGAGCCTGTATCGCCGCGCGCGCGGCATCGACGAGCGCCCGGTCGAGCCGGATCAGGAAGTGCAATCGGTCTCCTCGGAAGACACCTTCAGCGAAGATCTGGCGCTTGATGCACTGGACCCGCACATCCTGCGGCTGGCCGAAAAGACCTGGCTCGCCACGCGCCGCACCGAACGCATCGGGCGCACGGTCGTGCTGAAATTGAAGACCTCGAATTTTCGCATCCTGACGCGCTCCTACACGCCCGAGCAGCCGCCTACCTCGCAGGAGGCGCTGGCGCAGATTGCCCTGGCATTGACCCGCCGCGTGGAGCTGCCCACGCAGACGCGCTATCGCCTGGTCGGTGTGGGCCTGAGCGGTTTCAGCGATGTCGAAGATGGCGCCGTGCAGGGGCAGTTGTTCGGCCAGATGCCGCCGTTGGAGTGAGCGGCGCGGGCTGCATTGCGTCTCGCATGCGGCGATGACTGCATCTAACGCAGGTGGCGAGCAATCCACGGTGCTTGGCAGTGACACGCGCTGAATCTTGCACTGCGTACACTGCGGCTCTCCCACGCACGAGGCCGTCCGAATGTTTCCGTATCCGCTGGTGATCTTCGACCTGGATGGCACGCTGGTGGACAGCGCACCCAATATCGCCGAGGCTCTCAACGGCACATTGCAGGAGCTGGGGCTACAGCAGTTCAGCCAAGCCACGATCCGCAGCTGGATCGGCGAAGGCGTCAAGGTATTGCTTGCCACCGCATTGCGCGAAGCCGGCAGCACGCGCGATGCCGATGCCGAAATGCCGGTGATGATGCGCCATTACGAGGCGAGCCTGCTGCACGACCCGCAGTTGTACCCGGGCGTTGCCGAGGCGCTGGCCGGCCTGCGCGATGCGGGCGCCACGCTGGCCTTGTGCACCAACAAGCCTGCGCGTTTTATCGCGCCGTTGCTGGAGCATCTGGGTATCGCCGCGCATTTCAGCCGTGTGCTCGGGGGCGATTCGTTGCCACAGCGCAAGCCCGACCCGGCACCGCTGCTGCAGCTTGCCAGTCACTTTCAACGCAGCCCGCAACAGTGTTTGATGGTTGGCGATTCGGCCACCGATGCCGCCGCCGCAAACGCCGCGAACATGCCGCTGGCGATGGTGCGTTACGGCTACCTGCGCGGTTTCGATGTGCAGCGCGCCGGTGCCGTGGCCATCGTCGACGACATGCGTGAACTGCTCGCGTTGCGCTGACCTGCGCGCGCACCACGGATCGACCGATGCGGCGGCGTGCGTTACGGCCGCAGGCCCAAGCTCGGGCGTCTGCGCTGAAGCGGGAGATTGTGCAACAGCGACCTGTGCCGCTGAGCAGCCAGCACCCAAGACACGGTGGTGAGCCATGCATGCCGACCGGTGCGTGTCGTCGCAGGACCTTGCGCTTCAGGCTCTGAAACGGGCCATGCGTAGTGCGACGCGAGGCTGCATGCATGAGCGCGCGTATGGGCCAGCTGCATCGATCAGCCGATTGCCGGGCGCTGCCGGCCGATTCAATCCTCGCCTGCTCGCTCTGCATCCGCAGCGTCGTAAAGGTCGGTTGCCGTATCCGCGTCGCCGTGCGTATCGTCGTTGTCGGCGCGCACATAGTGCACGGTTTCCACCGGACCGCCGACGGCACGGCCGCGCACCGGCAGCAGCGCGCTGGCCGCTTCATATTCAGCGAGCAAGGCATGCCGGCGCGCTTCGGGCACGTCCTGCCAATGGCAATCGGCCAACGCGCCTTCCAACGAATACAGCAGGTTGAGGCTGGGCTTGAAGCCCGCGCGGCGCACCTTGACGAATGCGCCCACCGCACCCACCGCTTGCAGGTCCTGCTGCGTGCGCAGCCCGACCTGGCGCAGCCATGCCGCGCTTTTGGGCCCGATGTTGCGCATCCGCTCGGTGGTCACGCCAGCGCGTCTACGAAGAGTTGCGCAATGGCTTCCAGGCCACGTTGATCGTCGGCATCGAAGCGGTCCAGCTCCGGGCTATCCAGGTCCAGCACGCCGATCAGCGCATCGCCTTTGACCAGTGGAATCACCAGCTCCGAGCGCGATGCCGAATCGCAGGCAATATGCCCGGGGAACGCGTCCACATCGGCAATGCGCTGGCTCTGCCGGGTACTGGCGGCCGCACCGCACACGCCCTTGTCCAGCGGGATGCGCACGCACGCCGGCAGGCCCTGGAACGGCCCCACCACCAGCTCGCGGCCGTCGTAGAAGTAGAAGCCGGCCCAGTTGAGCGACGGCAACGAATGGAAGATCAGCGCGGCCAGATTGGCGGCATTGGCGATCCGGTCCGGCTCGCCGTGCACCAGTGCCTGGGCCTGGGCGGTGAGCTGGGCATATTGTTCCGGCTTGCTGCCGGTCAGCGAAGAGGTGGCGAACATCGGCAAAGTTTAGCAGTGGCCGTCTTGCAGCGTGGTTGCGATCGGGCAAGGAACGCGCAGGAGCTTTCCAGCACTGAATCGCGATCATTGGCCAAGGCAGCCAGGGGCCCGCACATGGGCAATGTGGCTTCGCAGGCAAACGACACCAACTGTCCTCAGCCGCACGTGCAGCGCGCACGGTATGCTGCGCGCCCTCACGGCAATGGCGGCGCGGCCGCAGGATCAGGCGTATGCAGCATCCAGCTTTTTATGTCACCGGCACCGATACCGGCATCGGCAAGACCATGGGAAGCACCGCGCTGTTGCACGCCTTGCGCGCACGCGGCCATCGCGCCGTCGGCATGAAGCCGGTGGCCAGCGGCTGCGAGCACACGCCGCAGGGTTGGCGTAACGAAGACGCGCTGGCGCTGCAGGCGGCCAGCGATCCGCAGCCGGACTACGCCACGCTCAATCCCTACGCCTTGCCGGCGCCGCTGGCACCGGAACTGGCGGCGGCCGATGTCGGCGTAACGCTGGCGCTGGAGCCCATCGCACACGCGTTCGCGCAATTGCTCACGCAGGCCGAGGTGGTGGTGGTGGAAGGGGTGGGCGGGTGGGCCGCGCCGCTGAGCGCGACCCTGGACCAAGCCGATCTGGTGCGCGCCTTGCAGCTGCCGGTGGTGCTGGTGGTCGGCGTGCGGCTGGGCTGCATCAACCACGCGCGGCTCACTGCTGCGGCCATCGCCGCCGATGGGCTGCAGTGCATCGGGTGGATCGCCAATGAAATCGATCCGCAGATGGAGCGCATCGAAGAGAACATCGGCATGCTGCGCCAGCGCCTGGCGATGCCGTGCTGGGGCCGGATCCCGTGGCGGCCGGGCGCCGACGCTGCCGCCCAGGCACACGGGCTGCAGTTGCCGCGCTAGCTGGCACGGCGCGCTCGCGCGGGCAATAAAAAAGCCCGACAGAGGGAGGGATCTGTCGGGCCGGATTGCACGGGGGGAGGGACCCATGCAAAGACGCTGAATTTATTGGCGCTTACTTACGCCGGGTCTTGCCTGATGCGCCGGCCTGGTCGCTGCCGTTTTCGAACTGCTGCTTGGCAAACTGCCCAAGCTCGCTGGACATCTTCAATCCCAGCCCGACCACTTCCTGATTGACCGAGGCCAGGCGTTCCAGGTTGTCGCGCGCAACCTGCAAGCCTTTCGGCCAGAGCGTCTGGTAGGCGCCCAGATCGCGCGCCTGCGCAAACTCGCCGAAGAAGCTGCTGGTCGCGTTGACGTTGCGTTCCAGTGTCTCCAAGGCCAACTGGTTGGCACGTGCTGCGACAGACGCGAACTGATTGGTGAAGCTGTTTTCGAACTGCGCCGACATTGCGAACCCCTTGGGGAAAGCCGTGACCGTTTGTTGCGTTGCAGCATACGCCGATGTTGCTGCGATGCAACACGTTTCCTGAAGATTTTCCAAACGTGCGTAGAAGCGCTTTAACATCAATAGCTTAGCTGGCCGCTCAGATGAGAAAAGCCGCCAGCTGGCGGCTTCAGGTCACCCCACTGCGCTGCCGCTCAGCCGCGATAGCGACAGCCGGAGGTGCAGGTCTCGTGCACCACGATCTCGCTCAGCTGCGGCAGCGCCGGCTTGAGCTGCTGCCAGATCCAGATCGCCAGGCGTTCGCTGGTGGGGTTTTCCAACCCTTCGATGTCGTTGAGGTAATGGTGGTCCAGGCGGTCGTAGATCGGCTGGAAAGCCGCCTTGATGTCGCCGAAATCCATGATCCAGCCGGTCTCGGCGCCGGGTTCGCCGCTGACATGCAGCTCGACGCGAAACGAATGGCCGTGCAGGCGCGCGCATTTATGCCCAGGCGGCACGTTGGGAAGCCGGTGCGCGGCTTCCAGGGTGAAGACCTTGAAGATGTCCATGATGGTGGTTCGGCAAGCAGGAAGAGGGAGGGATGCGTGACTGCACAGGGCAGGATCCCGCAAGAGACCGGGCAGGCCGGGACGGACAGAACAAGGGCCGCATCGCGGCCCTTGTTCTTAGCGCATGCCCAGCGCTCAGGCGCCGCGGTTGGCCGGACGGCCATTGCCGCCACGTCCACCATCGCGACGGCCTGCGCCCGCGCCAGCGTTGGCCTGACGCGGCCCGCCGCTGCGCTGGCCACCCGGCTTCTTCGGGCCGGCATGCGCATGCGCCTGACGCGGTGCATCGCCATGTGGACGACGGGCGTGGCTCTTGCGCGGCGCGCGCTCGCCACCCGGCTGCTCGGCGCGACCCGGCGCGCTGTTGCCCCAACGGATCGGGGTCTGCGGCTCGTAGCCCGGCACGTCGCGGATTTCCACGTCGCGGCCCAGCATGCGCACGATCTGGCGCAGCAGCTTGGCTTCGTCCTGCGCCACCAGCGAAATCGCCTCGCCGGTGGAGCCGTTACGGCCGGTGCGGCCGATGCGGTGCACGTAGTCCTCGGCCACCATCGGCAGGTCGTAGTTGATGACCTTCGGCAGCTGGTCGATATCGATCCCGCGCGCGGCGATATCGGTGGCCACCAGCACGGTCACCCGGCCTGCCTTGAAGTCGCTCAGCGCGCGCATGCGCTGACCCTGGCTCTTGTTGCCATGGATCGCCGCGGTCTTGATGCCGGACTTCTCCAGGAACAGCGCCAGCTTGTCGCTGCCGTGCTTGGTGCGCGCGAACACCAGGGTCTGCTCGCGGCTGTCCTGCGCCAGCAGGTGCAGCAGCAGATCGCGCTTGCGGGCGCCGTCGACCGGGTGCACGCGGTGAGTGATGCTCTCGGCCACGGTGTTGCTCGGGGTGACCTGGATCTGCATCGGGTTGCGCATGAACTCCAGCGCCAACTGCTTGATGTTCTCTTCGAAGGTGGCCGAGAACAGCAGCGTCTGACGGTCCTGGCGCGGCAGCTTGGTCAGGATGCGCTTGATCGACGGCAGGAAGCCCATGTCGAGCATGCGATCGGCTTCGTCCAGGATCAGCACTTCGATGCCGGACAGGTCCACGCTGCGACGTTCGATATGGTCGATCAGGCGGCCCGGGCAGGCGATCAGCAGGTCCACGCCACGACGCAGCGCATCGAGCTGGTTGCCCATGCCCACGCCGCCATAGATCACCGCGCTGGGGATGCGCAGGTACTTGCTGTAGCCGCGCAGGCTGTCGTGCACCTGGGTGGCCAGTTCGCGGGTGGGGGTCAGAATCAGCGCGCGCGGCTTGCGCGGGCCGTTGACGGTCTGCGGCGCGGTGCCAAGGTGCTGCAGCAGCGGCAGGCCGAAGGCAGCGGTCTTGCCGGTGCCGGTCTGCGCGCCGGCCAGCAGGTCGTGACCGGCCAGCACCAACGGGATCGCCTGCTGCTGGATCGGGGTGGGGGTTTCGTAGCCCTGCTCGGCCAACGCGCGCAGCAGGAAGGGCGCAAGGCCCAGGGATTCAAAAGACATCAGGAAGCTCCAAGTAAAGCGTCGCCGCCAAGCCAAGCCCGGAGCGCAAACGCATTGCAGATGCAAGAAGGTGAGGCTCGGAGCGTTCCCGTGAACCGCGCTGCGAGATGGTGGATCAACCCGATCAAGGAGCGATGGGTTTGTCGGCACCACGAAAGGCGTCGGGTGGGGCGGACGAGCGGATCGATCGATCCTGGCCTCGCCGGCTGTCCCTAAGGGAAACGGACGGCCGCATGCAGACCCGGCAAGTGTACTCGCGTTTGGCGCGCTGCACAAAATCGCGGTTTCGCGGTTGTGGTCACGGTCAGTTGTTTCAGGTGCAACCAGTAGTGCGGCAGGCCGTACAATCGTCCGATCAGCCACAGCACAGGATGGTCATGAAGCTAGGTTCCCTGAAGGAAGGCGGTCGCGACGGCAGCCTGATCGTGGTTTCGCGCGACCTGCGCACCGCCGTGCGCGCCACCGGCATCGCGCCCACGCTGCAGCGCGCGCTGGAGGACTGGAGCAATGTGGCGCCGCGCCTGAATGCCTTGTCGGCCTCGCTCAACGATGGCAGCGCCGACGGCGTGTTCGATCTGGATGTGCAGGCCTTGGCCGCCCCCTTGCCGCGCGCCTACGAGTTCGTCGACGGCAGTGCCTACCTGCCGCATGTGGAGCGGGTGCGCCGCGCACGCAATGCCGAAGTGCCGGAAAGCTTCTACACCGACCCGCTGATGTACCAGGCCACCAGCGCCGGCTTCTATGGCCCGCGCGATGCCATCAAGGTGATCAGCGAGGACTACGGCATCGACCTGGAGGCGGAGATTGTGGTCATCACCGACGACGTGCCGATGGGCGCCTCGCCCGAGCAGGCGGCCGCGCATATCCAGTTGGTGGGCCTGGTCAACGATGTCTCGCTGCGCAACCTGATTCCGGCCGAGCTCGCCAAGGGCTTTGGTTTCGTGCAATCCAAGCCGCGTTCGGCGCTGTCGCCGGTGTTCGTCACCCCCGACGAGCTGGACGATGCCTGGCGCGACAACAAGGTGCATCTTCCGCTGGTCACGCACGTCAACGGCGCCTGGTTCGGCGCGCCCGAAGCCGGCAACGACATGCAGTTCGACTTCGCCCAACTGATCGCCCACGCCGCCAAGACCCGTCCGCTGTCGGCCGGCACCATCGTGGGCTCGGGCACCATCGCCAACCAGGACACCGCCTTGGGCGCCTCGTGTTTTGCCGAGCAACGCGTGGTCGAGACGCTGCGCGACGGCAAGCCCAGCATGCCGTTCATGGCGTTCGGGGACATGGTGCGGATCGAGATGTTCGATGCCAGTGGCGCCAGCATCTTCGGTGCGATCGAACAGCGCGTCGAGCGGCAGCCGCTGCCATGACCTGCGGCGCAGCGACGACAGGCGGTCGCGTATGAGCGCGGCCCTGGAGCTGTTTTCGTACTGGCGCTCCAGCGCGGCGTATCGCGTGCGCATCGGTCTTGGGCTGAAGGTGCTGGATTACATCGCCCGCCCGGTGCATCTGGTGCGCGATGGGGGCGAGCAGCACGCGCCGGCCTATGCGCAACTCAATCCGCAGGAACTGGTGCCGACGTTGCGGCATGGCGATGTGGTCATCACGCAGTCGCTGGCGATTCTGGAGTATCTGGAAGAGGCATTCGCGCGCACCACGGCGCTGCTGCCGCGCGCGCCTGCCGAACGCGCCCGGGTGCGCGCACTGGCGCAGCTCATCGCCTGTGACGTGCACCCGCTCAACAACCTGCGCGTCATGCAGGTGCTGGAGCGCGAGTTCGCGCTGGAGGGCGCACAACGCCAGCAGTGGACACGGCACTGGATGGAGCGGGGCTTTGCGGCACTGGAAACGCAGCTGGCGCGCGATGCGCAGACCGGGTGCTTCTGCCACGGCGATGCACCGGGCCTGGCCGATTGCGTGCTGATCCCGCAGCTCTACAACGCGCACCGGTTCGAGGTCGATCTGGCGCCGTATCCGACCCTGCGGCGCATCGAGCAGGCCTGCCTGCAGTTACCGGCCTTCGACGCGGCGCGCCCGGAGATGCAGGCCGACGCGGTGGGCTGAGGGCAGGCTGTCACAGCCCTCATCCGCCCTTCGGGACCTTCTTCCGTGCCACGGGAAAAGGGCAGGCAATCACCCGGTTCGGGCAGTCGGCGTCACGCCAGGCGACAACGAAATGTAAGTTTGAGAGCTTCGGCACCGGCACCTGAAAGCACCGTGCGAGCGCCGATCCCTCCCTTCTCCCGCAGGAGGGAGGCCGCCGGCCTTTTCCTCCTGCCGCAAGCGGGGCGCCGATCTCGTCCTTATCCGCAAGCGGGAGAAGGTGGCGCGCAGCGCCGGATGAGGGCGCCGGTTGCATCGGCATCGCGAATGCGGAGCACGTCGCAGAGTTCGCTCTTAACCACCAGGATCCAGCGGCCCCCCGGTGCCGCAAGATCACCGATCGTCGCCGCCAAACCGATTAGATGAACCCGTGACTGATCTTCGGTGCCGCGGCCGCTTCGTAATCCGCATACGGGTCGTGCTCGCCGGAGCCGCCCTCGGAGAGACGGAACTTCAGCGCCAGGCCGTCGCGCGAGTCGGCCGCGCGCAGTGCTTCTTCCTGCTCGATTTCGCCCGACTTCACCATCCGGAACAGGCATTGGTCGAAGGTCTGCATGCCTTCTTCCAGCGACTCTTCCATCGCTGCCTTGACCTCGTGCACCTGGCCGCGCCGTAGCAGGTCGCGGATCATCGGGGTATTGAGCAACACCTCGGTGGCGGGGCGGCGGCGCCCGTCCACGCCCTTGACCAGGCGCTGGGAGACCACTGCGCGCAGATTCAGCGCAAGGTTCATCAGCACGTTCTTGTGCGCGCTTTCAGGGAAGAAATTGAGGATGCGCTCGATGGTCTGGTCGGCGTTGTTGGAGTGCAGCGTGGCCAGGCACAGGTGGCCGGTTTCGGCGAAGGCGATCGCCGCCTCCATGGTTTCGGCGTCCAGGATCTCGCCGATCAGGATCACGTCCGGCGCCTCGCGCATGGCGTTCTTCAGCGCGCTCTGAAAGGCGTGCGTGTCCAGGCCCACCTCGCGCTGGTTCACGATCGACATCTTGTGCTTGTGCAGGTATTCGATCGGGTCCTCGATGGTGAGGATGTGCCCGGTGGTGGTGCTGTTGCGGTGGTCGATCATCGACGCCAGCGAGGTCGACTTGCCCGAACCGGTCGAACCCACCACCAGCACCAGCCCGCGCGGGGTCATGATGACGTCCTTGAGCACCTGCGGCAGGTTGAGCTCTTCGATGCTGGGAATCCGGCTGCGAATGGCGCGAATCACCATGCCCACCTCGCCGCGCTGCTTGAACACGTTCACGCGGAAACGGCCGGCATCGGGCAGGGCGATGGCCATGTTGAGCTCGAGCTCGCGTTCGAACTGCGGCACCTGGCCTTCGTCCATCAACGAGTAGGCGATTTTCTTGACCATTCCCGGCGGCAACCCCGTATTGCCGAGCGGGTAAAGCTTGCCCTCGATCTTGATGTACACCGGCGCGCCGGTGGTCAAGAACATGTCCGAGGCATTCTTTTCGGTCATCAGCTTCAGGAAGTAGCCGATATCCATGCGCAATGGTTCCCCAACAAACAGCAGCGTCTCGTTGCAAGTCCGCCGCAGGCTTCCGACAATGGCCGTGCTCGAGACTTCTCGCTACGGCTCCCCTAATGACGGCTAGCTTCGCATACTTGCGGCGATCCCTGTATGGCATCGCCTGTTTCATGGTCCTTTCCTCTCCGGCTGCCGCCCAGGTGGCACCGGAGCTCACCGCCGCCGAACAGGCCGTGCAACGTGCCACCCAGGCCGATGCCGACCAATACGCCCCGGATCTGGTCAACCTGGCCCGCCAGGAATTGATGCAGGCCCAGCAGGCGCAACTGGACAAGCGCCAGCGCAAGCAGGTGCCCCAGATCGCCTTGCGCGCCGCCGCCGACGCCGACCTGGCCAAGGCCCGCAGCGAAGAAGCGGTGGTCACCGCTCAACTGGAACAGCGCAGGAAGGAAGTGGCGCAGTTGCAGAACACCCTCAATACCGGGGAGGGCGGCCGATGAAACTGCGCCCCCTGCTGTATCTCGGTGTGTTGAGCCTGGCCACGTTGCCGCCGCTGGCGATGGCGGCCAAGGACGACCCGCAGGCCGACGCGCTCAACCGGCGCCTGGCCGCACTACAGAACGACCCGCAGACCAACGATCTGGCGCGCTTTGAGCGGCTGCAGGCGCAGCAAAGCGTGGCTGCGCTGGCCGAGGCCAAACGCCGTGACCGCGACGAGCTGGTGTTTCTGGCCGACCGCCGGGTCGAAATCGCCGAACTCACCGCCCGTACCGCGCTGGCGCGGCGCGAATTGGACCGCCTGGAAGGCACGCGCAACGACTTGCTGATCGAAGCCAGCCGCCGCGATGCCGCACGGGCGCGCCAGGAAGCCGAACGCCTGCGCGTGCAGGCGCAGATCCAGGCCGAGGCCGCCGAGCAGGCACGCCAGGCCGCCGAACAGGAAGCGCTCGCCCGCCAGGACGCCGAGCTGGCGTTGACCAGCGTGGCCGGCAAGCAGACCGCCAAGCTCAACGCGGCCCAGCAGAAGGCGGTGCAACTGGCGCATGAGGAGGCCGAGCTGGTCGCCGGGGCCAAGCTGCCGGCCGCCAAGTTCGACAGCCGCGGCGAAGTGTTTTCCCTGGGCAGTGGCGCCTTCGGTGGCAAGGCGGCGTTGTCCGGGGATGCCGCCGGGCAGGCCAAGGCATTGGCCGAATATCTGAACATCGGCAAGAAGGGCCGGGTCAGCATCGTCGGCTTCGACACCGATCCAGCCATTGCCAAGAAGCGTGCCGAAGCACTGCGCGATGCGTTGGTGGCAGGCGGCGTGTCGGCCTCGCGGCTGCAGGTCACCGGCACCAAAGGCGCGGCCAGCAAGACCCGCGCGGCCGAGGTCGTTGTCGCGCCCTGATGTCATTTGTTGCAAGTGATTGGAAGTTAAGGTCTTTTAACCCGTGCATGACGCCTGGTTGAACCGCGGTCACTGATTGAGGCAGGGAACGGCAAATGCGGCCGTTTCGGTCTTGAACCCCCTGGGCGACCGGCGTAGGGTCGTACCTCCGGGCAGCAACTCCGCGGCCCGGGAAGTACGGAGGGTCGGGCCAGTGATGCAGAGGCACGCAGCGAGACAACATGGTGGAGCAGTTGTTGGTGGTTCCGCCGGTGTGTCGGCCTTTGCAACGCGTTGGTCTTCCATTCCCAAGCTGCGCCCCGTGCCTTCGCTAGCCGGGGCGTTCTTGTTTTAAGTGAAGGAGGTAACGCCATGTTCGAAGGGCAACCGCAGACCGAAATCGACGCATTGATGAAGTCCGATCCCCAGTTCAAGCAGCTCTACCAACGCCACAAGCTATTGAACAAGAAATGCATGGATGCCGAACTCGGGGTGCTCCCGATCGACGACGTGACCTTGGGCCAGATGAAGCGCGAGAAGTTGCAGGCAAAAGAAAAGCTCACCCGGATGTACGACCAGCTCACCCACTGATCCTTCCCCACCGTTAGAACAAGTTCACCGTCGCGGGCGGTGGCGGCCTCCTCGTCGGCTTGCCACCGTCCGCGTCTTTAGTTGGAGCGGCGTTTGCTGGCGGGGGCACATCGGCGAACGGTTGAGCCTGTTCGTTCATCGGCCTGTGCAATCGGTTCAATGCTGAATGAGCATTCCCCGGCGGTTCGTCGGATAATGACCGGTCTAGCCCGCGTGGCGCAGCGACGATATCCCGATGGCGATTCATTCCTCCGTACTCGAACTGATTGGCAACACGCCGATCGTCAAGGCCCAGCGCCTGGACACCGGCGTCTGCGAGCTGTTCCTCAAGCTGGAGGCGAATAATCCTGGCGGATCGATCAAGGACCGTATCGGTCTGTCGATGATCGAAGCGGCCGAGCAGCGCGGCGATCTCAAGCCCGGCGCTACCCTGGTGGAGGGTACCGCCGGCAACACCGGTCTGGGCTTGGCCCTGGTGGCGCAGCAGAAGGGCTACCAGTTGATCCTGGTGGTGCCGGACAAGATGAGCCGCGAGAAGATCTTCAATCTCAAGGCCATGGGCGCCAACGTGGTGCTGACGCGCTCGGATGTGGCCAAGGGCCACCCCGAGTACTACCAGGACCTGGCTGCCAGGATCGCAGCCGAGACTCCCGGCGCCTACTTCATCAACCAGTTCGGCAACCCGGACAACCCGGCCGCGCACGAATTCGGCACCGGCCCGGAAATCCTGGCGCAGATGGGCGGCCAACTGGACGCCATCGTGTTCGGTTGCGGCAGCTCCGGCACCATGACCGGCCTGTCGCGCGCCTTCGCCAGCGCCTCGTCGCACACCGAACTGGTATTGGCCGACCCGGTCGGTTCGATCCTGACCCAATACATCGAAGAGGGCACGGTCAGCGAAAAGTCCGGCAGCTGGTTGGTCGAAGGCATCGGCGAGGATTTCCTGCCGGATATCTCCGACTTTTCGCGGGTCAAGAAGGCCTATTCCATCAGCGACGCGGAAAGCTTCCATACCGCGCGCGAGCTGCTGGCCAAGGAGGGCATCCTCGGCGGCTCGTCCACCGGCACCCTGCTGGCCGCGGCGCTGAAGTATTGCCGCGAGCAGACCACGCCCAAGCGCGTGCTGGTGTTCGTCTGCGATACCGGCAACAAGTATCTGTCGAAGATGTACAACGACTACTGGATGCTCGACAACGGCTTTTTGGAGCGCCCGCAACATGGCGATCTGCGCGACCTGATCCTGCGCCCTTACAACAAGCGCGACACCGTGGTGGTGGGCCCGAAGGATCTGCTGACCACCGCCTACCAGCGCATGAAGCTGTACGACGTCTCGCAGTTGCCGGTGATCGATGAAGGCGAGCTGGTGGGCATCGTGGACGAAAGCGACGTGCTGCTGCATGTCTATGGCGACGAAGCCCGTTTTCGCGACCCGATTTCCACTGCCATGGTCAGCAAGCTGGATCGTCTGGACGTCGCGTCGCCGATCGAAGCGCTACTGCCGGTGTTCGACCGTGGCCAGGTCGCCATCGTCATGGACGGCACGCAATTTCTTGGCTTGATCACCCGCATCGACCTGCTCAACTACCTGCGCCGTCGCGTGCAGTGATCGTGCAGTAATCCGGCACCGCCGCGCGCTCGGATGAGACGCGCGGCACGGGCCATTCAGACCTGCTTGTTACAATCGCCCACTTTTTCGGGAACCTCCATGTCCAATCGCACCACTCATAGCCATGACGGCGAGCGCGCGCTGTCGCTCGCAACGCTGGCGATCCATGGAGGGCAGTCGCCAGATCCGAGCACCGGCGCGGTAATGCCGCCGATCTATGCGACGTCCACCTATGCGCAGTCCAGCCCCGGCGAGCACCAGGGCTTCGAATATTCGCGCACCCACAACCCCACGCGCTTCGCCTACGAGCGTTGCGTTGCCGCGCTGGAAGGCGGTACGCGCGCATTTGCGTTCGCTTCCGGCATGGCTGCCACCTCGACGGTGATGGAGTTGCTGGATGCCGGCAGCCACGTGGTGGCGATGGACGACCTGTACGGCGGCACCTTCCGCCTGTTCGAGCGCGTGCGCCGTCGCACCGCCGGCCTGGATTTCAGCTTCGTCGACCTGACCGACCCGGCCGTTTTCGAAGCTGCAATCCGCCCCGATACCAAGATGGTGTGGATCGAAACCCCGACCAACCCGATGCTCAAGCTGGTCGATATCGCTGCCATTGCCGCGATCGCGCGCAAGCACGGCCTGTTGATCGTGGTCGACAACACGTTCGCTTCCCCGATGCTGCAGCGCCCGCTCAGCCTGGGTGCGGATATCGTCGTGCACTCGGCCACCAAGTATCTCAACGGCCACTCGGACATGGTCGGCGGCATCGCGGTGGTTGGCGACAACGCCGAGCTCGCCGAGCAGATGGCGTTCCTGCAGAACTCCATCGGCGGCGTCCAGGGCCCGTTCGACAGCTTCCTCGCCCTGCGCGGCCTCAAGACCCTGCCGCTGCGCATGCGCGCGCATTGCGAGAATGCCCTGGCGCTCGCGCAATGGCTGGAAACCCACCCTGCGATCGAAAAGGTCATTTACCCCGGCCTTGCTTCGCACCCGCAGCATGCGCTCGCGAAAACCCAGATGTCCGGCTTCGGCGGCATCGTCTCCATTGTCCTCAAGGGCGGCTTCGACGCAGCCAAGCGTTTCTGCGAAAAGACCGAATTGTTCACCCTGGCCGAATCGCTCGGTGGCGTGGAAAGCCTGCTCAACCATCCCGCCGTCATGACCCACGCCTCCATTCCGGTTGCCCGCCGTGACCAGCTTGGTATCAGCGATGCGCTGGTGCGGTTGAGCGTGGGGATTGAAGATGTGGGGGATTTGCGTGGGGATTTGGAGTGGGCGCTTGCGCGTTAAGCAGCACATCCACGTAACGGAAACCTGGCGCTCATCGCGCGGCTTGGCAGTGGCCAAATGAAGGCGCGCACGTCGCGAGTTTTGCCGAGCACCGGGTTTCTACGTGCGGTCCTGGCTGGGGCAATTCGCTATGTCCTTGTGCGACCGTCGCTGAAACGCCGGTTGATGCGTGCGCTGTCAGCGACACCGGGCCTACTCATGGCGATCAAACGCCTTGGGGTACGTTTCGGATTTGGCGGCCTGATGGGGCCCGGTCACCTGGCGATCAATGGAAGGGCGAGTGGTCTGGCGTCGCAAGGACGCATGACTGCGCGTGCCGCCCGGATCTACGAAGATCTGCGTCGGGCGATGGCCGCCAGGGATCGTTGAGTCGTGCGCATCGCCATCGATCTACAGGCAGCCCAGACCGCCAGCAGGCATAGAGGGATCGGGCGTTATTCGCTTGCATTGGCTGAGGCGATGCTGCGTGAGCCGCGCGCGCATGAGTTCTGGTTGGTCATCAATGGCGATATTGCCAGCGACGCGATCGATTCGCTTGCTGCTCTGTTGCCACGCGAGCGCGTGGTGGCGTTCCGCACGGCTCAGCCCGTGCATTGGCGCGATCCGGCAAACGCGTGGCGGCGAACGGCCTCCGAGCATATGCGCGAGTCGTTCCTGCAGGCCTTGCAGCCGGATATCGTCCACGTCACTAGCGTGATCGAGGGTGCGAGCGATGGAGCGGTGACCTCCATCGGTCGTGGAACGGGGGGGGCACGCACTGCTGCAACCTTGTACGACCTCATCCCGCTCCATGATCCGCGATACATTGCCACCCCATGGGCCGCAGAATGGTATGCAGATAAGGTCGCCTCGCTGCAGCGGGCCGATGTATTGCTCTCGATCTCCGATTACGTTCGGAACGATGCAATCGAGCGGTTGTCGGTAGCGCCGGAGCGCGTGGTCAATATCTCGTCTGCGGCCTCGCAGATCTTCAGGCCGATCCATGTCGATAGCGTGCTGCGTGGACGATTTGCGCACGAGCATGGGATTGTCGGCGGGTACGTGATGTACAGCGGGGCAATGGATCCTCGCAAGAATCTCGAGGCCTTGGTCGCAGCCTATGCGCTGCTGGGTAAAGAGAAGCAGGAACGTTATCAGCTGGTGGTCACCGGCCACCTGGACGAGTTGGAGCGCGCGCGGCTTGCGCTAGTTGCGCGTCGATTGAAGTTGTCGCCGGACCGGATCGTCTGTACGGGACACGTGACTGATCAGTCGCTGGTCGAACTGTATTGCGGTGCTGAGCTGTTCGTCCTGCCTTCTTTGCAGGAAGGATTCGGCCTACCGTTGCTCGAGGCGATGGCCTGTGGAACCGCCGTGATTGGTGCACGCGCAAGTAGCATTCCGGAGGTGATCGGGCGCGACGATGCCTTGTTCGATCCGACCGATCCTGCAGCTATCGCTGGAGCGATGCGGCGCGTTCTGGAAGACACGGACTTTGCGCGCAGCCTCCGCCACCATGGGCCACAACGCGCCCGTGCATTCTCATGGGCAGGCAGTGCGTCGCGCGCGCTAGATGCGTTCGAGGCCTACGGCCAGTTACATCCGGCCGCTAAGTGGGGCTGGCGAGAGACGAGCGAGGCGTTGCAGAAAAAGCGTGCTGCGCTCGTCACGGACTTGGCGCACGCATGCGGCAGCCGCGTGCCAGTTGCGGATACGGACCTGGTGCAAGTGGCCGTCGCCATGGATGCAAATGAAGATCTGCTGCGCGACGTGTTGCGAAGGCAACATCCGCTCCCCCAGTTCCCCTCGTGGCGTGTGGAAGGGCCGTTTGACAGCAGTTATAGCCTCGCCCTGGTAAATCGTGAACTGGCGCGTGCGCTTGATGCGCAGGGGCTGAATGTGCTCTTGCATTCGACCGATGGCTCGGGAGACTTCGACGCCGATCCAGAATTCCTCGCTTCCGATCAGCAGATTGCGCGGCTTCATTCGCGCGCATCTGGAAGCGCGCCGGTTGCGGCCGACGTGTGCAGCAGGCTGCTGTATCCGCCTCGCGTTGCCGACATGGACTCCCGCTTCAACCTGCTGCATGCCTATGCCTGGGAAGAATCGGCCGTGCCCGAGGCTTGGGTTGCCGATTTCAACGAGTTCGTCCAAGGCATTTCCGCGCTTTCCACACATGTGGTCAAGGCATTGGTGGACAGTGGGGTCGCGATCCCACTCGGCGTTTGTGGCGCCGGGGTGGATCACTGGGAATCAATTGCTGCGGCAGAGGGTACTTCGTTGCAGCAACGTGGTTTCAGTTTTCTCCATGTGTCTTCCTGCCTTCCTCGCAAGGGTGTGGACGTCCTGTTGCAGTCCTACGGCGATGCCTTCAGCGATCGCGACGACGTATCGCTGATCATCAAGACCTTCGCCAACCCTCAGAACGAAGTTCGTCGTTTGCTGCATGGCGTACGACGCGCCCGGGCCGACTTTCCTCATGTGATTCTGATCGAGGAAGATCTCGACAGTGCCAGCTTGAAACGTCTTTACTCGCAGTGCGACGTGATGGTTGCGCCAAGCCGGGCCGAGGGCTTTGGGCTGCCATTGGCAGAGGCGATGTTGTCTGGTCTTGCTGTCATCACCACTGCGTGGGGTGGTCAATGCGATTTCTGCAACGACCAGACCGCCTGGTTGATTGATTACACATTCGCGCCTGCTGAGACGGTATTTGGGCTCCCTCACTCGGTCTGGGCTGAACCCTCCCGGACAGGGCTAAGCCGACTTTTGCGCGAAGTGCACCGTCTCCCCGCCGAGCAGCGCAACGAGCGGACCCGTCGTGGTCGACAGCTCCTGCAGGGCCACTTCAAATGGGCGGATGTGGCGCAGCGGCTCCTGGCGTTTGTTCGCGACCTGTGGGCTCGGCCGATTCGCACTGCCACGCCTCTCATCGCGTGGATTGCGCCCTCCTCGCCAGCTCAGAGCTCGGGTGGCGTTTTCGCTGAGCTCAGTGGCCTGGCTGGCGAGTTAACGCTATTTGAGATCGACGCATCGATCATATATTCAGGCGCGACGATGCCGGCAGGCCTGGTTTCCCTGTCTGAACCGCGCCATTGCCCAACCCGCTCCCTTCCTGTCATCGGCCATCAGCTGACCAATGCGGTGGTAATCGATTGTCCTCACATCCTGCATCATGGTCATTGGTTCGCTGGCCTGTTGGAGGATCAACTCGATCGTGGTCGGATTGTCGTTGTGCTGTTGCGTCGAGTTGCCGCATCCGATCCTTGGGAGCCTGCGCTGATTCGTGCACTCAGGCGATGCGATCGCGTCCTGGTCGAGGGGTTTGCCGATCTCAATCTGCTCAAGAGCCAGGGCGTCAGTGCGAACACGGCGATCCTCCCCACCCTTGGGGACAACGTGGAGATCCAGCAATCTGCGTTGCGTGTATGGAGCATCGTCCGTGCACTGCTGTGGCAGCGGCATGCTGATCCTTCGATTTTCTCGCCGCGGCCTGCAGAGGTAGTCTGCTCGTGACAGTCATTCTTTTCGGCCTCTCTCTTTCGGTTTCCGCGATCGTGACAATTCTGATCCCGCTCTCTTCGGTAAGCTTAATCTCATGAAAGACCTGCTGCGCCCCCTATGGGTATACCGATACTTCATCTTCTCTTCGATCAAGAACGAATTGAGGATGCGCTTTATCCAAAGCAAGCTTGGTGCGTTGTGGATGATCATCCATCCGCTGATGCAGGTACTGATCTTCGCAACGATCCTCTCCGAGGTTCTCGCGGCGAAGCTGCCTGGAATCGACAATAAATATGCCTATGCGCTGTACTTGATGTCTGGAACACTATGCTGGAGCCTGTTTAACGAGACTATCAATAAATGTGTCTCGCTATTCGTGGAAAACGGAAACCTGATGAAGAAAATGGCATTCCCAAGGATATGCCTTCCCTTCATTGCCGCAGGAGCAATGCTGGTTAACAACCTTCTGCTGCTGCTCGCCATCTTCATCGTGTTTGCGGTGCTTGGTCATTATCCGGGGTTGCAGGTCCTTTGGTTGCCGTTCCTGCTGGTGCTGACATTGACCTTCGCGATGTCGTTGGGCTTGTTGCTAGGGGTGTTCAATGTATTCATGCGCGACATCGCCCAAGTCGTGCCAGTGGTGCTTCAGGCGCTTTTCTGGCTGACGCCCATTGTCTACAACATCAGCATTCTTCCCGAGGACGTCGCCAAGGTCTTTAAACTCAACCCCCTGTTTCCGCTGGTGACGGCTTATCAGCAGGTACTGCTTTACGGCACAACACCGGATTGGCGCTCATTGATGCCGCTATGTGCGGCCACTGCGATACTGGGCCTGATGTCGTTAGTGGTGTTCCGACGTGCCAGTCAAGAAATGGTGGATGCGCTATGAGCGATGTCGTAATGCGTGTTGAGGACGTTGGCAAGGCCTATCGGGTCTGGAGCAGTCAATGGTTGCGGGCGGCCAGTTGGTTCGGTGCTCCAGTGCAGGCGCGCGAGGAACATTGGATCCTGCGCAATGTGTCGTTTTCGATCAAGACCGGCGAATCCGTTGGCGTAGTGGGGCGCAACGGTGCGGGTAAAAGTACGCTGCTGAAACTGATCACCGGAACCGTGCAGCCTACTGAAGGCGTCATTGCCCGGTCGGGGCGAATCGCGGCGATCCTGGAGCTGGGCATGGGATTCAACCCGGACCTGACAGGCAGGCAGAATGCGTACCATTCAGCAGGTTTGATGGGGTACTCTCAACAGCAAATCGATGCGGCCATGCCCGGCATCGAGCGGTTCGCCGAGGTTGGAGAATACTTCGATACGCCAGTGCGGACCTACTCCAGCGGAATGCAGGTGCGGGTGGCATTCGCCGTAGCGACGGCGTTCCGCCCCGACGTGTTGATCGTCGATGAGGCGCTTTCTGTGGGAGACGCCTATTTTCAGGCGAAGTGCTTCAAGCGCGTCCAGGAATTCAAGGAGCTGGGAACCACATTGATCCTGGTGAGTCATGCAGTGGGTGACATCGTCAAGCACTGCGAGCGCGTGCTATTCATCAAAGATGGCGGCGTCTATGCCGACGGCCCGGCGCGTGAAGTTTCCAATCTTTATCTGGACGAGCTTTTTGGGCGAAAGAGCAGTCCTGATTCTGCGCGTGCGGACGTTCCGATCAAAGCGATCCCAGGCGAAAGCATCGATGACGTATTCCACACTCGCCCTTTGTATAACCGCAACGAGCATCGTTGGGGTCAGGGCGGAGCGAAGATCGTCGACTATGCGGTGACCAGTAGTGGCGAGCGTTTTCCCGCGCGTATCGACAGCGGTGCGGTCACGAAATTCCACATGAAGATCTTTTTCGAGCGTGACTTTGACAACGTGGTCCCAGGTCTGTTGTTGAAGACGCTCGAAGGGCTGTTCCTCTATGGGACAAATTCATTTTTGGCGAGCGACGGGCGGAAGATGCTTTCCCCACGCGCAGGCGATGTGATTACCTGCCATTTCGCATTGCCGCTGAGCGTCAATGAGGGGCATTACATGGTGTCGTTGGGGGTGTCGAGCGGCGATCCGCTCGGCGAGTTGGTGCCCCTGGACAGGCGCTATGATTCCATCTTGCTGGATGTCAGCCGTCCCATGCAGTTCTGGGGCATCGTTGACTTGAATGCCGAATTTTCCGCCGACGTTTCTTGATTGCCGTCCGTGTCCGCGCCGCCGGCGTGCCGCTAATTCCAGGTTTCTATTGATGACGCATTCCGTTTCCCCGGGCAACAGTTCTATCGCCGATCTCGTTGCTGCGTTACCCGAAAAGTATCAGCCCATTTTTGGCCATCCAGAAATTTCCGACGGTAGCTCCCGTGGTTGCGAGGACCGCCTGAAGGTCATCCTCGATGTGGTCGACCACCTGCGGATGGCATTGGGGCGTCCGATTCGGGTGCTCGATCTTGGATGCGCGCAAGGCTATTTCTCCCTCAACCTGGCGGCGCGGGGGGCCATCGTCCATGGTGCGGATTTTCTTGATCGCAATGTAGCGGTCTGCCGGGCGCTGGCGGAAGAGCAGGGCTTCGTGGCCGCCACCTTCGAATGTGCCCGGATCGAGGACATCGTCGGGGGGCTGGAGGTTGGCAGATATGATCTCGTCCTCGGGCTGAGCGTCTTTCATCACCTGATTCATGAGCATGGCCTGGAGCCTATTGTCGGGTTGATTGGGCAGATCGACGCCTGCATCGCAGTTGGCATATACGAGCTTGCTGTGCGGGAAGAGCCGCTGTATTGGGGTGCATCGCAGCCGGGTGATCCCGCGCAATTGCTGCAGCGCTATGCGTTTCTCCGAGTGCTGGCTCATCAGGGAACGCATCTGTCAGGTATCGCCAGGCCCTTGTATTTCGCAAGCAGCCGTTACTGGCTGCTTGGTAATGACTTCCGCGAATTTCTCTCGTGGCGCACGGAATCACACGCCCATGCGATTAACAGTCACGCAGGGACGCGACGCTACTACTTTGCCGATGGCGTGATTCTCAAGCAGATGTCATTGGTTGAGACGTCGAGGAAGAAGATCAACCTCGCAGAGTACGAGAACGAAGTGAGCTTCTTGCGTGATCCGCCTCCTGGGGTGGCTGTTCCGGCTCTGATGCACAACCTGGAGGACAGTCGCGATGTATGGATTCTGCGAGAGCAGCTGCCAGGGCGCCTGCTTTCGGAGATGATCCAAGACAAGGCCCCGTATTCCTACGAGGAGATAGCCGATTCCATCATTGCGCAACTTGTTGCGCTGGAGGCGGTCGGGCTTTACCACAACGATCTGCGCTGTTGGAACCTGCTTGTCAACGATAATGGCACTGCCACCTTTATCGACTATGGTGCCGTCTCGACTAGCGCAGTTGATTGCGTCTGGCCTGATGATCTGCTTCTTTCGCTTTTGATAACGCTGCGGGAATTGGTGCAGGGGCAGATCGCACCGCCTTTGCCCGTTCGCCGCCCGCTCCTCGATATCTCCATGCTGCCGGCTCGCTACCGGGTCGCGTTCTATACGATATTCAATCGCCCAAGTGGGGAATGGACGTTTCGCGCTTTGAGGGAGGCGATCGGCCAAGAAGATGGGGAGGCAGAGGGAGCCGGCTGGGTATGGCTGTTGCGAAAGCAGGAGCGTGCACTTCTCATCTATGAGCAGGCCATCCGGGCGGCCGAAGCACGCTCGGCCGAAGTCCAGACCAAGCTCAATGAGTCGCTGAGTAACGCGCATCACTGGTATCTGCGCGCAAATGAGCGCGAAGAGGCCATCGACAAGCTGAACAGCGAGATCAATGGGCTGAAAGACACTATCGGCGAGTTGCATCATCTGCAGCTGTCGGGCACCTCGAACATCCATGACCTCCGCCGGAGATTGGAAACTTCAGGTGCCAGCTTCACGGTCGTCCGTGAGCAGCTGGATGAACTCCGCATGCAGCTCGATTCTTCACTTCAAAACGCCCACCACTGGTGCCTGCGTGCCAGCACTGCCGAGCAAAACCTGCACGATATCCAGACTAGCGCGTCATGGCGTCTGACGCGCCCTTTAAGAGGGATGGCGCGTTTGGTGAGGTCGCCTCGCGCATCGCTGAAGCGGATCCTACTTGCTCTGGTTCGCCGAGTTCTCAAGCGCCCGGCGCTTGCCCGTGCGCTAAACAACTGGTTACGTATGGCGCCTTCTGTCCATGCCAGGATCAGGGGCGCCGTCGCGGCGGATATGGGGATTGATCGCGTGATTCAGCCAGTGATGGAGGATCGGCCGCGCCCCGACCAGGTTGTGGATGTCACCGTGCTTGCCGAGCCGGTCGCGGCAGCGAGGCTGTCTGCCCGTGGTCATCAGATCTATGAGCGCATGTTGGCCATACGCAATGGGGAGTCTGCTTAATGCGCATCGTGATGGATCTTCAGGGAGCACAGTCGGAGAGTCGTTTCCGGGGTATCGGGCGCTATAGCCTGGCGTTAGCGCTTACAGTAGCCCGCGATGCACGGGGGCACGATATCCATCTCGCATTGAACGGTGCATTTCCGGAGGCAGTGAAGGATATTCGGACTGCATTTAAGGGGCTCATTCCGCAGAGCAATATCCATGTATGGCATGTGCCTCTTCCCGTGCATGCCTGCGATACTGGAAATAGCACGCGGTGCAGTCATGCCGAGATCGTGCGGGAGGCAACGCTGGCTTCATTGAAGCCCGATATCGTGCATGTATCCAGTCTGTTTGAAGGTTACGGCGACAACGCATTGACCAGCATTGGTCGTGTCTTCCAGATCCCGACCGTGGTGACGATGTATGACTTGATTCCGATGATGAACCCAGAGGTTTATCTCAATCACGACCCAGTCTATGCCAAAGCTTACGCGGAGAAATTTTCTTTTTTGCAGCGGGCGGATGCTGTCTTAGCGATATCGGAAAGTTCAGCTGACGAGGCGCGCCGGGTTGGGAAATTTGGCAGCGATAAGGTCTTCAACATCTCTGCAGGATGCGATGCTGTCTTCTCACAGTTGGAAATCCAGCATCCGGCGCGTCGCTTGGTCCGCGCCAAGTTCGGGATCGAAGGCGAATTCTTTCTCTATACCGGTGGAGCGGATCGGCGCAAGAATCTGAACCGCTTGATCGATGCATATGCGGCACTCCCCGTGGCAACGCGCAAGATTGCCCGTCTGGTCATGGCCGGACGCATGCCTGCGTCGTTGGTGGACGATCTCAATCGCGTCGCATTGGAGCGGGGGCTGCGAGCGGACGAGATCATCTTTACCGGTTATGTTTCAGACGAAGAGCTGGTTGCGCTGTATAACGAATGCCGCTTCTTCGTGTTTCCGTCCTGGCACGAGGGATTTGGTTTGCCGGTATTGGAAGCAATGGCATGTGGTGCAGCGGTCATTGCAGCCAACGCTTCAAGTATTCCGGAGATTGCCACGGAGCCGGCCATGCTGTTTGATCCGTATGACACTGCCGAGATGTCCGAGCGGATCCGCTGGATGCTTGAGGATGATGCAGCCGTAGCGGAAGCTCGCGCTTTTTCGGAGCATCGGGCTACTGCGTTCTCTTGGGAGAGAAGCGCAACAGCGTTTCTCGACGCTTGCGAGAGCGTGCATCTGCGATCCTTGCCGCGCACCGATGCTGGTCAGGCACTCAATATAGCCATGGCCGCACTTGGCCGGAAAAGTACGCAAACGCTCGCAGTGGTTGCAGCAGCAGATGCGTTGGACCGCAGCATAGCGCCAGAGGAGCGCATGCTCATGCTCGACGTTACCGAGCTGGCCGCGCACGATCGTGGGACGGGTATCCAGCGCGTGACGCGCGCTATCTCGAATGAGTGGCTGCGCCGGCCGCCGCATGGCTACCGCATCCAGCTCGTCAGGTTGGATCGCGAGTCACGTCGCTATGTGTGCGCCAATGCCTACGCCGGCCACCTTCTAGGTCAGGATTTCGGTGAGGATGCGGCACTGGTGTGTCACGCGGGCGACGTCTTCGTCGGCCTGGATCTGGTGGGACACGCTGTTGATCTGGCCTCCGATTGGTTCGATTACTTTCATGTTGCAGGGGTAGTGATCAATTTCGTGGTCTATGACATCCTTCCTGTGCGGAATCCACAATGGTGGCCCGGGCCCGGCGGGCAGCACCACGAGCGCTGGCTGCGAGGTATCGTTTCCGTATCGGATCGGTTGATCTGTATTTCCCAGGCCGTTGCAGATGATGTGACTGGATGGATGCTGGAAAATGGAATCGGCAAGCAGCCGGACGTCGCATGGTTCCACCTTGGTGCTGATCTTGAAGGAAGCGCTCCCAGTCGGGGCATGCCGGATCATGCCGACGCGCTTCTCTCTCGCCTGAAGCAGGTGAGGAGTTTCTTGATGGTGGGCACGCTCGAACCCCGCAAGGGGTATGCCGGCGTGTTGGCCGCATTCGAGTATCTATGGTCTGCAGGGCAGGATATCGCCTTGGTGATCGTCGGCAAGAAAGGCTGGATGGTGGACGAGCTTTGCGAAAAGTTGGAAACGCATCCCCAGCTTCATCGCAATCTGTTTTGGCTCAGCTCCGCCAGCGACGAGCTCTTGGAAAAGCTCTACCAAGCCTGCACCTGCCTCATCGCCGCCTCTGAGGGCGAAGGTTTTGGCTTGCCACTGATCGAGGCGGGACAGCGACGACTGCCAATTCTGGCCCGCGATATCCCGGTGTTCCGCGAGGTTGCTGGCGAGCATGCAACTTACTTCGCAGGGCACACGCCGGTGGAGATAGCGAGCGCCATCGAAAAATGGCTCGAACTGCATACACAGAACGCGCATCCGCGGACTGACGAGCTGTCCTGGTTGACCTGGGCGCAGAGCGCCGATCAGCTTGCCGCCGCACTTCTGAAGCCGGCCGCCAGTCTGGTATATCCGAGCCAGGAGGCCAATTGAGGTCAGGCAAGTTATGATGGCGCGCTTCCTGCACGGCGATGCTCGGGGCGCTCATGGGCGTGATCTAGAGCGGGGTTGCTTTCACAAATATCCGAAGAGAATGTAGATGACTAACAAGATTGCAATCATTACCGGTATCACCGGACAGGACGGTGCTTACCTGACCGAGCTGTTGCTTGGCAAGGGTTACAAGGTGTATGGCACATATCGACGGACCAGTTCCGTCAACTTCTGGCGCCTCGAGGAGGTTGGCGTCGCGAAACATCCGAATCTGGAGTTGGTGGAGTATGACCTCACGGATCTGGGGACGACGATCGCGATGGTCCAGAAGATCCAGCCCGACGAGATCTACAATCTCGCTGCCCAGAGCTTCGTCGGAGTCAGTTTCGATCAGCCGACAACGACAGCGCAGATTACCGGTATCGGCGCACTGCACCTGCTTGAGGCGATTCGTCTGGTGAACCCGAAGATCCGGTTCTACCAGGCATCGACTTCGGAGATGTTCGGTAAGGTCCAGGCAGTCCCTCAAAAGGAAGACACGCCGTTTTGGCCACGTAGCCCATACGGCGTTGCTAAGCTGTATGCCCACTGGATTACGGTGAATTATCGCGAGAGCTACGATATCTTCGGATCCAGCGGAATTCTGTTCAACCACGAAAGTCCACTGCGCGGCCGGGAATTCGTTACCCGCAAGATCACCGACTCGGTGGCTAAGATCAAGCTCGGGCTGCTGGACTGCATGGAGTTGGGAAACCTGGACGCCAAGCGTGACTGGGGCTTTGCGCGCGAGTATGTGGAAGGTATGTGGCGGATGCTGCAAGCCGAGGAGCCGGACACTTTCGTGCTCGCGACAAATCGCACCGAAACCGTGCGCGATTTTGTCGGCATGGCGTTTAAGGGCGCAGGCATCGACGTCGAGTTCCGTGGAGAGGACGCTGAAGAGACTGCGGTGGACATTGCCACCGGCAAGGTGGTCATGCGCATCAACTCGAAGTTCCACCGCCCTGCAGAAGTGGAGCTGCTGATCGGCGATCCCGAAAAGGCGGCCCGTATCCTCGGCTGGAAGCCTGAAACCACGCTGGAGCAGCTGTGCCAGATGATGGTCGAGGCTGATCTGAAGAGGAACGAGCGTGGCTTCTCATTCTGACCTGACGGGTAAGCGGGTTCTGATAAGCGGAGCGTCCGGGTTCACCGGGCGCTACATGGCCCAGCAGCTCAAGGAACAGGGCTGCACGGTCATCGGCGTCGGAACGCGTTCGGATGGTACCGGCACGGCTGGTACCGACGAGTTCTGGCCGATGGATCTGCGCGACGCTGCCGACGTCGCTCGCATCGTTGCGCATGCCCAAGCCGACTACGTTGTACATCTAGCGGCAGTGGCCTTTGTCGGTCACGGGGATGCTGACGATTTTTATCGTGTCAATCTGCTCGGCACCCGGAACCTCTTGCAGGCGTTGGCCGCAAGCCGCCACCGTCCGGAAAGGGTGCTGATCGCCAGCAGTGCCAATGTCTACGGCAATGCAACTGAGGGCGTGATCGACGAGGCGGTCACACCCGCGCCCGCGAACGACTACGCGGTGAGCAAGCTCGCCATGGAATATGTCGCCAGCTTGTGGCGCGAGCGGCTATCCCTGGTGATTGCCCGCCCTTTTAACTATACCGGGGTCGGTCAGGCGACCAATTTCCTGATTCCCAAGATCGTTTCCCATTTCGCATCTCATGCCTCTTCCATCGAGTTGGGCAACACCGAAGTGTGGCGCGATTTCGGCGATGTCAGATCGGTCGTGCTGGCTTACCGGAAGCTCCTGCAGGCACCGGCGGCCGAAGGGCAGATCGTCAATGTGTGTTCGGGTGTCGCCAGTTCGCTGGGGGACATCATCGGGATCTGCTCGAAAATCACTGGCCACGACATTGACGTCCAGGTGAACCCTGCATTCGTTCGAGAGAATGAAGTCAAGAAGTTGCTTGGCAGCAATGCCAGATTGCAGGAGCTGATCGGCGATTGGCAGAGTCTTGCGCTAGAGGACACGCTGCGCTGGATGCTCGAAGCTAGCTGCCAGTACTAGGACTGGGCAGTTAGAACAATCCAAGGGAATTGAAAGCAATCGAGCTTCGGCTGGAAAATTCAGCCGAAGCCCCGCCTTGCGAATTGGTTCGGCGTTATGGTAAGCACTGATGAACCGCCGGCCGCGAGGAGCTGCGCCAGCTGAAAGTGGCAGGCGACACTGGCGATCGTGCGGCCACGGCAGCTTATCTGTCGCAATCGGCCTTGCAGATTTCAAGACTTGTCAGCCCGAAGGCAAGCAGCCGTTGGTCTGCGGATATGCCGATCTTAGCGGGAGAGACCGGTGTTTCGTAGTTCAGGACGATATGCACCACTTCACCCGGCTGGCGGCTTGTGACGGGAATCCGTAGTGCCAGCGGCAGGGCTTGTGCTGGAGTGACTAGGGTGTCGAGCGCTTGAACGCCGTTGACCGAGGCACGGATGCGAAGCGCTTGATGGGGGCCAGCCAGAAACGGGTTACCACGCAAAATTACTGTTGTTCTGCCGACTGTTGTCGGGGTGACACGATAGCTCAGCGATGAGCTTGTACCTGCGGACCAGACGCCCCATGCCTCATCTGACGACCAGCCTTGTGTCAGTAGGCTGCGCAGCGAGGGGAGGGTTATGCTGGTATCTACGGCAGGCTCGGCGAACGCCGCCTCTTTGGCAGCTTCGATGCTTGCAGGCTTCGCCCCCCCTGGGAGACGAAAGACCACAACCGCTCCATCTTCGCGAGTCATTGCTGGCGGCGCGCCAATGGCCTGTGTCCATTCAGCAATGACTTGCGCTCCCTGGTCGGCATAACCGCGCTTGTCGATATAGATAGCGTCGAAGCCGAAGCGACCGATTGCCTGGAGCTGCGCTGCGGCGGGTTGGGTTTCCAGATTCCGGTAGAACAGGTCGCCCTCACGGCCTTTCATGCCTGCGTAGCTCCACTTTAAGTGCTGCGAGTGGACGAATCCCACCGCAGGGTCATATGTGTGCAAGGCATTCTTAGGCGGCACTTCCGGAAAGGGCATGTAGGGCAACTGGTAAACTGCTGCACCGAAAGGGAGGGCAGCTTCAATGCTGCGGATGAAACGCTTGTCCTGCTCGTACGCAGTGCGCGCGCTGGACTGACACTGGCCGCACACAGCTGAGGTCTGATCCCAGATGCCGATGACCAGCATGCTGGCCGCAGCGATCGAGGCAATGGTCATGTGGTGTCGACGCCCCACCTTGTCGGATAACATCTGCACTGCAATGGCCACCGCAGCCAGCGTGCTAAATGTGATGAAGATGCTGGCCCGATTCCAGCCGCGGATGGAGGGCGATACAAGGTGCGCGAAGAGTGAGCCAAGTCCGCCGATGGTCATGAATGCCAGAAGGACGCCGGAGAGAATCGCCAACAGGGCAATGCGTTCTTCATTGCGCTGCTCGGCCAGGCGCGCGAACGTGACCAGCGCCAGGATGGCAAGGCCGATGGAACCGATCAGGCCCAGGGAGGCGGTCGTGTTCTCGTTGATCAACGGTGTGCTGGCCATGTACCGGGCCGTGACATTGGCCAGCTTGGGTAGCCTGTGGTCGGGGCGCGGTAGGATCAACTGCATCAACTTCACGCCGTAGATCTCGGACTCTGCTGGCGCGCGAGCAGCGACTTCCGGGTTGTGACCGTTGATCTGATCGTTGATCGCATTGGGTGCGACATTTGCCAGCGTACCGAGCGCGAGGAAGAAAATGACGGGTGCTGCGAGGCGGCTGATGGACGTCCAGTTCTTCTGGAACAGCGCCATGAGGCAAGCCGTTCCAATCAGGATCAGACCGAATGCCGTGTAGTAAACGCCGAAACAGCTCAGGATCAGGTACAGCGCGGCAAGCGTGATCTTACGTGCGGGCCGCGCGCTCCAGAAATCCAGCGATACATCGGCGCGCACAATTCGAATCGCAAGCATGAAGTAGATCGGGACGCCGAAATACCAGGTGTAGAAGATGTGCTGCAACCGCAGGAAATGGAACGGTGCCAACGTAAAGAGTATGGCAGTGGTAAAGGACAGCAAACGACCGACGCGCAGCCAGCGCATTACCCAATATGCCGTCAGAAAGTTCGCGGCAAAACCCAGCAGGAAGAACAGATTGATTGCGGCGGCACTGCTGCCGGTCAGCATGCCGGCGAGCTTCAGGAACAGAAAGCTGCCGGAATCTGCTCCAGGATAATCCAGGAAGGAGGAGCCGAATGGGAATCCGCTGCGGTCGTTCTCAAAAATCCATCCTTCCATCGCTCGCTGCGTCAGCCAGAGGCTGCTCAAGGCGTCGCCCTTATACGAGAATGGGTAATCCAGCAAGGACAAGAGGCCAGCCGGCCAGCCGACCAGCAGGAGGCTGCCCGCCACGACGGACATAACGGCACCTAACAGCAGGGGTAGCCATTCGGCCTTGATCAGGGGACTGGCCGGCGCCGTGGCAGGAAATAGGGTAATCATGTAATCCACGATTCAAGAATGGATGCGCCGCGCCAACGGGAGGCAGGCAGGCAGGCGGGAGGTAGGGCAACATTCTACGCTGTGTATGTCTCAGCCTTGGTGGGAGTCTGGCTTGGGAGGCTGCAACAATAACTTGCTCAGGATAAACGACACTGGCAGCGTGACAACGATGGAGATCAGCGGGCCGACTGCCGCCGGCACGCCTAGATGCCCTACGCTGATTTTCAGCGCCAGGGCTCCAACTGCGTAGGTCACCAGATAGATGACCGGAAACGCTGCAAATTTCAACCAGCTGTGTTGAGCACGAAAGACGTAACGGGTGTTGATTAGATAACTGAGCAATATGCCTGCACAGAAACTCGCAAGATAAGCCCACTGGTAATACATAAAATCAAGGAGCACCCAGTACAGTGCCAGGGTCAGGCCCGTGTTGAGTGCTCCGCCCAACAGGAAGCGTAGGGCCACAGCGAACAATGACCGATGCCGCCGAAGCAGGGCATCGGCATGTGGGGACTCATCCGCCCGCATTCGCCAGACTCTTGAAGGACGCGTAATCGCGAATGTACTCATCGGTGTCGTAGGGCTCGGACGCAAACACCAGCAGCACGGCATCTTTGGAGTACTTGTACTGTGTGCCCCAGATCATCGGCGGCAGATGGATGCCCTGGTTCGGTGAGTTGAGTTCGACATCGATGCGGCGCGCACCGTCGTCTGCCAGCACCCTGACCGAACCGGAAACGCATACGAGAAACTGATGGCAGCGCTTGTGCGCATGCTCGCCACGGGTCTCCTGGGTGGGTACACCGTAGACAAGAAAGTACCGCCGCGCATTGAAGGGAAGGAAGCTGTCGAAGTCTCCGACTGACAGAGATCCGCGCATGTCGGAAAAGCTGGGCATCTGGTAAAGCTTGACGCCGGGAACGATGGTGTCGGTGATGCCCTGAACGACGGGCAGTGAAGCCGCTTGATCCGCGTCCTTGTCGGATACATAACCCACAATGCGCGCAGGATTGCCAACTACGATGGCATTGGGCGGCACCGAGCGCGTGACCACTGCACCTGCGCCAATCATCGCGCCACTGCCGATAGTGGTGCCAGCCAGGATTGTCGCGTTGGCCCCAATCGACGCGCCTGATTCCACTAAAGTGCCGAGAAATTTCTCGGGATATACCCGGCTGCGGGGGAACAGATCGTTGGTGAAGGTTGCATTAGGGCCTACGAAGACATCGTCTTCCAAGCGCACGCCATCCCATAGTTGCACGCCGCACTTGACCGTCACACGATCGCCGATCACGACGTCGGACTCAATGAATACGCCATCGCAGATGTTGCAGTCACGACCAAGGCGAGCGCCTGGCAGTACGTGGGCAAATGCCCAGACGCGGGTGCCCTCGCCAATGGTGGCGCTCTCGCAAAGAGCGTTGGGGTGCACGAAATAGCTCACTGGTTATCCTTTTCGAAGTTTTCGACTGACTGCATGATTGACAATGGACGTGCCTTGGTATTTTCGAAGGCATGCCAAGCGTATGTACCTACAATACCCAGTCCCAATGAATTGAGTGCGCCGAAAAAGAGAATGGTCAAGATAGTCAGGGTATAGCCCGGCACTGCGACGAGTCCGGAAAACTTCGCAGCCAGCACCAGCGCACTGAGCAACGTGGTAAATGCCAGCGCGATCAGGCCCAGCGCCGTCAGCATGCGGACTGGCAGGTCGGTGAAAGCAAAGACGCTATCGGACAGATACCGCAGTTTCTTGCTCAAGGTCCAGGCGCTCTTGCCGTGCTGCCGCTCGCGTCGCTGGTAACTGACAAATTCGCGCTTGCCGCCCAGCCAGAATAGTTGCGCGAGCAGGCTGGAATGAGCTTCGTTCAACAGCAACAGCCGTTCGAGGAAGTCACGGCTGACAGCGAAGATATCCACGCCACCCTTGGGAATGTCCTTGATGACCATGCGCCGATAGGTCGCCCAGAACAGGGTCGACGCCAGCTTCGAGGCCGCAGGATCGCTCCGCGCCTCGCGCACGCCGAAGGCAACGTCATATCGCTTGCTAGCGTAGCGCTGCCAAAAATCGATGACCAACTGGGGAGGTTCCTGTAGGTCGGCCGCCATTACCGCGGTCAATTCGCCGCGGCTGAGTTGCAAGCCGGTGCGGATTGCCGGGAAAGCGCCGAAATTTCTGGTCAGGGTCGCCAGCTGCGCACTAAAAGCGACGGCAGGCAATTTATCGCGCAGCAGGGCGTAGCTGCGATCGGGACTACCATCTACCACGAAGATGGCTTCAAACTTCCCGTTGACGCTGCGAGCGATCGAATCGACAGCCTGCAGGAGGTCGTCGATCGAGCCTTCATTGCCGTAGATCGGGACGACCAGACTGAGGGAAGGTGACTGCACCTTGCTCAGAACCGGTTGCATGCTTCGACAACCCGATCAATTTCTTCATCGGTCAGCTCCGGAAAACATGGCAGCGTCGTCACGCGCACCGCATCGGCTTCCGTGTTTGGCAACACCACTGAATCGAATGCACCCTCATGGCAGGGTTGACGATGGTCGCACAGCGGGTAATGGATCTCCGTCTGCACCCCGGCGGATTGCAGGTGCGACCGCAGCTGCTCGCGGTCATCGCAGCGCACGACATACAGATGCGCCACATTGTCGGCCCCTACCACGCCGCAAACTTCGATTCTTGGATTGGACAATCCCTGAGCGTAACGGTTTGCGATATCCCGGCGACGCTGGTTCCAGCCGTCCAGCAGGGGAAGCATGTGGCGCAGCATGGCTGCCTGCAATTCGTCGAGGCGGCTGTTGCGGCCCCCACGCAGGGTATTGGTGTACTTGGCCGTCCATCCATACTGGCGCAGTTGTGCGGCACGGATAGCCAAGTCGTCATGGTTTGTCACAATCGCGCCGCCATCTCCCAGGGCGCCCAGATTCTTGGTGGGATAAAAACTGAAGGAAGCAATATCACCAAAGCTACCAGCGCGGCGGCCATTTCGTTCTGCGCCATGTGCCTGTGCACAGTCTTCTACGACCTTTATGCCACGCGGTTGACACAGCGCGACGATCGCTTCGATGTCAGCCAGTTGGCCATAGAGATGGGTCACGATCACAGCTGCCGGTGCACAGTCGCCGGCGAGCATCGCTTCCAGCGCAGGTACGGCCATCAGCCCGGTCCCCGCTTCCGTATCGACAAAGACCGGTGAAGCGCCGCAGGCCAGGACCGCGCTGGTGCCGTACATCGCCGCATTGGCAACAACCGCCACCGTATCCTCGGGGCCGACGCCCAGTGCCTTTAGGGATAGCTCAAGAGCGTCGGTTCCATTGGCAACGCTGACGCAATGACGACTGCCGCAGTAGTTGGCGAACTCCTGCTCAAAAGCTTTGACGTTCGGACCAAGCACATAGTAGCCACTTGCAACGATCGTGGTTGCAATCTGAGACAGTGCATCCTGTATGGGTGCAATGTGGCGGGATAACGAGTTGACGGGAATCAGGGCGTCCATGGAATCCGAAGTATCAAGTGATGTGCGGTTGGATTGAAATACTGCGGCATGCCGCAGGAGGGATCTTTGACCGGAAGGATATCGTGTGCGGCAGGTGTCAGCGGGCTAGCTGACTTCGGCTAGTGAGCGGGGGTGCCGACCCCACTTATCTGGTATTGCGCCAAACCTGCGGTATGGGGCGACGCGCTCAAGCGAGCACAAGCGCCCGCCCTGGAATGATTGAAACAGTCCGTATGCCATGCCGGCCGGCAAATACTGACTCTTTGCCACGCTGTCTATCGTATCTTCATCCGCAGCACCTGGATTTGCCGAGTCGTCAGTTCCAGCAGCAAAAGCGGCGACGCAGTGCTGAGGGGATTTCAGCCGTCGAATGGCCGGGGCCTGGAAGCTCAGAAAGGGCATCCAAGGTATCCCGCGAAGTGATCGCGGATTATAGCGGCACGAGCCAACGTGGCGGAAAGGTTGCCCGCCATTCCACACAATTCTGAAGGCGCCGCGAAGCTGAACGCCCGCGGCGGCTACACTCAGGCCAGTGCCTGTTCCAACTCCGGCAGCAGCGTAAACAAATCTCCCACCAACCCGATATCGGCAATCTCGAAGATCGGCGATTCCGGGTCCTTGTTGATCGCCACAATCGTGCCGGCGTCCTTGATGCCGGTCAGGTGCTGGATGGCGCCGCTGATGCCGATGGCCACATACAGTTCCGGAGCGATGATCTTGCCGGTCTGGCCGACCTGCAGCTCGTTGGGTACGTAGCCTGCGTCCACTGCCGCGCGCGAGGCGCCTACGGCGGCGCCGAGTTTGTCGGCCAGGCTGTAGATATGCTGGAAGTTCTCGGCCGAGCCGACGCCGCGGCCACCAGAGACCACGCGCTTTGCGCTCTGCAGGTCGGGGCGGTCGGAGCTGCCTGCTGCCAGACCGACAAAACGGGTATGGGTCGGCAACGCGGCCTCCACCGTGGCCGCCTCGACCGTCGCGCTTCCACCGCCGGCCGCTTCCGGCCAAGAGGCACTGCGCACTGTCGCGACCACGATCTGCTCGGCCGGGGCCTTGACGGTGATGATGGCGTTGCCTGCATAGATCGGACGCTTGAAGGTGTAAGCGTCTTCGACCGACATCAGATCGGAGATCTGGTTGACGCCCAGCAGTGCAGCCACGACCGGCATCAGGTCCTTGCCGAAGGTGGTGGAGGGTCCAAAGACATGCGTGTAGCCCTGGCCGGCAAGCTGGGCGATCTGCGGCCCCAGCACCTGCGCGATGGCGTGTTCGTTTGCGGCGTTCGCCACCGTCAGCACTCGGGCAACACCGGCTAACTGCGCGGCTTGCGCTGCAACCGCGGCCGGGTCGGCAGCCAGCACAACCACATCAATTGAGTTGGCCGAGATCGCCAGCGCAGCGCTGAGGGTCTTGGCGGTGGCCGCATTGAGCTGACCGTTGAGATGTTCGGCAACAACGAGAACCTTGGCCATTACAGCAACCCCTTCTGCTTGAGTGCGGCCACCAGCTCGGCGGCGTCCTTGACCATCACGCCGCGGCTGCGCTTGGACGGCGCGGCGTAGTGCGTGGTGGTCAGGCTGTCATGCGCGTCGACGCCCAGGTCGGCAAACGCCAGCGTTTCCAGCGGCTTGCTCTTGGCCTTCATGATGTCCGGCAGCTTGATGAAGCGCGGCTCGTTCAGGCGCAGATCGGTGGTGATCACTGCCGGCAGGTCCACTTCCAGCGTCTCCAGGCCGGCATCAACCTCGCGCGTCACCGTGGCCTTGCCATCGGCAACGACGAGCTTGCCGGCGAAGGTGGCCTGCGGGCGGCCCCAGAGGGTGGCGAGCATCTGGCCGGTCTGATTGGCGTCGTCGTCGATGGCCTGCTTGCCGAGGATGACCAGATCCGGCTGTTCCTTCTCGACCAATTTGAGCAGCGCGCGCGCGGCGGTCAGCGGCTGAACAGCCGCATCGGTCACCACATGGATTGCGCGATTTGCGCCCATGGCCAGGCCGTTGCGCAGGTGCGCAGCCGCATCGGTCGGCGCCAGGGTGGCGACCACGACTTCCGTGGCGATGCCGGCATCGCGCAGGCGCAATGCTTCTTCCAGGGCGATTTCGTCGAACGGGTTGGGCGAGAGCTTGACGCCCTCGGTCACCACGCCGGAGCCATCCGGCTTGACCTGAATGCGGACGTTGTAGTCCACCACGCGCTTGTAGGCGACGAGGATTTTCATCGTGTACGAGATCCTTCAGCTATTGCGGGAAGGCCCGGCCGCGGCGGCAGGCACGGGAGTGGGGGCATTCTAACCGGGTGAAGCGAACCATGCGATGGCGTATGGGTGGTGCGGTGCACCACCAAGCTTGCCGCAGCACGTGCCGCGCTTAAGCCGGATGCGGCTGGGACCGTATATCCTGTGTGGTTTAAAAAGCGCGGCACGGTTCGCGTGACCAGCACACAAGGGGTAAACAGTGACGACTTGGCTTGTAACCGGCGGCGCCGGTTTCATCGGCGGCAATTTTGTGCTGGAAGCGGTGTCCCGCGGCGTCCGCGTGGTCAATCTGGACGCCCTGACTTACGCGGGAAACCTGAACACACTGGCGTCGTTGGAGGGCAATCCTGACCATGTCTTTGTCAAGGGCGATATCGGTGACGGTGCGCTCGTCACCCGCCTGCTGCAAGAACACCGGCCCGATGCGGTGCTGAATTTCGCTGCCGAGAGCCATGTCGATCGTTCGATCGATGGGCCTGGCGCCTTCATCCAGACCAATGTCGTCGGGACCTTGGCCCTGCTCGAAGCAGTGCGTGATTACTGGAAGGCGTTGCCGGATGCGAGTCGGGATGCGTTCCGCTTCCTGCACGTGTCCACCGACGAGGTCTACGGCACCCTGGGCGAGACCGGCAAGTTCACTGAGACCACGCCATATGCGCCGAACTCACCGTACTCCGCGTCGAAAGCCGCCTCGGATCATCTGGTGCGCGCATTCCACCACACTTATGGGCTGCCGGTGCTGACCACCAATTGCTCGAATAATTACGGCCCATATCATTTCCCCGAAAAGCTCATCCCGCTGGTGATCGCCAAGGCGCTGGCTGGCGAGCCGCTTCCGGTCTACGGCGACGGCAAGCAGGTGCGTGACTGGCTGTTCGTCAGCGATCACTGCGAGGCGATCCGTACGGTGCTGGGCAACGGTAGGGTCGGCCAAACCTACAATGTCGGTGGCAATTCCGAGCGGCAGAACATCGAGGTCGTGCAGGCCATCTGCGCATTGCTGGATCAGCATCGTCCGCGCGAAGACGGCAAGCCACGCGCGAGCCAGATTACCCATGTGACCGACCGGCCCGGGCACGACCGTCGTTACGCGATCGATGCTTCGAAGTTGAAGAACGAATTGGGTTGGGAGCCTGCCTATACCTTCGAGCAGGGCATCGCGCAGACGGTGGAGTGGTATCTCGGTAATCAGGCGTGGGTACAGGGCGTGCTGGACGGAAGCTACCGTCTGGAACGTATCGGCGCGGCGTCCTGACATCCCTCTCTCTGGTGGCCGCTCAGGTGCGTGCCGACCTTCCAAGGAAGCTCTCATGACACAACGCAAAGGCATCATCCTGGCAGGCGGCTCCGGCACCCGCCTGTATCCAATCACCAAGGGCGTCAGCAAGCAGCTGCTGCCGGTGTACGACAAGCCGATGATCTATTACCCGCTCAGCGTGCTGATGCTGGCGGGCATCCGCGACATCCTGATCATCAACACACCGCACGAGCAGGCGCTGTTCCAGTCGTTGCTGGGCGATGGTTCGCAATGGGGTGTCAATATCCAGTACGCCGTGCAACCGAGTCCAGACGGGCTCGCGCAGGCGTATCTGATCGGCCGCGACTTCGTGGACGGCAAGCCGAGCTGCCTGGTGTTGGGCGACAACATCTTCCACGGTCATGGTCTGACCGAGACCCTGCGCCGCGCCGATGCGCGTGAACAGGGGGCGACCGTGTTCGGTTACTGGGTCAACGACCCGGAGCGCTACGGCGTTGCCGAATTCGATCAGCAGGGCAAGGTGATCGATATCGCCGAAAAGCCTGAGAAGCCCCGTTCGAACTATGCGGTAACGGGTTTGTATTTCTACGATGGAAGAGCAAGCGACTATGCGGCTGCCCTGAAGCCATCGCCGCGCGGCGAATTGGAGATCACCGACCTCAATCGCTGCTATCTGGAAGCCGGCAAGCTGCATCTCGAGCCGCTAGGGCGTGGCTATGCGTGGCTTGATACCGGTACGCATCAGTCCTTGCATGAAGCGGCCAACTTCATCGAAACCATCCAGATGCGGCAGGGTCTGCAGGTGTGCTGTCCTGAGGAAATCGCATTTGGTCAGGGCTGGATCGACACCGAACAGCTGGAGCGCCTTGCGGCGCCGCTGGCTAAAAATGACTACGGTAAGTATCTAAACGCCCTAGCCAAGCGCGGAGTGGTCCGTTGAAAGTGATCGAAACGACGTTGCCTGGCTGCGTTGTGATAGAGCCATCAGTCTTTGGAGATGCTAGGGGATACTTCTTCGAAACGTGGAATGCCGAGCGTTTCAAGCAGCACGGCCTGCCGCAGAACTTTGTGCAGAGTAATGTCTCCACCTCCGCCAAGAGTGTCCTACGTGGTCTGCATTATCAGTGGCCACGTCCACAGGGCAAGCTGGTTAGCGTCCTTGCCGGTGAGGTGTATGACGTTGCTGTTGATCTGCGGTCTGGCTCGCCTCATTTCGGGCGTTGGACAGCTGTCCTGCTGAGCGCTGAGAACCGTCGCCAAGTCTGGATACCGGAGGGCTTTGCACATGGCTTTGCAGTGCTTTCGGAAACAGCACTGTTCAGTTACCTGTGCACCGATATCTACGTCAATGAGGCCGATGCCGGCGTTCGTTGGGACGATGCTGCGATCGGTATCGACTGGCCGATCAGCAATCCTGTGCTCTCTACCAAGGACGCAGCTGCACCATTTCTGGCCGATGTGCCGCCTGATCGCTTGCCAACCTTCCCAGCATGATCACGTTGGTGGTTGGTGCCAGCGGACAGGTCGGTACAGAGCTGTTGCGTGCACTTGCAAGGGGCGGGGCAGAGGTGGTGGCAGCGACCCGTAGCGGGCAGCTACCTGACGGTACGACCTGCGAGACCGCGGATTTCGATGCGCCGGAAACATTGCCTGGCTTGCTAGACCGCTTGCAGCCAAGTTGCGTCGTCAACGCAGCCGCCTATACGGCCGTCGATCGTGCCGAGCAGGAGCGTGATGCCGCCTTCCGTGCCAATGCCGAGGCGCCGGCGGTCATCGCGCAATGGTGCGCGCGCGCCGGTGTGCCCCTGGTCCATTACTCGACCGACTATGTCTTCGATGGACAGGGCACGCACCCCTATCGGCCGGACGATGCCACCGCGCCGCTCGGCGTGTACGGGCAAAGCAAACTGGCCGGCGAGCAGGCAGTGCAGGCGGCCGGCGGCCGTCATCTGATCTTCCGCACTGCCTGGGTCTACGCGGCGCATGGACACAATTTCCTGCGCACGATGCTGCGCGTGGGCGCCGAGCGCGACGTGCTGCGCGTGGTCGCCGACCAGATCGGCACGCCAACGCCAGCGGCGTTAATCGCCGACATCACGGCGCACGCGCTGCGCCAGCCGGGCGAACCCTCCGGCTTGTGGCATCTGACCGCCGCCGGGCAGACCACCTGGCACGGCTTCGCCGAAGCCATCTTCGCGCAGGCGCGCGCGCGCGGCCTGCTCGCCCGTGCGCCGCGCGTGGAGGCGATCAGCACCGCCGACTATCCCACGCCGGCCACGCGCCCGGCCTATTCGCGACTGGATATCCACAGCCTGCAGGACACCTTCGGCGTCCGCCTGCCGGACTGGCAGGATGGACTGAGCCAGGTGCTGGACACGCTCGCCCAACGATGAGCGTCGTCGGTGGTGCCATCGATCGGTGCGGCTTCAGCACCGACTCATAGCTTGCACTTCGCTTCGGCTACCATCAGGGTTGATCCGCGCCGGACCGGCGATCTGCTCCACGCAGGTCGCGGCCGACGTGGATGTGCCGCTGAAGCGGATGCCACGCACGATGCATACGTTGGATGCATGCAGGTGTGCGCTGTATCGCATCAGCCGGCACCGTGCAGGTTCTCGCGTATCCCCCAGCGGGCGCGCCAGCCCCATTGCGGGCTCGGCCGTCCCGTCATTACGCCGCGACCTGCATGCAGCGCGCTACATCCTCCCCCATCCAATGTCGCAAGGAATTCCAATGAAGATCGCTGTCGCGGGTACCGGCTATGTCGGTCTGTCCAATGGCGTATTGCTCGCCAAGCACCATGAGGTAGTGGCGCTGGACATCGTCGAGTCCAAGGTGAAGCTGCTCAACGAAGGCCGCTCGCCGATCGTCGACAAGGAACTCGAAGCCGCGCTGGCCCAGGGTGGCTTGAACTTCAAGGCCACCCTGGACGCCAAGGAGGCGTTTGCCGGCGCAGAGTTCGTGATCATCGCTACGCCCACCGACTACGATCCGGACACCAACTATTTCAACACTGGGTCGATCGAGGTCGTGATCGCCAAGGTGCTGGAGATCAATCCGCAGGCGACCATGGTGATCAAGTCGACCATTCCGGTCGGCTACGTCGCCAAGCTGCGCGCGCAGTTCGGTACCGACAACATCATCTTCTCGCCCGAATTCCTGCGCGAAGGCCGGGCGTTGTACGACAACCTGTACCCGTCCCGGATCATCGTCGGCGAGCGTTCGGCGCGTGCGGAAACCTTCGCGCGGCTGTTGCAGGAAGGCGCGCTCAAGCCCGACGTGCCGGTGTTGTTCACCGAGCCGACCGAGGCCGAGGCGATCAAGCTGTTCGCCAATACCTACCTGGCGATGCGCGTGTCCTACTTCAACGAACTGGACACCTACGCGCTTACCCATGGGTTGGATAGCCGCCAGATCATCGAGGGCATCTGCCTGGATCCGCGTATCGGCAGCCACTACAACAATCCTTCCTTCGGCTATGGCGGTTACTGCCTGCCCAAGGACACCAAGCAGTTGCTAGCCAACTATCAGAGCGTGCCGCAGAACATCATCCGGGCGATCGTCGATTCCAATACGACCCGCAAGGACTTCATTGCCGCCGACGTGCTACGGCGCAATCCCAAGGTGGTCGGCATCTATCGGCTGATCATGAAGGCCGGGTCGGACAATTTCCGGTCGTCCAGCATCCAGGGGGTGATGAAGCGCCTCAAGGCCAAGGGCGTGGACGTCATCGTGTACGAGCCGACGCTGAGCGATCCTGAGTTCTTCCGTTCGCGCGTGGTCAACGACCTGGAGGCCTTCAAGCGCGAAGCCGATGTCATCATCAGCAATCGCATGGCCGACGCGCTGCAGGATGTGCAGGACAAGGTGTATACGCGCGACCTGTTCGGCGACAACTGAGCCAGACAGGCGCTTGAGTCCTGGCGGGTGGCGATGCCATCCGTCCAGGACGCCCATGGGACTCACGGCGATGCGGTGCTATGTACCTGCTTCGCAGGCAGGTACCCGCGGTGGCGAACCGTGGGCGATGCAGCTGCGTTGCCCGCATTCACAGGTGTGCGACACAGCCAATGAGGCGTGTGGCCTCTGATCCGCGCGCGCGCCGTATCGCGATAAACGTGGCCACGGATAACGCAGGACGGCGGCCGAAGGCCGCCGTCGATATTGCCGTCTACGGTGAGACGCGCGATCAAGCGCGGCCGTAGGTGTCTTCGAAGCGCACGATATCGTCTTCGCCCAGATAGCTGCCGGACTGCACCTCGATCAATTCCAGCGGCAGCTTGCCCGGATTGCGCAAGCGATGGGTGACGCCCAGCGGGATGTAGGTGCTCTGGTTTTCGGTCAGCAGCAGCACTTCTTCGCCACGCGTCACTTCGGCCGTGCCGCTCACCACGATCCAGTGTTCTGCGCGGTGGTGATGCATCTGCAGGCTCAGCACTGCACCGGGTTTGACGGTGATGCGCTTGACCTGGTGGCGTTGGCCCATGTCGATGGAATCGTAAGCGCCCCATGGACGATAGACCTTGCGATGCCAGGTGGCCTCGGAACGGCCAGCGGTCTTGATCTGGCTGACGATGTCCTTGACCTCCTGGATGCGGTCGCGGTGGCCGACCAGCACGGCGTCCGGCGTTTCAACGACCACCACATCCTCAAGCCCAACCATGGCGATCAGGCGCGAGCCGTACGCATACGTGTTCTGGCAATCGAGCTGGATCACGTCGCCATGGTGCGCGTTGCCTTGCGCATCCTGCTTGGAAACATCCCGCAGCGAAGACCACGAACCGACGTCGTTCCAGCCCGCGTCCAAGGGCACCACGACCGCATCGGCGGTCTTTTCCATCACGGCATAATCGATCGAATCCGACGGGCTGGCGGCGAAGGCGTCCTTGTCCAGACGGGTGAAATCGGCGTCGCGCTTGCCGTTTTCCCACGCCTTCTGGCACGCATCGGCAATGGCCGGATGGAACTTGCGCAGCTCTTCCAGGTAACGCGACGCACGGAACAGGAACATGCCGCTGTTCCAGTAGTACTCGCCGCTTGCCAGGTAGCTTTGTGCGGTGGCGAGGTCGGGCTTCTCGACGAAGCGCTCGACTGCGCTTGCACCGGTACCGGCGCCGGCCTTGATATAGCCATAGCCGGTTTCGGGCGCAGTCGGCTTGATGCCGAAGGTCACCAGCTTGCCTTGCTCAGCAGCAGTCGCCGCCAAGGTCACTGCCGCCTGGAACGCAGCTTCGTTCTGAATGACGTGGTCGGAAGGCAACACCAGCAATAGCGGGTCGGCACCGTCGCGGGTCGCTTCCAGCGCTGCAACGGCAATTGCCGGCGCCGTGTTGCGTCCCTTGGGCTCCAGCAGGATGGCCGAAGGCTTCACGCCCAACTGCTGCAACTGCTCGGCGGCCATGAAGCGGTGTTCTTCATTGGCGACCACGATGGGGGCGTGACCTGCGACGGGAGCCGCGCGCAACCAGGTGGACTGCAGCATGCTCTTGTCGCCGACCAGCGGCAGGAATTGCTTAGGATAGGACTCGCGCGACAGCGGCCACAGGCGCGTGCCGGAGCCGCCGGACAAGATAATGGGTAGGACGTCGCTCATGGGCGGGGGAAACTCCAGTGCGTCAAAGGTGGGGGAGAATGGTAGATCAGCCGCGCAGCAAGGCGGAAATTTCCTGCGTACGCGTTTCCAGCAGTGCGGCATCGCCGCGCGTTTCCACGTTCAGGCGCAGCAGCGGCTCGGTATTGGAGCTCCGTAGGTTGAAACGCCATTGACCAAAATCGGCGCTGATGCCGTCGGTGTAATCCAGCTCCGGCGACAACGACGCGTAATGCTCCATCACGCGGGCAACAGAGGCCTTGGCATCGGCCACCTTGAAGTTGATCTCGCCGCTGCAGGGGAATTTCTGCATGCGCGCTTCGACCAGATCGGCCAGCGAACGGCCCGACTGCGACACCAGTTCGGCGATCAGCAGCCACGGAATCATGCCGGAGTCTGCGTAGGCGAACTCGCGGAAATAGTGGTGCGCGCTCATCTCGCCGCCGTAGACGGCATTTTCGCTGCGCATCTTTTCCTTGATAAAGGCGTGGCCGCTCTTGCACAGCACCGGAATGCCGCCGGCTTCTTCGACCTGCTCGACCGTGTTCCAGGTCAGGCGCGGGTCGTGCACGACCTTGCCGCCCGGCTGCTTGGCAAGGATGGCTTGTGCCAGCAGGCCAACCAGGTAATAGCCTTCGATGAAGCGGCCGGTGTGATCGAAGAAGAAACAACGGTCGAAGTCGCCGTCCCACGCGATACCGAAATCGGCGCCGTTGTCCCTGACCGCCTTGGCGGTGGCGTCACGGTTTTCCGGCAGCAGCGGGTTGGGAATGCCGTTGGGGAAGTTGCCATCGGGCTCATGGAACACGCGCACGAATTCGAACGGCAGATGCGGCGCAAGCAGGTCGACGATCAGACCGGCGCCGCCATTGCCGGCATTGACCACCAGCTTGAGCGGCTTGAGCGTGCTGCGGTCCACGTAGCTGAGCAGGTGCTCCAGGTACGCGGTCTTGTCGGTGCGGCTCTGCTCACTGGCGGTGGGCTCGCCCGGCGCTGCGGTATCGGCCGCGACCGTGTCGCGGATGGCGAACAGACCGGTGTCCGAGCTGATCGGTCGCGCTTGCTCGCGGACCAGCTTCATCCCGTTGTAGTCCATCGGGTTGTGACTGGCGGTCACCATCACGCCGCCGGCCGCCTTGAGGTAATCGGTCTGGAAATAGACTTCCTCGGTGCCGCACAGGCCGATGTCGATCACTTCACGGCCACTGGCGCGCAGGCCCGCCGAAAGCGCTTCCTGCAGCGCCGGGCTGGCCAGGCGCACGTCGTGGCCCAGGACCACCGGCCCTTGATCCAGCTGCGCCGCCAGCGCCACGCCGATGCGGCGGGCCAAGTCCTCGTTGAGTTCATCCGGCACACGGCCGCGAATGTCGTAGGCCTTGAAGGCGGGTAGCGTCATGGGCAAATCCTGAAGTGGGGGACGCCCGAGTTTAGCGGCTGCGCCGTGTCTTGGGTGTGGCGGAATTGCGACCGGGGACAGGGAACAGTCAGCGGATAGAATGGGCGCTTCACATCAGCGAGGTGAGGGCGGTGATGCGCAGTGACGGACGCGGTGCGGCAAGCGGCAAACGCTATGCCGATGCCAAGGCAGCACTGGACGGGGTACTGGCCAATGGTCAGACCCTGGCGGTGGGCGGCTTTGGGTTGTGTGGAATCCCGGAGGCATTGATTGCAGCCGTGCGCGACAGTGGGATCGGCGGGTTGACGGTGATCTCGAACAACGCCGGCGTCGACGGATTCGGGCTTGGTCAATTATTGGCCACCCGGCAGATCCGCAAGATGATTTCGTCCTACGTGGGCGAAAACAAGGAATTCGAACGCCAATACCTGGCGGGCGAACTCGAGCTGGAGTTCAATCCGCAAGGCACCCTGGCCGAGCGTTTGCGCGCCGGTGGCGCGGGCATTCCTGCGTTTTACACCGCCACCGGCTACGGCACGATCGTGGCCCAGGGCAAGGAAACGCGCGAATTCGACGGCAAGCATTACGTGCTTGAAACCGCGTTGCAGGCCGACGTGGCGTTGGTCAAGGCATGGCGCGCCGATACCGCCGGCAACCTGGTATTCCGTAAGACCGCGCGCAATTTCAATCCCGCCTGCGCCATGGCCGGACGCGTGTGCATCGCCGAGGTCGAGGACATCGTGGAGCTGGGCGTTATCGATCCGGATCAGGTGCATCTGCCCGGCATTTACGTGGACCGCCTGGTGCTCAACGCCACGCCGGAAAAACGCATCGAACAGCGCACCGTGCGCGAAGGACAGCAGTGATGGCCTGGACCAGAGACCAGATGGCCGCACGCGCGGCACGCGAACTGACCGATGGTGCCTACGTCAACCTGGGCATCGGCCTGCCGACGCTGGTCGCCAACCACATCCCCGACGGTGTGGATGTGTGGCTGCAGTCGGAGAACGGCCTGCTTGGCATCGGCCCGTTTCCAAGCGAAGACCAAGTGGATGCAGACCTGATCAATGCAGGCAAGCAGACCGTGACCGCCCGCGCCGGTGCCAGCTATTTCGGTAGCCACGATTCATTCGCGATGATCCGTGGCGGCCACATCGACCTGGCGATTCTCGGCGCAATGCAGGTCACCGACCGTGGCGATCTGGCCAACTGGATGGTGCCCGGCAAGATGGTCAAGGGCATGGGCGGTGCAATGGATCTGGTGGCCGGCGTCAAACGCGTGGTGGTGTTGATGGAGCACGTCGCCAAGGACGGAAGCCACAAGATCTTGCGCGAATGCGACCTGCCACTGACCGGCGTCGGCGTGGTGGACCGCATCATTACCGATCTAGCGGTGTTCGATGTCACTGCAGATGGATTGGTGCTGGTTGAACACGCCGATGGAGTGGAGCTGGAGGAACTGCGCAAAAAAACAGGCGTTGCATTCATTGCCGCATAAATAAGCAGGGGCCTGTCAGGCCCCTGGCTTTTAGAGATTCTGGTAGTTCGGACCAGAACCACCCTCCGGCGTGACCCAGGTGATGATTTCGTACGGGTCCTTGATGTCGCAGGTCTTGCAGTGCACGCAGTTGGCCGCGTTGATCTGCAGACGCTTGCCGGAGGGGCTGGCGGTGTCTGCGGCCATTTCGTAGACGTTGGCCGGGCAGAAACGGGTGCAGGGGTTGTCGTATTCGGTCACGCAGCGGGTGGCGCATACATCGGTGTCCAACACCTTCAGATGTACCGGCTGGTCTTCATCGTGCTCGGTGGCGGCGAAATACACGGCTTGCAGGCGATCGCGCGGGGCGAGGTCGCGGGTGACGTAGTCGCGCTTGGGCTGTTCGTACTCGCCGAGCTTGTGCAGCGCCGACCAGTCGGGTTTGTTCTTCAGCGTCCACGGCGAAGCGCCCTTGAGCGCGGTTTCCCAGGCCGCGTTGAGCAGGCCGAACCACAGCCCCTTCTTGAAACCGGGCTTGATGTTGCGGACTTGCTTCAGCTCGGACATGACCTCGGAGGCGCGCAATCTGGCATCGAAGCCCTGCGGCGCCAGCTGCGATTGCACCAGGTGTTCGGCGGCCAGCATGCCGCTGCGGATCGCCTGGTGGGTGCCCTTGATCTTGGGTACGTTGAGCAGGCCGGCGGTGTCGCCGATGAGCAAGGCGCCGGGCATGTCCACTTTCGGCAACGATTGCCAGCCGCCGCTGACCAGTGCGCGGGCGCCGGCAGACACAATGCTGCCACCTTCCAGCAGCGGCTTGATCATGGGGTGGTTCTTCCATTGCTGGAAGGCTTCCCACGGTTGGTAGGCCGGGTCGCTGTAGTCCAGCCCGCTTACATAACCGAGCGCGATCTGGTTGTTGTCCAGGTGATAGACGAAGCTGCCGCCGTAGGTGCGGTTGTCGGCTGGCCAGCCGATGGTGTGCACGATCTTGCCGGGCGTGACGCGGCCTTCGGGCACCTGCCACAGCTCCTTGATGCCGATCGAATAGCCTTGCGGGTCGCTGTCGGCGGTGAGGTCGAAGCGCTTGAGCAGCCGCTTGGTCAGGTGGCCACGCGCGCCTTCGGCAAGCACGGTGACCTTGGCGCGGATGTCGATGCCGGCGGTGTAGCCGGGCTTGTGCGTGCCGTCTTTTGCAATACCCATGTCGCCAATGCGCACGCCCACCACCTGGCCGCTGTCGTCGTGCAGCGTTTCGGCGGCGGCGAACCCGGGATAGATTTCCACGCCCAGCGCTTCGGCCTGCGGCGCCAGCCAGGCGCACATCGCGCCCAGGCTGACGATGAAGTTGCCATGGTTGCGCATGCCCGGCGGCACCACCGGGAACTTGCGCGCGCTGTCCTTGCCGAGGAACCAGAATTCGTCGTCGGTGGCCGCCACGCAGATCGGCGGCGGATTGTCGCGCCAGCCTGGCAGCAATGCATCCAGCGGGCCGGGCTCGATCACCGCACCGGAGAGGATATGCGCGCCGATGGTGCTGGATTTTTCGATCACGCAGACGCTGATGTTCGGATCGAGCTGCTTGAGCCGGATCGCGAACGACAGCCCGGCCGGACCGGCACCGACGGTGACGACGTCGTATTCCATGACGTCGCGCTCGACCGCCTCTGACGCGTGTGCGCCCACTCCCGCTTCCGACATTGCTCCGCTCCCGTTGGCTCGATGGCTGTTGCGCATTTTCCGGGATTGCATGTGACGGCGGCAAATCGGGTCGATTCATCCGCGCCATGCCGGGCTGCGTGCTAGCGTTTCCGGCATGAAGATTCGGGTGGCATTGCCGGGGGCGGAGATCAACTGGTGGCGCGGTTGGCTGCCGCCCGCGCAGGCCGATGCGCTGATGCAGGCGCTGCTGGCGCAGGCGCACTGGGAGGTGCACCGCATCCGGATGTTCGGACGCATGGTGGATTCGCCGCGCCTGAGCAGCTGGATCGGCGATCCGGAGGCGAGCTATCGCTACTCGGGCACACGGTTCTCGCCACAGCCCTGGCTGGAGGTGCTGCAGCCCGTGCGCATGCGGCTGGAGGACGAAACCGGTCACCGGTTCAACAGCGTGCTGGTCAATCGCTACCGAAGTGGCAGCGATGCGATGGGCTGGCACAGCGACGACGAGCCTGAGCTGGGCGCGCAGCCATTGATTGCCTCGGTGAGCCTGGGTGCGACGCGGCGCTTTGCGTTCAAGCACCGCGACGATGCGGCCCTGAAGCAAATGCTGGAGCTCGGTCACGGCGACCTGTTGCTGATGGGCGGCGACACCCAGCGCCACTACAAACACGCTTTGCCGCGCACCGCCAAGCCGGTCGACGAGCGCATCAATCTGACCTTTCGTCAGATCGCGGTGCGCGTGTCCCAGCCATGAGCGGCTAGCAACTTGCAGCGCGCTCGCCTGGGCAGTGAGCCCGGTGGGCGTGTCGGCCGCAGCTTGCGTGGGCGCAACCAGCAATCCAGGTCAAACGATGAGTGGATCGAGTGCGCGGTTCCCTCACCGCTTGCGTAACACGCCGTGAACCCATCCATGCGGGCTCGATGGCGGTATCCATGCCGCCAACGGTCCCGCAAGCGGCAAGGACACCGCACCAGAAAGTGCATTGATGACGTGATTGAAGAGCGAGGACGCCCCGCCCAGACAGTCGACTGGCTGCTGTGTTGAAGAACGAGCAGACCGCGTCGAGAAGCCGCTACGTGCTTTTTTGAAAGCTGTGCACACCGAGCATCTCAACTGGTCCTTGCCCGCCTAGCCTCGCCGAGCCCTTGGCGGCATGGATGCCGCCAGGAAGCATGCAGGGACGTACTTGCAGCGTGGCTGGCGATGGTGGGCGGGTAAGCGCCCTGCAGCCATGGCACAGATCAGCCGCTCTGCAAGAGACCGGCGTGACGTCGCCTGTCAGCCGCTTCAAGCCTGTCGCTTGCGCTTACAACGAACGCGGCACGTTCTGGCTGTCCTGTTGCCCGGCGGTTAGCGTCCAGCCGACCAGCTCGGTGGTGATCTGGGTCAGCGCCTGCTCGAAAGCCACCGCGACTGCGGCGGTATCGGTGCCGGTGGACGGGCGCGCGACCAGGAAGGTGCGCGAGGCGACCACGCGTTGGTCGGTCGAATGCAGCAGTTTGGCGTTGAGCTCGATCGTGGCCGAGGGCAGCGACTGGCCGGCGTAATCGGATTCGAAGCGGCGCAGGTCGATCGCCAGCTTGTAGTCCGAGCGGATGCCGGTGCCGATATGGGCCACCGCGGCAATCTTGCCGGAGTCTTCGAACGCGCGCACCACGCTGTCTTCCAGCATGTCGGTGGCTGGCTGTGCCCAGCCAGCGCCGTGGTAGACCTGCAGTTCGCCAGGGGTCGGGCGCACATTGATGCGCGGGCTGTCGATAACGCGTGCGGCGCTGGGCTTGGCCACCACCAGCTGCCAGGTCACCTGCGGCCAGGTGGGATTGGGCGTCACGCGCACCGTCGGGGCGTAGATGGTGGCCGGCTTCTTGTCGCCTCCGGCCAGCACCGAGCAGCCGCCCAGCGCCAGCAACGACACGCACAACAGGGGACGCAACACACGCATAGCAGTCATTTCGGTTCGAACTCCTTGGGTGCGTCGCGGCCGAGCAGGTAGCGCGCAGGGTTGTTGTCCAGTTTGTCGCTGACCCGGCGCAGGTCGCGGATCAGGCCGCGCAATTCGGTCAGTGTGGGGCCGAGCTGGCCCAGCCCATCGTTGGCAAAACTATTGATGGCCGCGCGGTTCTCGCCAAGGATGTTGTCGGCATTGCCGGCGGCCGAATCCAGCTTGACCAGGGTGGCATCGAGTTTTTCCAGGATGCCCGGCAGCTGCTGTACCAGGTTCTGGTCCAGCCGCTTGATGGTGCCGTTGGTGGTGGTCAGGGTGGTGTCCAGATTGCGCGCGGCGTCGCGCGCGCTGACGATCAGTGCCTGCATGCCTTCGTCGCGATCGGCGATGCCACCGCTGATCTTCTCCAGGTTCTGCAGCGTGGCCGAAATGCTGGCCACATTCTTGTCCGAGAGCATCTGGTCCATGCGCTCGACGATGCGATTGGCGGTGTCGGTGATGTTCTGCAGCGCCGACGGGGTGGTCTGGATGATCGGCGCGTCGCTCTTGTCGATGCTGGTCAGCGCCGGCGCTTCGGGCGTGCCGCCGGAGAGCTGGATGATCGACGGGCCGGTCAGGCTGGTGATCGCCAGCTTGGCGCGGGTGTCGCTCTTGATCGGCGTGGTGGAGTTGACGCGCACATGCGCGACCACCTGCCGCGGGTCGTTCGGCGCCAGGGTCAGCTCGGTGATCGAGCCGACCGCGATGCCGTTGTACTGCACCGGGCTGCCGACCGACAGGCCGGTCACTGCCTCGCGGAACACCACCCGGTATTGCTGCCAGGTGCGGTCGGAGGAGTACTTGGCGGCCCATAGCCCGAACAGCAGCAGGGCCAGGCCGGCCACGATGGTGAAGGCGCCGATCAGGACGTAATTGGCTTTGGTTTCCATGCTCAGGCGGTCTCGGTGGAGTCGGTCTTGGCCGCGCGCGCGGCGCGGGCGCGCGGACCGTGAAAATAGTCCTGGATCCAGGGGTGATCGATCTGCTCGACCTCGGCCAGCGGCGCGTTGGCGATCACCTTGCGGTCGGCCAGTACCGCGATGCGGTCGCAGATGGCGTACAGCGTATCCAGGTCGTGGGTGATCAGGAACACGGTCAGGCCCAGGGCCTGCTGCAAGGTGCGGATCAGACGGTCGAAGGCGGCCGCACCGATCGGGTCCAGCCCGGCGGTGGGTTCGTCCAGGAACAGCAACGGTGGATCCAGCGCCAGCGCACGTGCCAGTCCGGCACGCTTGCGCATGCCGCCGGACAATTGCGAAGGCAGCTTGTCCAGCGCATCGGCCGGCAGGCCGGCGAGCTTGATCTTCAGCAGCGCCAGTTCGAAATACCAGCGCTCGGGAAACTCGCCATGGTGTTCCTTCAGCGGCACCTGCACGTTTTCGCCCACGGTCATCGACGAAAACAGCGCCCCGTCCTGAAACAGCACGCCGGTGTTCCGGGTGATGTGCTGGCGGTCGGCGAACCGGCCCGAGCGCGCGTCCGCGCCCAGCACCTGGATGCTGCCGGCATCGGGATCGCGCAGGCCCAGGATGCTGCGCATCAGCACCGACTTGCCGGTGCCCGAACCGCCGACCACGCCGAGGATTTCGCCGCGCCGCACATCCAGATCCAGGTCTTCGTGCACGGTCTGGCTACCGAAACGGTTGGTGAGCCCGCGCACGGAAATCGCCAGCTGTTCGTCGTCGGCCTCGGCCTGTGGGCCCGGATTGGGGAGTGGGGATTCGGGAGTGGTCACAGCACCTTCCTCTCCAATACCAGTGCAAGCGCCGCGCTGCGGCTTTGTACGAATCCCGAATCACGCATGTCCAATCCCGGCTTCATCACCACCCCATCTTCATGAACCACAACGCCGCGATCGCGTCGAGGATGATGACCAGGGAAATCGTCTGCACCACCGAGGACGTGGTGCGTTCGCCCACCGATTGCGCGGTGCCGCTGACCTTCAGCCCTTCCAGGCAGCCGATCAGGCCGATCACCAGCGCAAACAGCGGCGCCTTCGAGAGCCCGACCAGGAAATGCCGCAACTGGATGGTTTCGTGCATGCGCGCCAGATACATTTGCGGCGGAATATCCAGGTCGAACGCGCCCACGGTGACGCCACCGGCCAGGCCGGCGATCATCGCGATGAAGGTCAGCAGCGGCAGGGTGAAGATCAGCGCGAGCAGGCGCGGGATCACCAGCAGGTCGATCGGGTCCAGGCCCAGGGTGCGGATCGCGTCCACTTCCTCGCGCGATTTCATCGCGCCGATCTGCGCGGTGAAGGCGCTGGCGGTGCGGCCTGCCAACACAATTGCCGTCAGCAGCACCGCGAATTCGCGCAGGAAGGCGATGGACACCAGCTCCACCACGTAAATTTCCGCACCGAAGTCGCGCAGGATGGTCGAGCCCAGGAAGGCGATCACCGCGCCCACCAGATACGACAGCAGCACCACCAGCGGCACCGCGTCCAGGCCCACCTGCTCCATGTGATGCACGGTGGAGGTTAGCCGGAAGCGCCGCGGCTCGTGGATCAGCCGCATGATCTTGACCAGGTTTTCGCCCAGAAAACTGTTCAACTCCAGGATGTCCTGGCCGACGCGATGCGTGGCCCGGCCCAGGCGGTCGAGCGCGGCGACGAAGCCGTAATCGCGTTTGGGCTTGGGGCGCTCGTCGTTGAGTTCCTCAATGGTGCACACCAGTGCCTGGTGCTCATCGCGGAAATCGATCGCGTCTTCCTTCAGGCCCATGCGGCCGGCAAAGCGCAGCAGCTGCAGTACGCCGGCCGAATCCAGCTGCTGGATGCCGCGCGCGTCGATGCGGCGCACCCCGTCGGGTACGGCCTGCAGCAGTTCTGCCTGGGGCAGGGCGGTCGCCAGGACCCAACTGCCAACGAGGCGGACCTGTGCCTGATCCTGCGAGTCTTGTTCGATGCGTGGAGGTTGCGGTTTGATCATGGGTGGCCTGTCCGTGGCGCCAGCATACAGGGCCAATGTGAGCGACGGATGGGGACGCAACCGCAGCGGTGTGCCGATGGCCGTCGATGAGGGCGCCGGGTACGCGCGCTGCGGCATACACTGGCGGCCTCGCCGGACACGGCGTTTCTCCGATCCGACCCGCCACGCATGTCCGCTGCCACCGTCGTCCTCCCTTCCGCCAGCGCCACCTACGCCCAGCGCGTCGCCTTCGTGTCCGAAATTGCCGGGCGCCTGCATTCCTATGGCACCACCGCGCAGCGGCTGGAAGCAGCGGTGGTGGGGTTGTCGCAGAAGCTGGGCCTGGACTGCGAGCCCTGGTCCAACCCCACTGGCATCATCCTGAGCTTCAGCGACCCCACCAAGGCGATCGGTTCCAGCGACATCACCCGGGTGATTCGCCTCGCGCCGGGCGAAAACGATCTCTACAAGCTCAGCGTGGCCGATTATGTGGCCGACAGCGTGGCCAACGGCCGCATGAGCATCGCGCAAGGACACACCGCATTGCGCCGGCTGGACCGCGAGGTGGACCGGCGCGGCAAGACCCTGCAGGTGCTGGCGTTCGGGCTGGCCGCCGCCGGCGTGGCCGGGCTCTGGAAGCTGCCATGGCTGGATATCGCCACGGCCGGGGCGATCGGCATGTCGATCGGCCTGCTCACCCAGTACACCGACAAGCGCGCTGCCACCAAGGAAGCCGGCGAGGCGCTGGCCGGTCTGCTGGCGGGCGTGGTGGCCGCGCTGGTGGCCTCGCTGATCGGGCCGTTGAACCTCAACACGGTGATCATCGCTTCGCTGGTGGTACTACTGCCGGGCATGTCATTGACCAATGCGTTCAACGAGCTGGCCAGCCAGCATTGGGTCTCCGGCACCGCGCGTCTGGCCGGTGCGGTCACCACGGTGCTCAAGCTGACCGTAGGTGCGGTCATTGCGGTGACCCTGACCCAACTGGTTGGCCTGCATCCCCAGGGGGCCGCCCTGCGGCCGCAGGCCGGCTGGGTGGAATGGGCCTCGCTGGTGGTGGCCGCTTATGCGTTCGCGGTCCTGTTCAAGGCCAATCGACGCGATTATTTATGGATCATGGCGGCGGCCATGTCAGGTTATGTCATCGCGCGTTATGCAGGACATGCCTGGGGTGGTCCGGCCGGGGTATTCGCTTCGGCAATGGCATTGACCGCTGCGGGCAATTTATTCGGGCGCGTGGTCCACAAGCCCGGTGCGCTGATCCGGTTGCCCGGCATCATCATGCTGGTGCCCGGGAGCGTCAGTTTGCGTGGCTTTTTGACCTTGGTGCAGCAACAGGATGTCAGCGTCGGACAAGCCGCACTCTTGGCGGTGACCAATATCGTGATGGCATTGATGGCCGGATTGCTGTTTGGCAATCTGCTCATTCCGGCCCGCAAGAATTTATAAGGGCAAACACCCCGCAATAAAAACGCCGGCATGGCCGGCGTTTTATTGGTTTGAATCAGGCAGCCTTGGACTTCTTGGCGGCGCGCTTGGTGACGGCCTTGCGCGGCGAGGACTTCTTGGCGGTTGCTTTTTTCGCACCGCCGACCTTGCTGATCAGGAAGTCTTCCACCTTCTTGCCGGCGGCGGTCAACTCGGCCAGCCAGCGCGGCTGCTTGCCACGGCCGGTCCAGGTTTCCTGGGCGTTGGCGGGGTTGCGATACTTCGGCGGCACCTTGCCCAGCTTGCGGCCGGCACGCGGACCCGGCTTGCCGGCACCGGCCGGACGGCCCGGACCGGCACTGGCAGAAGCGCCAAACAATTCTTCGATGGAATAACCCTGGGCTTTTGCAGCGCGGACCAGCTGCGTGCGGACCTTGGCGATCGGCGCGCGCTTGGCAACCACGGTCTGCTGCTTCTTTGCATTTTTGATCAGGGCGCTCAACTGCTTGGCCGACAGGCCACTAAGATCGATCGACATCACTGCTCCGGAAGATGAGAGAAAAAGAATGCCGGTCCATGGCAGCGGTGGCCATCATAAAGTGAGAAAACCGGTGTGACAAATGCGCCGAAATAATTCGGCGCTTTGTGTTCATCCATTTGAAGCCGATACCCGGGGTTTGATCAATGCCCCAGGCGGGAGAATAACGCTGCTTTATCCAGGCTTTCCGCTGCATCGGCGGTACGGGCGCGATATTCAAATGTGCCAGCCGCCAATCCACGTTCCGAGACCACCACCCGATGCGGAATGCCCAGCAGTTCCATATCGGCGAACATGGCGCCCGGGCGCAGTCCGCGATCGTCCAGGGCGGCATCCAGGCCGGCGGCAAGCAATTGGTCCAGCAAGGCCTGTGCGGCGGCGAGCACCTGTGGGTCCTGCTTGGGATTGATCACGCAGACCACCACCTGCCACGGCGCCATCGGCGCGGGCCAGATGATGCCGGCATCGTCGTGGTTCTGTTCGATCGCCGCGGCCACGATGCGCGAAATGCCGATGCCGTAGCAGCCCATCTTCATCACCGCCGCCTTGCCGCCTTCGTCGATGACAGTGGCTTGCAGCGCCTGCGCGTACTGGCTGCCAAGCTGGAACACATGGCCCACCTCGATGCCGCGAGCCAGGCGCAGTTCACCGCCGTCTGCCGCGCGTTCGCCTTCGACCACGTTGCGCACATCGGCCACGGTTTCCGGTTCGGGCAGGTCGCGGCCCCAGTTGACGCCGACCAGGTGGGCGCCGGACACATTCGCGCCGACCACGAAATCGGCCAGTGCGGCGACATCGCGGTCGGCCACCACGCGCACCGGGCGCGCGGTGTTGACCGGGCCCAGGAAGCCCGGCTCGCAGCCGAGGTGTTCGCGGATTTCGCTTTCGTTGGCCAGGCGGTAATCGGCCAGACCGGGCACCTTGGCCAGCTTGATCTCGTTGACCGCGTGGTCGCCACGCACCAGTACCAGCACAAAGCCGGCCTGGGTCATCACCGCCACCGACTTGACCGTGCGCTGCAGCGCGATGCCGAGCAACTGGGCCACGTCTTCGCAGGTCTTCTGGGTGGGCGTTGCCACCTGCTGCATTGCTTCGCTGGCCGCGGCGCGCGGGGCCGGCGGTGCCGCACTGGCGGTTTCCACGTTGGCGGCGTAATCGGAACCGGTGGAGAACGCCAGCGAGTCCTCGCCGGAGTCGGCGATGACGTGGAATTCCTGCGATGCATCGCCGCCGATGGCGCCGGAATCGGCCTGCACGGCGCGAAAATCCAGTCCCAGGCGGGTGAAGATGCGCGTATAGGCGGCGCGCATGTTGTCGTATTCGCGTGCCATGTCCTCGTCAGTGAGATGGAACGAATACGCGTCCTTCATCAGGAACTCGCGCGCACGCATCACGCCGAAGCGCGGGCGGATCTCATCGCGGAATTTGGTCTGGATCTGATAGAAATTCAGCGGCAGCTGCTTGTAGCTGTTGATTTCCTGGCGCGCGAATTCGGCCGCGGCCTCTTCGGCGGTGGGGCTGTAGCAGAACTCCTGTTCCTTGCGGTCCTTGATCTTGAGCAGCTGCCCGCCGAACTTCTCCCAACGCCCGGTAGCGTCCCACAGCTCGCGCGGCTGGATGGTGGGAAACAGCACTTCCACTGCGCCGGCGCGGTTCATCTCTTCGCGCACGATGGCTTCGACCTTGCGCAACACGCGCAGGCCCAGCGGCGACCAGGTGTACAGCCCGGAGGCCAGCTTGCGGATCATGCCCGCGCGCAGCATCAGACGGTGGCTGACCAACTCGGCGTCGGCCGGGGTTTCCTTGGTGGTGTGCAGGTGGAACTGGGAAAGACGCATCGGGCTTCGCTTGGGCGGAAAGCCGCTAGTTTGCCAGCCTCGCGCCCTGCCGGTCATTGCCAGGCGCGCGTTGCCGGTTGTCGCTGGCCGGCGCAGGCCCCTGCGGGGCGGCTCGAGTGGCAGGCTTGCCGGCGCATGTGCGCCGTAGGCCGCGCGGTCGTCCGCATGCATCCATCACCGGTGCCCGGCGCTGGTGCAGCTCCCCGGGCCGCGCTTGCCACCACCTACGCATGTGTTGCCATCGGGTCGGGCGCGCTGGCTCTGCCGGTGGCCGCGGCACCAGGCGCTGAACCGCAGCCCTGCGGCGGGACGGCAACTCCCGTCCCCTGGGAGCTTTTCCCGGCTCAGGTGGCCGGGCCGCCTGGGGCTGCCGGCTTGCAATAGGCCTTGACGGCGGCGTCGGCCAGGTTCCTCTGGGTCGCCCGGGCTTCCTGGTCCAGGACGGCGCCAGGCTTGCTATCGGCGCCGGCCGCCATGGAGACCTCGCCCTTGCCGCTGAGCAGTTCCAGATTGCGGCGCGCGGTGAGGCAGTCGGCCGATTCGGGCGCGGCCGTCTCTGCTGCAGCGATGGCGGCGGTGCCGCTGCGCGCATCGATTCGGCGCGCTTCATAGCGCTGGCCGGTCGGTGGCGGGGTTTCGGTGTAGTGGGTCACGCCCTTGGCGTCCTTCCACTTATAAAGATCGGTCGCGCCGGCGGCGGCGCTGACCAGCATCAACAGGGCGCAAAGCCCGGACGACAGCTGCATGTGGCTTCCCCTGGATGATTCCCGCCGCGATTGCAGCATCCGCAGCGGGCGCTGGCAAGTGATGGGCGCGCAGGGCGCTGAACCAGCCAGCGCGCTACCGCCGGACAGACCTCAGGCCCTACACTTGGCGGATGGATGAGATGAGACCGCCCCCGCGCTCGCGCACGATTTACCTGCTGCCGAACCTGTTCACCACCGCCGGGCTGTTTTCCGGTTTCTACGCCATCATCGCCGCCGCCAATGGACAGTTCGTCCAGGCCGCCATGGCGGTGTTCGTGGCTGCGGTGATGGACGGGCTGGATGGCAGGGTGGCGCGTCTGACCAATACCAGCAGCGAATTCGGTGTGCAGTACGACTCGCTGGCCGATCTGGTCAGCTTCGGCATGGCGCCCGCGCTGGTGATGTACCACTGGTCGCTGTCGGCACTGAAGTACGACAGTAGCGTGATGGGCCGGGTCGGTTGGTCGGCTGCCTTCCTGTATGCGGCCTGCGCGGCGCTGCGGCTGGCGCGCTTCAACACCCAGGTCGGCGTGGTCGACAAACGCTGGTTCATCGGCCTGGCCAGCCCGGCGGCGGCTGGTCTGATGATGTCCTTCGTTTGGGCCTTCGCCGACGACAGCCTGGGCTTCGATGGCGAGCAGCTGCGCTATGTGGCGCTGGCGGTCACGGTGGTGGCGGCGTTGCTGATGGTCAGCCGGATCCGGTTCTGGAGCTTCAAGGGCGGCGCGCGCGGCCCGCGTGCCGACCGCGTGCCGTTCCTGGCGCTGGCGATCGCCACGGTGGTGATTGCGCTGCTGGTGATCGATCTGGCGCGCTCGTTGCTGGTGATCGGGGTTCTGTACGCCTTGTCGGGTCCGTTGATGTGGTTGTGGCGACGCTGGCGGCGCGTGCCCGAGCTGCCATGAGCCGGTTTTCGTGAGCGAGGCGATGAGCGAGCCGATGTGGTCCGATCTGCAGGTGTCCTATCTGCAGGCGTTGGGGCACACCGTGTATCTGGATCGCGCTGCGGTCGATGCATTGCCGGCGCCTGTCGAGGTTGCCGAGCGCGCACCCACGGCCGCACCGACGCGTATGGAACGTGCGCCGTACCCTGCAACGGCCAATGCGCCCGTTGCGCGGCGGAATGCACCGGCGGCACCGGCCCAAGCGCCCCGCGCGCCCAGCACTGCGCCAGCGTCGGCGCCGCAACGGCGCAGCCGTGTCGGCATGCCGGATCGCCTGCAGATGGCCTTGCTGCGCGCGTCCGGCTGCAATCCGGGCGATCCTGCGACCCAGGCCTTGATGGCCTCCTGGCCGCTGGCGGAACTGCGCGGCAATCCGGCCGCCAAGCGTGCGCTGTGGCCGCAGCTGCGCGCGCTGCGTCGGCGCCGGGACCCGGCGTGAGCGCATTGAACGCGCCGCAACCAACCTCGCTGCGCGCCATGCGCGAGAGCGACCTGGATGCGGTGATGGAGATCGAGCTGCGCGCCTATCCATTTCCGTGGACGCGCAACATCTTTCGCGACTGCCTGCAGGCCGGGTACCCCGGCTGGGTGATGGAGCAGGGCGGCCGTGTCATCGGCTATGGCGTGATCAGTATCGCCGCCGACGAGGCGCACGTGCTCAACGTCTGCATCGCACCGGAGGCGCAATCGCAAGGACACGGTCGCGTGTTGCTGCGCGCGCTGATCAAGGGCGCCTGCGATCGCGGTGCGCGGCGCGCGTTCCTGGAAGTGCGCCCGTCCAATCCATCGGCGATCGCGCTGTACCACTCCGAAGGCTTCAACGAAATCGGCCGGCGCCCGCGCTATTACCCATCCCACACCGGGCGCGAAGACGCGTTGGTGATGGCGATCGAATTGTTCTTCGAAGGGTTTTCCTGAGCGCACGCACTCGTCGTTGAGGATGCGGCTGGTTGGCGTCGCTGCGGTGCGCGATTGCTGCGCTGGATGCCGGCGCTGATGGTTTTTCGATTCGATGCTTGCGCTGAGCGGTTGCGTGACGCACCTGCGCATGGCCCGTGTGGCATCACGCTTGCCCAACGGGCTGGTCTTGCGCACTACCACCCGGCTTGATGAGGTCCGCAGCGAAACGGTAGCCCAATTGATTAAGGGCAGCGCTGACCCATGCGTATCAAAACGCGTGGGGTCAACACAATGCTGCGCCTGTGCAATCGATCCCAACGTGGTCATGTGGAATGCCGGCAACACTGCGGCGATGGGTTTGCGCTTCGCGCAGGGCGTTGGCAGATACGTCCGTCTGCGAGGTGGCGAATGTTTCGCCATGGGCCGATAAGCGCTTTTTTCGTTGCGGTGTATGTCCAATGCCGCAGCGCGGCAATGGATTGCAACGACGAGCGCGCCGAAAAATACAGGTATTTGCACGGTGGCGCGCTTTCTCGCGTGGCACCCCGCATGGCGTGACACCCAATCTTGCTGCGTTGCAGTGTCCTTGCGCTGTCTCCGTGTGTCCTGATCGCAGCGTTTTGTCTCTTCTTTTGTGTCTCGCAAGCGTTTGCGTGATTACGCATGCATGTCCGAAAAACGTCTAGATACAAGCGGTTGCAATGCTCCTAGTATCGGTTCCGCGGAATGGAATATTCCACAGATGAATAATACGTTCCGAGTCTGCTGGGCCAGGGGTGCGCCGCTGCGTGGCGCATCGAACCCATCTGAGGGAGAGATCAAGATGAAGCCGAAATTTTCGACGGCGGCCGCCGCGTCGCTGTTCGTTGGGTCGTTGCTGCTCACCGGCGTTGCCTATGCCGATGCGGCGTTGGAGGTTGCAACCACGGGCTGGGCAACCCAGAACGGCGGCACCAAGGGCGGCTCCAAAGCGGCTGCCGCCAATATCTACACCGTCAAGAATGCCGCCGAGTTGAAAGCTGCATTGAGCGCAAGCGTCGGTAGCAACGGACGCATCATCAAGGTCAGCGGCATCATCGATGTCAGCGAAGGCAAGCCGTACACCAAGACCTCGGACATGAAGTCACGTGCGCGCCTGGATATTCCGACCAAGACCACCTTGATAGGCATCACCAGCAACGCGGAAATCCGCGAAGGCTACATGTACGTCAAGGCCAACGACGTCATCATCCGCAACCTCACCATCGAAAATCCATGGGACCCGGAACCGGTCTGGGACCCGGATGACGGCAGCGCCGGCAACTGGAATGCGGAGTACGACGGCCTGACCGTGGAAGGCGCCAGCAACGTGTGGGTGGACCATGTCACCTTCACCGATGGCCGCAGGACTGACGATCAGAACGGCACCGCAAATGGCCGTCCGAAACAGCACCACGATGGCGCGATGGACATCAAGAAAGGCGCCAATTTCGTCACCGTCTCGTATTCGGCCTTCAAGTCGCACGAGAAGAACAACCTGATCGGCTCCAGCGACAGCGCGTCCAGTACCGACAGCGGCAAGCTCAAGGTCACCATTCATAACACCCTGTTCGAAAACATTTCCGCGCGCGCCCCGCGTGTGCGCTTCGGTCAGGTGCATCTGTACAACAACTACCACGTCGGCAGCACCAGCAATAAGGTCTATCCGTTCTCTTACGCGCATGGCGTGGGCAAGGAGTCGAAGATCTTCTCCGAGCGCAACGTGTTCGAGATCAGCGGTGTCAGCAGCTGCGACAAGATTGCCGCCGACTATGGTGGCAGCGTGTATCGCGATCAGGGTTCCCTGCTCAATGGCAAGGCGCTGTCGTGCTCGTGGAATACCAACATCGGCTGGACCCCGCCCTATACCTACAACCCGCTCTAGGCCGACAAGGTCGCTGCAGACGTCAAGGCCAAGGCAGGCGCCGGCAAGCTCTAACCGCCACTGGTTGCAGGGTTGCAAAGTCAGCGCCGTACGTCGTTGCACAACGCCCGCAGTGATGCGGGCGTTGTGCGTTCCGCGTGGCGATGTGGGGTCTCACGGAAGTAGCGGCGTTGCAACGGGCAGTCGGGAGCTGCTTGCAGCACCCTTAACCTATCCAAGCCTATCCATGATCGCTGGACGCGCTGCAGGTACATCCTTGCCCGTCCCTGCGCGGCGTCCATGCTGCGTCAGCTGCCGTACGCAATGACGGCGCTACGCACTCGCCAAGGCCCTGCAACCGTGCAGGGCACCTGGCGTCACTCAATCCTGCGTGGTGTTATTGCCTGCCTGGCCCGGGGTACAGACCGGCTTCAAGCGCTTGTCCACCAGCTTGCCCATGAGCCGGTCGCTGAGCGGCAGCATGTCGCCATTGAGGCGCCAGTCGTAGATCACGCTGAAGGCCAACACGCGCGCGACATAGTCGCGGGTTTCCTTGTAGCTGATGGTTTCGATCCAGAAGTCCGGCTCGAAATTCGGCCGCTGCGACTGCCAGCGCCCGGTGGGGCCTGGACCTGCGTTGTAGGCGGCAATGGTGAGGTAGGGCAGTACGTAGGTGTTGAGCAACTGGCGCAGATACGCCGTGCCGATGGCGATGTTGGTGTCCGGCTCATAGAGGCTGGTGGCACCCGCATAGCCGGGCAGGGCGATCCCCTTGGCGACGGCCGCGCCAGTGCCAGGCAACACCTGCATCAGGCCCATTGCGTTGGCCGGCGAGCGCGCGCGCGGATTGAAGATGCTTTCGGCACGAATTTCCGCAGCCACCCAGGCTGGGTCGATCGCATTCTTGGCGGCCTCGCGACGAATGCTGTCGTCGTGGTGCAGCGGAAAACGCAACGCATACAGCCGTTGTTCGTCCGGCTGCTTGCCGAGCGCGAACACCGCACGGTCGAACCAGCCGTTGTCGCCGGCAACTTCCACTGCCAGACGGCGCTGGGTGTCGTCGAAGCGGGTGGCGGCATCGTTCCATTCGGCCACGGCCCAACCGGGGCGGTCGATCTGAAATAACGCGATTGCGCGGACCAGGGCCGGGTCGCGCGCAACAGCGGCCTTCGCCTGCGCGCTGTCGTTGGGCTCCCAGGGGCACAGCCGGTAAGGCTGCTGCAGGCGGTCGGCGGCCAGGAATCCGTGGAAGGTCGGCGATTGCGCGGCGGCGCGATACAGCGGCTGGGCCGCCGCAGCAGCGCCGGTCTTTTCGGCCAGGCGGGCTTCGAAGTACTGCCAACGTGAGTCGCTGCGCTGGCTCGCCGGCATCTTGCGAATCGCGGCCAATGCCGCCGGCCAATCGCCGCGCGACATCGCCTCACGTGCACGCCATTCGTGCAGGCGTTCGTCGTAGGACGCGTCCGGTACGGCATTGAGCCGACGCGCCGAGTCCGGCAGGTACGAGGCGACGGTCCACAATGCGATCTGGTACAGCACCTGCCCACGCTGCGCCTGGCTGAAGCCGAGCGCACCGGCAAGTTGCGGTAGCTGCTGCTCGGCAGCGTCGGGATCGCTCTTGGCCAACTTGGCCAGCCCGTCCACCGCGATGCGGCGGCTGCGCTCGGTCTTGGGCCAACCTAGTGCACGCGGGTGGACCTTGTCGAGAAATGCAGCGTAATCGGTGGCCAGGGCCAGATCGGCGGCGGGTAGCCCGCGTGCGGCCGTACGCATGATTGCAGGCTGTTGTGCATCGGCAGCAGCTTCCACACGTTCCCAGCGCAGCGCCGGCGTGAGTTCACCGCGCGATTCTAGCCCGGCAACCACTGCATCGCAAGCATCGGGCAGCGCCTTGCCGTTGCGCCACAGCGTCAGCGCATCGCGGCTCCATTGGGCATCGGCCTTGCCAGTGGCCAGGCGCGCGGTCAGTTGCGCGCAGCGCAGGCCAACGTTGTCGGTGGACTTCCAGTTGGCCAGCAGCGTGTTCCAGTCCTGCCGCCGCGCCACTGCCGGCAACCACGTGCTGCGGAAGCTTTCAGCCACAGGCTGGCCGGCGTAGCGCTGCAAGAATGCTTGCGCCTGCGCGTTGGAGACAGTGTCGATAGTGCGCTTGAGCGTGGCAAATTCCAGCCATCCATACAGCGGATGGCGGCTCAGCGCAGCGAGCTGACCGGCATCGGTCTGGCCGCGCTCTGCGGCCGCGATGGCATCGCGCATTGCAGTCAGCTGCGGGTCGAGGGTTTGCGCGTGCAATGCGGTGCTGCCAAGGCACAGCAGGCCGATGAAAACAGTGGCAAGGCGGGGGGCATAAGTCATGAAGTGATGATACCCAAGCACGCCTGAGCGCCTGAGTGAATGCGCGTCGCTTGCGCGTGATAGTGAGGAAAGTCTTCGCTTGCAAGCGCTATGGGTCGAGCACGCGCGTGCGTGCAGATGACACCTTGTTGCGACCGCTGTCGCGCGGTGCGCTGCTGCACCGCCAGTTGCGATGCGTTAATGTTTCGTTTAAGAATTGGGAAGGACCGCAGGGCACGGGGGCGTGCGGACACTCAAGAATTTTTCTGGAGAGAGAAAGGATGAAGCGTCTGATTGGCCCCCGTCGGTCATGCCTGGCCGTGCAGTTGTCATTGTGTCTGATTCCCACACTGGCCTGGGCGCAACAGCCCGAGGCCGCACCGAACACGCGCACGCTCGACAGCGTGCAGGTCACCGGCACGCGCATCAAGACCGCCGAATTGCAGGGCCAGGTACCGATCCAGACGCTCAATCGTGCCGATATCGAACGCACCGGCCTGACCTCCATCGGCGAAGTGCTGCAGGAGCTCACCGCGTCCGGTTCGGCGCTCAATGCCAAGTTCAATTCGTCCGGCAACTTCGGCTTTCCGCCCGATGGCAGTGGCGTGGGTGCAGGCTCGGCGCAGGTGGATCTGCGCCATCTCGGTTCCAAGCGTGTGCTGGTGTTGGTGGATGGCATTCGTTGGGTCAACGAATCCTCCGCCTCCGGCGTGGGTTCGTCCACCGATCTCAACACCATTCCGCTGGCGATCGTCGAGCGCATCGAAGTGCTCGAAGACGGCGCCTCGTCGCTGTACGGCTCGGATGCGATTGCCGGTGTGGTCAACATCATCACCCGTCGCACGTTCGACGGTGCGCAGGTCACGCTCAACTACGGGCAGTACGGCAAGGGCGATGGCGCCAACCAGGGCATGGATCTGGCCTGGGGTAAGAGCGGAGAGGATTTCAGCCTGTTTTTGGGCGCCAGCTACGTCAAACAGGATCCGATCTATGCGCGCGATCGTGCGCAGGCCCGCTTCCCGATTCCTGGCACCGGGCTGACCTTCGCCAGCTCGGCAACGCCGGATGGCCGCTTCCAGTTCGTCGATCCCAACACCGGCGTGCGCCAGAACCTCACGCCCAATGCCGGCGTGGGCACACCGCAATACGATGGCAGCGGCGGTTGCACGCGCAGCGACGACTATCACTGCTTCGGCACCGCAGACCGCTACAACTTTGCCGAGCAGAACCTGTTGCTGACGCCGTCCGAGCGCAAGGGCGTGTTTGCACAGTTCCGCTATTACTTCAACGACGACGTGCAGTGGTACGTCAAGGCGTTGGGCAACCGGCGCGAATCGACCAACCAGGCCGCACCGGAGCCCATCTTCCTCGGGCCCGATGCCGGTACCGGCAACCCGCTGGCCGACAACATCGTGATCTCCGCGCTCAATCCGTTCAACCCGTTCGGATTCGATCTGGATTCGGCCACCAATCTGATCCAGATCGGTCGCAGGCCGGTGGAAGGCGGGCCGCGGCGTTACGAGCAACAGGTCGATACCCAATATTTCGGCACCGGCCTGGTCGGCACGTTCGAAGGCGCAGGGCGAACCTGGTTCTGGGACGTCAACGGCATGTACAGCAAGAACAAGGCCGAGCAAACCAACTACGGCAGCTACAACCTCTACAACATCAACCTGGCGCTGGGCGACCCGGCTGCCTGCGCGGCCGTGGCCGGCTGCGTGCCGCTGGATATCTTCAGCGGTGCCGGCAGCATCACGCCGGAGATGTTGCGCTGGATCCAACCGGTGGTGCGCGACCGCAGCCAGAACGAATTGAGCCTGTTCACCGCCAATCTCAGCAGCGAGTTGTTCCAGTTGCCCGGCGGTGCGGTGTCGTTCGCCAGCGGTTACGAATACCGCAAGTACGAAGGCTCTTATCAGCCCGATCCGCTCACCGTGGCCGGGCGTTACAACGGCGTGCCCTCCTTACCCACGGCAGGCAGCTACGACGTCAACGAAGCCTATCTCGAACTCAATATTCCGATCTTCGCCAACTCGGCATTGGGCGACAAACTCGATCTGAATATCGCCGGGCGCTATTCGGACTATTCGACATTCGGTGGCGAATTCACGCCCAAGTACGGCCTGCGTTGGCAGGTCACCGATGAGTTCGTGTTGCGCACCAGTTATGCCGAAGGCTTCCGGGCGCCCACCATCGGCGAGTTGTTCGGTTCGGCGGCGCGTGCGGACCTGCAGTTGTCGGATCCGTGCTCGATCGGTCTGGGCGGTACGGCGCCGCGCGGCAGTGCGGCTAGCTGCGCAGCACTCGGTGTGCCTGCCGGTTATCAGCAGGCCAACCAGCAGATCTCGGTCACCACCGGCGGTAACGCGCAACTTGATCCGGAGCGTTCGCGCAGTTTCAGTGCGGGCTTCGTCTTCAGCCCGGGATTTGCTAGCGATGCCAGCTGGTCCGACCGCCTCGACCTGGAGGTGACCTTCTATCGCCATCATGTGGATGGCGCGATCCAGGCGATCAATGCGCAGACGCAGCTGGATCTGTGCGTGGATACGCTGGATGCGTTGTACTGCGATGGCATCGGCCGGGCATCCACCGGCGGCATCAACGCCTTCAATAACCGCTTGACCAACCTGGGCTCGATCAAGACCGACGGCTGGGACGTGGATCTATTCTGGACCTTGCCGCAAACCGCATTCGGGCGCTTCAAACTATCGTGGCAGAACACTTTGGTAGGCCGCTACGAGGCGCTGGGTGCGGCGGGTCAGCGACAGCCGCAAGGGCCTGGCATCGAGGTGGTGGACAGCGCAATTCCGGAGTGGACCAGCAACGCGGTACTGGATTGGTCGCTGGGTAACTGGACGGCTTCGTGGACTGCGCGGCACATTTCCAAGCTCACCGAGCAGTGCGGTGACGCGGTGGAGTTTGCGGTGTGTTCGGATCCGTCGGTGGGAACCAACCGCTTGGATGCGATCACCTATCACGACGCGCAGGTGGGCTATCGCATCGATTGGCTCAAGGGCCTGCAACTCACGGCCGGCTTGAACAACGTCTTCGACAAGGATCCGCCGATCTGCCTGTCGTGCTCCCTCAATGGTTACGACGCATCCACCTACGATATTCCCGGCGGACGCTTCTGGTATGCGCGTGTGGATTTGAAGTTCTAGTCCAACGGCGCCTGGCTGGTGCGATGCGTTGGCAAAAGGGCACTGGCGCTGCGACTTTAATGCAGGGTCGTCGCCCGCCCACCATCGCAGGCGCAGGACACGCCGCAAGTACGTCCTTAGGCTCCTTGGCGGCATCCATGCCGCCAAGGGTTCCGCGACGGTGGGCGGGCAAGGACCAGTCGAGCTGGTCGGTGCGCATGTCTGCAATCAAGACATGACGGACATGCTGATGTAACGGCTGGTCCCGCCAGCGGCGAGGGCACTACGCCCTCGATACGCTAGCAGCTGATCAACCGCTTCAGATCTTCGCGCGCTGCTCGCGCAGGCCGGTGAGCTGCGTGGTCCAGTCGTTCAAGCGCGCACGCTCCTGTTCGACCACGGCGGCCGGTGCGTTCTGCACGAAGGTGGCGCTGCCGAGTTTGCCGTTGCACTTGGCGATCTCGCCTTCCACGCGCTTGATTTCCTTGTCCAGGCGGGTGCGTTCGGCATCCATGTCGACCAAGCCTTCCAATGGCACCAGCAGCGTGAGTTCGCCGACGATGGCGGCGGCCGACGGCGGTGTGTCCTGGCCAGCGTCCAGCCAGTCGATGCGTTCGAGCTTGAGCAGGAACGACAGCTGCGAGGCGAAGCGGGCAACGCGCGGGCGGTCGTCGGCAGTGTCGGCCTGCAGCAGCAGGCGCACCTGCTTGGACGGTGGCACGTTCAATTCGCTGCGCACGCGACGCAGCGCCGACACCATCGACTTGAGCCATTCGACATCGGCTTCAGCGGTGGCATAGCTGCTGGTGTCGACATCGCCGGGCTGCGGGAAGCTCTGCAACGAGATCGTCGCAGTGGTGATGCCCAGGCGCGGCGCGACCTGCTGCCACAACTCTTCGGTGACGAACGGGGTGAGCGGGTGCAACAGACGCAGCAACGACTCCAGCACATACAGCAGCGTGTGGCGCGTGCTGGCGGCCGCGTCGGCGTCCTGGTTGTTGAGCGCCGGCTTGGCCAGCTCCACGAACCAGTCGCAGAACGCGTTCCAGGCGAATTCGTACAACGACTGCGCGAGCAGGTCGAAGCGATAGTTGGCGTAATGCGCGTGGGTTTCAGCGGTGGCCTTGTCCAGGCGCGCCAAAATCCACTTTTCCGCTTCGGTGCGCGGCTGCGGCACGCCGGTAAAGCGTGCGCCTTCGGTGTTCATCAACACGAAGCGCGTGGCGTTCCACAGCTTGTTGCAGAAGTTCTTGTAGCCCTCGGCGCGGCCCAGATCGAACTTGATGTCGCGGCCATGCGTGGCCAGCGCGGCGATGGTGAAGCGCAGCGCATCGGCACCGTGGACGATGATGCCGTCCGGAAATTCCTTGCGCGTGGCTTTTTCGATCTTCTCGGCCATGCGCGGCTGCATCAGGCCATGGGTGCGCTTGGCGACCAGATCCTCGATGCTGATGCCGTCGATGATGTCCAGCGGATCGAGCACGTTGCCCTTGGACTTGGACATCTTCTGGCCTTGCGCATCGCGAATCAGACCGGTGATGTAGACATCGCGGAAAGGCACCTGGCCGGTGAAGCTGTCGGTGGCCATGATCATGCGCGCCACCCAGAAGAAGATGATGTCAAAGCCGGTGACCAGCACCGACGACGGCAGATAACGCGCGAAGCCGCGCTCGGCCATCGCCTGCGCATCCGGCCAGCCCAGCGTGGAGAATGGCCACAGCTGCGAGGAGAACCAGGTTTCCAGCACGTCGCTGTCCTGGTGCAGCGCGACGTCGGCACCCAGGCCGTGTTTGGCGCGCACTTCCGCCTCGTCGTGGCCGACGTAGCACGTGCCGGCCTCGTCGAACCACGCCGGGATGCGATGGCCCCACCACAGCTGGCGGCTGATGCACCAATCCTGGATGTTCTCCATCCAATGGCGATAGGTGTTGATCCAGTTCGGCGGCACGAACTTGATCTGGCCGCTTTCGACCAGCTCCAGTCCGCGCTTTGCCAGCGCATCCATCTTCACGAACCACTGGTCGGTGAGGTAGGGCTCGATGACCTGGCCGGTGCGATCGCCGCGCGGCACCTGCAGCTTGTGCGGTTTGGTTTCGACCAATCGACCTTCGTCTTCCAGATGGGCCAATACGAGCTTGCGTGCTTCGTAGCGGTCCAGGCCGACATAGGCGGATGGAATCGAGTAGGCGAAATGTTGGCCGGTACGCCTGCGTTGGACCTGATTGAGCTCCCGCCAATCAATCCCCTGATCGACGACGGGATATTCATCGTCCGGATACTGCTCGCGTGGATCGATGATCTTCGCATCTACGGTGAAAAGGTTTACCAGGGGAAGATTATGTCGCTCTCCCACCTGGTAATCGTTGAAGTCATGCGCAGGCGTGACCTTGACCACGCCGGTGCCGAAGGCGCGGTCGACATAATCGTCGGTGATCACCGGCACGTGCCGGCCGGTCAGCGGCAACACGATGCGGGCGTCATGCAGCGTGAGATAACGCGCATCTTCCGGGTGCACCATCACCGCGGTATCGCCCAGCATGGTTTCCGGGCGCGTGGTGGCCACCACCAGATAATCGCGGGTTTCGCGCAGCGTCTCGTTGCCGTCGGCGTCGTGCTCGACGTGTTCGTAGCTGACGCCATCGGCCAGCGGGTAACGGATCGACCACAGGAAGCCGTCTTCTTCGACGTTTTCCACTTCCAGATCGGAGATCGCGGTCTTCAGCACCGGGTCCCAGTTGACCAGGCGCTGGCCACGGTAGATCAGGCCCTGCTCGTACCAGCGCACGAACGCTTCGTTGACCGCGGCCGACGGCTGCGGGTCCATGGTGAAGGTGCTGCGCGACCAATCGCTGGAGGTGCCCAGCCGGCGCATCTGGCGCTCGATGGTGTCGCCGGATTCGGCCTTCCACTCCCACACCTTGGCGATGAAGCCCTCGCGCCCCAGCGAATCGCGCGTTTGTCCCTTGCCTTCCAGCGCCAGATTGCGCGAGACCACCATCTCGGTGGCGATCCCGGCATGGTCGGTGCCCACCTGCCACAAGGTGTCGTACCCGCGCATGCGGTGATAGCGCACCAATGCATCCATCAACGTCTGCTGAAACGCGTGGCCCATGTGCAGCGTGCCGGTCACGTTCGGCGGCGGCAGCAGCACGGTGTACGGCTCACCCTTGCCGGACGGCACGAAATAACCGGCTGCCTCCCACTGCGCGTACAGGCGCGATTCGAAGGAAGAGGGGTCGTAGCTGGAGGCGAGGGTGGTCATAGGGGCGCCGGGATTCGTTGTTCGGGATTCGGGATTGGTTGCGTCATGGGGCCGGCGAGAGTCACCGGCAATCCACTCGTCAACGTCGGTGTTCGTGCTGCGGAGCGAAGATCGGCTGTCTGAGGTTGGATGCAGTCGTTGGAGACGCAAGATCTGCTTTACGAATCCCCAATCCCAACTCCCCAATCCCCGCCGCACTCACATGTCGTACTTGGTCAGTTCCAGGCCCAGGGCCTTGTACTGTTTCCAGCGTTCGCGCAGCGGTTCGCGGGCAGCGGGGTCGGCCGGCACCACTTCGAGCACGCGGTCGCAGGCGCCCAGATAGGGGTCGTCGCGCAGGTTGATCACCAGCGGGCGCGAGGGGGCGGCGAACTCCGGGGCGGCAATCAGCACCGGGGCCAGTTCGTCTTCCTCATCGGTGCCGGCAATCTGGTGCGGCACGTAGGCTTCGTCGTCGAACGCCCACAGCAGGTCGTCCAGCGCCTCGGCCTGCTGCGTATCGCGGGCCAGGATCAAGGTGGGCAGGTTGGCGTCGTTGGCCTTGCGCGCCAGCTCGCAGACCAGCCGCAGCGGTTCGTTGAGGAAGCGCGGCTTGGCGATCAGGTAGAAGTCGGCACGGGGCATCAGGCGGTCACAAAGCGGGAGGAGAGCAACAATTCGGTGGTCATGCCGGCGGCCACGAACAGGGCCGCACAGCCGAGCACGGCCAACAGCAGGCCGCCGAATGCGCGCAGGCGGCGCCCGGGCGGGCGCGAGCGGTACAGGTACACCGGCAGGAACAGCACAGCCAAGGCCACGATGCCGATATTCATCCAGGCCGGCCGGCGGTAGCCAAGCCGGCGGCTGTCGGCCGCCAGCCACACAAACAACAGCAACAGCTGCACGACGATCCAGAGCAGATCGATGCCGGGGCTGGTCCAGCCCGGCACCGCGCTGGCGGCTCCATTCACGACGGAGAAGCCAGCGATGAGCGCCAGTGCAGCGCGCGGCGACATCAGGCGGCGCGATCCAGCAACCACTGGGTCAGCAGACCGACCGGGCGACCGGTTGCCATGCCGCGCTTGCCTTCGTCGCTGGCCACGCCGGCAATGTCCAGATGCGCCCAGCGCTGGTTCTCGGTGAAGCGCGACAGGAAGCAGCCGGCGGTGATCGCGCCGCCCCAGCGGCCGCCGATGTTGTAGACGTCGGCGAAGGTGGAATCCAGCAGGCCTTGGTATTCGTCCCACAGCGGCAGGCGCCAGGCGCGGTCGAACACGTGCTCGCCGGCGGCCAGCAGCTCGTTGGCCAGGTCGTCGTGCTTGCTCATCAGCCCGGCGGTCTGGTGACCCAGCGCGACCATGCAGGCGCCGGTCAGCGTGGCTACGTCCACCAGCGCCTCGGGGTTGAAGCGCTCGGCGTAGGTCAGTGCATCGCACAGGATCAGGCGGCCTTCGGCATCGGTATTGCCGACTTCGATGGTCTTGCCGGACATGCTGGTGATCACGTCCGACGGGCGGTACGCGTTGCCGTCGATGGCGTTCTCGACCGCCGGCACCACCACCACCAGGTTGATCGGCAGCTCGGCCTTGACCGTGGCCACGAAGGTGCCGATGACGTTGGCGCCACCGCACATGTCGTACTTCATTTCCTCGATGCCGCCCTGCGTCTTGAGGTTGACGCCGCCGGTATCGAAGGTGATGCCCTTGCCGACCAGCACGTACGGGCGCGCGTCGCCGCCGCCGTTCCACTTCAGCACGATCAGGCGCGGGCGGTTGGCCGAGCCGCGTGCCACCGACAGCAGCGAGCCCATGCCCAGCGCTTCCATCTGCGCCTCGTCCAGGATCTCGGCTTCGGCACCCGGGAACTTGCCGGCAAATGCGGCGGCGGTCTCGGCCAGGTAGGCCGGGGTGCAGTAGTTCGGCGGCAGGTTGCCCAGCTCGCGGGCGAATTCCACGCCTTCGGCGGTAGCCACGCCCACGGCGAGCGCGCGGGCGTCGTTGCCGGCAATCGCCAGGGTGGTCAGGCCGGTCTCGTCCACCTTCTTCTTGCCCAGTGTGGCGGTGTAGCGGTAGGCGGCATGGTCGCTAACGGTCACCGCCTGGCGGATGTTCCAGGCCGCATCGCGGGCCTTGACGCTGAGTTCGGTCAGGGTGAGCAGGGCGGTGCTGACCGCGCCGGTCTTCAGCGCGCGGGTCGCATCGCCGACGGCCTTGAGGTAGGGCGCCACGCCGAACTTGCCGGCTTCGCCCAGGCCGACCACCAGCACGCGCGGCGCGGTGACGCCGGGCAGGTCGTGCAGCAGCGTGGTGCTGCCGGTCTTGCTGGCCACGTCGCCGCGCGCGACCAAGGCCGTCAAGCGACCCTGACTGGCGCTGTCCAGCGCCTGGGCAGCGGGCGAAAGGGTCTTGTCGGCGAACACGCCAACCACGATGCAGTCGACGGCAGCGCTTGCCGGCGCGTCTTGGTTCAGGGTGAATTGCAGGGCCATTGATCAGATTCCGTAGGCAAATCCGTACAATCGCGGGCTGTTTACGCCAACCGGACTAGGCTGGCGGCGCCGCGAACGAATCCGAGAGTTTAAAACAAGCCCACCCCATGCCGAAGCTCGATCGATACCTGCTTAGCGATTTCACCCAGAGCTTCCTGGCCACCTTGATCGTGCTGCTGGTCGTCAGCGTCGGCGGCGTGCTGGTGGATATCCTCGGCAATATCGCCGACGGCCGCATCCCGGCGCGCTTGCTGCTGTCGCAGGTAGGGCTGCAATTCGTGGCGTATCTGCCCATCATCCTGCCGCTGGCCTTGATGCTGGGCCTGCTGCTGGCACTGGCGCGGCTGTACCGCGATTCAGAAATGGCCGTCATTACCGCCATTGGCGTGGGCCCCAGGCGCATGCTGCGGCCGATGCTGATGCTGGTGGTGCCGGTGGTGGTGGTCATCGGGTTGTGCTCGCTGTGGCTGGGCCCCTGGGCGAGCCGTACCGCCGAGGCGATGCTGGAAGATGCCAACCGCAGCGTGCTGATGGCCGGCCTGGAGTCGGGCCAGTTCACGCCGTTGTCCGGCGGCGGGGTGGTCTACCTGCAAACGATCTCTGCCGACGGCAAGGGCCTGGGCAAGGTCTTCATGCAGCGCCAGCAGAACGACCGCATCGATGTGGTCACCGCCGACCGCGGCGCGATGTTCTTCGAAGGCAAGACCGACCGTTACCTGCGCCTGGACGATGGCTACCGCACCGAGGGCCCGGCGAGCGGCGCGACCCTGGACTACCGCTTGATGAAGTTCGCCAGCAGCGATATCGCCCTGCCAGACCGCACCCGCGTGCACGATGCCAACGACCCCGAAGTGATGTGGACCACCCAGCTGCTGTCCGACGAGCGCCCTGCCGCGCGCGCCCAGCTGCATGAGCGCCTGGCGCCGCCGTTGCTGGCGCTGGCGTTTGCCTTGCTCACCTTGCCGTTGTCGCGCAGTGCGCCGCGGCAACAGCGTTATGGCCGGATCATGCTGGCGTTTCTGGCCTACATGGTGGGCACCAATCTGATGATCGTCGGCACCCAGTGGATCGCCAATGGCAAGACTCCGGCGGCGCTGGGCCTGTGGTGGTTGACGCTGCCGCTGCTGGCCGTGGCGGTGTGGGCGTATGCGCGCGATGGCCGCGTGCGTCGGCCGGGGGCGCGCGCATGAAGCTGACGCCGCGGGTCCACGATTGGTATGTCGGTCGCGTGGTGCTGTTCACCGTGCTGCTGACCTGGGCGGTGCTGCTGGGGCTGGATCTGGTCAACGCCTTCGCCAGCGAAGCCAAGAACATCGGGCAGGGCAGCTACACCTTCGGGCACGCGGTGGCTTACGTGGCCTACACCGTGCCGCGCCGGGCCTATACCTTGTTCCCGACTGCCGCGGTGATTGGCGCGCTGATGGGCCTGGGCCAGTTGGCCGCCACCTCCGAGCTGACGGCGCTGCGCGCGCTGGGCGTGTCGCGCAAGCGCATGTCCGCCTCGGTTGTCGCAGCGATGGCGCTGCTGACCGCCAGCATGGTGATCAGTGGCGAAACCATCGGGCCGTGGGCACAGAACCAGGCCGACACGCTCAAGGCCAGTGCCCGCTTCAACAGCGATATGGCGTCTTCGCGCTACGCCGGGCTGTGGGCACGCGAGGGCGACACCTTCCTCAATGCATTGAGCGGTGAAGAGAAGCTGCTCGATGGCGGTGGCACTGCACTGGATCTGCACGATGTGCGGCTCTACCACCTTGATCCCAGTGGCAGGATGCAGCAGTTGACCTACGCCTCGGTGGCCGAACACCGCGACGGCCGCTGGACCCTGCGTCAGGTCCGTCGCGACACCTTCCAGGAACGCTCGGTGCAGCGCGAAACCTTTCCCGAATTGCCGTGGCAGTCGCAACTGAATCCTGCCGCGCTGGCCGCTGGCCTGGCCAAGCCGCGCAATCTTTCTGCGCACGATCTGGAGCAGAGCATCGAATACCGTCGCCGCAATGGATTGGACGCGCGCGATTACGAAGATCAGTACTGGAGCCGGTGGTTCTATCCGCTCAACGTGCTGGCGCTGTGCATGGCGGCAATCCCGTTCTCGTTCGGCTCGCTGCGCAGCGGTGGCCTGGGCAAGCGCCTGTTCCTGGGCATCCTGTTCGCGCTGGGTTTCTGGCTGCTGCAGCTGTTCTTCGGCCGCATGGCCGGCGCCCTCAAGCTGGATTACCGCATTGCCTATGCGCTGCCGCCCATGGTGATGCTGGGTGTGTCGGCGTGGTTGTTCCGCAGGCGTAGTAGCTGAGCGCATGCGGCGGGTAAGCGTGTTGGGTGTGGCGCTCTGCCTGCTGCATCTGGCGGCGGCTGCTTTTTGCGTGTGGGGAGCGCTCAGCGCTCAGGGCGATCCCAAGGGCCACTTCGTTCTGCTGCAACTGCCGTTGACGCCTCAGCTGATCGCACTGGATGCTCTCCACGCGGATGCCTGGTTGACCAACATGCCTTGGGCGACAAGTTATGCGTTGTTGGTTCCGCCATTTCTGGCAGTGCTGTATGCAGTTGGGCATGCGTTTCAGTGGCTGATTGCGCGCGTCTTCTTGGGCGCCAAATAAGCCGCAGCCTGGCTTGGTCACTGCCGCCGGCCCCATCCCACTCCAGGTGCAAGTCGCATGCATGGAACATGCCGGAGCCTGGATATGGGGGTGATGGACTGCCGACCTGATTACTTCAATGGCCTGGCAGTCCGTTCCAGCCGTGTGTGACTCGCACGGTCGTGCCAGGTCAGCCGGTCGCGATCCAGCCACGCCCACCAGAACCCCAGCCCGCCCAGCGCCAGCGACAAGGTGCCGACGGCATAGCGGATCCACAGCGCACGCCATGACACCCGTGGGTCGATCAAGCGCAGCCGCCAGGGGCGCATGCCCAGCGTCTGCCCGCCGCGCCGCCAACTCACGGTGGCGTAGATACCTGCGGCGATCCAGCAGCACAGCCACAACAGCCATTGCCAGCCGCTGAAAGGCGCGATGTTTTCGCGCGCGGGGTGCCCGGCGAGCGTAAAGCCCAGCGTGAACACGGTGGAGATCAGCATCGACAGCGCCAGCACCGGCCAGGCGTCGTAGCACAACGCCAGCAGCCGCCAGCCCACCAGGGCAGGGGGGCGCGCAACGCGAGGCGAAGGGATCGAGGTCATGGCGCGAGCATAACGGTCGCCAAGCACGGCGCAACGCCGCGCTGCAGTAGCCGCGCTCTGGTGCCTGCACGCGCTGACGCACGCCACGCATCGAACGGCGATCAACCGCATCCTGGCGCGACGGCTGGTGCGCAGACGCGGCGTGTTCAATCGGGCGCATGCCCATGCCGGGACCTACCGGCCATGGCGGCGCTGGCGTCGCGATCCGGGTCGCCTTTGCGCCTGCGGCCGACGCGTGCTGATCAGGCAGAACAATGACGCGCACATCTACCGCCCCGCGCGCGCAGGCAACACACCTACCGGCAACCCACGCGCATCGGCGCTCAAAACGCGCGCCGCGTTTTATGCTGTGGCGATGTCTGCCAGCAGTCCCGCCGAACGCCGCCAACTTGCCCGCCAGCTGCCACCGGTGCAGGCGGCCGATGCCAGCGTGATCGAACGGTTTCTCGACCGGTTCTGGGCCGAGCAAGGCGTGGCGCGGCAGACCCTGGAGAGTTATCGGCGCGACCTGGAAGGGCTGGCGCGTTGGCGCGACGGCGCACATGGTGGCTTGCTCGGCATCGACCGTGCCGCCCTGTTCGACTATCTGCGCTGGCGTACCCAGGCCAATTATTCCCCGCGCAGCACGGCGCGGCTGTTGTCGACCTTGCGTGCGTTCTACGGGCTGTGCCTGCGCGATGGCGTGCGCAGCGACGACCCCACCACCCTGATCGATCCGCCGCAACTGCCACGCTCGCTGCCCAAGGCCTTGACCGAAAGTCAGATCGAGGCCTTGCTGGCCGCGCCGGACGTTGACACCCCGGCAGGCCTGCGCAATCGCGCCATGCTGGAGTTGATGTACGCCGCGGGCCTGCGTGTGAGCGAGCTGGTCAACCTGCCGGCAGTGGGGGTGAACCTGCGCCAGGGCGTGCTGCGGGTGACCGGCAAGGGCAGCAAGGACCGGCTGGTGCCGCTGGGCGAGGAGTCCCAGCATTGGCTGGAGCGTTACCTGCGCGAGGCGCGCCCGCTGCTGGCCGCGAACAAGCCGGTGGCGGCGGTGGACGGGCAGGTGCCATTGTTCATCGACGCCGCGCGCCGGCCGCTCAGCCGACAGCAGTTCTGGGCGTTGGTCAAACGCTATGCAGCAGTCGCGGGTATCGACCCGGACACGGTCAGCCCGCACGGGCTGCGCCACAGCTTTGCCACCCATCTGCTCAACCATGGCGCCGACCTGCGCGCGTTGCAGATGCTGCTGGGCCATAGCTCGTTGTCGACCACCCAGATCTACACGCTGGTGGCGCGCCAGCATCTGCAGAAACTGCACGCCAGCCATCATCCGCGCGGTTAGTCGGCCCAGCGCCCTGCCATGCGCATGCGTGCCGGCGACGCACCTGTCGCGGTTGCGGCAGAACTGCCAACAGGTCATCGCCGCGCTGGCGGCCGCACCAACATCGCCAGCCGACGTTGCTGGGTGGCTCGCCAGACACGCTCGGCGGCTCCGGCGGCGTTGCTGGTCAGGCTGGCATCGGCTGGCGTGACCTCCTGGTTGTCATACCTCGAGCTGACGCTCAGCGCCGGACGTCACGCGGCGGTGCACTCCAGGAAACAATCAGAGCGGGGGACGACGCTTACGGGCACCTTCAAGGCGCCTTGCGACGGCGAAAGTGCCGAGCCCGCCGCCAGACCCGGCAGGCCACGCTCGGTATTGCGTCTGTCCAACAGGTGCAGCAACGGGGTGCCTGCAGCGTTCACAAACTGTCGCGGCCGCGGCCAGGCTTCATCTGCGCTGTGCGAGAATCTGGGCACCTCATTCCATCTGGATGCGTGAATGTATCGTCTTGCCATCGCCGCGCTGCTGGGCGCGATCAGCCTTACCGCCTGCGCACAATCCTCGCAGCCTGCGGCAAGCACTGCCGGCGCCAAGCCCGCCGCCGCGCCCGCCGCCACCGGCACGGTGGACCAGCGCGTGAGCACGGCGCTCAAGGCGCTGGACCCGGATTTCAAGCCCGATTACATCGGTGCTGCGCCGTTCCCCGGCTTCCGCGAAGTGGTCGTCGGCGGGCAGGTGCTATACCTCAGCGACGACGGCCGTTACCTGATCCAGGCGCAGCCGTTCGACATCCAGAACAAGCAGTTCGCCGCCAGCCCGGGCTTGCTGGCCTACCGCCGCAAGCAGCTTGACACCGTGCCCAAGGCCGACCGCATCGTGTTCGCGCCGGCCAACCCGAAGTACACCGTCACCGTCTTCACCGATGTGGAATGCGGCTACTGCCGCAAGTTGCATAGCGAGATCGGCGAGCTCAACAAGCAGGGCATCGCGGTGGAATACCTCGCGTTCCCGCGCATGGGCCTGGGCAGCCAGGACCATAAGGAAATGATTGCGGTGTGGTGCGCTGCCGATCGCAAGCAGGCGCTCACCGCTGCCAAGTCGGGTCAGCCGGTCGCCTCCAAGGACTGCAAGAACCCGGTGTCGATGGAATACAACCTTGGCCAGCGCCTGGGCGTCAACGGAACGCCGGCGATCTTCGCGCCCGACGGCACCCAGCTCGGTGGCTACCTGCCGCCAGCGCAGTTGCGTGAGGCGCTGGAAAAGCGTGCCGTGAGCACGGCAGGCGGCAGCCGCTGAGGCCGTCTCGGCTCTGATCATCATGGCGTCGCCGATGGCGACGTTGCGGTGGTCGCTTGCGCAATGACAAGGGCCCAGGTGCGACCGCATCCGGGCCTTTGCCGTTTCTGGGAGTCGCCGCCATCTGGCCGCCCCCTTCATGCTGGCCGGCGCAACTCTCTGGCACGGAAGCGGCGACAACGCTCCCGCCCGACGATTCCCCATTCCCGATTCCCGATTCCCGATTCCCGATTCCCGGCCATCGCACGCCCGGTCCGGCGTCGATCCATCAGCTCCGTTACAATCTGCAGCCCCGTTTCTGACACGGTTCCCCGGACATGATGGTCCTCGAGGGCGCTTCCGCCCTTTCGCCGTTCCGCCGCGCTCGGCTCGAAACCCGCCTGCAAACCCTTGTTCCCGCGCTGCGTATCACTGGCGCCTGGCACGTGTACTTCATCCGTGCCGAGGCCGGGCAGTCGCCCGACCAGGCCACCTTGCAGCGGATCCTGCAGGCCAACGCCGCGCCCGCCGCGCGCGATGCCGATGCCTCCTCGCGCTACGTGGTGCCGCGCCTGGGCACCTTGTCGCCGTGGTCGAGCAAGGCCACCGAGCTGGTGCGCGGGGCCGGGCAGCCGATCCAGCGTGTGGAGCGCGGCACCCGCATCGACCTGGCCGGCTGGCCGGACGACGCGGCCGCTCAGGCCGCCGTGGCCAAACTGCTGCACGACCCGATGACGCAATCCCTGCTCGGTTCGGCCGCTGCCGCCGAAGCGCTGTTCAACGTGCCCGACCCGGGCCAGTTGCAGCGCGTGCCGCTGGATGGGCTGGAGCAGGCCAACCGCGACCTGGGCCTGGCGCTGGCGCAGGACGAGATCGACTACCTGCGCGAACGTTTCGGCGCGCTGGGCCGCGACCCGGCCGACGTCGAACTGATGATGTTCGCCCAGGCCAACTCCGAGCATTGCCGGCACAAGATCTTCAATGCCAGCTGGACCATCGACGGCAAGCCGCAGGAGCGCTCGCTGTTCCGCATGATCAAGCACACCCATCAGCAGACCCCGCAGCACACCTTGTCGGCCTATAGCGACAACGCGGCGGTGGTGGAAGGCGTGCCGGCCGCGCGCTATCGCCCGGATCCGGCCACCGGCCAATACCGCAGCGAAGCGGTGCTGCCGTCGGCGTTTGCGATCAAGGTGGAAACGCATAACCACCCGACCGCGATCGCACCGTTCCCCGGCGCGGCCACCGGCGCCGGCGGCGAAATTCGCGACGAAGGCGCCACCGGCCGTGGCGGCAAGCCCAAGGCCGGGCTGACCGGGTTTTCGGTCTCGCACCTGCGCATTCCGACCCTGCCGCAGCCGTGGGAAGCGCCGCGCGCGCTGAACCCGCGCATGGCGCCGGCGCTGGACATCATGCTCGACGGCCCGCTGGGCGGCGCCGCGTTCAACAACGAATTCGGTCGCCCGAACCTGCTCGGCTATTTCCGCAGCTTCGAGCTGGCCGAAGGCCAGGGCCTGACCCGCGCCTACGACAAGCCGATCATGCTGGCCGGTGGCCTGGGCGCGATCGATCGCAACCAGGTGGAAAAGCTGCGCCTGCAGCCGGGCGATGCGGTGATCGTGCTCGGCGGCCCGGCGATGCTGATCGGCCTGGGCGGCGGTGCGGCCAGTTCGGTGGCGGCCGGCGACAGCGCCGAGGCGCTGGATTTTGCCAGCGTGCAGCGCGAAAACCCGGAGATGGAACGCCGCTGCCAGGAGGTCATTGACCGCTGCGTGGCGCTGGGCGTGGATAACCCGATCCGCTGGTTCCACGACGTGGGCGCGGGTGGTTTGTCCAACGCCATTCCCGAGCTGCTGCACGATTCGGGGGTGGGCGGCATCATCGACCTGGGCCGCGTGCTCACCGACGACCCGTCGCTGTCGCCGCTGGAACTGTGGTGCAACGAATCGCAGGAACGCTACGTGCTCGGCGTGCCGCAGGCGCGCCTGGAAGAGTTCGCCGCCATCTGCGCCCGCGAACGCTGCCCGTTTGCCGCCGTCGGTGTGGCCACGGAAGAGGAGCGGCTGGTGGTGGGGTATGGCGTCCTTGGTGACGGGATTGGGGAGTCGGGATTCGGGATTCGCAACGGCGCATTGCCGGCAACCGATGCCGCTTCTAACCAATCCCCAATCCCGAATCCCGAATCCCAGCTTCCAATCGATCTGCCCATGGACGTCCTCTTCGGCAAGGCGCCGAAGATGCATCGCGATGCCGCGCATCCGGCCGCTCCCAGGTGGCCGGTGCTGCAGACCGCGTCGCTGGACCTGCAGCAGGCCGGTTTGCGTGTGCTGGCGCATCCCACCGTGGCGTCCAAGAGCTTTCTGGTCACCATCGGCGACCGCAGCGTGGGCGGGCTGACCGCACGCGAGCAGATGATCGGCCCGTGGCAGCTGCCGCTGGCCGATTGCGCGATCACGCTGGCCGGCTTCGAGACCTTCGAAGGCGAAGCGATGTCGATCGGCGAACGCACCCCGCTGGCGCTGTTGAATGCCGCCGCATCCGCGCGCATGGCCGTGGGCGAAGCCATCACCAACCTGTGCGCGGCACCGGTGCAGCGGCTGGACAGCATCAAGCTCTCGGCGAACTGGATGGCCGCCGCCGGCCACAGCGGCGAAGACGCGTTGCTGTACGACGCGGTGCGCGCCATCGGCATGGAGTTGTGCCCGGCGCTGGAGCTGAGCATTCCGGTGGGCAAGGATTCGCTGTCGATGCAGGCGCAGTGGGCTGAAGCCGGGATTGGTGATTCGGCATTCGGGATTGGCAACACACCGGAATCCGCCGCTGTTGCGAATCCCCAATCTCCAATCTCCAATCCCGTCTCTCACAAAAGCGTTTCCCCCGTCTCGCTGATCATCAGTGCGTTCGCGCCGGTGACCGATGTGCGCACGCAGCTGACCCCGTTGCTGCGCAGCGGGGAAGACAGCGAGCTGTGGTTGATCGGGCTGGGGGGCGGCAAGCAGCGGCTGGGCGGGTCGGTGCTGGCGCAGGTGTATGCCGACGACAGCGCGCTGCCGGCGTTCGGCGGCGAGGCGCCGGATCTGGACGATGCGCAGCGGCTGCGCAGTTTCTTCGAGTTGATCCGCGACGCGCGCGAGGCCGGGCTGTTGCTGGCGTATCACGATCGCAGCGATGGCGGTGCGTTTGCTGCGTTGTGCGAGATGGCGTTTGCGTCGCGGCAGGGCCTGGATATCACGCTGGATGCGTGGGGCGACGATGCGTTCCGCAGCCTGTTCAACGAAGAATTGGGCGCCGTGGTGCAGATCGACAGCGAAGACCGCGCCGCGTTCGCCGACCTGGTCGAGCGCCACGCATTGACCGAATGCGCGCAGCGCATCGCGCGCCCCACCGGCACGCCGCGCATCCGCGTGAGCGGGCAGGGCCGCGTGCTGGCCGAGTGGCGCTGGGAAGAGTTGTTCGACGCCTGGTGGTCGGTGACCCATGCGATGCAGAAGCTGCGCGACAACCCGGACAGCGCCGATGAGGAGCGCGCGCTGGCACGCGATTTCAAGGCGCCAGGCCTGCGCCCGAAGCTGGTGTTCGACCCTTCCGACGATGTGGCGGCGCCGTTCGTGGCCACCGGTACGCGGCCCAAGGTGGCGATCCTGCGCGAGCAGGGCGTCAACGGGCAGATCGAGATGGCCTACAACTTCGAGCGCGCCGGTTTCCGTCCTTACGACGTGCACATGAGCGACCTGATCGAGGGCCGCGTGAACCTGGGCGAGTTCGTGGGCTTTGCGGCGTGCGGCGGTTTCAGCTACGGCGACGTGCTGGGCGCCGGCCGCGGCTGGGCGACATCCATCCTGGAGCGCTCGGCGTTGCGCGATGCGTTCGCCGCGTTCTTTGCACGCAGCGATACGTTCGCGCTGGGCGTGTGCAACGGGTGCCAGATGCTCAGCCAGCTCAAGGACATCATTCCCGGTGCCGAGCATTGGCCGCGCTTTTTGCGCAATCGCAGCGAGCAGTTCGAGGCGCGCACCGCGTTGCTGGAAGTGGTGGAGTCGCCGTCGATCTTCCTGCGCGGCATGGCCGGCTCGCGGATTCCGGTGGCGGTGGCGCACGGCGAAGGCCGCGCAGCGTTCGATAGCGCCGTGGACCAGGCCGCTGCACGCGTGGCGCTGCGTTACATCGATGGCGATGGTGGGGTGGCCTCGCAGTATCCGCTCAATCCGAACGGTTCCCCGGACGGCATCACCGGGCTGACCAGCAGCGACGGCCGCGTCACCATCCTGATGCCGCACCCGGAGCGCACGCCACGCAGCGCAAACCTCAGCTGGCACCCGGCTGGCTGGGGCGACGACTCGCCGTGGCTGCGGATGTTCCGCAACGCGCGGGTGTGGTGCGGTTGATGGCGTGCGGCTGATCGGCAGCCGCTGACACCTGATCCGACGGCCGTGTGCAGCGATGCACACGGCCGTTGTCGTTTTGGCAGGCGCGCTGAATCTGCAATTGGAATCGGTTGCAGGTTTGTCGCGCGCTGCCGCTACCACTCCATTGCGCGGTGCCCATTGCTAACCCATGCGTGGTTGCCGGCCTCGCCAGCATCGGGCACACGCGACGGTGGCGCGTGTGGCGCGCTCGAATCAGGCCATGGAGCGGCTCGATGACGATGGTCGCGCGATTACCCACATGCGCCTCGGAATTGTTTCGAGACTATTTTTGTGGTGGCAGCGAAGATGGGACTAAATAATTAATCGGCACCTGGTCATTTTGAAATAACTAACAAAAGTATTAGTTATTTATTTCGCATGACTGATTGCGTGCTATGTGTGACGGCAATCGCATTTGAAAGTTGGTTTTTTCAATAAATTCATCCGGCGTTATCGATCTTTCGATCTCCGCATCTTCTTATTTACTGTGTTGAATCTTTCGCGGTGGAAAACTCCATCGCTGAAGCAAGTGCGCGCGAATATAAAACCTCAGGGGGACCGTGCGATCTGTTCGTGCGGTGGTCGGTTTTTTACACACCAGACCAAAATGGGGAGTTAGGCGTTAATGAAGCGAATTTATCTGGAGGCTGGTCGCGCGTCTTGTGCTCACGACCAAACGGTGACGCGTGCTCGCACGGTGGGAAATACGCAGGGGAGACTGCCGCGCGACCATGCCGGCGGAGTGCTGGCCACGGCAGTGGTGATCGTGTTGTTCGGCATGGCCGGGGCGGCCGGCGCCGCGAGCACACCGGCGGCAGCGACCACGCAGTGCCAGCTGATCGATGGCAGGCGGCAGTGCCCAGGCGAGGCCGGCACGGTGGCTCAGGTCGCTACTGCAGGAGCCAACGACAGCGCCACGCAAGCGGCAGCAAGATCCGCCGCCGATGCGCAGATCCCGGCATTCGCGGACGGCGAGGATGCGGTGGCATTGGGCAATGCGAGCAATGCGCTAGGCGATGGAACCATGGCATTGGGCGGTGGAAGCCTGGCCTTGGACCGCGACGCGACCGCGATCGGTCATAACGCTGCGGCCGCGGGAGAATCGGCGATTGCGGTTGGCGGCGTAACGACCGTGTTTGATTACGATGCCAACGGCTTCGTCATCGGCCAACGCGAACAGGCCACGCAGGCCTCAGGTGTGGGCGCCACGGCTGTGGGCGGTGGTGCGGTAGCGGGAACGCCGTATGCCAGCGCCATCGGCAGCGGCGCCAGCGCCAGTGGCGTGCAGAGCACGGCGCTGGGGTATCGCGCACAGACTTCCAGCGACGGTGCCACCGCCGTGGGCGGGCTTTCCAGCGCCAGTGGCTTTCTTTCCACTGCCGGCGGTTATTCCTCGCGCGCCAGCGCAGACACCTCGACCGCATTCGGTTACAGGGCGCGAAGCGACGGTGCCAGTAGCGTCGCAGTTGGCGACACCGCGTTGGCCAGCGGAGCACAGAGCGTTGTCGTAGGCGGCGTCAGCAACTTCGGCTCGATTACCGCAGCGACCGGTCTTGGCGGCATTGCGCTGGGCTCGGGTGCGCAAAGCCAATCCGATTATGCGATTGCCATTGGCTACGATTCCAACGTGTTTCCGAATGCGCCCGGCAATACCGATGCGGTAGCGATCGGGCACAGCGCCGGGTCGTTCGCACCACGCACCGTGTCATTGGGCGGCTTTGCCCTGGCGTCCGGCGATGGCGGCATCTCGATCGGACATGGCAGCACCGCTTACAACGAAAATAGCGTGGCGTTAGGCGCGCGTGCGATGACCTCGCAGTTCAATGGCGACAGCACCGTCATTGGTGCGGACGCGCAGGCCAACGGCGTGGATGCCGTGGCGATCGGTTACGGCGCGAAGGTGGGATCCTGGGTTGACGATGCCTGGAATCGTTCGGCATCCAGCGCGGTTGCGCTGGGTGCGCACTCCTATGCGTTTCGCAGCAATACGGTGTCGGTCGGCGATGTGCAAGCCGGCTTGACGCGCCAGATCACCAGCGTTGCAGCCGGTACCGAAGCCACCGATGCGGTGAATGTGGCCCAGCTCGATACGGTGCGCGCCGCCACGTCACGCATTGATGGCTATCTGGCAGTGACGCCGGCCACCACGGACGCAGCGGCGGCATCTGCGCAGGGACAGGGCGCCATGGCACTGGGTGGCGCAAGCAGCGCGCTTGGCGCATCTGCCACCGCGGTGGGCTTCAATGCCTCCAGCGTTGGCCAGGGCAGTGCTGCGTTGGGTAGCCGTGCGGTTGCTGCCGGCGAGCGCAGCGTAGCGATTGCCTCCGGCAGCCGTGCCGCGGCCACCGGCGCCAGCGCGATAGGGGCGGACAGCAGCGCCAGCGGCGTGAACAGCACCGCGATGGGCCGGCAGACCAATTCCGTCGGCGAAAACGGCGTTGCGCTGGGCTACAACGCGTTCGTCCGCGAAAGCGGCAGCAATGCCGTGGCACTGGGCGCGAATGCTGGCGCCAGCGGTGCCGATTCGGTGGCTCTGGGCTCGGGCTCGCGCACCTACGATGCCAATACGGTGTCGGTGGGCAGCGGCAATGGCCGCGGCGGCCCGGCCACGCGCCGTATCGTCAATGTGGGTGCGGGCACGATTGCCAGTGCCAGCACCGATGCAATCAATGGCGGCCAGTTGTTCCAGTCGTTGAGCAATGCGGCCAGCTTCCTCGGCGGCGGTGCGGCGATCGGTGCGCAAGGCGTATTTGTTGCGCCGACCTACGTGATCCAGGGGGCCAGCTACAACAACGTCGGTGCGGCACTGACGGCGTTGGACAGCAAGGTCAGCGAGCTGGATGCCCGAGGCGGCGCGGCAACAGCTGCCTCACGTGCATCTGTCGCACGCCTGGCAACGGCGCGCACTGCAGCGGTCGACGCAACAGCCGATGGCGTGCAGCCGGCAGCGCTGGCAACCGACGCCACAGCCGACAGTGCCTTGTCGTCTGCAGCGACGGCCACTGCAACTGGGCTTTCCGCAAGCACGGCGGTGCAGGGCACGCCCACCGCTGCCGTGGACGGCAGCATCACGCCGGCGGCCACGTCCACGGCAGTGGGCACGGCAGCAGTGGCCAACCACGTTACCGGCACGGCCATTGGCGGCAGCGCGTATGCGCATGGCCCCAACGACACCGCCATCGGCAGCAATGCCCGCGTCAATGCCGATGGCAGTACGGCGGTGGGTGCCAACACGCAGATC